>Ga0075017_100000268_pt1 | contig 27078 bp, 30 predicted proteins | sample AleBraG_ABR_2012_FD_71475 | JGI IMG/M metagenome (GOLD analysis project Ga0075017, IMG submission 71475) | Freshwater sediment microbial communities in response to fracking from Pennsylvania, USA - Alex Branch Run_MetaG_ABR_2012 | ecosystem: Environmental > Aquatic > Freshwater > Creek >... | reverse complement strand
GAAGCGGCCCTCGCTGCCGCGAGTACTGCCACGCTGCTTTATCTCTCGGGTATTACGCTTTCGCTTTTTTCCGAGGGAGAACGTGCAACATTGATTTCCATTGCCCGTGCAGTGCGCAGCAATGGCGGTCGCGTTGCATTCGACCCTAATTATCGGTCATCGGGTTGGCAGGACGCCGATACGGCGCGTGCGGCAATACGCGACTTTTTGCCGGAGGTGTCGATCGTACTTCCCTCGTTCGATGATGAACAGAACCTATGGGAAGATGCCACGCCCGACGTCACTGCCAGCCGCTGTCTATCGTGGGGCGCCCATGAAGTCATCGTAAAGTTAGGTAGTCGCGGCTGTCTGGTGGCTGAAGGCGGTTCGTCCACGTGTTTGGCAGCAGCGCCGGCGCCATTCGTCGTAGATACGACCGGAGCTGGGGATTCCTTCAATGCGGCGTATCTGGCTGCACGACTCAAAGGACTAGACGCGCGGGCGGCTGCGGCGGCCGGGTGTCGTCTCGGCAGCCTGGTCATTCAATATCCCGGTGCCATTCTGCCGGGGTCGGTGATGTTAACGTCCATCTTTAATTGACGAAAACGCCGATCTTGCGGGGTTGTCACCGAGCGCAGAGTTGGCGCCCTGCGCCTAACCACAGACAGTGCGCGAGGCCTGACATCTTCTATCGTCGGAAATGACTGAACCATGAAAGCCATGACGACCCGCTACTCTCGACTAATAATTGTGATTCACTGGAGCACGGCGGTTGTGCTACTGCTCGCCTATTTGCTCAGCGAAGGAGGACCGGGCGTCCGCACCGATCCACCACGCTGGCATTGCATTTGCGGCACAACAGTGCTTCTGCTGGTGATTCCGCGGGTTGTAGCTCGGGCCTTGGGCAACGCGCCGCCGCTGCACGATTCGGTCGGTAAATGGCTCATTACGGCGGCCAAGCTGGTTCATACCACATTGTACCTGCTATTGATTGCGGTACCTGTGACTGGTTGGTATGCCATGTCTCGCCTGGGCGTAACCCTTAAGGTGTTCGAACATTCCTTGCCGGCGCTGACCGCGCCCGTTGCGGGTTGGCCAGGCGCTGTCGCAGAGATTCATCAATGGGGTGGCAATGCCGTCCTGATCATTGCTGGCCTCCACGCCGCGCCGGCTCTCTGGCATCACTATGTGAGACACGACAATACCCTGCATCGCATGAATCCGCTGTAGGGATCTACGTCGACCGGTAGCCTGGCGAGATAGCCAGACCCGGGGCGCCGGCATAAATCAAAAAGGCGAACCTGTTACGGCTATGTCCAGGGCTTTGCTTTGCCGATCACATCGGCCGAATGATGATGTCCTTCGTGGTGAACACGCTGAACCTCGATCCCGGCGCCACGACAATCGTGGGCTGAAGCTGCAGCTCCTTGCGAACCATCTGCTGCGTGGCATCATTCACGCCCTGACCGGCGCCTTGGCGCATGCGATCCTCGAACGTCGGATCCACATAGTTGGAGCCCGCCGCGGTGCCAGCCTGAATGAGCGATCCCAGCACGACGGCGCCCAACAACCGCCCCAGATGCCGGTCGACTTTACCGGTGAGCCCGGCATAGCCGGAGAGATCGACTCCCGGCATGCCCTCGAGATCCAGATTCGAGCCGTCCGGCCGAATGAGCCGCGTCCAGACCACGAGGACGCGGCTCTGTCCGTAGCTGATCCGGCTGTCATAGGACCCGATCAGCTTCGTGCCTTGGGGCAGGATCAAATACCGCCCGCTCACCGTGTCATAGACGTTCTCGGAGATCTGCCCTTCAATTTCTCCCGGTAGATCGGAATTGATTCCTGTGATCAGCACCCCAGGAATGACGGACCCGGCGAACAGCGTGTAGGGCGACTTTTGGGGATGCAGGCGGTCGTTCAACTCCCACTTGGCATTCGACGCCTTGTCCAAAAACGCCCGCTTGTCGTCCTGGCTGTGGGTTCTCCTTAATTCTGTCGGTTTATCCTAAATATTGTCGGATTCCCGCAGATAATGTCGGAAGCCGAAGGTTAGGTCCGCTGGCTGATGATGGATGGAAGACGCGCACCGACGTGCTGCAGAACATCAAGGCTGATGCGTTTCGACGGGAGCGTCATGGCATGGGCTGCGGCACGGCGAAGGAGATCGACCACGCGACCGGTGATTCCGTCGGTGAGTTCTATGATGTACTCCACAGCGCGACGATCAAGGGCTGCTGCAGCATTGTGGACGGGTAGTGTGGCGAGGTAGCCGGCCACGAACCGGCGGAATTCATCGGATTCGCTCCACAACGGCAACTCCATTTGTTCGAACCGACTAGCGATCTGCGGGTCGTATCGCATCACGTGCAGGGCCTCGTGCGTACCGGCGGTCACGATGGACATCCGGAGCGTGTTGGCCAGGTACTTGATCGCATTGAGTGCGGCGCGTTGTTCCCGCGCATTGCAGGACAAGAGATGCTGTATTTCGTCGATGATGAGCATCCGAGGTGCTGCGTGCTTGAGCAAGGCAATCGCGGTGCTCTCGAGCTCATGAATGCGCAGGTTGGGGCGGGTGTTGGCGTTCAGCGACCGGACGATTTCCGCGTACAGACTGCGGAGGACGGGAACCGGCGGCATCTGCGTGGCTATGATGGTTCGGCGACCGGTTCGCGAGGGGTTCTTGGTGGCGTGATCTCTTTGAAACTTCTCGATCAGCATGGACTTTCCGGTACCGCTGACGCCATAGAGCAGCAGGCACGGCATGCGCACGCGCGCGGGGGTCGAGAGGAGTTCGGCGAGGCGCTCCAGCCCGGCCTCCCCGGCCGGATAACTGACCCATCGGTCGCGCTGCAGGGTGAGCAGTTGCGTTCGTGGTGGTGGTCGATATTTGGGCGGGGATTTCAGGGCCGTAGTGGCGGTGGCACTCACCAGACCTCCCCTTCGTACGGCTCGACCTTTTTGGCATAGTTCACGGGTGGACTTTTGCGTAGGCGTCGTCCCGGCTCTGACGGGGCCGGACGGCGTTCCGTGTTTCGGCGAGCGGTACGGCTCTTTTGGGCGGCCGCGTCCTCGATCTGGCGCTGTTGTTTGGCGGTGGCAAAAAGCTGGTCTTCCGAGGGCTGTGCGTCCCCCTGAGCCGTCAGAATCGACCGTGCACGCTCCAGTTCCGCCAAGGTAATGGGCGGTCGGCGCAGGTCCGCGTAGGGGATCGACAGGTATTCGGACTGGTCCGGCGCCGGGACAAAGACCTTTGAAAGGTCCCGGGGATCGTAGCGGACCAGAATCTGGGTGCCGAGCGGAAATAGGCTCCCCAGGAGCGGGTCCCAGTACCGGATTCGGCCAAGCTGGAAGCCGTCCCGGCCGATACGGCGCGTCTCGGCGGGTAGGAAATCCAGGACAAACCGGGCCGGGTCAGGCACCGTATGGCGGGGCTGCCTGCCCACGGACCGCTTCCAGAGCCGGTAGGGGATGGCATGGAGACCCCGATGGACATTGAAGTGGTACCGACCCGCGATCTCCAGGGCAATCCAGCGTTCCAGTTCGGCCATCGTCATGATCGCCCGGGCCTCACTTCGGTATTTACCCTTCTCTACCGGGCTCGAAAACGTGGTGCCCGGCAGACCGTGGATGCGACGCATCAAAGTGCCCAGGTACCGCTCGATGTGGCCGCCAAAATGCGGTCGTCCCGGCGGCCGGTACTCGAGGCTGATGCCATAGCGGTCGCAGCCCCGACTGAGTGCCACACTGTGAAATTCCGAGCCATTGTCCAAATGCAAAAGGCGAGGCAGCCCATACATCGGCCACTTCACGTCAATCCCCCTCTCCGCCAACCACTGCTCTTTCGGCAGACCAACCATCGCCAGGGTCAGTCCCACTGAGACCGCCGACGGGGCATTCAGGCTCAAGTGAAACCCCAGTACCGTCCGCGTGGCAATGTCAAAGGCAACCGTGATCCAGGGTCGGCCCATGGACTCCCGGCGCACCTCGTCGACGACCATGACATCCACGAGCGTGTGGTCCACCTGCACGATGGCCAATGCGCCCCTGGCCCGTGGAGGCCGCTGCGCTGCATCGCCAGGTACAGAACGTGCGACCCGACGGCTCAGGAGGCTTTCAAGCCCTCGATCGCGCAGTCGAGCCTCAATGCAACTTCGGCTCGGTGGCTGCATACGGGCGGCTCGCCCCAAGCGCTTGAACTCCTCGCGGATCCAGACGATCGGAAGCCGCTGACCACGCCGCACCCACGCATCTATGACCTCGCCCATCAACTTCTCGCGTTCAGGTCTGATACGCCGGTGCCCAATCGAGGGCCCACGCGCTCGCGGCATCAAAGCCATGACATCTGGGTTCTTGCGATAAGCTCGAAGCCACCGCTCCACGGTCCTCTCCGACACGTGCAGGCGACGGCTGAGTTGCTGGATTTGATGGCCGAGGGGTCGAGGCTCCTGATCAAGGTGCCGAATGCAAAGGAACCGAAGGTGACCCTGCGCCCAATGGGCGTCGCTCACATGCAGCAGGTCGGTGACCGTCCCACGCCGCTGCTGACGCTCGATTCGACCCGCACCAGCATGCTGAACGCCATCCGGAAGGCGCGAAAAGCGGATCAGTGGGCGGTGTGGCTTCGTCACGGCGGCGGGTCGCCTCACGAAATCCAGACTTCCGACACACTAAAGCGACGTTTTTACAGAATTACGACAATGTCCAAAATGCGTCGTCTCGGCAACCCGCCACGTCCGGCACGCAGGATTAGACGGCATTCCGCGCGCTGAACGCTCCGACAATAACTAAGAGCAGAGCCGACACAATTAAGGAGAACCCACAGACACACAGAGCCAACACAAGCCGACCACCCTGGATTCGAGCTAGTACCAAGAGACGCCTCCGATCGGTCCATCTCACAAGGTGCGTCTGGACACGCCGGGATCACGTTGAACCAGCGTGAGGTCTCTGACCGGATCGTCCGCTATGCTCGTGGCGTTTCGAAGAACCCGCATCTGCGTCTGCCTTGTGAGTTTTATGACGCCGCTTCCCACCCTATGCCGAAGACTCCACGAGTCACGTGGCGCCGTCACTGTCAACATTGACAGGTCCCGAGCTTGATCGACGCGGAATTCAAGCATGCCGCAAGAATACGGGGCGGTGGGGCCGATGGCGGTCTGCATTTCAGTTGCGTTTGACTCGAAATGGGGGGTGTCCGCGGACACGGTCTTGCCGGCGAACGTCGTTATGCAGGACAGGGGCCCACGAAGCGGGCCACAACGACAACTATGCTCACGATATTGCATCGTAATGCCGGCACCCCTTTGAAACGCCGTCCATGCATGGCCGACCGATCGAATAGAACGCTCAGCACGCCCTAATCCCGTTGACCCGCAGCGGGTGGACGACGCCACAGCCAATACGCAGGACCGAAGTTGTACGCGCAGAACAGAGTGAGTTGGATTGCAGTCGACATTGAAGTGCCCGCGTAACCGCCACCCATGCAACCGGCTGCAGCCGAATCATAAACGGCCACTGAGCGAGCCACAGGAGCAAACAAATCACTGCGGGCCAGGCGGATATTCGATGAGTCGACCGGAACGCGGCAACGATCCGCCACACGTAGAAGAGAGGCACGAGGAGGAAGGCGATTGAAGCGATGAAACCGAGCCCCATGAACGCGATGGAACCCAGCGACTGGGGCGGGGAACCAAAGTACATAGTGATGCTCCACTGAGCTTCTTGGATCAAGGACGCTCAGTACGACAAGATGCAGCGCAGGCCAACATTGGGGTAGGCTTGAGTTCCGTGTGCGGTGCAACGCCCGCGTGCCAGGGCGATAGACGGCGCCCGATACCAGACCCGTGATGGGCTCAGGACGGGGCATCCACGCTGCTCAACGATTACTTTGGCTTGCTCGCCTTCTTGCGGGACGCGCGAGTCGCGGGGCCGATCCCCAGCTTGTCGCGCGCCGCGCTCGCTCTTCGCTGAAATTCCTCAATCATGGCTATCGGCGCCGCCAGCGTCACCTCCGCCCACCCCTCGGGCAATTGAAGTGCAGCCCAAGCGGCCGTGACCTGCGCCACAATGGTGTAGACCCGGGCCGGATTGATGCCATAGGCTGCACCCAAGCCTTGCGCACTTTCCCCATTGAGAATGCGCCGTTTGGCAATCTCCAGCGTGTGCCCCTTGAAGCGCCGCCTGCTTTCCAGCCGCTTGAACGCCGCCTCGTCGAGTTTCACCGCATCACTCGCTGTACACCGAGCATGAGGAACCGAAACGCCGCGTACGTAAAAACGAAGCCCACGCCAATGCCCAGCACCGCCCAGCGATGCTCGAAGGGCATGCGCAATATGAACCCAAACAGGACCGAGACAAAAAAGCACCCGAAGGCGCAAGCCCCCAAGATTACCGCGAGAAACGGCTCGGCCATCGCCATCAGCACAAACACCGCCGCCGCCACGACACGCAGCGCCAAGGCGAGAGTGGCCGTGAGGACACCGCCCGTCGCGGTCGGTATTCCATGCAATCGATGTGAAGCAACAACGTGGGTGTTCATAGGAGCATCCAGTTCTTCAAAGCAATCTTGCTCAAGGCCACGATCTCCTGCGAACCATCGGCGAACGTCACTGTCGCTTGATTGGGCCGCTTCGCGGGGCGCAAGTTCATGGTGGCCGTGCGCTCTCCCACCGCCACCGCCAACGCATTCCAGTGGGGCATGGGCGTCCTGGGCGCTCGCGTCAGAGTCTTCTTTTCCGAAACAGCTTCCCTGTCCGGCTCAGGGACAACCGCGAGGGCGCGAGTCACGGCGGTGCGGGTGAGGGGCGTGTCACCCGCCAGGCACGCGGTCACGGTGTCGGGGTCCTCCCGGTAGCGGCGGGCGAGCAGGTAGGCGGTGCGGGTATCGATTCGCTTGTCCTTGAAGGCCTGGAGGATGGCTTCGGGAGCGCTCGAGAGGTGGGCGACCTCGGAAATGAACGACTTCGATTTCCCTAAGCGCTTGGCAATCGTGGCGCGCGAATCCCCTGCAGCCTCGCGCGCCGCCACAAAGCGGGCGATGTCCAACGGGTGCAGTTCTTCGCGCTGTAGGTTCTCAACCGCCTGCAGATACGGATCAAAATCGTCCTGGATAAAGGCCGCTATGGTGGGGTGCCCCAGGGAACGTACCGCCCGTAGGCGCCGCTCACCGGCGTTCACGACATAGCAATCTGTCTTTTCCGGATGATGACGCACGGAAATCGGTTGCACCAGTCCTTGTGATTGAATGGTGGTGGCGAGTTCCTCCAGCTGCGCCGGGTCCAAGCTCTGCGCGCTTCGAATGTTGTCCGGGTCATAAGCGATTTGGCTCACCGGCAACTGCAACGCTTGGCCGGTTGCATTCTGGCCCAGTGCCGCGACGTCGAACTCCCTCAATGCGTCGAACTTTCCCACGCCTAAGCCTCCTCTGCCACGGCCGGAGCGGGCGCCATCGCTTTCATCATCGCCTCGAACGCCTGCAGCACTTCACTGCTGGCATCACGCGCCGCAGCACCAGTGAGGTGCCACACCCCGCAGCCTTCTTCGAGTGCGCGCGGGATCGCGGTACGCGTCGAGATCTTGGCCGGCAGCACGTATTGGCTGTAGTGCTCGAACAATTCTTTGAGGGCCTCTTTTTGGCGCACCGAGTTGTGCATGAAGCGATTGGCGAGAATCCCTAAAAACTTCAGCTTCGGATTCCACTGCTGACGTACACCGAAGATGGTCTGCAGCATGTCCTTCACCGCCTGCGTGGAATATTCCTCGAGCTCAATCGGCATCGTGACGAAATCACTGCTCGCGAGCGCCGCGACCATGCGAATGCCGAGCGTCGGTGGTGGATCGATGAGCGCGTAGTCAAACTCATCGCCGATGGAATCCAACTGCGCCGCGAACGTTTGCACCCGCCGATTCGCTTCCTGACTGCTTGCGCGCTCGAGATTCGCGAGCGGCGCGGTGCCGTGGATGAGCGTGATGCCTTTTCGCACGGCGGGTAAAATTATTTTCTTGTCTTCGAACAGCGACAGGCTCGCCATGTCCACCGCAAACTGGCGCAGCGTATGCGACATATTGCGCTGGTTATCCAGGTCAATCGCGAGCACCCGCGCCGCTCGCTTCTCGCACAAATAGAACGCCAGCAGACTGCATAAAGTGCTCTTGCCGACGCCACCCTTTTGATTTGCAACGCAGATTACATGCATGGCGGGGCTGGCCGTTCGCATTCCGCAAGACCGAAATCGCGCATGAAATCCCTCAACTGCTGAAGTGGGAGTCCAAAGTCGTCGCCAAATACAGACGGGTCCCGGGGCCCATCAACTGTATAAGACTGTATAACTATCGTACACCGCGACTGTTGACTCCGCAATAGTTTGGGAGCTAGATACGCCGAATTATGGACAGCGCCGAAATCTCCCGGGTTCGCGCACTACCGCTCTCTGCGGTTTTGGAACAGTTAGGGGCACAGCGCGATCCTAAGGACCCGGCGCACAACTGGCGAGTCGGCGCGAGCCGCATCACGGTCAATGACTCGCTCTTTTACGATCACAACCACGCGGGTGCCCTGCATCGCATGCGCGAGGGGCGCGCCGGCGGCGCGGGCGCGATCGATCTTGTGCAATACCTGAAAGATGTCGGCTTTGGGGAAGCCGTGCGCGCGTTGGGCGGCATCGAGACCTCGCGCGCCACCATTGCGACAGCGTCGACTCAGTCTTCGGCGCTCGATGCGAAAGCCGACCGCCTAAGCGATGCGCGGCCGCTCCCCACGCCCACGCCTGATCGGCTGGCGCGCGCCCGCTGGTACTTAAGCGACGTGCGAGCGATTCCCGCAAGTGTGGTGGATACCGCGATGCGTAGTGGCAACGTTTTTGCGGACGTGAAAGGCAACGTCGTCTTTCGCTTGCGCAATGTCGCCGGCGAGGAAGTCGGCTACGAAGTGCGCGGCACCTATGACAAACCCTATCACTCGGTTCACGGCGAGAAGGGGCTGTTCATAGTGAAGGCCGACGCGGCGCCCACGGCGACGTTCGTCGAGAGCGGCATTGAAGCGCTGAGCTACCAGGCGATTCGCGGCCAAGGTCTCATCATTTCGACCACGGGCAGCGCCGTGGAGGGCCCAGCACGGATGGCCCAAGCGTTGCAGGAGCGGGGCTATGCGTTGGTTGCGGCCTTCAATGCGGATCCGGCCGGTGATCGCATGGCCGCGCGGCTGAGTGAACGAGTTGGTGCGGACCTGCGACGCGATCGACCGAGCGGTCCGTCCGGGAAGGACTGGAACCAGATGTTGCAGAATCAGCGCGCCCTGCAGGCGGCGGGCCGACCACAAGATCCCGATCCAACTTTCAAAACAGAACCAGTACCCCGTCCGGCGCGCGCCGCCTCAGCGGCGATGGCCCGGTAACTTATGAAGCCCACTACCGCACGCCGCCTCTTGCCCATCGTGGTGGCTGGTTTAGTGGCCGTCGGATCGATGGGCATCGTTTCCGCCCGATCTCTGGAGGGCCATTCGTCCCCGGGCACCATCGAGGGATTGCAGCGAGCGCTGCAGTCGGAATTTTCCCAGGCAGGCGACGCGCTTCGTGAGCGACTGACTCGAGAGAACGCCGGCGATCGGTGGGGAGCAGAGCGCGCGGCGCGGGCCGCCGCCGCACACCGCTCCCGCTACCTCGCCGTGAGGCGCGAGCTCGCCACGCTCACCCCCGCCGTACCGGCCGGCGCCCGCCGCAGTCCCTTTGTTCCGGACACCGGTTTTGTAGCGACGAGATGGGGGAACGTCATCGAGGAGTCCTACGGACTGACTATGCCGGTGACGCCACCGCAACTACGCGTGGCGGCAGCCACCCCTCGGCCCGCGTGGGACCTGTACCGATCCGGTGACGGGGTGAGTGCGAAAGCTCGCGCGAGTGACCAGGAGGCGGGTTCCGCACCGACGCAGTTGCCCGACCAGGTTCATGCGTCCTGGGGTATGTACGCCCGGCCGGATCGCGCTTCCGCTGCGACGGGGAATGCATCCCAGGTCGTCAAAACGAGCGCGTCGCGCGGCGATCCGTTCGTCAATGGGACGGCCCCGAGCCCACCGTTTTTCGTGTATCGGGACCCGACGGGAGGGACCGAATCTCGCTAGGAGCGAGGAAGCAGATCGAGGCATAAAATGGCGGCCTTTGACGTTATGTCAACACCGTAACGGGGGAGCCGCCATGAAGAGAGAAAAAAAGTCGGTCCGCAAACGTGCCGCCGCCAAGGCAGTGCGTCAGGAACCGGAGGGCTTTGGGGTCACCGCGCTCCTGGGGTATTTCCAGAGCGGCGCGGTCTCGGAGTTGATTGTCAGGGAAGTACGTGAGGGGACTTATCGACTGGAAGCGCTGCTCACCTGGAAGCCTGGACGAACGGTGCTCAAGTCCGCGCGCGGCGGGCCACGCACTTTTCGAAGCCTCGATACCTTGGTGCGGTTCTTGAAGTCGTTAGGCGTGGGTCAAACGGTCATACGCATGGAGCTACGAAGATGAACCCGAGGATTGACAGGCACGCGAGCGCGTCTCGCCATCAATTGTCCCTCGCCCACGGCGCGGGGTGGCTCCTCATTGCGTGCGTGGGCGCGAGCCTGCTGCCCGAGCTCGCGTGGGCGCAGGCGAGTCCGTTCGCGACCGGTGCCACCGCCGCCCAGACCAATATCCTGGCCATCCTCACGCCCATCGCCGTCATCGGTGTCATGGCCCTCGGGGTCGCGGCAATGACCAACAAAATCTCCTGGGGCTGGGTGGTCGCCGCCATCGCGGGTGTCGCCCTTATTTTCGGCGGTCCTCAGATCGTGTCGTGGATCCGCACGATGTTTGGTGTGTAGCCCATGATCAGTCACGAGCCCGAACCTGGGATTCGCGAGGACCCGCTGTTTGCGGGCATCACGCGCCCCGCCATGAAGTGGGGCGTGACGTACTCGGCGCTGCTGGTGAACGGCGTGACCACGATGGAAATGTTCTTGCTCACGCGCAATCTGTTGTGGCTGCTGATTTGTCTACCCATCCACGGCATGTTTTGGTTGGTCTGCAAGAACGAGCCGCGCTTCTTCGACTTGCTGTTCCTGTGGGCGCGAACGCGCGGGCCGGGATTGCTTGGGAACGTGCGGTTTTGGAAGGCCAATAGCTACAGCCCGCTTCGATTTGACTTGCCAGGCCCGAACGGCCGGCGGCGATGGATCTGGGGAGAGGCGCAGAAGGGTAAGTAATGGTTTGGACTCGAGGGCCGCCGGGCGTCACGACGTACGGCGGGTGAGTCACTAAGAACGGAGAGGACAGGATGCCGACCAACGCGGCCTTGCAAGGAACCCTGCTGGGGTTGGCATGCGTCGTGATCCTGAGTGCCGCTCTCTTCGCGTTGCTGGCGTATTTGAGCGGGCGCAAAGCTCACCGTCGTCAATCGATGCTCCGTCGCTCCGCCATGAATCGCGAACTCTTTGGCGCGACCAACATTCCCTATACCGCGCATGTCCATGAACACGTGGTCAAGACCAAAGCCGGCGACTACATCCAGGGCTTCCGGCTCGCGGGGGCCAGTTTTCAGAGCGCGGACGATGCCGACATCAACAACGGGCACGAGCGGCTCAACATCTTGCTACGCAATCTCGCAAGCGATCAGGTGGCGCTCTGGACCCATATTGTGAGGCGTCGGGAGAACGTCTATCCGCCCGGTGAATGTCCGCCCGGGTTCTCGCGCGAGCTCGACACGCATTACCGCGAGCGCGTGACCGGGGAGACCTTGATGGTGAACGAACTGTATCTTTCCGTCGTGTATCGGCCGCAGGTCGGAGTGGTCAGCAACGCCTCGATGAAGCTCTTGAAGAAGACTCGTAAGGGCAACGACGAGCAGGGCCTGCGCGATGCGTTGGAGACTTGCGCGAAACTGCGCTCGCAACTGATGGCCTCGCTCGATCGCTACGAGCCGGAGGGGCTCGGGATCTACGAGAAGAAGGGCCGGCTGTTCTCATCCCTATTGGAATATTTTTCACTGCTCCTGAACGGCGAGGCCAGTCCCGTGCCGGTCCCCCGCGCTTCGATCAGTGAAGTGCTGATGACCACTCGCCCGTTCTTTGGGGCCGAAGCCATGGAATATCGCACGCCCACTCAGACCCGCTTGGGCGCGTTCTTAGGGATCAAGGAGTATCCCGTCCCCACCAGCGCCGGGATGTTCAATCTTCTGCTCACCGCGCCGTACCCTTTTGTGCTCACGCAAAGCTTTGCCTTCCTGCCCAAGTCCACGGCCCAGGGGCTGTTATCCACCCAGTACGCGCGCATGATGAACGCGCAGGACTTGGCCATCTCGCAAGCCGAAGAATTGAAGGATGCGCTCGATCAATTGAGCGGCAACCAGTTTGTACTGGGCGATCACCACTTCTCGCTGCACGTCATGGCCGATCCCTTCCTCGGCGCCAAGGAAGGGGAGACTCGCGCCCGACTCAAAGAACTGCTCGACAACGTCTCCCATGCCCGCTCGATCCTGGCCGAAAGCGGTATGGTGGTGGCGCGCGAAGACTTAGCGCTGGAAGCCGCGTATTGGTCACAGCTCCCCGCGAACTTCGCTTTTCGCAGCCGCAAAGCCCCCATCACCAGTCGGAATCTCGCCGGCATGTCGCCGTTCCACAATTTCCCGGTGGGACGCGCCACGGGCAACCATTGGGGCGATGCGCTGACCATGCTGATTACCAACGCACGCTCACCCTACTATTTTTCACTGCACGCCAGCGATCCGCGTGCCGAAGACGGCGGCAGTCGCAAGGACATTGGCCATACCTCCATCATTGGCCCGACGGGCTCGGGTAAGACGGTGTTCATCGGCTTCATGGTCTGCATGCTGGGGAAAGCCCACACCACCCAAGTGCTCTTCGATAAGGACCGGGGCCTCGAAATCCTGGTGCGCGCACAAGGCGGGCGGTATTTACCGCTGAAGAACGGCGTGTCCACGGGTATGAACCCGCTGCAGCTCGAGCCCACACCCGGTAACGTCGAGTTCTTGAAGATTTGGCTCCGCCGCTTGGTCGAGCGCAAGGATCGGCCCTTCACGGTGCGCGAGGAAACGGATCTGGACCAGGCGCTCCACGGTACCCTCAAGCTCCCCGCCAATACCCGTCGACTCTCGCGCCTGCTCGAATTCCTGGACCCCACCGACCCGGAGGGCATGCACGCGCGCCTGCGCAAGTGGTGCGGCGAGGAGCGCGGCGACTACGCCTGGGTGTTCGACAACCGGGAAGACACGATCGCGCCGCTCTTGGATCAAAGCACATTGCTCGGCTTCGATGTCACGGATTTCTTGGATCACGACCTCACCCGCGGCCCCGTCACGATGTACCTCTTTCACCTCGTCCGGCGCCTCCTGGATGGCCGGCGCTTGGTCGTGTGGATGGATGAATTCGCGAAGCTTCTATCGGACCCCTCGTTTGAAAGCTTTGCCAAGGACGGCCTGAAGACCTGGCGAAAGTTGGAAGGCGTGGCCGCGTTCGCCACCCAAAGCGCGAGCGATGTCCTCTCCAGCCCGATTGCACGCACCTTGGTGGAGCAAACCCCCACCAAAGTCTTTTTCCCCAACGACAAGGCCACCGAAGAGGACTACGTGCAGGGCTTCGGGCTCACGACGCAAGAGTACCTGCTGATCAAGGAAGGGCTGGAACCGGGCTCCCGGATGTTTTTGATCAAGCAGGGCCATCACAGCGTGGTGTGCGAACTGAACTTAAGGGGATTTGACTACGAATTGAATGTGATCTCGGGTCGCATTGCGAACATCGAGATCATGAATCGGCTGATTGCCGATGTGGGTCCGGATCCGGCCGCCTGGTTGCCGCGATTTCGGGAGCTCACGGTTCGAAAGGGCGCGACCTCGCGTCCTCTGGAAATGCCGGTGAGCGAAAGGCGTGTGGCCGTGGGCTAACAAATCGAGAGAAAGGAGAACTGTCATGTTGAGCAATGTCCGTAGACAAATCATCGCCGCGGTGGCCGTAGTCGCGATGAGTACCGGCATGTCGGCACCGGCGCAGGCCGGGATGCCGGTGATTGATGTGGCCAATCTGGCGCAAGCCATTCAGCAAGTCGTCTCCTGGGGCCAGCAGCTGCAGGGGATGCTCCAGCAATACAATCAGATGGTCTACACCTATCAGTCACTGACAGGACCGCGCGGCATGCAAAACGTGCTGCCCATGGCGATGTCGGCCCGAAACTACTTGCCGCCGGATTACGCCGAGTTGCTGAGCGTCATGAATGGCACCAGTTCGACCTACGCCGTACTTGCCGGCCAGGTGCAAGGCACCATCCAAAGCAACGCCGTCCTCAACCAACGCCAGGTGGGAGGGATGTCGCAGCGCGCCCAAAGCATTCTGGGTTTGGCTCGGCAAGATGCCGCCACCTTGGCGATGCTCTCGCAGGCCACGCAATCAAATGCCAGTAACAATTTCGGCAACGTACAAGGCTTGATCGCCAGGCTCGGCTTCACCACCGATACCAAAGCCAGTGCGGATCTGTCGGGACGAATTCAGTCAGAACAGATCGCGACGACCACCAACCAAATCAAGACCGAGGCGCTGTATCAGGCAGTCAATGCGCGGGAGTTGACTCGCGAGCAACAGATCAGCGAGGCGACCGTGGCATCACTCGGGGATTTTAATACGCGCTTTCAGCCCGCGATGAATTGGTGAGCAACATGGAGAAGCGAGTGTTCACGATCACCAGAGTCAGCCTGCTTTCTGTGGCCGCATTGTTGGGAATGCTGGGTGGCTGTTCGCAGCCCGAGGCCGAGCATCACACTGTCAGCTGGTATGCCGAGCACGATCACGAGAGAGGCACAAAATTGACATGGTGTGCCGATGACGCTGCACGCCAATCCGGCGACGACTGTCAAAACGCCGCGGCTGCTATGGCCGGCGTCAAGTCTAACGGACGCCAGTTTCATCCGACGCTGGATTGGGGAGCTAAAAACCCGAAGCCCTCTACATCAGCCAAACCCTAAAACGAACGCTCGCGACTCGGTAACAAGGATCCTGTGTTTTTCCAAAACTACTTTAACTCGCTGTTAGCTCATCTCACGAACTACGTGTCGGGGATGACGGGAACAGTTGCTGGAGCCATCACGCCCGTCATTGTGGCGTTCGCGACGATGTACGTCATGTTTTGGGGATGGCTCCACCTCAGCGGAAAGATCGAGGAACCCGTACTGGAAGGGGCGAAGCGCATTGTGACGATCGGCGTGATCTTGTCGCTCTCGTTGACTCTGTGGGCGAATCACTCTGTCTTGGTCTTGGCGTTCTTGAAGGGCCCGATGGCCCTGGCCGCGGCCATCTTGGGCGGTGGCCCGCCGCTCGCCGCCGTCGACAACATTTGGACTCAAGGCAGCGGCATCGCCAAGATTTTCTGGGACAACGCGGGGGTGTTTAAGGGAAATCCGGGTCTGTATTTTGCGGCTGTGGCCACCTGGATTGTGTGCGGCCTGCTGTGCGTATACACGGCGTTTCTTTTCGCCCTGGCGAGCATTGCATTGGCCATTTTACTGGCCGTGGGCCCGCTGTTCCTGATGTTCTTGTTCTTCGACTCGACTAAACGGTTTTTTGAATCGTGGATTGCCCAGCTGGCAAACTACGCCCTGGTCGTGATTATAGCCTCCTTGATTGGAGCGCTAATTCTAAGTGCTGTGAATTCGATGGCGAATCAAACGGCAAGCGTTGGCGCAGATCTTAAGGTAGTCGACGCGCTCGATTTCCTGATAACCACCATCCTCGCCTTCCTCCTCATGCGCCAAACCATGTCCGTGGCCTCGGGGCTCGCGAGCGGCGTCGCGCTGGCGACCGGCAACCTGGTCAGCGGACTGCTGCGTCGCGGATTGGGTAGTGCGGGGCGGTTCAATCGCGGCATGTTTGATGCTATGACCGGCAATCGTCCGTCTCGCTTTGATCCTGGGTCCCGATACGCGGGCAACGTCGCGGCACGGAGCGTGGGCAAGGGCGCACAGGCGGTGTGGCGGGCGGTTCGGCCCAGCAATTCGATTGGTAAAAAGTGAGCATGATCATGCAACAGCCGTGCCCAGCGAATGATCGCACCGGAGGGTTTGCGTCCTTGATTCAAATCGTTGCTGGGGTGCTTCTTGTCGCTTGGCTGAGCGGCTGTGCGAGCCATCGCCTGGCTCCCGAGTGCAAGGGACCGTATACCCCCGTCAATCAATCTCCCGTGGCGAGCACCGATGGCACGCAGTCCCGCCATTGAAGCGTATCTCGGCGATGCGCAGCGCTGGGAGCACGATCTCGTGGCCCGCGCTGAAAGCTCGCGGCGGCGCGCTTACTGGGTGGCCGGCGGCTTCGGTGCCATAGCAGCCATGGCGCTTCTCGCCTTGGTGGCCCTTCAGCCCCTCAAATCCGTACAGCCGTTTGTCATACGCGTCGACAACACCACCGGGGTGACGGACGTGGTGCCGGTGTATGCCGGTAAAGGAAACGTCGCGGAGGTCGTGACGCGCTATCTCCTGCACAACTATGTCATTGCTCGCGAGCGCTATTTCTATGCGATGGCCGAGCAGGACTACAACCTGGTGGGCGCCTACAACAACCCGCAGATGAACACGCTGTGGATGCAGGCCTGGGATCGAGGCAACCCCGAGAGCCCCCTGGTCAAGTTCAAAGATGGCACGACGGTCCGCTCCCAGGTGCAAAGCATCAGCTTCATCAAGCGCGCCGATGGCACGCAGGATCTCGCCCAGGTGCGATTTCTCACTGCTACAAAACCGGGCGGCTCAGGACAGGATCAGATTCAGCATTGGATTTCGACCATCCAATACGGCTATGTCGCGCCCTCCAAAGACGAGCAACTGCGCGCGCTCAACCCCATGGGCTTTCGCATAGTCGAGTACCGCCGGGAACCCGAGATTGTGGTGGACGCGCCAGAGACTTCAGCGACGGCTCGGGCCGGACAAGGAGTGAGTCCATGAGAGGGGCGATGGCAGCCGCAGGGTTGATCGGGCTACTGGGCGTTCTCGGCGCGCACACATCGATTGCGGCGCTGACCCCCGAGCGCGGACTCGTGGATTCGCGCATCCGAGTGGTGGCCTACGATCCCGAGCAAGTGATTACCTTGCGCGGGTACGTCGGCTATCAAATCCACATACAGTTTGCCGACGGCGAAACCTTCGTCAACCTGGCGGCCGGCGATAACAAGGCGCTCGATGTGGGCTTTGAGGCCAATCATCTGGTGCTCAAACCCTTGGCGGAGAAGGTGGCGACCAACATCACCATTCTCACCAATCGGCGGGTGTACCAGTTCGATTACAGCGCGAGCGCGCAGCGTCCGAACCCCGCCCATGGCGATGTGATCTATTCGCTGCGCTTTATCTACCCGCAAGAGGAAGCCAAGCGTGCCGCCGAACAGTTGGAACAAGATCGCACCAATCTGCGCTTGGCGAACGGTGATCCCGGTTCCGAGCGATCCCGCAACACCAACTACTGGGCCTGCGGGTCCGAGGCCATTCGCCCCGTCGTCGCTTATGACGATGGCGTCCAGACCACACTCCAGTTTGCCGCGCACTCGGAGTTTCCGACCCTGTACGTCAAGAATGACGACAACTCGGAGAGCGTGATCAATTTCAATGTCGAGGGACCCAACGTCGTGATCCATCGCGTCTCGCGTCGCTTCGTGCTGCGGCGGGGCCAGCTCGTGGCCTGTCTTCAAAATCGGGCCTTCGATGGCGGCGGGGAGCGTCTGAATTCCGAAACGCTGGTGCCCGGCGTCGAGCGCATCACCAAGGGGGTCAAGAACCCATGAGTAACAATCCGGATGCGAGCGAGATCGACGAGGGCCAAGCGCCCGATCCGCCAGGCGCCGAGGCCGTGCGCACGGTCGGCGGCGCCACGGTGAGTGGCGAGCGGGATATTCCCTCGGTGAATCGCGAGCGATCGCTCCAGTCGCGCGCCCAGAGCATGATGGCCCTCGCGGTGGTCTCGATTTTGGGCGGCGGGTTTCTGTGGCTGTATTACTCGGCCACCTTCCACCACCAGCAGGACGCGAAGGCCAAAGTCGAAGCCGAGCGCACCGCGAAGAGCAGTGGCGAGATGAAACTTCCCCCGCTCGGGGCCGTCGACAGTCCGTCGGCCGCCGCGACCAACTCATCGACCCCACCGGATGCGGGCCCCACGGCGCTGGGCGATGTGATGGGCGGTGCACCACCCCTGGGCGCCGCCGCCAATGGCGGTGCCGCGGTGAGCCCCAACGGGCAGCCGGTCAAGACGCCGGCGCAACTGGCGATGGAACGGATGCTCACGCCCTCGGTGCTACTGCGCTCGAGCGAAGTGAGCGTCGGCGGCACGAGTGGGGTGAGCGCGGTCCCGGCCGTCCTCACGAACGGCGCGACCTCTGCTGGCACGGGAGGTGGGCAATTGGAAGCGTACCTCACGCCCAGTGTCACCGCGTCCACACGCGCCCAGGTGCTCGCCACCCGGCGTTTTGTGATTCCGAAAGGCAACTTCGTCGATTGTACGCTCGAGACCGCCGTGAGTTCGGAACTGCCGGGCCTGGTGACCTGCGTGACGGCGTTCGATATTTTCGGGGCTGATGGGAAAGTCGTCTTGATCGAGCGCGGCAGCAAGTTGGTGGGCGAGAGCAAAGGGGTGGTGGCCCAGGGCATGAGCCGGGTGTTCATTCTTTGGAACGAAGCGCGCACGCCCACCGGTGTCGTCGTCGAACTCGCCTCACCGGGTACGGATGAACTGGGTCGATCGGGGGTTGCGGGGACCGTCGACAATCATTTCTGGGCGCGCTTTGGCGCCGCGATCATGGTCTCAGTGATTGATGGCGCCGTGCAAGGCTTGGTGGCGGCGCAAGAGAAGAATGGCTCCTCGGTGGTGATCAATCCGCAAGGCGGCCAGCAAATCACGCAAGAGGTCCTCCGCAACACCATCAACATTCCGCCCACCGTTAACATCCACCAGGGCGCCCGCATTCAAGTCATGGTGGCGCGCGATGTGGATTTCAGGTCCGTATATGAACTACGAAGCACAGCGAACACCGCTCCATAACATCGTCGTGCCGCTGCACGAGGCTGATGCGGCGGCCGTGCTCGTCGGCGATGAGAATGCGTCCTCGCTAACACTCAAACTCACCCCGCTTCGATCGATCCTGGACAACCCTCGGGTCACCGAAGTGTGCATCAATCGGCCCGGTGAAGTGTTTATCCAGAGCTATGACGGATGGCACTGCGAACCCTTGCCCTATGCGGATTTCGACTGGTGTCGGGATCTGGCCAAACTCGTCGGCAGCGCCACCAAACAGCGGGTCGATGAGGTGATGCCGCTCCTCTCGGCGACGCTCCCCACGGGGGAGCGCATTCAGTTTGTGCTGCCACCGGCCACGCTCGCCAAGCACGTGTCGATCACGATTCGGCGCCCGAGTGCCCGGGTCTGGTCCTTGGACGACCTGGCCGCGAGCGGTCTTTTTGACCACTGTCTGGAGGCGACGGAAGAGTTGGACACGGGCGAGCAGACGCTCTTGGAACTGAAGGCGCGTCGGGAATACGCCGAGTTCATGCGCCTCGCGGTTCAACTTCGCAAGAACATCATTGTCTCGGGCAGCACCGGCACGGGGAAAACCACCACCACCAACGCGCTGCTCTTGGAAATCCCCACCGATGAGCGCTTGATCACCATCGAGGACGTCGAGGAGCTCATCCTTCAACGCCATCCCAATCACGTCCGGCTCCTCTATTCCAAGGGCGATCAGGGACTGGCCAAGGTCACGCCCAAACTCCTGCTCGAATCCTGTTTGCGCATGCGACCGGACCGTGTGTTATTAAGTGAACTGCGAAGCGATGAGGCGTTTGACTATTTGCGCGTCATCGCCGCCCACCCGGGATCGATCACGAGCGTACACGGTGCCACCGCCCGTCTGGCATTAGTGCAGATCATGCTGCTGGTGAAGCAATCGGAGGCCGGTCAGTCCTTGGCGACCGAGGATGTCTGGAGCCTGCTCTACTCGCTCGTCGATGTCGTGCTGCAATTTGGCTTTGACGGCAAGAACCGCTTCGTCAAAGAGTTGTGGTACGAGCCAGCCATGAGGCGGCGGACCCATGCTTAAAGTCCCGGTCGTCCTGCCGAACGTCTTAAGAGTTCTCGGGCTCGGGCTGTTGGGACTGCTGGGCGCGCTGTACTTGAGCGGGTATTTCTTGCTGTGGTCCCTCAAGCTCTCCCCGTATCAAGCCAGTCCGATCACCGTTCCGAAATACGCCTACTACTACTGGCAGCGCCCGGCGGTACGCGCGCGCCTCGAGTGGTCCAGCGCCATTGCGTTGTTGTTGGTGGGTGGCGCCGTGCTGCTCGTCCTGGTCCCGCGCCGGCGGAGCCTGCACGGGGATGCGCGCTGGGCGAGCCTCCGGGCCATCAAAAAGGCGGGCCTGTTTTCCGATCACGGCATTTTGCTCGGGGCCTACGGCAAACGGTATCTGACCTTCCCCGGGCAGACCGGGGTCATTTTGGCGGCCCCGCCGCGATCGGGTAAGGGCGTGTCCTGTGTGGTGCCCAATCTCCTGAATTGGCCCGGCTCCGTCCTGGTACTCGACATCAAGAAGGAGAATTGGACGCTCACCGCCGGCTACCGTTCGATGTTCAGCGACGTGTATTTATTTGACCCATTCTCGGCCGATGGGCGCTCGGCGCGCTGGAACCCGCTCACTTACGTCTCCGACAACCCGCACCTTCGAATTGATGACATCCAGCGCATCGGCACCATGCTCTGCCAGGAAGTGCCGGGGGCCGATCCCTTCTGGGTCAAGTCCGCGCGCTCGCTCTTTGTGGGGATTGCACTCTACTTGTTTGAACGGCGCGATTATGAGCGCGCCTACAACAGCCATCCGGATCACCAAGAGAAAATGCCCGAGGTCCCGGTGACGATTGGCGAGATTCTGCGCCAGGCCATGGCCACCGACGAGGAAGGGTTTAGCAAGCACTGGAAGCGGATTATTGAAGGCTGGGAGGCGATGGGCAAACCCCTCTCACCGCAATGCGTGTCGCTGATCATGGACGTCGTGGACCTGGCCACTCAAACCGCCTCGAGCGTGCGCAAGACGTTCACCAGTCAACTGGACTTGTGGCTGAACCCGCTGCTCGATATGGCCACCTCCGCCAGCGACTTTGACCTACGGGACCTGCGCAAGAAAAAGATTGGCATTTATCTAGGCATCAAGCCGCGCGACTTCGAGCGGCTGCAAGTCGTGATGAACGTCTTTTTCCAGCAAGCCATTGGCGAGCAGACCGCCGAACTCCCCGAGCACAATCCGGCGCTCAAATATCAATTGCTGGTGGCACTCGATGAGTTCACCGCGGTGGGGCGCATTCCCATTCTATTGAGCTCCATCGCCTTCGTACCCGGTTACAACGTGCGCACCCTGATGGTCATTCAGACCCCGTCGCAGCTGGACGAGGTGTATGGGCCGAACGGCACCAAGATCATGCTTAAGACCCTGGCTGCCCGTATTGTGTTCCCGCCCAACGACATTGACGATGCGCGCAAAATCAGCGAAGAGTTGGGTTATACGACGGTCAAGTCCCGCTCGCGCACCGTACCCGGTTTCGGCAGCGGCCGGCAACGGAGCCCGAGCACCAATGTCACCGATCAGCGCCGCGCCCTGATGCTGCCGCAAGAAATCAAGGAAATGAAGGCGGATCGGCAGATCCTCTTTGTCGAGCACTTGCACCCCGTGCGCTGCCAGAAGATCCGCTACTACGATGACCCCTTGTTCGCCTCGCGCGTCGTGCCACCGCCCGGGGTACCCAAGCAAGACGTGTCGCACTACAGCGGCGCCCGCACCGATGATCATTTTGCGATGTGGCAGGAGCGGGTGTTCAAGGGACGGTCGCGACCGACTCCAACGGCTCCTTCCGTACCCGCGACTCCGGTCCCGATCTCGGCGCCTGCGACGCCGGAAGTTGCGCCAGCGGTGGAGTTCTCGTTGGACTTCTCAAAGGTTCGAATTCCCGAAGGCCGGTATCTGACCCACGCGGAGATGGAGCAGGCGGCCAATGTCTTTATGGATGAAGTGGTCAACGCCTAGCGCCGCGACGGCGGTGCGCTTCAAGGAGCAAAACCATGGCGGAACATCTGGGTGACACGGGCGTGATCAAGGTCAACGGGGCCTGGGCCACCAGCCTGAAATTCGAAACCCCCGCCGAAGCCTCGCGCACCGGCGCGCTGGAGGTGCGATTCATGCAGGGGCGCACTGAGATCGCCAAGATGTCCCTCACGGCGGAGCAGGTCGAGGAGGTGCTCGGTGAGCGCAATCGGGCGGCCATCCAGAAACACATCGTCAATGCCAAAGAAGACGGCGTGGTCAAGGGCGAGCTACGCGGTTCGCAGCTGCATTACCGTGAAGTCTCCGTGGCCTCGGCCACGGCGGCTCAGGAGGAAAATGGGATTTCGGTGGATCGTTACCGGAGCGGCGAGGTCGCGCCAGGCGTGAATACCACTCTCGCCACGAAGGCGGCCCTCGACGCGGCCGATGTTTGGTCGGGTCGATCCGCGGGAGCGGTGCCAACGGAGCCTCGGCCTTTGCTGAGCGGTGAACCCTCACCGGCAAACGTCGAGAAGCGAGCGGACACGGCGCCCGGGCTGGGCTTAAGCGCGCAGGCCGCTGCCTCGCCAAGCGATTCGCCCAAGAAAAACACCGAGCCCGTGCCAGTCCCGCCGCATATCGCCTCGAAATATCTGGTGAAGCACGACACCTATCACTTTGACGATCAGACCGTCGCGTTTGTGGACCGAGGCACGCGGCTCACCGCCGAGACGCACAACAAAGCGGTGATCCAGGATTTGGTGGCCATTGCCAAAGCGCGCGATTGGCTGGATGTTACGGTGCGAGGCACCGCCACCTTTCGTCGCGAAGCCTGGAAGGAAGCGCACGCGGCCGGACTCAACGTCAAGGGATACACCCCGACGGAACTTGAACTCGAGGCGGCCAACAAGGAACGCCTACGGCGCAACGGCCCTAATGAAGTGGTCCCTGACGGCCGAAACCGTAAGCCGCCGGAAGGGCCGGGGAATCGGGCGCCCGAGACTTCAGTGGCGCAAAGAGATCGCTGGAGCGGCACGTTGGTTGCGCACGGCGCGGCGCCTTATCAGAACGATCCCGAGAAATCCGCGAGTTATTTTGTCACCTTGAAGGACGAGTCCGGCAAAGAACACACGCACTGGGGCGTAGGCCTTAGCGATGCGATCACAGCGTCGCGCACCGCTGTCCAAGTGGGGGATGTCGTGGGTCTGCAGCGGGTGGGGGCCACGACGGTGACCGTTTCCACACGCACGGTGGACGAGCACGGAGAGGTGATCACCGAGCCACTAACGACGAAGCGCAATCAGTGGGTGGTGGAAGGGATCGATTTCTTCAAAACCGGCCACGTCGGACGGGCCGACACCTCTGTACCACCCGCCCAAGTCTCCACGGAGGCCAAGCCCATGACCGCCCCAACCCCTGATGAATCCAAGAGCGTGACCGGGCAGGGTCTCACCCGTGCACAAGAGGCGGCCGCTGCCGTGCGCAGCGCCACCACGACTCGCGAGGAACTGCAACGCACGTTTCCCCAGATCCATGACGCCGTGTTCGATCACTTGAGCTCGCATGACCAACTCGCACAGGCTTACGTCAAGGCCGGATTGATCCGAGAATCGGATCGCGAGCAGGTGATCGCGACCATGCGCGATCGCTTGGCGGGTCAACTGGAGCGCGGTGAAGCCCTCAAACCCCTCGACAACAAGACCGTCCAACGCACCATTGCCCAGTCCGTCCGCCGCGTCGCGGCCGACATTGGTCGACATCCGGTAGAAATCAATCCGGAGCGCGCCGCCGAGCAGGTGCTCACACCGAAGTCCATGGTTCGCGAGGATCCCCAGGTGCGCGCGTGAAACGTCCTTTGGCCGTGGTGTTTGGCGTCTTGGCGGTGGGCGCAGGATTTGTGCCGTTTCACACGACCGGCGTCCTCGCCCAAGCCGCGCCACCGGTGACGTCCCTCGCCTTCGTCGAGGCGAAGGAGTTCCTGGATCGCTATCGCACCCTGAATAGCTCGCAGAGCCCTGAGTTTTATGATCTGTACAGCGATCGAGCGGTGGTACATGTGATGGTTCAAGGACAAAACAAGGGCGTCAGCTTTCAGGGGCGCTCGTACAGGCCATGGGCCCGGGACCTTCTTCAGCGCGGGCGCGCAGGACTCGATGGGTCGATGTTTCGGGACGCGACGGTCGAGCGGCGCGGAACGCGCTTGCTCATTCGCGCGAAACGATACTCCTCGATGCACTGTTATTGGGACACGTCGTATCAACTGGGCATTGAAAAGGAGGAGACCGTCTATCGCATCGTCGAGGAGCGTTATGCCATCAATCCGAGCGCCCACTGTGATGCCGCCAATGCTGCCATCAACGGCGCATCGGGGCAGACCTTGACGGGGATCGATGTGGGTGGCACTGCGCCCGCGATGACTCTGCCGTCCATCTCCAACCCGGCATTCGTGGGTTCCCCTGTCGGCGGCGGATACCATCCGCTGTCGCAGCAAGAGATTGCCGAGACGGCGCTGCGCATGGCGCAAGAGATTGCCGCGAAGAATCCATCCCTGGTCAAAGGCTTTTTGCCCGCCAGCGCGCTCGCGAGTACCGCGCCGGGTGTCGGCGTGCCGGTGGAAACGCGACCCGCATTGACCACTGCACCCGCTGGCCCCGCCAGTGCGGTGTGGCAAACCCCTGAGGACTAGACGGGACATGACCAGTGTGGTCGCCACCCACGCAAAGCGCGCGAGCGTAGTGCCCGTACACGCGCTATCGCGTCCCACGGCGACCGAACAGCGTCTCGTGGTCGCCGACGGCACGTTGGAGACTCTGAAATGGGCAGCCGCGGTGCTCATGGTGGTGGATCACACCAACAAATTTCTGTACACCGAGCATCTGCCCGGCGTTTTTCAGATCGGCCGCATCGTGATGCCGATCTTCGCCTTTGTACTGGCGTACAACCTGGCCCGGCCCAACGCAAGGACGAGCGGCGCTCGGGAACGCATGATCTTTCGTCTGGCATTGTGGGGTTTGATCGCCGCACCTTTTGGAATAATTCTGAATGGCATGATGGTTAGTGCGAACGCTTGGTGGCCCTTCAACATCCTATTCACATTGTTGCTGATCGCGGTCCTGGTTGACCTGATCGAGAAGGGCGGGTGGGCACGACGCACAACGGCCGTAGTGCTGTTCCTGCTCGGCGGCGCACTGGTTGAATTTCTGTGGTTTGGCGTCGCGTGTGGCTTAGGCGCGTGGGGCTATTGCCGCAAACCCACGGCGCTTCGCTTGAGTGCCTGGACCTTGGCGACCTTATCGTTGTCGGTGGTCAATCAGAATGCGTGGGCGCTGGCCGCCATCCCACTGGTGCTGGGTGCCTCACAACTCACGCTGCGAGCGCCGCGCATCAAGTGGGCGTTCTACGCGCTCTATCCGTTTCACCTGATGGTTCTGCTGCTGATCACGCGAGTATTGTATTGAGCGCCACGGAACAGTTATTTGGACTGGGCGGCGCGGTGTTGGCCGCATGTCTCCTGGTTTGGCAGCTCAGAGACATGACTCGGGTCAATCAACGCCAGCGCAAAGCCGAAGCGCTCGTGAAGGCCGGGTGCGATCCGCGCACCGCCGCCACCCACGTCGCCATGCCATGGCTGCAGGCACAGGTGTTTGTCGCCTCACAGCGAGCGGCGGTGAAGTTGATGGGTGCCCTGCAGACACCGCGAGGTTCCGCCCAAGTGCAGGCCGACATCTTGCGGCATCGCTTCGAACTGACCTTACGTACGGGCGATGTGGTGGTGGTCCATGGCGCCTGCTCACTCGATGATGCGTTGGCGAAATCGGCAGTGCATCCCGACAATTTGGCCAGCGCCCGGCAGCCGGACGAGGATTAGGGCCGGCTATGCTGCAATTCGATGAGGCAGCCCCGCGAGTCGTGCACCTAGCAAACATGGACTGTCAGTATTCTCAGCACTGTGCGAACCGATGGACCGCAGAGGAGGGGTAGGGTGTTTAAGTTCGACGTTTTTAGTAGATTGAGGCGTACGCGCCCGAGTACTGCCACGCTACGTGACCTTTCCCTGATGCGTCACGTCGTCATGCGGGTAGACCTGAACTCTGGCGGTGAGGGTGATTCACCAAAGCGCTTTGGGATCAGGCAGAGCATTCAGCAACTGGAGGACGTGTATGGACCGATTCCGCACCCTCGCGATGGCGGTGCCGTGTGACAATACTTTGCCATAGCGGCAGCCGCAAACGCACTGGGGCGGTACGTTGCGAATCTCGGGTGCCACCCCTGGTGGTCATGCTAGTTGCCCTGCAGGGCGGGTCTATGATGGGCCGGTCGATTGCGTCGGCGGGCGAGAACAGCACGTCGCCCGTTTCGCGTGAGTTGTACGTGCTCGATGCCGTGGAGGGCAATGAGCTGCAGGTCATGGATGCGGGGAAGGGCGAGCATATTTTTCTAGCGGGGCTGGTGGCACCGGATCGATTGACTCCGGCTGCCAAAGCCGCGTTGGTCGCCTTGCGCGAGGCAACTTTCGCCCGCACGGTCAGCGGACGGTGCGTGCGAGCACCGTCATTGGCACCCAAGAAGCCCGGTGGGAAGCCGATACCAGGGGCCCTGTATTGCGTGGTGGAGCGCGACGGCACCGACGTCGCCGTCGCACTTCTAACCACCGGAAACGCGAAGTTCTCCGAAAAGAAAGCTTTCGGGCTCACGCCCGCCGACAAGGACCGGTATCGAGCTGCGGAGTCAAAAGCCAAACAGGCACAAAATGGTGTGTCTACGCCATAAGGCCACGCTGCCGGTCGTGACGCTGCTCGCGTTGGGGCTCGCAGCGGAAAGCGCAGCGACCGGCATCGAGTGGGGCCTTGGCATGCTCGCTGCGCCCATGCCGACTCAAGGTCGGGTGGTGTCCATCGCCGATGGCGACACGTTGAGCGTTCTGGATCCAGTCACTCATCAGGACATCATTCGCTTGGCGAGCGTCGATGCGCCGGAGCTGGGTCACGGCGCGGGCGAGCCAGGTCAACCGTACTCGCGCCGGGCCAAGGACGCTCTCGCGTCTATGGTGTTCGG
>Ga0075017_100000267_pt1 | contig 27084 bp, 27 predicted proteins | sample AleBraG_ABR_2012_FD_71475 | JGI IMG/M metagenome (GOLD analysis project Ga0075017, IMG submission 71475) | Freshwater sediment microbial communities in response to fracking from Pennsylvania, USA - Alex Branch Run_MetaG_ABR_2012 | ecosystem: Environmental > Aquatic > Freshwater > Creek >... | reverse complement strand
CAGTGGGCGCTGCGACACCAACGCCGCCCTCACTGTTTTCGGCGCCGTTACCGGCGGCCTCATTGGCAATCGAGCGGCAGACCCGGCCAACCGTGGCATTGCCACGGTTTTTGGAGCCATTGCCGGCGGCCTCATTGGCAATGCCGTCGGCGGCGCCATCGACGACTGGGATCGCGCTTGCATAGGCCACTCCCTGGAACTCGCGCCCATCGGTCAAGCCGTGGTGTGGACCAATCCAGAGAGTCACATTGCCTGGCGCATGGTGCCGGTGCGCAATGTGTCGACGCGCTGCCGCGAGTTTGATCTGCAGCGCGAGGACGGGCGTCGCGATCACCGGCGCATGGTGGCCTGTCGCCGTGATCGGGGCGACTGGGAATTTCAGCGTGGACGGGGGACGTACCGTTAGCCGGCGACACAAGCCGGAGTAGGCCAAGCGCGGGAAACCGCGCTGGGGACCGGCAGCGCACTGGACAATGGGGTCAACCGGGAATAAGATAACACGAAGTACTACTTGGTGATACTCGTAGGATCAAGATGGCCACATCACTCAAGATCGGTCAGGACTTGAAGAATCGGATCCAATCTCTAGCGCAGCTGCGGCAGCGCTCAGCCCACTGGATCATGCACGAGGCCATCGAGCAGTACGTAGCGCGGGAGGAAGCCCGCGAGAGCTTCAAGCAGGAGGCCATGGCATCGTGGACGGCGTACCAGGAAACGGGCTTGCACTTCACTGGGCAGGAAGCGCGCGCATGGCTGAACACCTGGGGCACTGACGGCGAAACCGAGCCGCCAAAGTGCCACGAGTAGTTGTCACCGAGGGCGCCGGCCGCGGATTAGCGAGATGCCGCCGATTTTTGGTACCCAAGAATCAGCAGGCTGCCAGGCGAGCGGGTCAAAGCATCGAACGACAATTCGCGCTTCTTGAAAGCAATCCGGACATCGGCCGACCGATTCCCGAAGTGCCGGAGTTGCGAGAGCTCATCATTCCTTTCGGCGACTCCGGCTACGTCGCGTTGTATCGCTATGATCCTACGGTCGATATTGCGTACGTCTTGGCGTTTAGGCACCAAAAGGAAGCCGGCTACTGACTCGGCCAGAAACGTCACCCCGTGACGCCGCAATTGGATCCCGATACAGATTTCTGTATAACAATCGGATGAATACCACTCTCGACTTGGACGACCAATTGCTCGCCAAGGCGAAGGCTCGAGCTGCACACGAGCGCAGCAGTCTTACGCGCCTGATAGAGGACGGACTGCGCCTGCGCTTGCGAAGCGCGCGCCGACCGAGCCCGCGCCGGACGCCCGAGTTGGCCATCTATCGAGGCGGTGGCGGCTTGCACGCGAAGCTGCATCCACGTTCAAACCGCTCTGTGCTCGACGCCGCTGACGATGGCTCCTGACCTTAATGTCCTACTCACAGCCTCGCGCACCGAACTGACGCTGACCGTTAACGGCCACCTAGCCCGCATCCGTAAACGTCGCGCTCACCACCCGGCTGACGTAGCTGGGTTGCCCATAAGTACCCGTGGTCGCCGTGGAGCTGATCACATACGAATGAGCGGCGCCGCCAGCGAATGGGGTCGAGCTGCAGGTGACAACGACACTGAATCCATTGAGCGCACCTTCCGTCAGGTTCAGCGTCGTGCTCGCCGCGCAAAAGCCGCCGTTGAGGGGTTGCGCCCGGAATGCCGCCCACTCGACGCCCGAATTCGCCGCCGCCAACGCCCGTGCCTGCTGCAGAGCCATGGTCGCGGTCTGCTGTTCACCCGCACCAATGCGAATCGCCGCCGCGGCGAGACCCGCGACCACCACCAGCAGGAACAGGGCGGGCACCAGTGCGAACCCGCTCGTCGTGGTCCGATCGTGGCAGTTCATGGCGCGTTCACCAATTGCACTTCCTGGAGCAACTGCACCCACTCGCCCGCCTGCGTGATCTTCAGCAGCAGGGTCGCCAGCCCATTTCGCTGCGCCGTACCGGTCGCATAGGTGAATTGGCAGGCGCCCACGTTGGCCGCCACCAGCGCTGCGGTGGCGCCCGCGCCCAGCAGCGCCGCCGCACTGGTCGGTTGAGCATAGGCAATGCTGTAGTCTGAGTAGCGCGTGAGCGTGCCGGCGCTGGTATCGCACAGGTATGAGACCGGCCCGCTCACCAGGTACACCCGCCCGTGGGGCGAATCAAACGCAAACTTGAACACCGGACTCAAGGTCACCAGATTCTGATTTGCACTCGACCCAGCCGAGATCGTGATGGTGGTATTGGGCGGTGTAATGACATTGCTCATCTGATACGCATTCGCCCCCGGCACGCCGATGTTGTAGATCGCCAGGTACGACGAGTTCGAACTCCACGGCAAGTTCAACTGAGTAAAGGGCACCACGGTCGCAAACGCACCCGTCTTGGCCGTGAAGTCCAGCGCCTGCCCGGCCGTGGCGAGCGGACCGCCATCGGCGTAGCGCGCGCCATCCGCGGTGGCCAGTAGCTCCAGTACGGAGACACTCCCGCTGCTGTACACCCGCACACTGTTGGGCAGCGCCGTTCGCACATCGCGCGCCATGAACCGGAGCGCACTGTCGGCCGCATCCACCAGCGCCGCGCGCCGCGTTTGGGCCGTGTAGGCATTGATGGGCGTGATGATGAACATGGTCATGAACGCCACCACGATGGAGCCCACCACCATGGTGATCACCAGTTCAATCAGTGTCATACCGCGCTCGCGCTGCATCAGTAGTTCGTCCGGTAGCCGGAGAGCTTCACCGTTACATTCGGCGCGTAGGTCACCGTGACATCGATGCGCCGAGCTCCCGTGCTGGCCACCCCAGTGAGCGCGGACGACGCGACCACGGATACCGCGACGTTGTAAGCAGACAGCGCGGCAATGGCATTGCCGAATTGATCGTGTGCGCCCACATCCGCCAAGCCGTTGTACTGATCCACCGTATCCCAGCTGCCGCGACCCGTATTGGGCGGCGTGCCGTACGGATCGATCACCCAACGCTGCTGAATCTCCTCCAGGTAGGCTTGCGCAATTGACACGGCCTGCTGCTGAATCATGGAATCGGCGCTATGGCTGGCCACCGAAGTGATGGCGCCCAGTATGGAAGTTGCTCCTATGCCCACCACCGTAATGGCGATCACCAGCTCGATGAGCGTCAAGCCGCGCTGCATGGCTCTGCTGGCAACGGCGCCCATGGCTACAACACCTGCACGTAGCCGGTGTTGGCATCGAGCGTGACCGTGCGCGCGCCCACCACAATCGAAGTGCCGGGGTTCACTACCAACCGCCCCTGGCTGTCGAATTCGAACACGCCGGCGGGTGCGGCTGAGGTCCCAGACGGCGCGCTATTCGCGACGCTGGTGCCATCCGGGCCCAACAGCGGCGTGGTCCAGGTGGTATCGCTGGCGTTGCAGCGATTCCCCACCGCCGCCTGTTGAGTCGCGGCATACGCGGCGCTCGCCAGCGTCAGACGCGCGTGGCAACCGGTGATAACCGCGGCCTTCTGCGCCGCCCTGAGTGCGCTGGCCAGCTCGTCGGCATAGGCGCGCTCCGAGAACACGGACTGAGTAAAAAAACGCGGCGCAATCGTCGCCGAGAGCACGCCGAGGATGGTGATAACGACGGCGAGCTCGACGAGCGTGAAGCCCGTGGAGCTCGCGTGTCTCGCCCTGCTTTGCGCGACCACCTCGGGTACCGGCGACATGGAACGATGTCCCCTTAAGGTCCGCGCGGCGGCCGAAACGCCGGCCGAAACGCCGGCCGGAACGTTGGCCGCGATCAGCAGCCGCCCGTCGGCGCGGTCACCGTGGGAATCCCACCGGCCGCAGCGGGTGGTGTGTAGGTGACCTCACAAGTGGCCGTGGCCGTAGCGCCATTGCGCGTCCAGGTCGCCGTCCCACCTGCTGCTGCACCCGCCGTAAACGTGAAGTCGCCGGCGCTGATATTGATGGCATTGGGGATACCCCCCGCCGTCGCGTCCGGGTAGTTGTTGCTCAATGCAACGGTATTGCCTTCCATGGGCACTGAGGCGGTGTTCTGCGTCGCCATCGACATGCTGCGCGCCAGCGCGGCTGCGCTCTTGATGGTGCCGGCCAACCCGTTGACAGTGGCTGCACGTGCGGTGGCGTCCAGCGTAATAAAGCGCGGGATGGCGAATGCCGCCAGGATGCCGAGAATGGTGATCACGACCACCAGCTCGATGAGGGTGAAACCGCGTGCCTGCGAAGCCTTCATGTGCAACTCCCGAGGGCGCGTATGCGCCTGATTTAGGTGGATCGACCGAGGCGCAAAGTGGCGCCGCTACCAATGTTGTCGGCGAAGGATTCGGAACCTAAAGTGGCGGCAGTCAGAATGTGAATCGCATCACGGCGCCCGGGCATCACGGCGCCCTTGCATCACTGGGCCTCAGCCGCCGTGCCCCACCTTGCCTATCATGTTCCACAGCGGCAGGAACACGCCGAGGGCCAGCACCAGGACCATGCCGCCGACCACGATGATCAATACCGGCTCAATGACCGCGCTCAGGTTTTTCAGGCGATAGTCCACCTCGCGGTGGTAGAAGCCGGAAACTTCCTCCAGCAGTCGGGTCAGCTCGCCGGTTTCCTCGCCCACGGCAATCATCTGCAGTACCAGCGGCGGAAAGATACCGGCCCCACTGGCCGCCCTCCCTAAGGTTTCACCGCGCTCTACCGCATCGCGCAAGCGCAGCAATCGCTCGGCCAGGTACTCGTTGCCGGCTGCTCGCGACAGGAGCGTGAGTGCCTGGATCATCGGCAACCCCGCGTCCAGGGAAATGGACAGGGAGCGCATCACGCGGGAGAGCACCGCCTGGTGCAGCAGCTCACCGAAGACTGGGATTTTCAGCTTCAGCCTATCCCAGCGATATCGCCCCGCTGTGGTGGCCAGATAGCGCTTCAAACCCATGAAGCCGACCACTATTGCGGCGAACAGCCCGAAGCCATGCTCCCGCACGAAACTCGAGGTTCCCATCAGGATGCGGGTGGGCATCGGGATATCGTTGCCCAGCATTTTGAACAGGGGCGCAAAATTCGGGATCACGAACACGGTTATCACGGCCACGGCCAGGCCGATGACGGCGATCACGATCAGCGGATAGCGGATCGCGCCCTTGACCCGATCCTGGACCTCCTGGTTCTGCCCCAGGTACTCACATAGCCGCAAGAACGCGTTATCCAGCGTTCCCGTGGACTCCCCCACGCGCACCATGCTGATGAACAGCGGCGGAAAGATGTCCGCATGACGGGACAGTGAACTGGCGAAGTCGCGACCGGACTCGAGGTCCTGCAACACCTGGTAGAGTGCATCACGGAGCGGTGCATTGTGGGTGGACTGTGCAAGCCCGCGCAGTCCGCGCAGCAGTGGCAATCCAGACTTGGTGATGGAATACATCTGGCGGGCGAACAGCACCAGGTCGGCGGTTTTGGGTCGCCCCCCGCCGAGGCGTTGAAACAGCTCCTCGACCGAGGCACGCTCCACGGCGGCCGCAACGATCTCCAGTGGCGTGATCCCGAGGTTCAACAGTCGACTGGCCACCATGTCGATGGTGTCAGCTTCCAGTCGGCCCGTGATCAAATCGCCGCGCCCGGATCGGCCACGATAACGATAGTCGGGCATACCTTAGGCTCCCACGCCTTACGCCCGTCGCTGCAGCAGCGCGTCCACCGCCGTCGCCGCCAAGGGCGTAGCCGGCAACGCCATCGATGGTTCGACATCCACCAGTTCTTCGAGTCCCACGCCGATGGCCATGGCCTCGGCCAGCGACGTGGTACCGGCCAGCGCCAGATCGATGGCGCCTTGCGCTACCGGCCGATAGTGCTCACTGTTGCGCGCGGCGCGTGCGAATCCCTCCAGATCACCGCGTCGAATCGCATCGGCCAGCGGGCGATCGATTTCAAGCAGCTCGTACACCGCCACGCGACCGCGATAGCCGGTGAGGTTGCAGTACGTACAGCCCGCGCCGGCCACAAACGTCGCGCCGCCGGCCGAGCCCGCACTTTCGGCGCTCAAGGTGGGCCGGCAATTGAGCAGCCACGCCAGTTCATGCGCCGTCGGAGTAATAGGGCGTACACAGTCGGGACACACCCGGCGCACCAGCCGCTGCGCGATGACGCCGTGGACCGCGGCGGCCACCATGTAGCCAGCGGCCCCCATGTCGAGCAGGCGATTCATGGTGGCAATCGCGTTGATGGTATGCAGGGTCGAGAACACGAAATGTCCGGTCATGGCCCCGCGCAGACCGATCTCCACCGTCTCGCGATCGCGCATCTCACCGACCAGCAGAATATCCGGATCCTGGCGCAGCGCCGTGCGCAGCACACGTGCAAAATCCAACCCAATCTTGGTTTGTACCTGCACCTGGGTGATGCGATCGAGCCGGTACTCGACCGGATCTTCGACGGTGATTACTTTTACGCCTGGACGGTTCAGGTGATTGAGCGCGGCATACAGGGTCGTGGTCTTGCCGCTCCCGGTGGGCCCGGTCACCAGCACCATGCCCGAGGTACGCTCGACCAGGCGCCGGAAGCGCTCCTCGGTGGCGGCCGGCATGCCCAATTTCTCCAGAGACAGGAGCGCGCTGGATTGACTGAGCAGGCGCATCACCACCGACTCACCATGCGTGGTGGGCATGGTGGCCAGACGCACATCGATACCGGTGTCGTGCAGCCGCACCGAAAAGCGGCCATCCTGGGGCAGGCGCTTTTCCGCAATGTCCAGGCCGCACATCAGCTTCAAGCGCGTCACCAGCGCCCCGGCCACGCGCTGGCCCTCGATGACCTGTTCCTGCAGCACGCCATCCACGCGCAGGCGGATGCGCAGCTTGTCTTCGCCCGGCTCGATGTGAATATCCGAAGCCCGCGCCCGCACCGCATCCTGAAACATGGTCTGGAGCAGACGCAGCACCGGTGCGTCCGGTGAGCCGACTTCGGCGGACAGCTGCTCGATCTGGATGTCGCCGGCGGCCAGCTCGTCACGTACCGCATCGGCGAGGCTCGCAATTTCCTCGGTCTGCCTGTACACCGCGTCGAGAGTCTTTAGGAATTCAGCCTCGCCCACCAGCGCCAGGCGCAGCGGCTGTTTGAGCCGCGCCTGCAGCGCGTCGTAGGCATGCAGATCCGTGGGGTCGGGCATACCGACTAACAAGCCGCGGGCATCCTGCTGCAGCACCAGGGCCCGGTAGCGGCGCGCCAAGGGCTCGGGCAGCAGCTTCACCGCATCCCGATCGATGCGCACCTGCTTTAGATCGATGAACGGCACCTGCAGATGCTTGGCCAGGAAATCGTGCAGGTTGGCTTCCGACAACAGCCCCAGATCGTTCAGCACGCGACCGAGTTTGCGCCCGGAGCGCTTCTGTTCGACCAAGGCCGCTTTGAGTTGGTCCTCCGTGATGATCTGCTGCTGAATCAGCAGTTCACCGAGGCGGATTTTACGGCGCTCAGTCATGGCGCGCGCCTACGCCGTCAGTGCCCACTGCCGGCCGTGGGATCGAGCGCCACCGCGTCACCGACCAATTGGTCGCCCACTCGCTGCCACTCGCCATCGTCCTCGATGACCACCGGGCGCAGCAGGATGACCAGTTCCGAATGGTGTTCGGACTTCTGTTGACTCTTGAACAGATTGCCCACGAATGGCAGGTCGCCCAGGAGCGGCAGCCGATAGTTCTGCGCCGTCGTGGTGGTCTGCATCAAACCGCCGATGACGATGAGCTGACCGCTCTTCGCCCGCACGATGCTGTCGGCCTCGCGTGTGGTGCTGAAGGCCAGCGGCAGCGAATTGGCCACGCCCGATACCGTAAAGAGTTTGACCTTCTCGGTGACGTCGCTCACCGTCGGATGAATGTGCAGAATGACTTCGCCACTTTCACTGATCTGCGGCGTGACATCCAGCGCAACGCCGGAGAAGAACGGCGCCAGCTCGACATTGGAGCTGGTGGCCGAAGCCGTGCCCACGACCGTGTTGCTGGAGACGCCGGTGACGAAGTATTCCTCGGACCCGGCCTTGATGACGGCCTTCTGGTTATTCAGAGTGGACACCCGCGGGCTGGACAACACACGCGCTTTACCCTGGGTGCCCAGGAGTTCGATATAGGCGCTGAAGTCGGCAGCATTGACCGCCAGAGCAAACGCTCCTCCCAGCGCGTTGGTGACGGCACTGGTGATGGGCGTGCCACCGGGGCTGAGGGAAACAGCGTGGGACGGTTGCGTCAGCAGATCCGAACTGCCGAAACCCTGCTGCGGTCCCGTCTGGAAGCCGCTGATCGTCCGGTTACCGGTCTTACCCAGCAACGCCCAGTTGATGCCCGCCTGAAATCCGTCGGAGAGCTGCACCTCGATCACACGCGCTTCGAGTATGACCTCGCGCGTCGCCACTTGCTGAATTCGCCGCAGGAACTGCTCCACATCGCGCAATTCGCGCACCGTAGCATGCACCGCGACGACGCCGGAGGATGAGTTGATGACGATGTCGCGACCGCCCTCCCCAGGAACCAGCCCGTGCAGACTGGTCTCCAGATCGTGCCAAAAATCCGAGGCCGAGCGCGTCGAGACGCTGCTGCCCGTAATCTCGGCCACCTTGGCATTCTGTGCGCTGCTGTTGGGGCCAAACACACCGCCCGGCGGCTCACTCAGTTCGGTCTTCGCACTTCCGCCACTGGACTGGGAACCGCCCCCGCCGCTGGCTCCCCCCTGGGCGCCTGTACCCTGACTGACCTGGCCGGATTCCACGCGCGTGCGCGAGGTTCCGCGTCGCTCCAGATCCAGATAGTTGATTTGAAATATCCGCGTCTGCATGGCCGGTGCGGTGATGACGTAGCCCGTGGCCATGCGCCGGTAGTCGTATCCGTAGGTCTCGCGAACCGCATCCAGCACCTCGGGTACGGTGACGTTGTGCAGTTTCAACGTGATGGTACCCGCGACACCGGGCTCCAGAATGATGTTATAGCGTGTGCCGTCCGCGAGCCCCTCGAAGAACGGGCGCGCCGGGGCGTCAGTCACTACCACGTCGATGCGCGGCTCAGCGACGGCCGGTGCGGGTATGTCAGGTGCGGCAGCGTACACCGACTGAGTCGACACAAAAAGTATCGACGCAATTGCGGCCGCGAAGCTCGCGAGGGATTTCAGTCGCATGGTCAGGGCACTCCAGCTACAGCTGGTATCGGCTCGGTGGTGGGCTTCTTGAAGGTGGTATCCAGCTTTGGCAGCTGGAGTTGGAAGCTGTCTCCCGCGAACTGGTACCTGATGCCGGTTTCGAGCACCGCTTCGATGGTGAACGGCCCCAACGTATCGCCGGCATGAACCAACCGCCCGTTGACAATCGCGGCTCGTGAGCGCGCGCTGCTGAATACCGCACTGAGCACTGGGATGGTGTCGCGGGGCGCGCTGCGCATCACACTCGCCGGCAGTGGTGGGCGCATCGGGTCGCGTAGGGCCTGGGCATGTACGGTCACCGACAAGAGCAGGCCGGCCAGGAAGAGCGGCTTGTTCATACGTTGATCCAATCCTTGGAGAGGCTGAAGGCGCCGATGACGATGCGCACTCGATTGCTGGGATACACGCCAGAGCGCAACTCGAGCCGCTGCCAATGAATGCGCCACGGCAGGCTCTCGATGGTTTTCAGGTAGTCGATAACGCTGAGATAATCGCCCTCTACCACCAGCTCGACCGGATGCAAGTACGGCCCGGAATCGGCGTCGTTGCCGCCCGCCGGACCTCCGGCGGCTCCGGCGGCTCCGGCGGCTCCGACAGTGCCTATGGTCGCAGTGTCTGTCGCCGGCTTCGCCAGACTCTCGGCCGGCAAATTGCGCAGACTCACCAGGTGCAGCCCCGCCTGTTTGGCCACCAGGTCACGCAGCAGCTCGACCACGTGGGTGGGCGAGACATAGCCGCGTGCGGCGGCGCCCAACTGCGCCTCGAGCGTGGCCAACCGGCCGCTCAGGGCTGCGTTGCGTGCAGCGGCCAGGAAAGCCGGATCCTGCGTTGCCGCGGAACCCGCCAGCTCCGCATTGTCGAGTCGTGCCCGCGCTTCCACCAGCCGTTGTTCTGAAGCATGAACTCGCTTGACCAGCGGATCCATCAGCAACAGCTGCCAGGCGACGTAGACGAGCGCCATTCCGGCGCCGAACACCAGGGCGCGCTCGCGGAGCGAGAGATGATCGACGCGTTCGAACAGGGCGGTGAGCCGCGTCATGCCCGGCGCGATGGCGTTCATGATTGGTGTCCCTTAGGGTTGGACGTCGCGTCGGGTCTGAACAGCGGCTTAAGGTTGGGCACGGGTTCCGGCGGGACCTCTGTTTCGATGCCAGGCGTGCCCACTTCGAATAGCGCCACAGCCGGGGGCAGCGCGTCGGTGCGAGTCAGTACGACCGTGTCAAAGCGTACGCCTTCGAGCGCGCGCTCCTGACTTAAGGCCGCCAGGAACGTTGGCACCAGTTGCGGATCGGTGGTCGCGCCTTGCAGCGCTACCCGACTGTCCTCATCTACAATCACAATTGCCGTAAGCCACAGTCCCTCCAGTGAGCGGCGCGCCAGCGCCTCGAGCCGTGCCGCGAAACCTGTCGCTGGACCGGCGCCGTCGCGATTCACAATCTCGAGCGCGCGCTCGCGGGCGCTGATCTTCCCGGCCAGCAGCTTGGCGGTGGCATCGAGTTCCGCCAGACTGGCGCGGGGTTTGAGTGCCGCGCTGGCGCGTCCGGCCAGATCGACGCCGGCATCCTGCTGTCGCTCGGCGGCCACCACTGCCCGTTCTGAACGCGCCAGCCGCCAACCCGCAAACGCGGCCAGAGCGATCAAGCTGACTACCAGGACAGCCAGCGCCACGGCAATCGCGCGCGCCGAGAACACATGCTTCTCAGCGCCCAGTATCGGTTGGTACAGATTGATCTGCTGTTCCATAGACTTACAGCGAGCGTCGCTCCTCACGCAGCGCCGCACCGACGGCGAGCAGACAGGCACTCTGATCTTCGACCGCCACCGGCTTGCTACAGGTGAGCAGGGTGTTCAGATCAAGCGTCATGATCTTGGCACTGACTTCGCGGCTCAAGTCCGCGGCCAACGCCTGGGATTGCGAACCGCCGGGCATGAGTGCAATGTGCGAAATGGGCGGCTGATCGAAGTTCCGCTCGTAATGATCCAGCGAACGCTGGAGTTCAAGCACAAAGCCCGCCGCATCCAGCGTGGCGCCCTCGGTGGCCTGCAGTGTCATCTGTCTGGCAAAGTAAAAGGTGTTTCCGCGCGCGATCACCACGGTTGCCGTCAGACCCTCCAGGTACACCATGGCTAGGCCGCTGGAGCCGGCCGGTACCAGTCCGGCGAGGTTGCGCAGGCACAGTTCTGGTATGTCGATCACATCGAACTCGCCGCTGCCCGCAATGCCGGCCGCGATACCGTTGACCAGAGTGCGGCGCGCCGCCACGCCGTATTTCATCCGACTGGTGCCGCCGCGGCTGGGATTGGGCACGTCGAACACGTCGATGACGGCCTCTTCCACCTGGTAGTCGATGGCCTCACGCATCCGCCAGCGCATGGCGGCACGCAACTCAGCCGGCGGCACGTCCGGTGCCTCAACCAGCGCCAATTTATACTCGCCGGATTGCAATACCACGCTGATGGGGAGCTGCGGCAGAACGGCGGCGCGCAGTGCAACGCCGAGTGCGCCCGGCCCTCGCTCACGCTCCAGGGCCAGGCACTCGCAGCGCTCGAGCACGGGCGCGCCCGCATCGCGCCGGATCACACTGATCGCGACCGTGTCGGGCCGCACAGCGATGCCAATCCGCCCTTTACTGGTCGCCGTTTTCTTAAGCAATCCGAACACAGTTACTCCGTGCCGCTCGCGACCACGCAATGCGGCCTTTGATGGAGTGGGATATCGGACTGTGGACGGGGATCTTTAAGCACCCCACTTCAAACTCTGCGGGGCGGCAAATAATTGCCGCCGCTGGGAGTGCTCAAGAACTGGGATAGCTCAAGAATTGGCCTGCGCGGGCCGACACCTCAGGTTGTGCACCGCCCCTTAGTCAAACCTGCGCCAGCCCGCCGCCGCAGACGGGTCTGTTCCCTGCTGTGGCCGCTGGCCTTCGCGGTGCCCGCCGTCCAGGCGCAAACCGCCTTCGTGCAGTCCTCGGGGCTGTTTCAAACCAGCTACGGTACGTCGGCGGCAGCCCAGTCGTTTGCGAGTACCCCAAAAGTAGGCGACACCGTCATCGTCACGGCGTGGTCGTGGAACAGCAACAACGCGCCGACAATCACGGCCACAGACAACTTCGGCAATACCTACACCTCCGTCGCCCAGGGTACGGTCACCCGAAGTCCAGGCGGTCGGCAAAACGCCGCCGTGCTGACGGCGCCAATCACTACAACCGGCACCGGCTTCAAGGTCACAGTCAATGCCGCGCCCACTACTTCGCAGATTGACGCGGTCGCCATCGAGTATTCGGGCGTGGGGACCTTGGATCAAAGCGCCACCAATTCGGGGCTTACCTCCACAGCGTCGGTTACGACTCCCAGCTCAACCGTGGCCGCCACCGAGTTGGTGGTGACCGCAATGGGCGTACTGTACCCGTGGTCGGCAAGCTTTGGCTCCATCACCCCCACGAGCGGCTACACGGTGCGGGCTGTGCAGATCGACAACTACGACTTCACCGCGGGAGGCGGTGCCGACAAACTCACCACGACCACGGGCGTGCAATCCGCAACCTGGACCGGGGGCAGCGCCTTCACCGGGTGGGTGGCGGCGATTGCCACGTTCCGCGCCAATGCCGCCGTTACTCCCGATCACTATGCCCTCACCGGTTCCCCCTCACAGGTCAATTGCCAGCCTGCCACGGTAACCGTCACCGCCCATTCAGCCGCTCACGCCGCGGTGGCCACCACCGACACCATTGCGCTCTCCACCAGCACCGGACACGGCGACTGGAGTCTGACCACGGGTAGCGGCTCCTTTGTGGCCGGCGCCGCCAACAGTGGCGCCGCCAATTACACCTTTGTCTCCGGCGACAGCGGCGCGGTGGTTCTCAGTCTGCGCGACACCTACCCGGAAACTGTCACCATCAATGTGACGGACGGGGCCGTCACGGCCACATCCGGTTCAGCCTTGAGCAGCGAGGACAGCCCGATCACCTTCGCGCCCTCCGGCTTTCGATTCACCAACGCCAGCAACACTCCTACCAGCATCGCCACCCAGGTGGCCGGTGTCACCTCCACGCAAAATCTCGCCCTGCAGGCCATTCGCACCGATACCACCACCGGTGCCTGCACCGCAGCGTTCGCCAGCGGCTCTACGGTCACCATCAATCTGGCCTACCAGTGCAACAATCCCACCAGCTGCGTCGCGGGTCAGACCTTCAAGGTGACCAACAATGGCACCACCACCGCCATCGCCGCCAATCCAGCCGCGGCCATCACCACCTACACCGCGGTACCCATGAAATTCAGCACCGCCAATGCCGAGGCGCCCCTCTCGCTCACTTACTCCGATACCGGACTGGTGACGCTGGCCGCTAAATACTTCATTCCGTTGGGAAGCGGCGCGGCGTCGGCCAATTCCATGAGCGGCAGTGGTCAATTCGTCGTTCAGCCCTACGCGCTCACCCTCAGCAGCATCAAGCGCACCAGTGATGCATTCGCCAACCCGGGAGCCGCCACCGCCTCAGGCACGGTATTCATTGGCGCCGGCCAATCGTTTACGGCCACGCTCAGCGCCACCAATTTGCAAGTTGCGTCCACACCGAATTTCGGCCAGGAGATTTCGCCCACGGTGGTCGCGCTTACCCCTAACCTGGTGCTGCCGAGCAGCGGGCATGATCCGGCGGTCACGGGTAGTTTCGCCGGGTACGCCAATGGCGCAGCCACCGGAACCGCTTTCGCGTGGCCCGAGGTGGGCGTCATTACGCTGACGCCCAGCATCGCCAACTTCCTGGGAAGCGGCGCCGTCACCGGCACCGCCTCTGGCAATGTCGGTCGCTTCGTACCGAACAATTTCGCGACCTCGCTCAACACGCCGGTCTTTGGCACGGCCTGTTCGGTCGGCGCCTTCAGCTACGTGGGTCAGCCCTTCACCTATACGGTGGCGCCCGTGCTCACGGTCACCGCGCTGGCGTTGGGCGGCGCGACGACGCAGAACTACACCGGCTCACTGTTTCGACTGACCAACGCCTCTGTGAACGGACGCACCTATACGCCCACGCCAGCCAGTCCCGCCTTAGCCCTCAGCGGGCTGCCCGCTACCAGTGTCGATCCGGTGATCGCCGATCTGACCGCCGGCGCGGGATCCTTGAGTTTCAGCGCCGGGTCCGGCATCAGCTTTTCACGCGCCACACCGATCGCTCCGTTCAGCGCCAATATAAGCCTCTCCATCAACGTCACCGATCTTGACGGCATCACGGCCACCAATCCCGTCACCTTCGGCGCGGGCTCGGGCATCGCCTTCAGCACCAGCGCCAACCAATACTACGGCCGGCTGAGTCTCGGCAACGCCCCGGGCTCCGAGCTACTGGACCTGCCCATGTCGCTCACCGCCCAGTACTACGTGAATGCCGTGCTCGGCTTTGCCACCAATACCTTTGACAGTTGCACCACGGCCCCAACGCTTTCGTTCAGCAACTATCAATCCAACCTGATCTCCGGCGAGACCTGTGTGCGCGATTCGGGCACCCCAGGCGTGTCCGGTGTGGGTTGCCCCGTCGCGGCCACCTCGCATTTCCTGCCCGTCGCGGCCGCCGGTGGCTTCAATTTGATCCTGGCCGCACCGGGCGCAGGCAACAGCGGCGCCGTTACCGTCACGGCCACCGCACCCACCTGGCTCCAATACCTGTGGAATGCCAGCTCTGGGGCCAACTCAAACCCTGCCGGCATGGCAAGTTTTGGTGTTTTCCCGGGGCCGGCCTCGCGCGTCTATCAACGCGAAGTGTACTGAGTGCTGAACAACATAATCCTGCGCGCCAGTTCCAAAGCCGGCGCCAAGGCTGGCGCCTGCGCCTGCACCGGCTGACAACCAAGCCGGAGTTCTGGACCGTAATCCATCTCAAGTTTGCCCTGCACCCGACCGATATACGCACTGGTGGCGTACGCCGTCCGCGCCTCTCAATACCGGAGTTCGTTTGAGCCAACCCGCCACTTCCAGCACCAGCAGCGAATCCGTGGGGTTCGTGTTCGTGTCCATGCTCGCCAGCGAAATGTCCGTGGGCAAGATCGAGTTGCCGAGTTTCCCGGACATCGCCGTACGGGTGCGGCGTGCGTTGCAGGATGAGGACGTGTCGCCCGAAGCCATCGTGCGCATCATTGGCGCTGAACCGTCGCTGGCGGCGCGCCTGCTGCAACTGGCCAACTCTGCCGCCATCAATGTCAGCGGTAAGCGGATCACGGATTTGCGTCCGGCCATTGCCCGCATCGGCTTCAATCTGGTGCGCAGCAGCACCATTGCCTTCGCCATGTCACAGCTGGCGCAGTCGAAATCATTGCTACGCATTCGCGAGCCACTCCACAACCTGTGGAAGCGCAGCGCCTTGGTTGGCGCCATGGCGAACGTGGTGGCCAAGCGACTCACCAAGGTGAATGCCGATGCGGCGGCCCTGGCAGGCATCGTGCACGGCATGGGCAAACTGTTCATCATGGTGCGGGCCGTGGAACATCCAGCCCTGTTCTCGGACCCGGAATCCTACGGGCGCATCGAGCAACTCTGGCACGCCAATATCGCCAAGGCTTTACTGGAAAACTGGGACATGCCCGATGAGGTGGTCGCCGCCGTGCACCTGCACGAGGATCTGGAATATTCTCATGATGGCGAAGCCGACCTCACCGACGTGCTGATCGTGGCTAATCTGCTGGTGGCCTTTCGTCAGCACCCGCAGGATATCGAGCTCAACCTCCAAGGCGTGTCAGCGGCAACGCGAATCGGACTCGAAGCCGCCGCCTACCCGAAATTGCTGGCGGAATCGGCCGCTGAAATCGAAGCCCTGCGTACAGCGCTTGGCAGTTAGTCGCGCCCCCTCAGGGGGCACGTAACCACCGCTCGATGAGCGTGTCGAGCGACCATTTCCCCGGCCCGCGCGCCAGCAACAGCAGCAGGAAAGCCACCCACTGTATGTGCGTCGGCCAGGCATTGGGGTACACAAAAATCTGAATAACGGCAATCATCCCAAGATACGCCAGCGCCACCGCGCGCGTGCCCAGGCCCGCTACCATCAACACAGCGCCGCCCAGCTCCATGCCCGCCGCCATATAAGCGGCGGCGTGCGGGGGAATGAGCGGTACCTTGTATTCGGATTCAAAGAGCGACAGCGTCCCAGCCCAATCGTCGAGCTTCACGGACCCCGAACGCCAGAACACCACCGCCGTGGCCGCGCGAGCCACCAGCGCGATCAAACTGTAAGGAATACGTTCGAGCCAGCTGCGCGCCACCAGCAAACCACTGGCCGCACTCGACGTGTTCATTGTTGTTGAATTCATGGTAACTCCCTCGCTACGCCATGCCCGCCGCCGTGGCGGTGTCGGATATTCGGACAAAACCCGCCGCCAGTACTTCCCTTTGAAGTACTGCCACGTTGTTCGCCTCGATATGCTCAAAGGTTTCATTGCGCAAGACCGCCCGCACGAATTGCGCGGACACCGGACTCAATTCTCGCACCATGACGCCGGCCGCGGTGCGCCAAAGCGCGTAACTGTGCTCCACCCCGAGACTTCCCGCCTCCGAATCCTTCCCAGCGCCCCGGTAATTGAGCGCGTCAATGGCTGCGGCATCTTCAGCGTTGATGGCATCGCGCAGCGCCCGCACGTCAAATCGAGAGCGGTGCACGCGCAAGTGGGCATTGAAGCTCAAGCTCACCCCTGAGCCACCGTCCAACTCCAACTCTACCTTGGCGCCGTGAAAACCTTCGTCCGCAGCGCAGCGCCCCAAGGCATCGAACTGCGCATCAAAGCGCGCCACTTCCGCCAGGAAGGGTAGATTGTCGGTGCCCGCAAAGCCGTCGATGAATTCACTGAACGCAGCGCCCCAAACCGTGAGCTGCGGCGCCACCGGCGGATGGGCGCGCGAATATTCCACTGCCATGCGATCGAAGAACGCTTCTCCGACCAGCCGGTCCACCGTGGGGTAGCTCAGCCGCAGCGCGTGACTCAATGCGCCGAGGACCGTGTTGCGATGAACGCTTAAGCCCTCGGCTCCCGGCAACACCCCTGCAAACAGTGCTTCGGGCAGGCCCTGGCCGCTCGCGTCGGCTGCCAACAGGGCGGCGCCGATCGAAGACTGCAGTGCCGCCAGCGAGCGCTCTTCAGGCAAAGTGTGCATGACTCGCTCTGGCCGCCGCCACGGTGGTACCCACCTGTCGTTGCGATGCGGCCTCGACTTCGGCGGCGTTTAAAATCATTTGGGCCTGCGCGGCCTCGCCTTGCAGTACCGCAAACTCCGGCAACCGGGTGTCCCATTCAAGGAGTGTGGGCAGGACGCCAAAATGCCCTACGGCGCGCTCATAGAGCGACCAGACTCCAGCGCACACGTAATCGCCATGATCGTCGATACGCAGTTCGGCGCCCGAGCTCGTCGCCACGATGGCGTGGCCGGCCAGATGCATCTCGCCCACCGACGCAGGGTCGAGCGCCTGACACCACGCCTCCAGCACCTGCCCGGGCTCCACGCGTTGGTTGCAGGCGCTGACGAAGAGGTTGTTGATGTCCAGCAGTACGCCGCAGCCGGTACGATCCACCAGCGCGGCCATGAACTGCGCTTCGGAGTATTTTCCCGCCGCATAGCGCAGGTAGGTGGAAGGGTTCTCCACCAGTAGTTGGCGGCCCAACCGCTCCTGCACCTGCGACACATTACGGCCCACCACCGCCAACGCTTCCTCGGTGTAGGGGAGCGGCAGCAGGTCGGGCAGATACTGACCGTTGGTCACGCTCCAGGACAGATGATCCGAGACCAGTCCTGGCCCCAAAACCTTCACCAGTCGAGCCAGGCGGTCGACATGGGCATTGTCCACACCCTGCGCCGAGCCCAGCGAGAGACCCACGGCATGGAGCGATAAAGGATAGTGGCTGCGGATGCGCTCGAGTTCCTCCAGCGCGGCCTCGTCGGCCATGTAGTTCTCGGGGTGAATCTCGAACCACGCCGCGGCGGGCTGTTTCGCCAGTACCTGGGCCTGGTGGGGCAATCGCAACCCGATTCCGGCCCGCGCCGGAATCGGGTCACTGGCGAATGCCGTGGTCATTACATCTTGGTCAGACTGCCGCCCGCCAGCTTGCCGCAGACGCCGGCCGGCACCGACACGAACGAAGCCTTGTCCATGCTCTTGGTTGCCTGTCCGGCGCAGGAGTGATCGCCCGCGGCGCAGTCGTTCTTGCCGGCTTTGTTGACGCCGTAACACTTTTCCATGGCAGGCTTGTCCATGGCTTTGTCGTCGGCGGCAAACGCCGCCGTGCTGGCCACGCTCAGTGCAGCAGCGCCGAGCAGGGCGGAGAGGGTCAGTGTCTTTAAAGAGGTCGCAGTCATGATGTGCTCCAGGAGTGGTTGACAGTTAAAGTGTTGCGCCCAGCCGGCGCTGCCTACCCGTATATCGTTGCGCTTGGCTTAAGGTTACACGATCATCCCTCTCATGCCCCCGACCGCGCAAGCGCAGCAGCAGGAAGCCACTTGGGCGCAGCTCATGCGTGCCGCCCAGGGCGGCGATAAACGGGGCTATGAGCAGCTCCTGCGGGAGATTGCGCCCTTTGTGCGCAGCCTGGCACGCCGTTACTGCCGGAATTCCACCCTGGCGGAAGACGTGGTCCAGGACGTGCTGCTGTGCGTGCACCGGATTCGCCACACCTGGGACCCCTCGCGCCCGTTCTGCCCCTGGTTGGCCGCCATCACCGCGCGGCGCGGAATTGACAGAATTCGACGCGATTCCCGCATCAATCGGCACGAAATCAGCGATGAGGACGCTTATGAAACCTTTTCGGCCCCGACGGCGAACTACGAATCAGGAGCCGTGCGTGCCGCCGAAGAGATCGGTCCGTTGCTGAGCGCCCTGCCCGACCGGCAGCGCGCGGCGCTGGAGGCCATCAAGCTTCGCGGTCTATCGTTGGCTCAGGCGGCGGCGGAGTCGGGCCAGAGCGTGGCGGCCTTGAAGGTCAACGTACACCGCGCGGTGAAATCACTGCGCCGCCTGCTTAGGACCGATTGAGAGGTTGGAAGGTTGGAAGGTATGCTCGACACCAATTCACTGATCAGCTCCCTGGGTGGGGAATTGACGCCCGCCGCGCCATTGCGGCCGCCGTTGCGGCGCGCTTTGCTGTGGCTGATGCTGGTGGGAGTGGTGGCTGCGCTGGCGGTCACGCATTTTGCTCGGCTGGAGATCTTCATGCGGCGCATGGAAGCGCCGCGCGTGGCGCTGGAGAACTTGAGCGCTTTGCTCACCGGTGTGGTGTCGATCACCGCGGCTTTTTACTTGAGTCTGCCGGATCGGTCGGCCCTGTGGCGCTACGCCCCGCTCCCTCCACTGCTGCTGTGGGTGGCCTGCAGCGGCCTGGGCTGCCTGCAAAACGGCTCAGGCATGGGGCCTGCTGGCGCACGGCTGGGCGAGAGCCCACATTGTTTCGAGTTCATCCTGATAATCAGCATCCCCCTTGGAATACTGCTGTTTGCGGTACTGCGACGCGCCCGGCCGCTGGCGCCCCTCCCCGTGGCACTGTGCGGTGCGTTGGGGGTGGGTGCACTCGCCGCCTTTGTGCTGCAGTTCTTTCACCCGTTCGAAGTCACGGTGGTCGACCTCGCCCTGCACGCGTTGGCCGTCGCCGTGACCGTGGGGTTGGCGGCGTTGGTGCGCGTGCGGGCGCTGGCCAGCGTTTAAGCCGCTACCGGAATCTGCCGCCCGAGCATCTTCTCGATGGCCCGCAGGCGATCGCGCTCGTCACGACTGACCAGCGAGACGGCTTCACCCGTGCAGCCCGCGCGACCGGTGCGGCCGATGCGGTGCACATAGTCCTCCGGCACGTGCGGCAGCTCAAAATTCACCACATGCGGCATGTCGACGATGTCGAGTCCGCGCGCGGCGATATCGGTGGCCACCAGCACCTGAATGCGCCCTTCCTTGAAATCATCGAGGGCGCGGGTGCGCGCACCTTGCGATTTATTGCCGTGAATCGCCGCACAGCTCAAACCGTCCTTTTCAAGGCGCTGTTGCAGCCGGTTGGCGCCGTGCTTGGTGCGGGTAAACACCAGGCTCTGCCGGCCACCGCCGGTGCTGAGTAGGCGCGTCAGCAGCGGATGCTTGTCGCCCGACTCCACATGATAAACACGATGATCCACCAACTCGGTGGGCGTGTTGCGCGGCGCGACGTCCACGCTTTGCGGGGCGTGCAGGAGGGTTCGCGCCAGCTCGCGGATTTCGGTCGAGAAGGTGGCCGAGAACAGCAGGCTCTGCCGCTGCTTCGGCAGAGCCGCGATCAGGCGGCGGATTGGCCGGATGAAGCCCATGTCGAGCATGCGATCGGCTTCGTCCAGCACCAGCACTTCGATCTTCGACAGGTCCACGGCGCGTGTCTGCAGATGATCGAGGAGCCGCCCCGGCGTGGCAATGATGATGTCCACACCCTGGCGCAGGGCATCGATCTGCGGCTTGGGACTCACCCCGCCGAAGATCAGCACGCCGCGCTGTTCCAGGTGACGGCCCAACTCACGGAACGAGTCGGCCACCTGGGCCGCCAGCTCACGCGTGGGCACCAGCACCAGCGCCCGCGGTGCACGCGCTCCACGCGGCGCGGGCAGCTGCTCGTGCAACCGGTGCAGGAGCGGTAAGGCAAAGGCGGCCGTCTTGCCGGTGCCGGTCTGCGCGGCTCCCAGCAAATCGCCGCCCGCCATCACGATGGGAATGGCGCGTTCCTGAATCGGCGTCGGCGTCGTGTAGCCCGCGTCGTTGACGGCGCGCAACAGCGCAGCATTTAAATTAAAACTCTCGAATGACAATTGAATACTCCAATAATGCCCGGAGCGCGCGAGCGCTGTCGGTACGGGCTGAATAACCGTTGATAATAGACCGCAGCCGTCGAACGTCCCGGGTGAGAACCCTTGGGGCCGCTTGGTGCAGACAGGTTTGCAGGAGGCGCGATTGGTCCCGGCTACGGATAGGCGGGAGCGCAGAAGATCCTCAGCACACGGGACCGACGCCCGCGTATTCGACAAACTCAGGTAGGAGTGTACAGCAACGGGCCCCTTAAGGCGAGCACGCGTTTCACAGAATACAATCGGGCGAAAGCAAGAGGTGGCGGCGATGCGCAGCGGCGGCAGGCGGAGCACATTAGCGCGGGCAGCCCGCCGGGGCGGCACGCTGCTGGTCATGCTGCTGGTAGCGATGATCGGCACAGTAGCCTGGCGGACCACGCGCCTGCGCGCACCAACGGCCAGCGCGGACACGCCGGTGCTGGCCACCCACGAGACGGTGGATACCGCGCGCGCCGTTCTGCATCTCTCCACGGCGCTGCGCTTTCAGACCGTCTCACATGAGGATGCGAGTGAGGACACGCCTGCCGCATGGGAGGCACAACGCGCCTGGCTGGTGCGCACCTATCCGGCCTTTCACGCCAATGCCACGCGTGAACTCGTCGGGGCCGGCACCCTCCTGTACACGTGGCGGGGCAGCGCGCCGGAACTGGCGCCGATCATTCTGATGGCTCATCAGGATGTGGTGCCCGCCGCTACCGAGGCCACCGCAGGCGCCGCCAACCCGTGGCAAGTTCCGCCCTTTTCGGGCGAGCTGCGCGATGGCGCGATCTGGGGCCGCGGCGCGGTCGATGACAAGGGTTCACTGATCTCGCTGTTCGAGGCACTCGAAACCTTGAGTGAGCGCGGCTTCACACCTAAGCGCACCATTTACCTGGTCTCCGGTCACGACGAGGAAACGCTAGGCCTTGGGGCGCACGCCGCCGCCCAGGTGCTGCTGGCGCGCGGCGTGCACGCGCTCTATGCGCTCGATGAAGGTCTGTTCGTGCTAAGCGATCATCCCATTACTCATCACGCCGCAGCCCTGATCGCTGTGGCCGAGAAGGGCTTTGCGACGCTTAAGATCACAGCGCGCGCCGCCGGCGGTCACTCCTCAGCGCCTCCGGATGAGGGCGCCGTGGTGACTTTGTCGCGTGCCCTGCTGGCCATCATGAATCACCCGGCGCCTCTGAAGGTTACGGCTCTCAGCGAACAGATGCTCCGCGCCTTGGCGCCGCAACTGGGTCTGCCGGCGCGCATTGCCGTGGCGAATCGCTGGCTGTTTTCTCCCCTGCTGGTCGCTCAGTTTGCGGCTACGCCAGCCGGCGCCGCCATGCTGCACACCACCATGGCACCCACCGTACTGCAAGGCTCGCTCAAGTCCAATGTATTGCCCGAAGTGGTGGTGGGGAAAATTAACTATCGGCTGGCACCCGGCGATAGTGCGGCGGCGGCGCTGGCCAGGGCGCGCCAGGCGGTGGGCACTTTGCCGGTGGAACTGGCTTGGGATGCACCCGTTCGTGAAGCCTCCACGGTCTCCTCCAGCGTTGCACCCCCCTATCGCGTGCTGGCCGCGCTGGCCGCCGACATCTGGGCGGCGCCTGCGGCGCCGGCGTTGATGATTGCCGGTACGGATGGCACGCAGATGAGCACCGTGGCCCAGGCCGTCTATCGCTTTCAACCCATCAGGCTGTCGCTGGCCGAGAGCGCGATGATTCACGGGCGCGATGAGCACCTGGCGCTGAGCAGCCTCACCAAAATGATTGAGTTCTACACGCGCCTGGTACTGACCACGGCGGGTTAGCTCTACGGCGTGGTGAATTTCGCGGTGGTCTTGGCCCGGATGTCCTGGGCGCTGACCCCCGGAGCGGTTTCCACCAACTCGAAGGGCGAGTGGCGATCCTTGCGGCTGAACACCGCCAGGTCCGTGATGATCTTGTCCACCACATTGATACCGGTCAGGGGCAACTCACAGCGCGGTTTGAACTTCGGCGCGCCGTCCTTGGAATTGTGCTCCATGACCACGACCACACGCTTGACGCCCGCCACCAGGTCCATGGCCCCGCCCATGCCTTTGACCATCTTGCCCGGGATCATCCAATTGGCCAGGTCACCGTTCTCACCCACTTCCATGGCCCCGAGTATGGACAGATCGATATGACCGCCGCGAATCATTCCAAAACTATCGGCCGAGGAGAAGAACGAGGACGTCGGCAGCGCCGTAATCGTCTGCTTGCCGGCGTTGATCAGGTCCGCATCCTCCTCTCCCTCATACGGGAAGGGTCCCATGCCCAGCATGCCGTTTTCCGACTGCAGCACCACGCGCATGCCGTCCGGAATGAAATTGGCCACCAGTGTCGGTATCCCGATGCCGAGATTGACGTAATAGCCATCGCGCAGTTCCTGCGCGGCGCGCGCGGCGATCTCATCACGCGACCAGGCCATCAGGACGCTCCCTGGTTGGCGCGCTTGCGCACCGTACGCTGCTCGATGGGCTTCTTATAACCTGACCCCTGAATGATGCGTTGGACAAAAATCCCCGGCGTGTGAATCTGATCCGGATCCAAGGTCCCGGGCTCCACCAGTTCCTCCACTTCGGCCACCGTGACTTTGCCGGCGGTGGCCATCATCGGGTTGAAATTGCGCGCGGTCTTGCGGTACACAAGATTGCCCTCCGTATCGCCGCGCCAGGCCTTGACGATGGCAAGGTCCGCCACCAAACCGGTCTCGAGCACATACGTGTCGCCATTGATGACGCGCTGCTCCTTGCCCTCGGCCACCAGCGTGCCGGCACCGGTGCGCGTATAAAAGCCCCAGATCCCAGCGCCGCCCGCACGAATGCGCTCGGCCAGGGTGCCCTGCGGATTGAACTCCAGTTCCAGTTCGCCGGCCAGATACTGGCGTTCGAACTCTTTGTTCTCGCCAACGTAAGAGGAGATCATTTTGCGAATTTGGCGGGTCCTGAGCAGCAGTCCCAAGCCGAAGTCGTCGACTCCGGCATTGTTGGAAACCACGGTGAGATTCTTCGCACCCGTATCGCGCAATGCGAGGATCAGATTCTCGGCCAATCCGCACAGACCGAAGCCGCCGGACATCACCGTGATGCCATCTCGCACCACGCCCTTCAGAGCGCTGGCCGCATCGGCAAAAACCTTCGGACCGTGAGGAGCTGGGGCGGGAGCGGCGCTGGGCATAGCGCAGGATTATTGCATCAGTATTGCTGGCAAGCCAGCGCACCGCTCCGTCCCGGTACACTGCCCGGCGCCACGCCGCACACGGGCAGAGTCCCGACGTCCAAGCCGGCGCGCAGCGTGGCCAGCGACACCAACTCATGCCCCTGCGCGGCCCACCCTGCCAGCAGGCGATTCATCACCGGCAGCAGCTTCATGCCCTCCAATTCGGCATGCAAAGTAAACACGTGACTGGCGCCGGCGTCGGTACCCGCCGCCGTGCGGCCCAGCAGCGCCTCATGAACATTGTCCGCGCTCCAGCCGTCCAAGCCAATCAACTCGTCCAGCGTGGGCAAAGTGGTAGGCAGCTGCGGCACCCGCCCGACTCGGCCTTCGACGCGCGGCAGAAACGGCCCCGTACCACGCGTGTCGGATGCATAGTCAAACCCCAACTGCTCCTCGAGGGCAAACGCCGCCGCGTTCATCTGCCAGCCGGCCGCGCCGTGCACGCGCGGCGCGAGGCCGAAGACCTGCGTAAAGCGCTCCACACTCAAGCGCATCTGGCGCGCCGTCCAGGCCTCGTCGCGAGCCGCTACAAAATCCTGCCAGGCGATGTGATCGTAGCAGTGCACTCCCACTTCGAAGCCCGCGTCCCGCACCTGGCGCATCTGCTCGCCCGCCCGTCGTCCGATGTCCGGCCCCGGCAGCAATGTGCCGTACAACAGCGTTCGCAGCCCATAGTGCTCGAGCACCGAGGTGCGCGATACCTTGGCCAGGAAGCCGGCCCGGAACACCCGCCGGATCGCCCGCCCAGTGTGATCCGGCCCGAGGCTGAACAAGAACGTGGCGCCCGCCCCGGCGCGTTGCAAAGCGCTTTTGAGCGAAGGCACGCCTTCACGCGTGCCGCGCAGCGTATCGACATCGACTTTGAGTGCGATGCGCACCAGGCAACGGATCGTATCAATCCAGCAGATGCGAGGCCTGCGCAATCTGGCCGCGATAGGCCTCGAAGATTTCCTTCAGCGCATCGCGCATGTTCACTTTCGGCTCCCACCCCAGCTCGGCGCACGTGCTGGTGATCTTCGGTACGCGATTGGATACGTCCTGGTATCCCTTGCCGTAGTACTCGCCCGCCGTGGTGTCGATCAACTTGACCTTGCGGGCATTGTCCCGGTACTCGGGATAGTCCGCTGCCAAGGCCAGCATCTGTTCGGCCAGCTCGCGCACCGACAGATTGTTCAACGGATTGCCGATGTTGAAGATCTTGCGCGTGGCGCAGCCGTTCTTGTTGGCGATGATGCGCATCAGTGCGTCAATGCCATCGCTGATCGCCGTGAAGCAGCGCTTCTGCGCGCCGCCGTCCACCAGCTTGATCGGCTCGCCGCGCACAATGTGCCCCAAAAACTGCGTGATCACCCGCGAACTGCCTTCTTTGGCCGAATGCAGATTGTCGAGTCCGGCGCCGATCCAGTTGAAGGGCCGGAACAGCGTGTAATCGAGCTTACCCTCCGAGCCGTAGGCGTAAATCACCCGATCCAGCAGTTGCTTGGAGCAGGCGTAGATCCAGCGCTGCTTGTCGATGGGGCCGTAGATCAGCTCGGAACTGCTCGGATCGAACTCACCGTCGCGGCACATGCCGTACACTTCAGAGGTCGAGGGAAACAGCACGCGTTTGCCGTAGCGTACGCATTGGCGAATGATGGGTAGGTTGGCTTCGAAGTCCAGCTCGAACACGCGCAGCGGATCACTGACGTAGGTGGCAGGCGTCGCGATGGCTACCAGCGGCAGCACCACATCGCACTTGCGGATGTGATACTCGATCCACTCCTTGTTGATGGTGATATCGCCTTCGAAGAATTTCATGCGCGGATTGGCGCGCAGCGGCTCGATGCGCTCGGAGTTCATGTCCATGCCGAACACGCTCCAATCCGTATCCTTGAGTATCCGGGCCGAGAGGTGATGGCCTATGAAGCCATTGACGCCCAGGATCAGTACTTTTGTGCTCATAATTGTCATCCGCCCATGCTTGTAAAATCTGGCCGCTCGCTACGCTTGGCCGCCCGTCAGCGCCAGCGCCTGCGCGCCGAAGCGCGCGTGAAAAGCCGCCGCATCCCGTATCGGTCCAAGTTCGAATTCCAGCAACCGCAGTGTCCCGTCCACACATTGCGCCTGCACTTCCCCCTCGTGCCAGCGTAGGCGCGGCAGCGCCACGTCCGATGGCGAAGGCTGTGCCTGTGCCGATGCCGGTGCCGGGGCCGGGGCCGGCGCCGGTGCGCCGGTCGCACACAAGGTCCGCAACACGCGCAGTGTCATCCCCCCCGCCTGCGCGAAGGCGCCAGGGTAAGGAGGCGCCACGGCGCGCACCAGATTGTGCACGGCGCGCACCCCCAGGCGCCAGTCTATCGCGCCGTCCGCGGCGGTCCGCCCGCCAAAATAGCTGCCTTGGGCCAGATCCTGTGGTTGCAGACGCGTGGTGCCCGCCACCAGTCCCGGCAATTCGCGCTGCAAGGTCAATTCCGCGGCCACGCACACCTTGCGAAACACCTCGCCGGCGGTGTCGTCTGGCAGTATGGGCACAGCCTGGGCCCCGACGATGCCGCCGGCGTCGGGCTTGATGCTCATCGCATGCAAGGTGGCGCCGGTCTGCGTCTCCCCGTTCAGCACCGCCCAATTGACCGGCACGCGTCCCCGGTACTTCGGCAGTAACGAGCCGTGCATGTTGTACGCGCCGCGCGGCGCCGACGCCAGGAGCGGCGCGCCCAGCATGTGCCGATAATAGAACGAGAACAGGAAATCGGGCCGAGCGGCCCGCACTCGCGCCACGAAGTCATCCGCATTGGGATCCACGGGCTCGGCCACTTCGAGCCCATGCCAGCGCGCATGCCGAGCCACACTGTCGAACCAGATCAGCTCCGCGGGATTATCCGCGTGCGTGACCACCAGCGGCACATCCATGCC
>Ga0075017_100000265_pt1 | contig 27134 bp, 24 predicted proteins | sample AleBraG_ABR_2012_FD_71475 | JGI IMG/M metagenome (GOLD analysis project Ga0075017, IMG submission 71475) | Freshwater sediment microbial communities in response to fracking from Pennsylvania, USA - Alex Branch Run_MetaG_ABR_2012 | ecosystem: Environmental > Aquatic > Freshwater > Creek >... | reverse complement strand
TCACGGCCACCGGGTCGGTCTGCGGCTGGGAACCCAGGTAGAAAGCCGCCGTCAGGGAGGCGCAGGCCAGCCCGAAACTCAGCGACATCTGCTGCATGGTACTGGCGAGCGCGCTCGCCATGCCGGCGTCGGCATCCTCGATATCCGCGTAGGCCATGGAGTTCATGCTGGAGAACTGCAGCGAGTTGAACAGCCCCAGCGACAGGCCGAGCGCGATGATTGCCACCAGCGGCGCGCCGGGACCGATGAGGGCGAAGGCCATGATGGTGGCGGCCACCAGCAGCGTGTTGACGATCAGGACGCGGCGGTATCCGTAACGCCGCAGCAGTCCGGTGACGATCAGCTTCATGGTCATCGCAGCGGCCGCCATCGGCATCATCAGCAGCCCGGACTGCCAGGCGGGAAGACCCATGCCGAGCTGGTACAGCAGCGGCATCAGCAGCGGCATGCCGCCGACGCCGATCCGCGTGACGAATCCGCCGAGGACGGAAATGCGGAAGGTGCGCGTACCGAACAGGCTCAGGCGCAGCAGCGGATGCGGCGTGCGGCGCGCGTGCCAGCCGTATGCCGCCAGCAGTCCCACGGCCAGCAGGAACAGGCCCAGCAGCGGTGCGGCCTGCAGATGATGCTCGCCGAATATTTCGAGCAGCCACGACAGCAGGGCCGCGCCGCTGCCAAACAGCAGCAGCCCGGTGAGGTCGAGGGCGGCCGGGCTGTCGCTGCGGTAGTCGGGCATGTGCCGATGCCCGATCCAGAGCGCGGCGGCGCCTACGGGCACATTCACGAAGAAGATGTCCCGCCAGGACAGCCAGTGCACGATCAGCCCGCCCACCGCCGGTCCGAGCAGCGGACCGATCAGCGCCGGCACGATCACGAAGCTCATCGCGGCGAGCAGCTCATTCTTCGGAAAGGTGCGCACCAGCGCCAGCCGTCCGATCGGCATCATCATTGCCGCGGCGACGCCCTGCGGGACACGCGCGGCCGTCAGCATGCCGGCGCTGACCGACAGCCCGCACAGCACCGAGGACGCGGTGAACAGTGCGACCGCGGAAAGGAATACGCGCCGGGTGCCGAAGCGCTCGGCCAGCCAGCCGCTGACCGGTATGCTGATGGCGAGGCTCAGGATGTAGCTGGTGACGACCGCCTTGAGGCTCAGCGGGCTGACCCGCAGACTGGCGGCCATGGCCGGAATACTGGTGTTGACGATCGTCGAATCCAGCTGCTCCATGAACAGTGACGTGGCCACCACCCACGGCAGATAGCGCCGGATCACGCTCAGATCCGGCGACTGGGCCAAGCCTTCATCCCCGGGAATGGCCGCAGGCCGCGCAGCAATGGCCGGTGGACGCGCAGGCATGACCGCAGGACGCGCAGGCATGACCGCAGGACGCGCACTGCGGGCTTCAGACCAGCAGAATGATCTTGCCCACGCCGCCCCGTTCGCCCAGCACGTGGGCCTGGGCCGCCTCGCGCAGCGCCAGCCGCCGCCCGATCGGCAGCAGGAAGCGCCCGTCGCGCACGTCATCGGCGAACTCACGCACCTTGGAAGCATCGGGCCGCGCGAAGACACGCGCGATCCGCACCGCAGGGTAACGCGTCACGAGCCCTTCGGGGAGTACCGAGGCATAGGCGAAACAGCCACCGGGTCTGACCTTGGCGACGAACACCGCCGCCGCCGTGCCGCCGACCGTGTCGGCCACCGCATCGAGCGTCTGGAGCCTGGCGACCTCACGCTCGTCGTCCATCGCCAGCACGTCCGCGACCCCGAGCGCCGCCGCCTCCGTCACCTGGCGCCGGCGGACCCCCGCGATCACGCTGGCGCCGAGCTTGCGGGCGGCATGCACCGCGGCGCGACCGACGCTGCCCAATGCTCCGGTCACCAGCAGCCGCTGCCCCGGCGTCACGCGCGCGGCGATGCGCACCAGCTGGTCGCCCGTCAGCACGGCCAGCGGAATCGCCGCCGCGTCCGCCAGATCGAGTCCGTCAGGCACATGGGTCAGGACGGCCTCCTCCACCGCCACCAGTTCGGCATAGGTGGCTTCCGCGCAGGCGACCACCCGGTCGCCCGGCCGGAAATTCCTGACGCCAGGACCCACCGCGCGGACGATGCCGCTGACATCTCGACCGGGAATCGCCGGCAGGGTCAGCGGAAAATCCTGCCGACGCGCACCCGACCGGACCTTCCAGTCAATCGGATTCACGCCGGCCGCGGTGGCCGCGATCAGCACCGTGCGCTCCCCGAGCGGCGGCTCGGGCACGCCCGTGTCGAATCTGAGCGTCTCGGGGCCGCCATATTCATGAAAGCGAATCGCCTGCATCACCTCCTCCTCAGAGCCCGCGGCCGCGCTGATCCGCGCTGCTGCGCTCAGACGGAGTTGCCGACGATCGATCCGGTGGCGACCAGTTCATCCAGCAGCGCCATCGTGACCCGGCCCGGACAGGTGAATGGGTTCAGTTCGGCCTTTTCCGAATACTTCAGCAGCAGGGACGGGTTGACGTTGCGAATGTTGACCTGGCCCATCGTCCAGTTGCCGAAGCGCCGCTCCGTGATCTCCTCGAAAGCGAGCAGGCGGACCTGCCGGTGGCGTGGATCGCGCACGATCGCATTGAATACTTCACAGACCTCGTCCCGGCCGCCCTCGATGACCTGCACGAACAGGTCATCGGTGAAACACAGCATTCCGGTCAGGCCATGCGCCGGGTTGCGGCGGCTGGACTGCTCGAGGATCGAGTCGAGTACCGCGCTCGACAGCGGCTGCGTGGCGCGGCTTGCATACAGACATCGGACCAGCATAGGAGCCTCAGTTCTTCAGGTTGATGAGCGCGAGGAATTCGCGGCGCAGCGCCGCGTCCTTGAGGAATGAACCGCGCATGACGCTGTTCACCATTTTCGACGCGTTGTCCTTGACGCCGCGCCAGTGCATGCAGAAATGGTCGGCTTCCATCACCACGGCAAGCCCGTCCGGCTGGACCCGCTGGACCAGAAGCTCGGCCAGCTGCGTGATGGCCTCCTCCTGGATCTGCGGCCGGGTCATGATCCACTCGGCCAGGCGCGAATACTTTGACAGTCCGATCAGGTTCGAATGCTGATTGGGCATCAGGCCCATCCACAGGCGCCCCATGATCGGGCAGAGGTGATGGCTGCAGGCGCTGCGTATGGTCACGGGACCGATGATCATCAGCTCGTTGAGGCTCAGCGCGTTGGGGAATTCCGTGACGGCCGGTATCGGCTCATAGCGCCCGCGGAAGACCTCCCGCAGATACATCTTGGCGACGCGCTGCGCCGTGTCCTGGGTGTTGTGGTCGTGTTCGGTGTCGATCACCAGGCTGCGCAGCACGGCCTGGACCTGGGCAGCCACCTCGGCCTGCAGTTCGTCGATCTCGCCGGGCCGGATGTAGGCGGCAATATTGTCATTGGCGTGAAAGCGCCGCTTGGCCCGCTGCAGCCGCGCGCGAATCCGCGCCGAAGCGGGCAGAGTCGCATCATCGCCGGCGGCACCGCTGGGATCATTCTTCATCTGCCGGTATTAGGCGTGTTCGTGCCTGCAAAGTCAAAACGTCGCGGGCGCGGCGGCCCCGGCCGCCGGGTCCGGCGGCGCTCGAATTGCGCGGCAGATCGCGCGGAGCGCCCTGTGCGTCGATCGCTTAGAGCGTGGAATTCAGCGCCTGGCGCGCTTCGCCGGCCAGGTCCGCGGAACCGGTCGCGCGGGCGTATAGCGCGAGGGCCGCGCCGTAGGTCGAATGGACGCCGCCCCAGGCCTCACGGTCTTCGTCAGCAAGGTCGCCACCACGAAGTGCGGGCAGCCATGAACCGCGGGACGATGCTGGTAGTGCCTCATCTCGCGGTCGAGGGCCCGCTCCACGCGATCCAGGGCAGCAGCCGGCCACGCGCGTCGCAACGAGCGGCGTGGCCGGACAATGCCCACCAGGCCCTGCGCGGACCGAAGGTCCTGGAGTCTGATCCGGCGCTAGGCACCGCGGGCGCTGGCCCGGGCGATGGATTCAAGCACCACGCGACGGGCGGCCTCGAGGTCACCCCATTGCGACACCTTGACCCACTTGCCGGGTTCGAGGTCCTTGTAGTGGGTGAAGAAATGCTCGATCTGCTGCATGACGATCGCCGGCAGATCGGTGCGCTCGCCGACCTCGGAATAATAGGGAAAGGTCGTATCCACGGGCACGGTCAGCAGCTTCTCGTCCCGGCCCTTCTCGTCCTCCATCAGCAGTACGCCCACCGGCCTGACCCGCACGATGGATCCGGGAATGAAGGGCGAGCGCGCCACCACCAGGGCATCGAGCGGATCACCGTCCTCGCAGAGCGTGTGGGGGACAAATCCGTAGTTGGCCGGATAACGCATCGGCGTGTGCAGGATGCGGTCCACAAACAATGCGCCGCTGGCCTTGTCAAATTCGTACTTGACCGGCTCCCCACCCACCGGTACTTCGATCAGCACATTCAGATTATCGGGCGGGTTCGTGCCCGTGGGAACCAGATCAATACGCATCGGCGCAGCGTAGCCGCTCCTGATGCGCCTTAGCAAATCCGGCGCGCTGTCCGCCCGCAAGTCCTATTTGTGCGAAGCTTCCGCCCCCGATCCCCGCCGAGGACCGCCCGGCATGGTACTCATCCCCCGCTTCACGCACGGGCTCGCCCTGGTACCGCTCTGTGCGTTCGGCTTGTCGGTGTTCAGTCTGTCGCACGCGGCACCCGCCGCAGAACCCGTGCCTCCGGCAGGTCCTGCGTCCGCGGCACGGCCTGCGTCCGCGGCACGGCCTGCGTCCGCGGCAGGGCCTGGGTCCGTGTCGCTGGCCCGGTCCGCCCCGCAGGCCCCGGCTCTGGATGAGGCGGCGGCGGGACACTTCGCCCGGCTCGCGCTGCGCTGCCTGCATCAGGAATATCCGAACCACATCAGTCACGATCTCGAGAGCGCTGCCGATGTGCTGCCGCCTCACGAGCTGACCCCCGCCTTCTACGGTTGCCTGGACTGGCATTCCGACGTCCACGGCCACTGGCTGCTCGTGCGCCTGCTGCGTCTGCACCCGGACGCCGCGTTCGCCCCCGAAGCGCGCGGGGCGCTCGCGACCAGCCTGACCTCAGCCCACATCGCGGCCGAAGTGCGCCACCTCCGCGGCGCCGGCCGGGCTTCGTTTGAACGGCCGTACGGGCTGGCCTGGCTGCTGCAGCTGGCCGCCGAGCTGCGGCAGTGGAAGGATCCGCAGGCGCGCGCCTGGGCGGCCGCACTGCAGCCGCTGGAGACGGAGGTGGCCGCGCGCCTGCGGGCCTGGATCCCCAAGCTGCACTACCCGATCAGGGTCGGCGAGCACGATCAGACCGCATTCGCCTTCGGGCTGATCTGGGACTGGGCGGAGGTCACCGGGGATGCCGGCATGCGCGCACTGCTGCGCGACGCCGCGCAGCGCTTCTACCTGCGGGACCGGCGCTGCCCCCTGAGCTATGAGCCATCGGGCGAGGATTTTCTCTCCCCGTGCCTCGCCGAAGCGGATTTCATGCGCCGGGTCCTGGACCGCGGGGCCTTCGCCGCCTGGCTGTCCGGGTTCCTGCCGGGCAGCCCGCAGCAGCCTGGCGGTCCCTGGCCAGCGCCGGCCATCGTCACGGACCGGTCGGATCCCAAACTCGCGCACATCGATGGCCTGAACCTGAGCCGGGCCTGGATGCTCGAAGGCATTGCGCACGGCCTGCCGCGCACGGACCCGAGGATCCCCGCACTGCTGGCCGCGTCACAGCGCCATCGCGACGCGGCGCTGCCCGCCGTGACCGGAGAATATTACGAGGGTGGCCACTGGCTGGGCACCTACGCGGTCTACCTGACCAGCGCTGCGGGGCTGCGATGAAGCCTCCGAGCGCCCAGGAGATGGACCTGGAGGCGATCAGCGCGGCGACGATCGCTCACTACGAACAGACGGCCGAGGCGTTCCGGGCCGGTACGCAGGATCACGATGTCAGCCAGAACATCGATGCCCTGCTGCGCCACATCGAGGGACCGCCCCCGTTTGTCATCCTCGACTTCGGCTGCGGCCCCGGCCGCGATCTGCAGGCGTTTACCCGCCGCGGCCATACCGCCATCGGCCTCGAGGGCGCCGCCGCGTTCGCCGCGATGGCGCGCGCCGATTCCGGCTGCGAAGTCCTGCAGCAGGATTTTCTGCGCCTGGAGCTCCCCGCCGGACACTTCGATGGGATCTACGCCAATGCGTCGCTGTTCCACGTACCGGAAGCGGCGCTGGGCGCCGTCCTGGGCGCCCTGCGGGCGGCGCTGAAGCCGCACGGCGTCCTGTTCAGCTCGAATCCACGCGGACAGAACGAAGCGGGCTGGAGCGGCGCACGCTATGGCGTCTATCACGACCTGGAAAACTGGCGCCGGCATCTCGGCGCGGCCGGCTTCAGGGAACTCGAGCACTATTACCGGCCGCCCGGGCTGCCGCGCGCTCAGCAGCCCTGGCTGGCGTCGGTGTGGCGACGCACACCGGGGTCCTGAGCGGTCGGGCGCCCGCTGCAATCCGCGGCGCGGTCAGCGGCGCATCCGGTCCATCCCCCTGATGAAGACATAGCAGTTCTCGAGGAACGGCAACGACACATTCAGCTGCCGCGCCCGCTGGACTGCAAAGCCCAGGGTCTCTTCGATTTCGAGGGGGCGGCCCGCCTCCAGGTCCTGCAGCGTGGACATGCGGTGCGCGGGTGCGCGCTCCTGCAGCTGCGCGCCGAGCGACTGCACGAGCGCGGCCGCTGCGGCCTCCGGGCCACGACACAGCGTGGCCGCCGGCAGCATGGACTGATCCGACAGCGCGACCCCGCAGGCCTCGGCCAAACGACCCACCTCCCGCACCAGGCGCACGAGCACCAGGGCGAGATCCGGATCGCTCAAGGCGCGGCCCGTCACCGACCGCGTCATCACCGACACCACCATCAATCCGGCCCAGGCCGCGAACTTGGACCATTCCAGACTCTGGATGTGATCCACGGCGCTGGTGCGGACACCGGAGGCATCGATGAGCCGCGCGATATCCTGTGCCCGCGCGCTCAGTCCTCCCGCCGGCTCGCCGATGCACAGCTGTTCATTGCGCGTAAACAGGACCTTGCCCGAGGGTTGCAGCTCGGCACTGGTATTGGCCAGTGCCCCGAGCACGCAGTCGGCGCCGAAGACCCGCGCCAGCTGTTCATTCTTCATCAGTCCGTTCTGGATCGAGAATGCCGTCCCGATCCGGGCCGTGCGGATCCCCTCGAGCGCGGCGGACATGCCATAGGTCTTGGTCGCCACGATCAGGACGTCGGCACCCATGAATTCCGCGCCAGGCGCCAGGACCGGGACCGGCTGCGTAAAGGCCGCGAGCCCCGTGATCCGCAGGCCATCCCGCCCGACCTGCCGCGCCCGCTCATGGCGCGCCAGCATCAGCACCGCGTGGCCCGCACGGGCGAGATGCGCGCCGAGCACGGAGCCGATGGCGCCTGCGCCCAGAATCGCGAATTCCGTCCGTCTGCCTGGCATAGCGGCCGCTGATCTTAGCGCAGCCGCAGCGGTGCGTCGTAGCCGGTCAGTTCCAGGTATCCCCGGCCGACGGATCGATCCTGCTGCTCCAGCTGGACGGCACCTTCCCAATAGAGCACGCCGCTGGATGCGCGCGCGTCGTTTTCCTGATCGTCCATCAGCGGCACAACATCGAAAACGCGTGTGCCGACGCGCAGGCGCCAGGCGACCGGGTAGCTGACGCCCGTGCGTCCGGACCGCCAGCGCCGTCCGGCGGTGAAGGCGACGTCGCCGCCACCGTAGGTGCGCACGTGCCCTGAGGATTCGCGCAGCGTGGCACCGGTCCACAGCGCCTGCCCCTGCGCATTCCGGATGCGAAAGGCCATCAGCGCCCCCCCGTCGCGCAGGTTGATGCCGACCCAGTCCCAGCCCGTAGCATCGGGTTCCAGATAGTCGCTCGACCATTCGTGATCCAGCCAGGCTTCCCCATGGACGCCGGAATCCACGTGCCTGCGCCCGATGCGGCCACTGACCCGCAGCTGCGGTTCACTGTAGTACGCGCTGGCGGACAGCGGCGACGGGCCCTTGCGGCTCAAGCCCTCGACGCCGTTCAGCATCGGCGGCTGCGTAGCCTGCAACTGCAGGCGCAGAGCAAAATCGCTGGCGGCGACGCCGAGCTGATAGCCCGTAGCGCCGCGGCTGAGCTCCCAGTCATCGATCCAGACCCGCGTATCGCCCTGCTGCGCACCGGCCAGACCCATGCCGCCCCGGCGGATGCGCTGGTCCAGCCAGAGTCGCCCCTGCGCCGGATCGCTGATCGCGCAGTGTCCGATCAGGAGCTGGCGCGGCGCAAAGGCGCTGGGATTGGCATCCGCCGCTGACGGCCGCGAGCGAAAGAAAGTGGCCTGAAAACCGAGCGTCTCGCCCGCATCCGTCTCCAGCCAGCCGGTCACGTACCACCACTCGGTGCGGAAATCCGGATGACTGCCGTAGTCGCGCGGAAAGCGCAGCTGCAGGTCCGCGGTGGCATGAGCAAAGCCTGCCTCCGGATCGGTCTGCACGGGAGCCGCGGCGAAGGCGGCCGCGGCGGCAAAGCAGGCCGAGGCCGCGAAGGCCGCGAGCGTCGGGACCGCGCAGGCGCCGGCCGCTTTGATTCGGTTCGTCGTCACCAGTCCTCGCGCACGGCCCGTATGACCTCTGCGCCGGTCGCCGCGCGGCCGCTCCAGACTGCGGCGACGCACGCGGCCACCACGAGCGCCCCGCTCAGCCGCAGCAGTTGTCCGGCCGGAATGCTCAGGTCGATGCTCCAGTTGAAGGACTGGCGGTTGACGACATACACCAGCACGAGGCTCAGGCAGGTGCCGAGCACCAGCCCGAAGGCGGCCGCAATGGCGCTGAGGAGCAGGCCTTCGGCCGCCAGCATCCCGAGCACCTGTCGCCGCAGCATGCCGACGTGGCGCAGCATTCCGAACTGCACCCGGCGCGCGAACACCGTTGCGCTGGCGGCGACACTCACACCGAGCAGCCCGATCGCGACGGCGACCGCCTCGAGCCCATAGGTGATGGCAAATGCCCTGTCGAACAGGGCCAGTGAACGCTCGCGCACCGCGGGGGTGGCGTTGATCTCGAGCCAATCGCCGTTCGCGAACAGCGCGCGGATGGCCGTCGTGGCCCGGACCGGGTCGCCGCCGGGATCGAGCCAGACCGCGCCCTCGGTGGCTCCTGAGTCGCCGGTCAGCCGCCGATAGAGGTCGCGCGGCATGACCAGCGCTCCGTTCGGACGGGCGTAGTCCCGCCAGATGCCGGCGACGTAGCACGGCAGCGCCCGTCCGGACAGCGGCAGGTCGACACCGCTGCCCGCGGTGAAGCCGAACTTGTCCGCGACGGCCTCGGAAATCCACAGCGGCGCGCGGCCGGCCGGTGCGGGGCCCGGCGCCCCGTGCACCAGGGGCAGCGCGGCGTTCAAGGCGTCGACCGTCCCGTCGCGGGCGATCAGCGTCACGGCGGCCCGGTCAGGGCGCAGATAGAGCGGCACTGAGCGCCGGAATTCCGCCCGCCGCACGCCCGGCAGGCCCGCAATCCGTGCCTGCTCGGCGGCGGACCAGCTCGCGGTGTCGCTGTCCAGCGGGACACGCAGCTGCAGGTCGGCCGGCAGCATGCGCGTCAGCCAGCGATCGAAGGTATCGCGAAAGGAATGCACCATGATCGCCATGGCGATCATCAGGCTGAAGCTGACGACGATCGTCGCCAGGCTCGCGGTGGACAATCCCACACTGCCGCGCAGCTGCGCGATGGCGATATCCGGCAGGATGCGGTTCGTGTGGGGCAACAGTGCGAGCACCGCGGTGACGGCCGCGGGCAGCAGCAGCACCGCGCCAAACAGCAGGGCGGCAATCGCCGCGTAGCCGGCCACGGGCAGGCCCGCCATCGGCGGCAGCCACGCCAGCAGCGCGCCGGCGGCCATCAGCCCGAGACCGAGCCGCGTGGTCGAGAGCTGCCGGAAGGTCTGTTCGACATCGCCCGGCTTCAGGGCCAGCGCGGGCGCGCGCCGCGCGGCCTCGCGCGCCGGCACCCAGCTGCCCAGGCAGGCGGTCCCCACGCCCAGCAGGAAGAAGATCAGCAGCGGCCAGGGGGTCAGCGGCAACGCCCAGTGCGTCACGTGCATCTGGCCGTTCCCGATGTCGCCATTCAGCAGATTCAGCACGATGCCCGCGATGCCGACGCCCAGGCAGATGCCGATCAGCGCCCCGGCGCCGCCGAGCAGGGCGCCCTCGCCGACCAGCACCCGCTCCAGCTCCGGGCCGGTCAGCCCCAGCGCCCGCAGCAGCGCGAGTTCCGTCCTGCGCCGGAGCGCCGAGAGCGACTGGGTTGCGAAGACCAGAAATGCCCCGGTCAGCAGCGTGACCAGCGCCAGCATGTTGAGGTTGACGCGGTAGGCGCGCGTGACCGTGCGTGCGCGGTCCCAGGCCATCTGCGGCGCCATGATCTGCAGGCCGGGCGGCAACTGCGGGGCCAGTCGTGCCCGAAAGGCCTGCACATCCTGGCCAGGCCGCAGCCGCAGGTCGACGCGCGTGAGACGGCCCAGACGTGCGAAGGTCCACTGCGCGGCCGCGATGTCCATGATGCCCAGCGACTGCGTATAGGCCGCGACGGGCATCACGTCGACCGCGCGCAGCCGCCTGGCATCGCTGCCCGCCATGACGGTCAGCGTGTCGCCGCGCCCCAGGCGCAGCGCCGTGGACGCGGCGCTGCTCAGGAGAATCGTATCGGGCTCCAGCAGGCTGCGCACCTGGGCCGCCATCGCGCCGATCAGCGCCGGCTGCACACCGGCGGCGCGAAACGCATCGATGCCCAGCACGTGCAGGGGGACATGCTGCCCCGGCAGCGCCGCCTCGAGTTCCAGCACCGGGCTCGCGGCCGCGAGCTGCGGATCGCGCACCAGGCGCACGAACAGCGCTTCGTCGAATCCCTGCGGTGGGCCCTGCACCATCAGGTCCGCGTCTCCGGTCAGGCGCCGCGTCGCCTGCTCGAATTCGGCCAGCGCCGCGGTATTGACCAGGTACACGGCCGTGCCCAGGGCCACGCCCACGGCGATCGCGAGCACCGCAATGAACAGCCGTCCGGGTTGTTCGCGCAGCTGGGACTTCAGCAGCAGGCGCCACACCGCCCAGCCCGCGCCGCCCGCGCGGCTCATGGCGCCCGCCCGCCGCCGCGCGCTCCGTCATCCGGGCCAAGCCCAGCGGCCGTGAGCACCATGATCCGATCCGCAGTCTCGGCCGCGGCGCGCGAATGCGTGATCAGAATGGCGCTCGCACCCTGCTGCGACAGCTGTTCGCGCAGCACCCCGAGGACCTGGGCAGCGCTGCGCTGGTCCAGGTTACCGGTGGGCTCGTCCGCCAGCACCAGTCTCGGCCGATGAACCAGAGCCCGGGCGATGGCGATGCGCTGCAGTTCGCCGCCGGACAGCTCGCGCGGGTAGCGGCCGGCCAGTGCGCCGATGCCGACGGCCTCGAGCATCTGCGCGGTCCGAGTGCGGCGCTCACGCGCGCCGGTGCCGAGGAGGTCCAGGGGCAGCGCGACATTCTGCTCGACGGTCAGGTAGGGCATGACGTGAAAGGCCTGGAATACGAAGCCCATCGCGCGCCGGCGCAGCCGGGTACGCGCATCATCATCCAGTGCGCTCAGTTCGATGCCCTCGAAACAGACGCGCCCCGCGTCCGGGCGGTCGAGCCCGGCAATCAGGTTCAGCAGGGTCGATTTGCCGACCCCCGATTCGCCCATGATGGCGAGAAACTGGCCGCCGGGCAGCCGGAGGTCCAGTTTCGCCAGCACGGGCGGCCGGTCGTCCCGATAACGCCTGGTGAGTCCTTCGAGAATGAGCAGCGGTGGCGTTGCAGACACCTGCCAAAGCTATGTGAGGCCCTGGGCCCGTGCAAGCGGCCCGCCGACGCTCAGGGGCGGGTCGATACGCCCACGGTGACCGGCTGCTGGCGAGCCAGCTCCAGGATCTGCTCGAACGTCATCCCGGCGACCTGGGTGCGTATCGTCTGCGGGCCGATATTCGCCGCGACCGACTCCGGTACCGCGTTGGCGCTCTTGTACTGGCCCAGAGCGATGGTCAGCATGGCCACCGACAGCGCCGCCTGCCCCTGCGGGCTGAGGCTCTGCACCATGCGGTCCCAACTGGCCTGGAAGGCCTCCGGCGTGGAGCCGTCGATGCGCATCAGCGCCGGTGCCGGCGAGGGGGCCGGCGGCGGCGTGTGCGCACAGGCGCCCAGCAGCGCCAGGGCCATCGCGATGAGCAGGCCTGCGGGCCGGCGCCGTGGCATCCTGACCGGGTCGTGCATGCTGTGCTCCTTGAAGATGGGCCCGTGAACATATGCCCGTGCGCCCGTCCCGAGCCGCGCGGACGACAGTGTAGCGAATCAGTCGACCGGAGTCCGCCGCCTTGAATCCATTGCGCATGGCCCTGCCTCGTTGCCGCTCCGCCGCGCCGCTGCTGCGGCTATTGCTGCTGGCCTGGGGCGCGCCTTTGGACGGGACGCCGCCCCTTTCTTTGGGCCGGGCGGGATCGCATAGAATGAGCGGACAAATCAGCCTGCGAGCATCATGAACGCCAACCGCCAGGCCCTGGCTGCCGACCTTCGCCGTACGCGGGCACCGTTCGCCGCGGCACGCACGCTGCCCGCCGCGGCGTACACCGACACGGACATCTTCCGGCTCGAGCAGCGCGCCCTGTTCGCGACCGAATGGCTGTGCGTGGGCCGGGCTGCGGACCTGCCGGCGCCCGGGGATTACCGGGTCCATGAGCTTGCCGGCGACTCGGTCGTGGTGGTGCGCGGCGCGGAGGGCAGCCTGCACGCGTTCTACAACGTCTGCCGCCACCGTGGCTCCCGGCTGCTGGAGGAACCGGCCGGCAGGGGTCTGACGCGGATCCTGTGTCCCTACCACTCGTGGAGCTACGGCCTGGATGGCCGCTTGCTGCAGGCGCCGCTCATGGGCGAGGGTTTCGACAGGAGTGAGCATGCCCTCAATGCCGTGCGGGCCGAATGCCATGAGGGGTTTGTATTCGTGAATCTCGATGGCCGGGCGCCGCCGCTCGCGCGCTATCTGAGCGATCTGCCGGACCTGAGCCGCTTCAGGATGGGGGAACTGGTCTGCGCCCGGCGCATTGAATACGAGGTGGCGGCCAACTGGAAGCTGATCTGCGAAAACTACAGCGAGTGCTATCACTGCACGAACGCCCATCCCCAGCTCAGCCGCCTCAGCGACCTGATTGCGCGCAGCGATCGCGCGCAGGAAGTGGGCGCCTGCTTCAACGGCGGCCCCATGCGGCTGCGGGACGGCGTGGCCACCATGTCGATGAGCGGCCGCAGCAGCACGCCGACCATACCGGGCCTCGACCTGGAGGAGTGCCGCCATGTGCATTACTACGTCATCTACCCGAACCTGCTGTTGAGCCCGCACCCCGATTACGTGCTGACCCACACCGCATGGCCGATCGCCTGCGGCCGTACGCGCGTGGTGTGCGAGTGGCTGTTCCCGCAGGCGGCCGTCGCCGACCCGCGCTTCGATCCGGCCGATGTCGTCGACTTCTGGGATCTCACCAACCGCCAGGACTGGGCGCTGTGCGAGCGCACGCAGCGGGGCGCCCAATCGCGCGGTTTCCAGCCCGGCCCCTACCAGGGGAGCGAGGACTGCGTGCACCTCTTCGACTGCTGGTACGCCGCACGGCTGGAACCGCTGCTGGCATGAGGCGCTACGACGTCATCGTGATCGGGGCCGGGCATAACGGCCTCGCCAGCGCCGCGTTCCTGGCCAGGTCCGGGCTGCGCGTCCTGGTGCTGGAAGCCAACGCGCACATCGGCGGCGCGGCCGTCAGCCGCGAACTGTATCCGCACTGGACCTATTCCAACTGCTCCTACGTGTGCAGCCTGCTGCGGCCCGAAATCTACCGCAGCCTGGAATTGTCCCGTCACGGCCTGCAGATCGTGCCCTATGGGGGCGGCGTCACCTTCACGCGTTCGGGGGACATTCTCGGCGCCTACCTGGACAAGGACATCCGGCGCCGCGAGATCGCCCGGCACAGTCCCCGCGATGCCGACGCCTACCTGCGTTATTCCCGTGACACCATGCGCCAGTGCCGGCTCATCCGCTCGCTGCTGCTGCGCACGCCGCCTGACCCGAGCTCGCTGCGCTGGCGGGACCTGCGCGAGCTGCACCACCTGGGCAGGCTGTTCGCCGGGCTCGGCGAAGCCGGCATCCACGACACCCTGCGCTTCTACACGCTGTCGATCGCGGATTACCTGAACGAGTATTTCGAGTCCGACGTGGTCAAGGCGAACTTCGCGGGCAGCGGGATCATCGGCACCGCGCTGGGCGTGCAGTCGCCGGGCACGGCCTACGTGCTGCTCCACCACTACATGGGCGATGTCGACGGGCAGATGGGCGCCTGGGGCTTTGCCCGCGGCGGCATGGGTGCGGTGACGCAGGCCCTGGCCGCGGCGCTCGGCGCGCATGGCGGCGAGCTCATGCGCAGCGCCCCGGTGGCGCAGATCATCGTGCGCGGCGGCCGCGCCAGCGGCGTGGCGCTCGCCAACGGCGACGAATACCAGGCCGGCGTCGTGGTGTCGAATCTCGACCCGAAACGCACCTTCCTCAAGCTCATGAGCGCCGCCGACCTGCCGCCGGAGTTCGTGAAATCGGCCCGTGATTTCAAGATTCGCGGCTCGTCCGGAAAACTCAATATCGCCCTGGACGGGCTGCCGGATTTCCCGGCGCTGGGCGCCGGCAATCCGCTGCTCAGCGGCGACATGCATTTTCTCGATTCGCTCGAACGCTACGAGCGCGCCTATGACGACTGGAAGAACGGCACCTGGTCGAAGGATCCGTACCTCGACCTGCTGATCCCGTCGCTCACCGATCCCACCATGGCACCGCCCGGCAAGCACATGATGTCGGTATTCGTGCAATACGTGCCCCCGAAGGTCCAGGGCCGCGAATGGACGGATGCGGATCGCGATGCCTTTCGCGAGACCGTCTTCGACCAGATTGCGCGCTACAGCCCGAATTTCCGCAGCCTGGTCCTGCATGCGGAAGTGCGCACCCCGCGCGAACTCGAGGCGGAAGTCGGCCTGACCGAAGGCAATATCTTCCAGGGCGAATTGACTTTCGACCAGCTGTTCTTCAATCGGCCGTTTCCGGGCTATGCGCAGTATCGCGGCCCGGTGCGCGGCCTCTACCTGTGCGGCTCGGCCACGCACCCGGGCGGCGGGGTCATGGCCGCGCCCGGCGCCAATGCCGCCCGCGAGATCCTGCGCGACCTGCGGCGCCCGGCGACGGTGCCGATGGGGTGGAGCGATGACTGAACAGTGGCCGGTGGTGGTCATCGGAGCCGGTCACAATGGCCTGGTCTGTGCCGCGCTGCTGGCGCGCGCGGGCCGGCGGGTGCTGGTGCTGGAGGCCGGGTCGCAGCCCGGGGGCGCTGCGATCACAAGGGAATTCGCGCCCGGATACCGGGTATCGGCCGTGGCCCACCTGCTGCATCTGCTCGATCCCACCGTCGAGCGGGAACTGGCGCTGGCGCAGCATGGCCTGCGCCTCGCCGCGAGCGGGCTGCGAACCGTGGCGCTGTCCGCGGCGGCAGCTCCGCTGGTCCTGGATGGCGCTGCCGTGGTCAGGGGCGAGGTCTGCGCCGCGGATCGCAGCGCACTGGCGGCCCTGTCGGCGCGCCTGCAGAAGTTCGCCGCCCTGATCGCGCGCCAGCACGGCCGGGTGCCACCGCGGCTGGCCTGGGCGTCCTGGAAGGATGCCCTGCCCGCGCTCGCGCTGGCCCTCGACATCCGCCGGCTCGGCCGGCGCGACATGCGCGAGTTTCTGCGTATCGCGACCATGAACATCCACGACGTGCTGGAGGAATCGCTCGTCAGCCGCGCGCTGCAGGGTGCGCTGGCATTCGACGGCGTGCTGGGCACGCGGCTCGGACCGCGTTCGGGCAATACGCTGTACGCGGCGCTGTACCGGCGCAGCGGCTCCGTGGCGGGCCGGGCCGGTGTGCTGGCGCTGCCGCAGGGCGGCATGGGCGCGGTCACGCAGGCCCTGGCGGCGGCGGCCCGCTCCGCGGGCGCGGAAATCCGCTGCAACGCCGCGGTCCGGGAACTGCTCGTGCAGGAGGGGCGCGTGACCGGAGTGACGCTGGAGAGCGGTGCGACGATCGCGGCCGCGATCGTGGTATCGAACGCCGATCCGAAGACCACCCTGCTGCGCCTGCTGGGCGCGCGGCACCTGGAAACGGGATTTGCGCAGCGTGTGCATCACCTCCGCAGCACCGGCACGGCCGCCAAACTTCACCTGGCACTCGCTGCGCTGCCCGCATTCACCGGCGTTGCCGACCAGGACCTGGGTCAGCGCCTGGTGATCGCGCCGGATCTCGACTACATCGAACGCGCCTTCAATCCGGCCAAGTACCGCGAATTCTCCGCCGAGCCGGTGCTCGAGATCACCCTGCCCAGCGTGCACGACGTCACGCTGGCGCCGGCCGGGCGGCATGTGCTCTCCGCCATCGTCCAGTACGCACCCTACGATCTGGCCACCGGGTGGGACGCCGGGCGGGAGCCCTTTCTGCGCGCGACCCTGCAGGTGCTCGAACGCCATGCGCCCGGCATTTCCGGCCTGGTCGAGCATGCCGAACTGCTCACGCCCGCCGATATCGAGCAGCAGTTCCGCATCAGCGGCGGACATTGGCACCATGGCGAACTGGCGCTGGACCAGTTCATGATGCTGCGCCCGGTGCCCGGCGCCGCGCACTATGCGATGCCGGTCCCCGGGCTGTACCTGTGCGGCGCCGGCTGCCATCCGGGCGGCGGCGTCATGGGCAGCGCCGGACGGAATGCCGCGCAGGTCATACTGAAGGGGGGTTGAACACCGTGCTGCCGCGCGATCATTTCCACCAGGCCGTCTATGGCACTGCGTTTCATCCACGCACCGCCGCCGCCAACCAGCTCAACGCCTGGCATCGCTGGCGCGACCACACGGTGGCCGACGCCTACTTCGACGTCGGCATGGAATACAACGCGATCCGCAATGCCTGCGCGGTGTTCGACCTGTCACCGATGACCAAGCACCTGATCACGGGCCCCGACGCCCTCGCGTACATGAACCGGCTGGTGACGCGCGACGTCGCCCGGATCAAGCCGGGGCGCGTGGGATACTGCGTCTGGTGCGACGATGCGGGTCAGGTCATCGACGACGGCACGATCTTTCATCTGAGCGAGAACGTGTTTCGGCTCTGCTCCCAGGAACGCCAGCTCGACTGGCTGCACCGCTCGTCGATCGGTTTCGACGTGCGGATCGCGGAGGAAACCGAGGAGCTCGCCGCGCTCGCCGTGCAGGGGCCGACCAGCTGTGCGGCCTTAAGGAAACTCGGGCTCGCGGGACTCGAATCCCTCGGTCCGTTCGCGATCCGCACCTACCCCTTCGCGGGCGGCACCCTGACGGTGTCGCGGACCGGGTTTACGGGCGACCTGGGTTACGAACTGTGGATCGAGCCCGATCAGGCGCTCGGCCTGTGGGACCGGCTGTTCGCCGCCGGGCGTGACTTCGGCATCCGCGCCATCGGCACGTTCGCGCTGGAAATGAGCCGCATCGAGGCCGGTTACATCCAGGCGGGCATCGATTTCCTGCCCGCCGACCGTGCGGTGCGTCCCGACCGGACCCGCTCCCCGTTCGAACTGGACCTGGGCTGGCTGGTGGATTTCAACAAGCCGCACTTCACCGGCCGTGCCGCGCTCCTGGCCGAGCAGCGGAGCGGGTCGCGTTACCGCCTGGTGCGCCTCGACGTCGAGGGCAACAAGCCGGCCAAGGATGCCTACCTCTATGACGGCCGACGCCGCAACGTCGGTGTCGTGACCTCCGCCGTATGGTCACCGGCTGCGAAGGCGAGCATCGCGCTGGGCACGGTGGAAATGCCCTATGGCGGGCCGGAGGACGAGCTGTTTGCGGAGATCTATTATCAGAAGGAACTCAAGTGGAGCCGCTGCATGGCGCGCTGCAGCGTGGTACCGGGCGCCTTCTATGATCCCGCCCGGCGCCGCCTGACGCCGGCCCCGGATCGCTGAGCGGGAAGCCGGCCCGCCGCCCGGGCGGCGCGCATACTTTACCGGCGTCAAAGAATCACCATGGGAAACGGCCGACCGCAGCGTTAGCCTTGCCGCATGAACGCCCATGCCAAGGCCGTGGACATCCCGGTCATTCCACCCCTGGATCCCGCGCTGTTCGTCGACGTCGACCTGTACAGCCAGGACATCAAGGCGGACCCCTCACGCTGGTTCCTGGAGTGGGGCCGCAAACCGCCCTTCTACGTGATGATCCACGGGCGTCCCAACGTCGTGATCTGCCGCCACGAGCAGGTGAAATGGGCCTTCACCGACTACGCGACCATCAGCGCCGTGCCGCAGCCCGGCTGGGGCGCCGACTATCTCGATTATTTCAACGGCTTGCCCATCGTGGTGGAAGCGAATCCACCCGAGCACACGCGCCTGCGCCGCCTCATGCAGCCGGCCTTCACGCCGCGGCGCGTTGCCCTGATGCAGGAGGGCATCAACCAGGCGGTGGACGAGATGATCGAGTCGATGGCCGCGCGCGGCCAGTTCGACATGATCACCGATTTTGCACAGCCGCTGGTGTATCGCCTGCTGCTCGGGACGCTGTTCGAGATTCCGCCGGCCGACTGGACCGTCTTCGCGCAGTTCTCCCATGCCCTCGAGCTCGTGGCGACCGTGCCGCCGGGCGCGCCCAAGCCGAAGCCCTACATGGATGCCTTCAACGCCGGGATGAAGTACTGCGGCGACGTCATCGAGCAGCGCCGCCGGGCGCCGAAGGACGATCTGATCGGCAACGTCATCGCGGCGCACGACGCAGCCGGCCTGATCAGCACCGCAGAGCTGTTCACAACCCTGATTCAGCTGTTCTCGGCCGGCCTCGGCACGGTCGCGGGCACCCAGGGGCTGTGCATCCTGCGGCTGTGCCGGCACCCCGACCAGCTGCGGCTGCTGCAGGAGGACCCGGCGCTGATCAACGGCGCCATCGAGGAGTGCCTGCGGATCGACTCCCTCGGCAACTTCCGCCACCGCTACGTGGTCAGGGACTGCGTGGTCGACGGCGTGCCGATCTATCGCGGCATGATCGCCCATATGTCGATGGGGGCCTCCAATTACGATCCGGATTTCTATCCGGACCCCAACCGCTTCGACATCCTGCGCAACCCGCGCGACATCAGCACCTTTGGCCACGGCACGCACTTCTGCGTGGGCAATGCCTTCGCCCGGGCGGTCCTGCGCACGGCGGTGGGCAGGATGGTGCGCCGCTTTCCGCGCCTGCGCCTGGCGGACCCCGCAGCGCGCATCGTCTACGGCGGCATGCCGACCGAGCGGATGCCGCTCCATATCGCCCTGCGCGTCGACTGACGCGGCCGCCACGCCGTTCGGCGGCCCAGCAGGACATCCGGCAGCCATGCTCAAGGTGCATTACCGGCTCAGCGATGGCTCGTCACTCACCGTGACTGCCGTGCCGGGCACCAGCCTGATGCAGCTCGCCGTGGACCAGGGCGTGCCCGGCATACTCGGACGCTGCGGCGGCTACTGCAACTGCGGCACCTGTCATGTCTACCTCGACCCGGCCTGGGCCGCTGCCCTGCCCGCCCCCTCGGTCGAGGAGGACACCCTGTTATCGGACTGCGCCGCGGAACGCCGGGCGACCAGCCGGCTGGGCTGCCAGGTCAAATTGACGCAGGAACTGGACGGCATCACCGTCACCGTGCCCTCCCGGCAGGAGCCTTGAGGCACGAAGCCTGAGGCCTGCCGAACGGCAGGTGCCACAGGTCCGGGAAAGACCTGAAAATGGGGCCTAGTCACCGATTGCCGCGATGGGGGTCCCCGATGAGCGAGTTTGCCGCAGCGCCGCTTCCCGCCCACGTACCGCCGGAGCTGGTACGCCCGTTCCCATTCATCTTCGGCACCGATACCGACCGCGATCCGTACAACGAATTCGCTCGCCAGGTGCACCAGGGCCCCGAGATCTTCTATGCCCTGCATGCCTATCCCGGCGGCACTCCGGCATGGATCGTGCGGCGTACGCGCGATCTGCGGGAGATCTATTTCGATACCGGTAATTTCTCCAGCAAGGATTTTTCGCCGTTTTCCAAGCTGACGGGCGACACCTGGACCAACCTGCCCGTGGAGTTCGACCCGCCGCAGCACGGCATCTACCGCGCGTTCGTCAATCCGCTGTTTACGCCCAAGGCGATGGCCAAGCTGGAGGACAGCATCCGCGCGTGCGCGGCGGAATTCATCGAGCTCTTCCGGGCCGGCGGTGCCTGCGAATTCATGTCGCAGTTTGCCTTCGAGTTTCCGATCAAGGTGTTCCTCCAGCTCATGGGCCTGCCCCTGGCGCTGACCAGCCAGTTCCTGGAGTGGGAGATGGGGCTGCTGCACAACCATGACCTGGCCAAGATTGCCCAGGCGACCCGCTCCGTGGTCGCCTACCTGCGCGGCGAGATTGCGGCGCGGCGCGCGCATCCCACGGATGACATCATTTCCTACGCCGTCAAGGGGGAAATCGAGGGGCGGAAACTCACCGATGACGAACTGGTCGGCTTTACCTTCAACCTGTTCATCGGTGGACTCGATACCGTATCGACCAACATGGGGCTGCAGTTCTGCCACCTGGCGCGCCATCCGGAACACCAGCGCCAGCTGCGGCAACACCCCGATCAGATACCCGATGCGATCGACGAGCTGATGCGCGCCTATGCGGCCGTCACGACCTTCCGCACCTGCACCAGCGAGATCGTCTTCAAGGGCGTGCGCATGATGCCCGGCGACAAGGTGGCCATGTCGACCACGCTGGCGGCCCGCGATCCGGAAGAGTACGAACGGCCCGACGAGGTCATCCTGGACCGCAAGGCGCGGCATGTGTCCTTCGGATACGGACCCCACCTTTGCGTCGGCGTGCACCTGGCCCGGCGCGAAATGCGGATCGCCATGGAGGAGTTCCTGCGGCGCGTGCCCGAGTTTGCCATCCGCCCCGGCCACCCGATCCGCTACCACCTGGGCATGATTCAGCCGGTGGAACTGCCGCTGGTCTGGAAACCCGCTTAGGCGGCCGCGAGCGGAGCTCGAATGCCGAAGATCCACTTCGTGGAACCGGGCGGTGGGGTGCGCACGGTCGAAAGCCCTGCGGGACAGTCCGTCATGCGGGCGGCCGTGGACCACGGCATGCCGGGGATCCGCGCCGAATGCGGCGGAGCCTGTGCCTGTGCGACCTGCCCGGTCCTCGTCGATCCCGCGTGGATGGCCAGAATACCGCCCCCCGGGGCCACCGAAGCGTCCATGCTCGATGGCGATGGACCGGAACGGGGCATGACGCGGCGGCTGTCGTGCCAGATTGAAGTCACCCCGGGGCTGGACGGGCTCGTCGTACACCTGCTGCAGGGGTTCTGACGGCCCCCACCGGCGCGCGCGTGCCTGCCCGTCAGGGCTTCGGGACCGGCGCCGGTGCCGCCGCCGTCCCGGCGGCGGCTGGCGATGCGGAAGTCGCGGGCGCCGCGGACGCAGGCGCCGCGGACGCGGCCGCGCCGTCCGGTGCCGTCCCAGACTCCACGGCCTTGCCGGCATCGCGAGTATCCGTGTTCAGTGCCGACTCCTCGGCCTGTTTCGTCATGACGATGATGCTGATCCGGCGGTTGATCGGATTGCGCGGATTATCCTTGTCGAACAGCACGACCGAGGACAGGCCGACCACGCGCGCGATCTTGTCGGCGTGCAGTCCACCCGCTTCGAGGGCGCGCCGCGCCGCGTTGGCGCGGTCGGCCGACAGGTCCCAGTTCGTGTACCCGTTCCTGGCCACATAGGGCGTCGTGTCGGTGTGCCCGGCGAGGCTGATGCGGTTCGGCACGGAATTGAGGTAGCTGGCGAGCTCGTGCAGGATCTGGCCGGTGTAGTCCTTCAGCTTCGCGCTGCCCAGGTCGAACATCGGGCGATTCTGGGCATCGACGATCTGTATGCGCAGTCCCTCGGGTGTGATGTCGAGCAGCAGCTGGTCCTTGAACGGCCGCAGCGCCTGGCTCTTGTCGATCGCCTGGCGCAGTTCTTCCAGCAGCGATTCGAGCTGCCTGTGCTCGGCTTCCGCCGCCAGGCGCTTGGCTTCCTCGACGTCCGTGGGCGCGGTCGCGCTCCCCGCCGCCAGGCCGGTCTCCTTGCGGATCGCGGATTTCGGCGCATCCAGTCCACCGCCCAGGTTGATCACGCTGGTGCTGGCCCCGCCCGGGCCGTTGACGCCCTTGGCCGCCTTGACTGACTTGCCCTCCTCCATGCTCGGGTTCTTGAAGTACTCGAACATGGCTGCCCGCTGCTCCTTGGTGACCGATGCGACGAGCCACATCACCAGGAAGAAGGCCATCATGGCGGTGACGAAATCGGCGTAGGCCACCTTCCACGCCCCGCCGTGATGACCGCCGCCATCGCCCTTGCGGCGCTTGACGATGATGATCGGCCGCGGCGCCTTGTCGTTCACGCGGCCACGGCCTCTTTCTTCCGGCCCTTGAGGTGATTCTCGAGGTCGGCGAATTTCGGCCGCACCTCGGAGAACAGCAGCTTGCGCGCGAACTCAATGGCCACGGGCGGGGCATAGCCGCGCACGCTGGCGACCAGCGCCATCTTGACCACTTCGAAGGCCTTGCCCTCCTCGTGGGCACGATGTTCCATCGCGGCCGCCGTCGGCCCCACGAAGCCATAGGAGACCAGGATGCCGAGGAAGGTGCCGACCAGGGCCGATCCCACCTTGTGGCCGATCATGGTGGTGCTGGCGCCCTCGATGGCGCCCATGGTGTTGACGATGCCCAGTACCGCCGCGACGATGCCGAATCCCGGCAACGCGTCGGACACGCGCTGCACGGCGTGCGCGGGTTCCGCGGATTCCTTGTGGTGATTGTCGAGTTCGTATTCGAGCAGCGACTCGAGTTCGTGCGGGTCGAGGTTTCCGCCGACCATGAGCCGCAGGCAATCCGTGATGAATTCGATGAAGTGGTGATCGGCGAGGATCCGCGGGTACTCCGAGAACATCTTGCTCTTCTCGGGCGCCTCCAGATCCGCCTCGATCGCGAGCATGCCGGATTTGCGGATCTTGACCAGGATGTCGTACAGGAGCTTGAGGATGTCGACGTAGTCCTCGCGCCGGTAGCGCGGCGCCTTGAGCAGCGTGATCGCGTTCGTGAACGAGGCCTTCACGACCTTGAGCGGATTGCTGATGATGAAGGCGCCGAAGGCCGCGCCGCAGATGACCAGGATTTCGGTCGGATGCCAGAGGGCGAGGATCTTGCCGTCTTCGAGCATGAACCCGCCCAGGACGGATCCGATCACGATCAGCGTGCCGACGATCTGAAGCATGTTCCTGCCTGTCCCGCGTTGGAGAGGTACAGCGCTGGATATCGGCTCTGCCGCGGCGATCTTGATGGTCGCCTTCAAAGGGCGCGTCACGGCGGCTCGAGGCCGCCGCGACGCGTCAAACTGTGATCTGGATCACCGCTTGTGGATCACCGCTTGCTGCGGTGGCGCGCCCGGGTCGCCGCCGTGTCAGGCGCAGCCGCCCCCGCGGTCCTGGCCGGCCTGGCCGGCGTGGCGGTTCTGGGCGGCTTGGCCGGCCGGGCCGGCCTGGCCGGTTGCGCCGCTCGGGCGCCCTTGCGGGCCGCCGACTCGCCGGCGAGGCCCCGGGTCAGGCGCAGCAGGTAGCTGCGGAACGCGCGGCTCAGATCCTTGTGGGCCAGCGCATGTTCGACGGTGGCCTGCAGGTAACCGAGCTTGCTGCCGCAATCGAAGCGTTTACCCTCGAAACGGTGGGCATAAACGGCCTCGCGCCCGAGCAGGCGGGCAATGCCGTCGGTGAGCTGAATCTCGCCGCCGGCCCCGCGCCCCAGCTGGCGCAGCTGGTCGAAGATGCCCGGCGTCAGCACATAGCGCCCTACGACGGCGAGAGTCGAAGGCGATACCGCGGGCTTGGGCTTCTCGACGATGCTGCGGATGCGGCTGACCGGCACCCGCGCCGACTCGACCTCGACGATGCCGTACTTGTCCGTGTCCCGGCGCGGCACTTCCTCCACGCCCAGGACGCTGCCCCGGTGGAAGGAATAGGTGGCGGCCATCTGCTTCAGGCAGGGCACGCTGCCGTCAATGAGGTCGTCGGCCAGGTGGACGAAGAAGGGTTCCTGCCCGACCGCGGCCTCGGCGCACAGCACGGCATGTCCAAGGCCCAGGGGAGCCGGCTGCCTGATGTAGATGCAGGTGGCGTAGGAAGGCAGCACGCTGCGGATCTGGCGCGCCAGGTCGGTCTTGCCCTGCGCTTCGAGCAGCTTTTCCAGTTCCTGGTCGGAATCGAAATGGTCTTCGATCGCACGCTTGGAGGCGCCGGTAATGAACACCAGACGCTGCGCGCCCGCGGCCAGCGCCTCTTCGACGGCATACTGGATCAGTGGCTTGTCGACCACCGGCAGCATTTCCTTGGGGCTTGCCTTGGTCGCCGGCAGGAACCGCGTGCCGCGGCCGGCCACCGGAAAGACCGCCGTTCTGATCTCGCTCTTCACAGGGCTTTGCCGTCGTTCCATGAAATTCTGCCGCCACGCTCAGGGGCGGCCATTATAGGACGATACGGGCACTGTTAAATGCGGGTGCCCCGGATTGTGAGCCATTCGCCGCCCGTGCTAGTCGCGAATCGGCCGGTCCGTGCCCTCGTTCACACGTTCGCGCAGGTCCTTGCCGGGCTTGAAGTGCGGCACGTACTTGCCGTCGAGCGCCACCGCTTCACCGGTCTTGGGGTTGCGGCCCTGCCGCGGCGGACGGAAATGCAGCGAAAAGCTGCCGAAGCCGCGAATTTCTATGCGATCGCCCTGCGCGAGCGCATCGCTCATGATCTCCAGCATCTGCTTGAGCGCCAGCTCGACATCCTTGGCCGGCAGATGCTTCTGCTTGGTGGTGATGATTTCGATCAGTTCGGACTTCGTCATGCCAAGCCCTGCCGTGTTCTATGAACCGTAGCCCGTTCCCAAGGTCCGCTGGGGACCGGGCTACCTTGAAGCGTCAACGCCAGCCGGTCGCGCGGGTCAGTTGCGGTCCGGCGAATTGATCTGTTCCTTGAACAGATCGCCGAGGCTGGTGCCCGAAGAGGGGTGCTCGGAGCGGTAGTTCTGCACGGCCTCCGCTTCCTCATGCACTTCCTTGGCCTTGATCGACAGCGAGATCGACCGGGTCTTGCGATCGACCCCGACGAACTTGGCCTCGACCTCGTCACCGACCTTGAGCACCTGGCGTGCATCCTCGATCCGGTCCCGACCCAGCTCCGAGGCACGCAGCTGACCCTCGATACCGTTGCCCAGATCGATGATGGCGCCGCGGGCGTCGACTTCGCGGACCGTGCCGCGCACCACGCTGCCCTTGGGGTTGTCGGTGATATAGCCCGAGAACGGATCCTTGGCGAGCTGCTTGATGCCGAGCGAAATGCGCTCGCGCTCCGGATCGATGGCCAGCACCATGGCCTCCACCTGCTGTCCCTTCTGGTAATTGCGGACGGCTTCCTCGCCGGGCACGTCCCAGGAGATGTCCGACAGATGCACCAGGCCGTCGATGTTGCCGGCCAGTCCGATGAAGATCCCGAAGTCGGTGATCGACTTGATCTGGCCCGAGACCTTGTCGCCGCGGTTGTTGTTCTCGGCGAACTCCTTCCAGGGATTGGCCGCGCACTGCTTCAGGCCCAGCGAGATACGGCGCCGTTCCTCGTCGACGTCCAGAACCATGACTTCAACTTCCTGCCCGGTATGCACCACCTTGGCCGGGTTGACGTTCTTGTTGGTCCAGTCCATTTCCGACACATGCACCAGGCCCTCGACGCCGTCCTCGATTTCCACGAACGCGCCGTAGTCGGCGATATTCGTGATCTTGCCGAACACGCGGGTGTTGGGCGGGTAGCGCCGGGCAATGTTCTCCCAGGGATCCGCCCCGAGCTGCTTCAGGCCCAGCGAGACACGGGAACGCTCGCGGTCGAACTTGAGAATGCGTACATCGATCTCGTCGCCCACCTTGACCACTTCGGACGGGTGCTTGACGCGCTTCCAGGCCATGTCGGTGATGTGCAGCAGGCCGTCGATGCCGCCGAGGTCGACGAACGCACCGTAGTCGGTGAGGTTCTTGACCGTCCCCTTGACCACCGCGCCCTCCTGGAGGTTGTCCATGAGCGCGCTGCGTTCCGCCGAGAATTCCTGTTCGACGACGGCGCGGCGCGACACCACGACGTTGTTGCGCTTCTGATCGAGCTTGATGACCTTGAATTCGAGCGGCTTGTTCTCCAGGTAGGCGGTGTCGCGCACCGGACGCACATCGACCAGCGAGCCGGGGAGGAAGGCGCGCACGGTTTCGATATCGACCGTGAAACCACCCTTGACGCGTCCGGAAATGATGCCGGTGACGATTTCGCCGTCGTTGAAGGCCTGTTCGAGCCGCGTCCAGGTCCGCGCGCGCTTGGCCTTTTCCCGGGACAGCCGGGTCTCGCCGGTACCGTCCTCGACGGCGTCGAGCGCCACTTCGATCTGGTCGCCCGCCTTGACCTCGACCTCACCGCGTTCGTTCTTGAACTGCTCGAGCGGAATGACCGCTTCGGACTTCAGGCCGACGTTGATGATGACCACATCGGGACCGACGTCCACGACCAGGCCCATCAGGATCATGCCCGGGCGAATCCGCTGATTCGCCAGGCTTTGTTCAAACATTTCGCTGAAACTTTCGCTCATTTTATCTCTCGCATGCCGGTATTCATTGAGGGCATGCTCTGTTGGCCGCTGGCGCATCCGGCACCCCGCGGGTTCATGAAAAAAGGATCGAGGCTTCCTGCCCAACCCACCCATCGCTCTTCAGGCCGGCCGCTTATGTCCACAAGCCGCGTTGCCGGCCCAACCCCCAGACCGCTTCGACGACTTCCCCGATGCTGAGCCGGGTCGAATCGACGATGACCGCATCCCCCGCCGGCACCAATGGCGCCACCGGCCGCGATGCATCCTGCCGGTCGCGTGCCGCGATCTCACGCGAAAGGGCGGCAAGGCTAACACCAGAGTCCTTT
>Ga0075017_100000264_pt1 | contig 27162 bp, 16 predicted proteins | sample AleBraG_ABR_2012_FD_71475 | JGI IMG/M metagenome (GOLD analysis project Ga0075017, IMG submission 71475) | Freshwater sediment microbial communities in response to fracking from Pennsylvania, USA - Alex Branch Run_MetaG_ABR_2012 | ecosystem: Environmental > Aquatic > Freshwater > Creek >... | reverse complement strand
ACCGAGACGACATCGGGGGCGCGGGCCGGGTAGGCGACCGCGGCGTGTCCCTCGTTGCCGGCCGCCGCGACGACCAGCACCCGCCGGCGGTGGGCGTAGTGCAGCGCTTCGATCAGCTCCGGGATGTCGGCGGCCGTGACGCCGGGGGAGAACTCGAGGCTGAGGTTGATGACCTGCGCGCCGTGGTTGACCGCGAAGCGAACCCCTTCGGCGATCGTCGAGGCTTCGCCTTCGCCCTGGGTGTCGAGCACCCGGACGGGCATGATGCGCGCACCGTAGGCCAGGCCGGTCAGCCCGACCGTGTTGTTCGTCTGCTCGGCGATGACCCCGGCCACGAACGTGCCGTGGCCGTTGCGGTCGTTGGGGTACTGGTCCCGGGCGACGAAGTCATAGCCCTTGACGAACTGGTAGCGGCCGAAGTCGGGCGAGCGCCGGAACGGCCCGCGGTTGGCGTAGGCCACGCCCGTGTCGAGCACGGCGACGACGACTCCGCGACCACCCGGAGCGCCGTCGGCGGCCACGTTGGCCCAGGCCTGCGGCGCGTTGATGCCCCAGGTCCCGGCGAAGTTCCACTGCAGCTTCTCCCAGCCGCCGGCTTCATCGGTGAGGCCCTCATCGTTGGGAACCAGGCCCGAGGCATGGGCGACATAGTCGGGCACGGCCCAGCTGACGCCCGGGCGCGCGCGCAGGGATCTGAGCGCCGCGGCGATGCTCTGTCCGGGGGCGGGCGTCAGGACCTGCGTGCGGGCCAGCGCTTCTCCCGCCGAGGCGGCCGTCGCGCCGGCGATCCTGCCCCGCGCGCCGGTCCGGGTCGCGTAGCCGACGACGATCCGCATCGCGGGGGCGCCGGCGGCTGGGGCCGGGCCGCTCGCCAGGGCCAGCCCGAGCACGGCGAGCGGGAGGGCGAGCGCCACGGGCGGCGTCGGGCGGCGGGTTCGTGGGCGACCGGGCGAGGGGGACATGGTTGTAATGATGATGCGCCGGCGAACCCTGCGGCCAGAGACTGTGGCAGACAGCCCGGGCGATATCCATGAGCGAGCGCTTCTTCCCACGTGATGATCTGTTCATGCGCCTCGCCCTGCGCGAGGCCGGACGGGCGTTGGAACACGAGGATGTCCCGATCGGCGCGGTCGTCGTGCACGGCGGCGAGGTGATCGCGAGCGCCCACAACGAGCGTGAGCTGCGCCAGGACCCGACGGCCCACGCCGAGATCCTTGCGCTGCGCGAGGCCGCCGGCGCACTCGGCTCCTGGCGGGTGCTCGACGCCGTCCTCTACGTCACGCTCGAGCCCTGCGCCATGTGCGCCGGGGCGATCGTCCTGGCCCGTCTGGCGCGGGTGCTCTACGGTGCCGCCGACCCCAAGGCGGGCGCCTGCGGCAGCGTTCTCGACGTGCTCTCCGAGAGCCGTCTGAACCACCGCCCCGTCGTCTCGGGAGGCCTGCTGGCCGGGGAGTGCGGCGAGCTGCTGAGCGCCTTCTTCGCGGCCCGCCGCGGCGGGCGCTGAGCACCGGCCGAGCACGTCGGCCGTCCGGTGCGCTAGGCTGACCGCGCCCAATCCCGGGCTGTGCCCGGGAGCGGGGGAACCGAGTTGTTGGGGCGAGTTCCGCGGTAATCCGCGGGAGGCGCAGGTCGCTAGCCCGTCAGCTAACCCCGCCGGCCAACGGATAAGAGGCGAATGCGACGACGACCGCGCCCCCTGGCGCGCACAGTCCTGTTTCTGCTGATCGGGCCCGCGGCCCTGCTGCTCGGCCCCGCGGCGGCGTCGACGGCCAGCGTCGGCGGGACCCCGGCTCCCGGTCCGGTTGCCACCGGCGCCCCGGCCGCGCCCGCCGCGACGGCTCCCGGCCTGCTCGTGACCGGTGGCAGCTCGCCGAACCCGCTGCCGCTCGCGCCCGTCTTCGCGGGCAGCCCCTATCCGATGAGCAGCGCCGGTTGGGTCTTCCCGCTGTATCCGCTCTCGCACGTCGCCCCGCGGAGCTGGTGGTCGTTGGATCAGGGCGTCGATCTGGGCGGCACGGCCAACCAGTGCGGCCCCCATCTCGTCGAGCTCGCCGTGGCGTCGGGGACGATCGTGCGCGAGGGCCTCGAAGGCTTCGGCCGCTGGGCTCCCGTGCTGCGCGTCGAAGGCGGCCCCTACGAAGGCCGCCTGATCTACTACGGCCACGCCGGCCCGGACCTGGTCCCCGTGGGCGCGAAGGTCGGCGCCGGCCAGCCGATCGCCGACGTCGGCTGCGGCTCCGTCGGCATCTCCTCGGCGCCGCACCTGGAGATCGGACTCGAGCCGGCCGGGGTGAGCAACCCGGTCTACATGCCGAACGTCGGCGAAAGCTCGCACGAGGTCCTCAACGACCTGCTCGTCTCCCAGCGGGCGGCGATCGCCGCGATCAGGGCCCGCCGCGCGGCCACCCAGGGGGCCGTCGCCCACGGCACCGGCCAGCACCACCGCTGAGACGGGATCGCCCAGCCTTCCGCGCACCCCGCTGATTGACATCATCCCGGCCGTCGCCCCGGCGTGAAAGGTGGCGCGCCGGGGCCGGACGTCAGTCCAGCTCGAGCAGCGGAAAGGCGCGGCGGCTGCGCGGCGGGACGAGGAAGTTCTGGCGCCTGGTGGCGGTGATGAATGGCTCGAGGCCGAGGTTCTGTGGCGGAACGTCGTACTTCTGGGCGAGGTCGAGCGAGGCCTGGTTGCGGCGCATGCTCGCGAAGAAGTCCGCCGACGGCACAAAGATGCTGAAGTGGAGCTTTGGCTGCTGCGAACCGTCGGGTACGTCGAGGGAGTCGAAGCCGGGCCCGTCTGCGCGGATGTGGATCGGCCTGGCGTCGCCTGTCCGGCTGGAGCGCTGAAGCCCGCTGATGTGCCCCAGGTGTCCCTGCCCGTCGAACGTTCGGATTGCAGCGGCTTCGCGCTCGGCGCCGGTAGGCCCGACGAAGAAGTTCGGGATGTAGGCCGGACCACCACCGTCGGTGAACTGGTCGGTGTTGCCGGTGCTCGGCGGCGGGTTGGAGGTGAACATCGCCGAGCATCGGCGCGTGAAGGTTTCCCGCGGGCGCTCGTAGAACTGCTCGAGGTCCTGGATGAGATGCGAGAGGTGGACGATCGAGCCTCGGCTGAGATAGCCCCCCGGGCGCGCCGAGGTGAGTCTGGAGAAGTGGTTGCCCTGGAATGTCGTGATCGGGGCCGGGCCGCTGCTGCCCACCTGTGCGTCGGAGAATCCCATCCACATCGAGGAGCTTGGATTGATGGATTCGGCGTAGGGGAGCTGCCGTTCATCGGCGATTGCCCGCGGAAGGCCCTGCTGGTTGAACATGAGCCGCCGGGAGGTGACGCTGAAGAGCGCCCCCAAGCCGGACGGGCCGACCGCGCTGCCCGCAAGGGCGTCGCTTTCGCCGCTCAGCCAGTCCAGGGTGTCCGCGACGATTGCGGTTGAGTCGCTGCGCAGGATCAAGAGCATGTCGTTTGCCTCGATCCGGACCGGAACGTTGAAGCGCTGCTTCGTGATCTCCGGGTTGGCCGGGGACACGTCCGTCGGGCCCGGGACGGCCTCCTCGAGGACGAACCGTTCGGGGTCTGCGATCAGACGAGGCATGTGCTTGGCGACGATGGCGCTACCCATGCCGCCGGGCAGTCGTTCGAAGTAGGGGATCCCGTAGCAGACGGTGGTGAAGACGCCGTATGGGCTGAACGGGTAGGTCGCCTCGATCGTCGCGAGTGCCCTGGCCAGCGTGGCCTGGTCGTCGGCCGTGGGGGTCCGCGTGAGTGCGATCGTGGCGAAGGTCGTATAGACGGGGCCGGGCCGGATCGGGATGCCTTCGGCCCGGATCGCCTTCGGCGTATACCGCTCGATCGCGTACTGGATCTCGGGGAGCGCCGGGCCCGTCGCCCCCAGCGCCCGCTGCGGCCAGCGCGCCAGCACGTCGAGTGTCCCCATGGTGGATGCGGCCAGCCCCAGGGCGGCGGCCCGCTGAAGCAGCGTGCGGCGGCTCAGCATCGTCTCGCCGGCCTCCGGCCCGCGCTCAACGTCCTCTCCCCCGAACCGATCCGTGCCGCTCATGTTCCCTCTTCCCGCGCCGGTCCTACCCCGCCCTCCGCTCCATGGGCTGTTTACTCCCCGGAGCGGCAACTGCGGCCGCGCCCGGGGGCGCGGCCGCATCTACCTCTGGATCAGAGCACGCCCCACCCTTCGAAGGCGCTGTAGCCGGTCTTGCCTTTGTTGCCTTCAATCGGTTTTTCTTCTTCTTCTTCACCCCGCGCCGCTTCTTCGGCGGCTTCTTCGGCGACTTCTTCGCGCTTTTCTTCGGCCACTTCACCGAGTTCTTCCTGTTTTTCTTTCAGTTTCCCTTCAATCACTTTGCATTCTTCAGGCGATTTTTCGTGTTCCTTGCATTCCAGCGCTTCTGCTTCTTCGCGTTCGAGCGCTTCGAGTTCTTCTTCTTCTTTCAGTTCGCGCGCTTCTTCTTCTTCGAGCGCCCTTTTTTCTTCCGCTTCCCGTTCTTCGGCCGGTGTGCCCGCCAGTCCGGCGCCACCCACCCGGCTTGTCGCGCCGGTCTTGTGGCAGCGTTTCGTCTGGCTGACCCTGAGGGCCGTGCTGGCGAAATCGAACGTCTTTGCGGTGCTGATCTTGGTCGCGTCGCCGAGGGCGCCGCTGGCCTGCCCGGAGACCGAAACTTCGATCGTGCATTCGCGGTGGCGAATCCTTTTCCGCTTGCTCTTGTGCACCTTCTGACTCACCGCGCGCTTGAGCTCGAACTTGGCAAACAGAGTCCCGGACACCGGTTTGAAGACGAATTCCACCTTCGAGCCCGCCGGTTTGATTTCCCCGGTGAGGGGGACCGTGTCGATCTGGCCACCCACGACCGAGCCGCCCTTCGGCTTTTTGACGGCGCATTCTTCGAACGCGATGCTCGCCGCTCCGAGGAACACCGGACCTTCGAGGAACATTTCGTTGTATTTGATGCCCGCACACTTGACTTCGTAGCCGTGAAGCCACTTGAGCGTGAAGGGTGAGTGGACGCTGCCGCCTGAGTTGATCGGCAGCTTGGCGCCTTCCGCAAGCATTTTGGGTTCACTCGGGGTGCCTACCCACCACGAGAACGCCGACGCCGAAGATGCGATGATCGCGCTCAACGCGAACAACGACACGGCGACTGCCAGGACTGCCCGCGCTCGCGACACCATCGCCCTGCTTGCTGGATCGAACCGAATTCTCTTCATGAATCCCCCTTGTGTTGTATTCCGGACCTGTTCTGCGGATCAAGCCTGGGCAGTCCGCGTCGCAGCGCGGACTGCCGTCGGTATGGGCTGGCGCTCGTAGGAGAGGCGGTGGGCAGCCCGGACGGGGACGGCTCAAGGCCAACGTCCCCGTGCACCGTTTGTATGCGCGGGCCGGCACAATGCCGACGCGCGACCGGCACAGAGCTGCCGTGCCGCGGAGGAATCGCCCCCCGCTGCGACGGCGCATCCACAAGGCTCAACTGCGGCGAAGCCCGCCAGGATGCCCTGTGTTCGCTACCCCCCTAACGTCGGTCAACGTCGAATGGACCTCGACCCGACCCTAACGCATCAGAAGCGGCTCGTGTTGAAAAGAACGGGACGGTCCTCACGACCTGCTCGTCTCCCAGCGGGCGGCGATCGTTGCGATCAGGGCCCGCCGCGCGGCCACCCAGGGGGCCGTCGCCCCACGGCACCGGTCAGCACCAGCGCTGAGACGGGCCTGGCGGACTATTTCCGCGCGATCATCTAGCCTTCTGCGCACCCCATGGAGGGGTGGCAGAGCGGTTGAATGCGGCGGTCTCGAAAACCGTTGTGCGTCTGATTGGCGTACCGGGAGTTCGAATCTCCCCCCCTCCGCTGTAGGGCCCGAATCCCCCGTTCCGGCGGGGGATTCGGGCGTCTTGAGGCGAGTCGTGTCTGCACCCGGCCGGAGGTCGTCGCAAAGTCGACTCGCGGTTCGCCGGGGGAAACGGGCGATGCTGGGCCGCGGGGCGCAGGCGAGCTCCATGTTCGCCCGATCTGCTTCGAGGCGCGCAAGCTCGACAGCGACGTGCTCCTCGCCAACGCGAAGCTCGCAGGGGCCACCCCGCTGTAGGAGTTCATCGGCGACGTTGCCACCGTCTTCTCCCACTGACGATCGCGTACGATCGGCGGATGACCCAAGGGCAGCGCGCGGGTGCAGTGGCGCCGGCCAACGAGGAAGCGGTGCGGGCATGGGACACGGTCCTGTATGAGCGGTGGAAGTCGAACCGTGCGGTGTTCGTGGATGCGCTTACGGAGGTCACCGAGGGGGTCTTCGGACTGTTCCCGCCGCCGGCGCACGGGCGCTGCATCGATATCGGGTGCGGTTTCGGCGAGACGACTCAGCGGCTGGCTGAGCTGGTAGGACCGGGAGGTCTCGCGCTCGGCGCCGATTCCTCGCCGAGGTTCATCGAGGACGCCCGTCGCGAGGCCGCGCAGGCGGGGGTCGAGAACATCGCGTTCGAGGTCGCCGACGCGCAGGCGGCTGAGTGGGATCCCATCTACGACTACGCGTTCTCGCGCATGGGGACGCAGTTCTTCGCCGCACCCGTTCCGGCGATGCGCGCGATCCGCGGTGCGCTCAAGCCTGGCGGCAGGCTCGCCAAGGTCTGCTGGCGCCGCAAGGCCGAGAGCCCGTTCTGGGCGGAGACCGAGCAGGTCGTCGAGCGGTTCCTCTCGCGCCCTGAGGAATACGAGGCCGACACCTGCGGACCCGGACCGTTTTCGCTGGGTAACCCCGAAACCACCCAAGGGATCCTGGAGGCCGCCGGGTTCCACGAGATCGAGCTGCATCAGCGCGACTTTGACTACTTCATGGGCGCGGACATGGACGAGGCGATCGACTCCCTACTCGCGATCGGACCCGGCGCCGAGCTGATCCGCCTCAACGGGGACTACGGCGAGGGTCGTCGCGGCGAGATCGCCGAAGCCCTCCGCGGCCACTACGCGGCCTGGCAGAAGCCCGACGGCTCCATCGTCGGCCGCGGATCCGTATGGATCGTCGCCGCCACAAACCCCGGATAGCACGAGGTACCTGTTCCCGGATCGGCTGACTGTGGCTTGGCACCCACGGGCTCGACTCGGGCCGCCTGGTGGTTGATCGCCGCCCGCACATCGGTTACGATCGCGTGCGATTCGACACGAAGGTCCTGGGGGCGGCATTGGGACGGGACGTGGTGGCATCTGAGACTCGCCCGGAGCGGAGGGGTTGCTGCGTCCCGCCGCGACGCGGCATTCTGCTCGTCTGCCTGGTGTCCTTCTTCGCGCTTTGCGCGAGCGCGTCTGCTGCCCCCGGCTCGCTCACGGCGAGGATGGCTGGTGCGGGACCGTTCGGAGCGCCCGATCCACCGGTCACCGAAGTCACGGCGCGGGCGAACACCTACTCGGCGGGCGCCAGCGACGTCCTGTACGAAACCTCGTTCCGGGCCACCGATCCGGTCAACGCCAACGAAGGGTTCGTTCAGCTCGTTGGGCCGGCCGGGACGCGCTTCTCGACGAACGGCCAAGCCTACCGCCTCGTCGACGGGTCGCAGTCGAACTTCACCGATCCCGGCTTGGTGGTCGTGAATCCAGGTGGGGCGGGCGAAAACGTGGTGGACGTTTACCTCCCGGGGAGCGTCGCGGTGGCGGCCGGGGACAAGGTGGAACTCGATGCAGCCGAGGTGGGCAACCCGGGGAGTCCGCAGGAAGGCGCCCAGCTGTCGGTCTCGACCTCCTCTGATACGCAGGCAGTCCCGGTGCCCTTCCCGATCGGGCCGGCGACGACGGTGAGCGATTTTACGCTCAGCTCGAGCGCCTTCTCGGCGGCCTCGAAGGATGTCGTCGACCGGATCAGCCTGAAGGCGGCGACGGGGATCTTCCCGGGCAACCCCTGCTACTACTGCGGGCCTGTCGGCGCAGGCTTCGTCCGGCTCATCGGGCCGACTGGCTTGCGGTTCTCCCACAACCCGGGTGCCTACCACCTAGTCGACGGGTCGCAGTCGAACTTCCTTAGCCCGGGCGCGGCCGTCGTGAGTCCGGGCGGTGCGGGGGAAAACGTGGTTGATGTCTATCTGCCTGGGAACTTGCAGGTGACGGCGGGGGACACGGTCGAACTGGACGCGTATGAAGTGAGCAATCCGGCCGGCCCGGTGGCGGGCGGGGAACTGTCGGTGTCAACCTCATCCGACATCAACGCCGTCTCAAAGCCCTTCCCGATCGGGCCCGAGAGCACGGTCAGCGATGTGATGGTCAGCACCAGCAGTTCCTCGGCCGGCGCGAACGATACGGTCGACCGCGTCAGTCTCAGGGCGGCGAGCGAGATCTCTCCCGGCAACCCCTGTTACTACTGCGGGCCTGTCGGCGGCGGCTTCGTGCAACTGGTCGCGCCCGCCGGGTCACGCTTCTCGGCGAACCCGGCCGCCTACCGCCTGGTAGACGGGTCGCAGTCGAACTTTCTAAGCCCCGGTCCGGCCGTCGTGAATCCCGAAGGAGTGGGCAACAACGTCGTAGACGTGCACCTGCCCTCAGGGATGACGGTCGCGCCAGGGGACACGGTCGAACTGGACGCGTATGAAGTGAGCAATCCGGCCGGTCCGGTGGCGGGCGGGGAACTGTCGGTGTCGACCTCCGCGGATGCCCAGGCAGTCGCAAAGCCCTTCCCGATCGGGCCGGCGAGTGCCGTCGACGAACTCAGCTCCGGGCTGTCCTCCGGCAGCTACAGCGAGCAGTTCATCGCGCATACGGCGATCATCACCGGCAATCCCTGCTACTACTGCGGCGCGGTCGGTTCTGGCTTCGTGGTCTTCACGGCGCCTGAAGGTACCACCCTGCCCACCGCCAGCTCCAACTACCAGTTCGGTGTTGCCACGGTGGCGACGGGCGCGTCCGCCTTTGAAGCCGCGAGCGTGCAGGTGAGCGGCCAGACGGCGACGATCTACGTCGGTGGAGCGATCCCCGCGGGCAGCGAGGTGACACTGACGATCTCCGGGTTGAGCTCGCCGGGCCCGGGCGAGGTCAGCCTCGCTACCTCCTCTGACACTGTTCCCGTGACCGCGAGGACGGTCACGCTTGCGCCGCTGAACGGCACGGTCTCCTACCAGCACGCGAGCGTGGCCGGCGCGAGCGTCGAGGCGTGCCCGACGGCGGGCGGCCGCTGCACGACGACCACAAGCGGCAGTGGAGGCGCCTTCCACCTCGGCGTCTCGCCCGTCGCCGGGACTGACTACTCGCTCACGGCGAGCCCCCCTGCCTTCGGCGTACACGCCGCCGAGGGCCGCCTCTCCCCGGTCTCGATCCCCGGCCCCGAAGGCCGTTCAGGGGTAGCGATCGCCCTGTCCGCTGCGCCGACGCTGGCGAGCGGCGTCGCCGTCATCAGCCCGAATGCCGGGGAAGAGACCTCAGCAACGGCCAACCCGGGGACCTTCTGGGGCCAGCCCTTCCAACTCAAGCTGGAACCGGCACTCTTCCCGAAACACGGCACCGTCCTCGTCACCCAGGTCGTGGTGCACGGCATCGATGCGAACACCGACGAACACGTGACACGGACCGTCGACGTCGGCGGCAGCATCGGCGGGAACGCGGTCGGGATCAGGCTCGGAACCACGCCGATCACCGTGGAAGTGCCGGCGCTCCGGCCGATTCACGGCGAGGTCAACATCTCGGTCAATTACCGCGTCTATCCAAGCAGCGGACCGATCCCCGCGGCGGGCGTCACGAGCACCCAGATCCTCTATGAGATCTACCCACCCCCCAAAGCCGGGGGCGAAGTCCCGACGGACCCGCTCCCGGCGTACTTCGTCAACTACGGCGACCCAGCCGGGATCTCGATCGGACCCGGCAAGATCGTCGGCAAAGACGCCAGATACTTCGAAATCATCCCCTTGGCATCCTACGGCGTGCCGCCGGAAACCCGCGACTGCGGGTTCGGCACCGAAGAACTCTATGAAACCTTCGCCGGTGCGTCGGCGAGCCCGCCGCCAGGGACGCAATGCGGCATCGCCGTCCGCTTCACACCGCCCGCGGTTTCGCACCGGATCTTCTACTACGCAACGCTCGAGGCGACCGCGAGCGATAAAGGCCTCACGCCGAACACGATCCCGGTCGCGCTCGTCGGCTGCGACTCACGCGTCGTAGAAGACGCCAATCTCTTCCCCAACTTCGGCGAGTGCAGCAACTCGGTCCAGGAATGGAAGACCATCGAAAAATTGCAGGAAGACATCAAGCGGCTCGAAGAAGAACTGGCAAACGGCCCCACGCGCGAAGAACGCACCCGGATCGAAGAAGAAATCAAAGAACGCGAAGAAGACATCAAAGAAATCGAAGAAGAAAGCCCCGGAGAACCGCAGGGCCCAACGATCGCCGGGATCGGCATGTACGTTGATCCGAGCGGAACGGTCTACGTCAAAACCGAACACGGAGCGGTGCCCCTGGCCGGTGCAACGGTCACGCTGCGCAAGTCCTACACCCCGTCCGGCGAATTCGAAGCCGTACCGAACGGCAGTTCGGTGATGTCTCCGGCCAACAGGGTCAACCCCGGCATCACCGACGTCTCCGGGGGCTTCGGCTGGGATGTGCTCTCCGGCTACTACAACGTGACGGCGTCGAAGACCGGCTGCACCAGCGAAACGAGCTCCCTGCTGACCGTACCGCCCCCGGTGACGGCCCTCTCGCTTACTCTGAACTGCGCGACCCCTCCCGTGCTCGCCACTACGGCCACGAGCGTGTCGGCTTCGAGCGCGACCTCGGGCTATGGCGAAGCCGTGACGTTCGCGGCCGAGGTCACGGGCGCGGCCAGCCCGTCCGGGACGGTCACCTTCTACTCCGGCGGGAGCGCCATCGGAAGCGGCGTCGTCCAGGGCTCGAGCGCAAGCATGACGACGGCCGCGCTGCCGGTCGGCGAACACTCGATCACCGCGGCCTACAGTGGCGACGGGGCGAACCAGCCCAGCGGGTCGGGAGCCGTCAAAGAGATCGTGACGACGTTCGCCGAAGCCCCCGGACCACCGGACATCGGCCGGTGCAGCAAGCTGGAGACGAAGACCGGCAAGTTCTCGAACTCGGGCTGCCAGACCCAGAAGAGCGGTGGTGGCTACGAATGGACGCCGGGAGTGGGACGCCCGAACTTCACCCTCGCGGGCACAGTGCTGACGCTGGAGTCTGTCGCCGGGAAGAAACTGCTCGAATGCAAGGGCGTATCGGGCTCCGGCGAAGACACGACGGCAAGACGACTCCGGGCAACGATCACCTTGACGGGTTGTGCGGCGGCAGGCAGCAGTTGCTCGAGCGAAACTGGCTCCGCCGGCGAAATCCACACGAACGTTCTCGCGGGAGTGCTCGGCTGGGAAGACAAAGCCCACGCCAAGGTCGATCTCGAACTGTTCCCGGCATCACCGAGCGGTCCGCTGCTCCAAGCGAAATGCGCCGGCTCGACGCTCACCGTGAAGGGCGGCGTGCTCGTGCCCCTGAAGACGGGCAAGTCCGCCTCGGCGATGGCACTGAAGTTCAAGCAGGCGAGGGGCCACCAGAAGCCAGAACATCTCGAAGGCGGTGCGGCGGTGTCGCTCAAGACATCCGTCGGGGGCGCCGCCGCCCTGCAGTCCGGCCTCGGCGCGCAGTTGACGCTGACGAGCGAAGAAGCGATAGACGTCAACGCCAACTTCTAGCTGACCTGGCCCGGCCGATCTGCTTCGACGCCCGGGCCGGGGGACCCCTCGTGGTCCAATGGCCCGGGCCGTCCCGCCCGCGGGGGGACCGTCGTCCAATACAGGCCAAACGTAGGGCCCCGTCGATTGCGCGCCGATCGCGACAACGGGCTCTCCTGCTCCGTTTCGCCTGCACAGCGGGCAGATCTGCGCGAGAAACCGCCTGGTCTCGAAAACCGTTGTGCGTCTGATTGGCGTACCGGGAGTTCGAATCTCCCCCCCTCCGCTGTAGAGCCAAATCCCCCGCGAAGGCGGGGGATTTACTCGTATTCGGGGCACATGCAGGCAAACGGGCTTCCGCCGGGTGGGCTGCGGATGGCCCGGAGGGGCCGCTGTCTGCCCCACGCCTACCTCACGGAGCCACCTTGGGAGCCGACGGTGGGCAGACCGCTGTCGGGCGACGCTTGCGCGGTGGGGCACACTCCGGTACTCTCGCTGTACATTGAAGAACTGCCCAGTCCACCACTTGGGGCGGCTGGGCACAACGGAGAGGGAGCGAGGACTATGGGGAGCGATTCTGCGGTTCGCGTCCGGGCGCGCCAGATGAGCGGTGCAGCGCTCGCGAAAGGCCGCTTGATCGCGGTGATCGCGGTAATCGCGGCCGGGCTGTGCATCCCCGCGTCTGCCCTCGCGTCGTACCACGTGTCACTGACCAGGACCACCGGCGGCGTCGCGAACGTCTCGGGTGGAAGCTTCGCTGACGTCGGATTCGGGATCGGCTACGCGCAGGCGCAGGACGACACGTGCCTGCTCGCCGAAACGTTCCTGACGGTCGACGGTGAACGATCCGCGTTCTTCGGTCCGGAAAAGACCTTCACGAACGAATTCGAGGGCGGCGCCGTCTTCACGAACCTCTACTCGGACCTCTACTGGACCTCGGTCAGGCAGAACCAAACCGTCAGCAGCCTGCTGAGACTCCCGTATCCGCAGGGCCCCTCGACGGAATCGCGCGAAGTGGTGAAGGGTTACGCGGCGGGTTACAACGCCTACCTCAAGCACATCGGCGGCTCGGCCGGCATCTCGAACCCGGCGTGCAAAGGGGCTGCCTGGGTGAAGCCGATCAAAGCGAGGGACGTCTGGCTTCGCATCTACCAGGTCGACGACCTCGCCGGCAATTCCGCGCTGGGCCCGGAGGCCGAGGCCAATCCTGCCTACGGGCCGCCGGCGCCGCTCGCGAAGAAGGCGACGCGCGCACACAGGGCCTCGGCGGGAATCAAGACACTCAATGAACTTGCGCAGATCGGCCACAGCGACCTGGTGGGCTCGAACGGGCTCGCGGTCGGCGGTGAAGACAGCGTCAACGGAGGGGGCGTTGTGCTCTCCAACCCGCACTTTCCGTGGCGCGGCTCAGAACGCTTGTGGGAGATGAACGTCGAAGTTCCGGGGCGCTACCATGCGACCGGCGCAGGGATCTTGGGGCTTCCCGGGATCAACATCGGCCACAACCAGAACGTCGCGTGGACGCATACAGTGGCGACCACCGACACGCTCAAATTCGAGTTTCTTCCTGCGGCAGCTTCGGGGAAGTACTACTGGAAGGGCAAAACGGAGAACATCAAGAAGCGCACCGTGACGGTCCAAGCGCTCGAACACGGCGAATTGGTGCCGCACAGCGGGACCCTCTACTACAGCAAGTACGGCCCGGTCTTCTGGGAGGGCGCGCTCGCGATAGCGGTCGCTGACGCAAATGCGACCAACCTCCGTGGGCCTGACCAGTGGTTTGCGATCAGCAAAGCCGAAAACGCCTCCCAGGTGATCGAAGCTGAGCGCACGATCCAGGGCGTACCCTGGGTCAACACGATCGGCGCCGATGACAAAGGCAACGCCTTCTATACGGAGATCTCCGTTGCCTCGGACCTGACGAAAGCATTCGTCAGTGGCCCCTGCAACCTCTCGCCGGGGTCGCTGATCGGGCCCTACATTGACGACGCCGCGTGTGAACCGCCGGAAAGCGCCGGCGCGATCACGCCTGGCATCCTCGCGGGCAACGAAGAGCCTGCCCTGGTCCGCAGGGACTACGTCGAGAACTCGAACAACTCGTTCTGGCTGGCAAACGCGAACGCTCCGCTCACCGGATTCTCTCCCGCCCTTGGTGGCGAAGCACAGAACCCGGGGATGCGAGCGCAGACCGGGATCGACATGGTCGCGCAGCGCATGGGTACGAACAACGGCGGCGTCCCGACCGACGGGATCTCCTCGACCCCCGGCTTCACCGCCGAAACGATGCAGGACTCGTGGACCAAGTTCCGCGCGCTACCAGCAGAGCGTGCGCTCCCGGGGTTGCGCGAAATCTGCCAGAACGCGGTCAGCGAAGACGGTGGCGTGATCGACGGCGTTGACGTCAGCGGCGCGTGCCCTGTGCTCAACGCCTACAGCGGGAACGCGACGCTCGACGACAGAGGCGCCTGGCTGTTCCAAGAATGGTTCGAGCGTGCACCCAACGGGGCGGCCGGCTTCTGGGTCCATCCCTGGACCGTGAGCGATCCGGTCTACACACCGAACACGCTCAACACCTCGCTGCAGGGGAGCAGGGAAGCGCTTGCGAGTGCGGTGAGCTCGATGGAGGCCCGCGGCCTCCCCCTCGACGCGGACATGCGTGAAGTCCAGCACGCGCCGAAGGCCGGCGCGCCTCCGCTGCCCGGCTGCTCGGATGGCGGCAACTGCTACGCGGCCATCGGCGGGACGTTCCCGACCCCCACCTCGACGCAGACGGAAGTGACAGGTGGCACAGGTTTCGTGGCGTTCACCGAACTGCAGAGCGGTCAGGACCCGCTCTCGAAAGCGCTCCTGGCCTACTCGCAGTCGGAAGACCCGACGTCGCCGTACTACGAAGACCAGACGCAGCGCCTCTCGAAAAACGAATGGATCACACTGCCGTGGACGCCGGCCTCGGTCGCTGAAGACGCGATCGGTCCGACACAGCAACTCAAATAGGCGTCGACTGACGCCGGGCGAGAAGCGCTCGCCCGGCGTTCAGCGCGCGACCGCCGCGGCGGCGGTGTCGTGCCCAGCCAGGCCCATGAGCCACAGATAGAGCATGTCGTCCTCCAGCTCGGGTAGCGCGCTTGCTCGACCGTGTCGAACGTACTCCGTCGTGAGGTCAACCGTCGCGATGACGATCGCACGCGGCACAACGGCCGGGATCGTGGGCAACCCACCCTGCTCCGCCTCCGCTCGCACGGCGATCGAGCTGAACAGGCGGGTCATGCTGTCGAGTATCCGCTCGCGATGGGCGTAAGCGGACTCACCCACCTCCAGGATGTCGATCGTGAACGCGCGCGCCGCGGCGTCGTGGTCGCTCCAGAACTTCAGATACGCGCGAATGCCGTCACGCACACCCTCCACGTAGTCTGGCTGGCTGGTTCCGACGGCCACAATTTCGGCGAGCAGTGCGCTCGTGATCTCGTCGTATGCGGCGAGGAAACATTGCTCCTTGCTGGTGAACTGCTCATAGAAGGTGTCGCGCGAGACTCGCGCGCGGCCGGTGATATCCCCGATCGTGGTGGCGCCGTATCCCTTCGCCGCGACGGCCGCCGCGACCGCCGTTAGCAGGCGCTCCCGCTGGTGGCTGACGACCTCGTCGCGCGAGAGGCGGTGTGGGCCCCTTGGGAGGCGGTCGCTGGTAGCCGCTCGTGTGGTCGCGGACACGGGGTTACGCTAGCAAAGACATTAAGGGACGCTTGAGTCCATGGATGTCTTCGGGACAGCATTTGCGGCTCCCGTGGGACCTACCCGCACACCTTCCCTTGCACGCGGTAGTTCGCGCCGCTGCGAGACTCCGCGCCCTTGATCGTCAGGTGCACCGTTCGCCCGGCCGTCAGGTCGCCTGCGCGGACCGCCGTGATGCGGAGGCTCGCGGTGAGCTTCTTGCCGACGCCCGGAATCCGCAGCGCACGGCAGCCGCCCTTGACGGCATATGAGAGCTGGCGCCCGCTGGAGAGCTTCGCGACGACGTCGAACTCCTTGGGCGAGCTGCCCGCCCGCCACGTGAGCGTCAGGCTCCTCCCCTTGCGCTTGAGCTGCAGCGCCCCCGGGGTGGGCGCCGGTGCCAGGCGCACGCCCCGGAAGCTCGCGATCGTGATCACGCGCTGCGGGAGGCCGCCGCGGGATACGATCGCAAGCAGCTTGCGCGCCGTGGTGCGCGCAGCGATCGGCGCAAAGCTGAGCGTCGCGCAGCGCACCGACTCACCCGCGAGCGGTGCCGGCCGCTTGCGACAGCGCCCGCCCCTCAGCGACCTGCTGACTTCGTGGGACACTTCGCCACCGCGTTCCGTGAGGCTGATTTCAGACCCCGCAGGAACCGTATAGGTGATTTCAAGCGTGCGCCTCGGGCCGCTACCGCGGACCACGCCGGCGACATGCGCCGGCTGTTGGTAGCGCGCCACTTCCACGCCCGTGAGCGGATCGGGGGTGCTCGCTTCGAGCCGCCAGGCACCGGCCGCCGGCGCGATCAGAAGCACGCTCGTCGTGTCGTTGGCAGGATCCTCGAGGACTACCGAATGCGCCGCCTTCTCGAGCACGCCGGCGGAGGGGGAGAGGATCCGCGCGCCGCCCGGGCCCGATACGGTCAGGTTCGGCGGGCCGCTCATGCCATGGACGCGGAACGCGATCTCGTGTGTTCCGGGGGCCACCAGCACGGTGCGGGCCCCCCCTGACTGTGCGCTTGCCCTCGCGGATGATGCTTTGGCCTCTTCGTAGGGCCCGAGGTTGCACGAGAGGCTGATTTCGGGTTCCTTCCAGCCCCATCTGTAAGCGATGAAGCCTTCGATCCCCCCGAACCGCCCGCAGCCGGCGATTGCGCTGTTGTTGACGAGAACTTCCGCGGAGGCGCACCCCAGTTCAAAGAGCTGAATGCAGGCTTGGATCGAGCCGTCGACGTTGAAGCGCTCCGAGGAGGGTTCCACCCAACCGCCCAGCATCCCTTTCAGGGAGGCGACTTCCACTGTCTTGCCCAGCACTTCGCCACTGAACCGCATGCCTGCATTCACTTCGAATTCAAATGTGCCGGTCGAGAAGATGACCACGTGCCCTTCCCCGACTTGCCTTCCGGCCGCCAGTACGTTGCCGCCGAGTTCAACATGCCACGGCGTGCCTTCGTACTGTTCCACGTATTCGACGTGCCCGTTGATTTCAACGGCGGCGGGCCCGCTATCGACCGGGAAAACCGATACGCCCACTTCGCCCTTTGCCTTGAGCGGTGGCGGTTTCAGGCACAGGCCGAGCGAGATGCTGTTCAGATAGACATTGGGCGCGATCGGAAGCGCCCTCCCGAGGTTGCTGACGGAGCCGCCCAGGTTCGCGAGCTTGCCTTCTTCGAGTGCGCCAAATGCTGTGATCTTGGGCGAACTGCTCGTAGGGAGTATGACGCTCGCGCTGCCCGCCCAGCGGTTGGCGTTGGTGTTTTCGCTGCATTGGATGAATTCTGCCCCGTTGGCGCCGGGTCTTGGACAGCACGTGATCCCGGTCGCTCCTCGTGGGAGGTAAGCGAAACAGGCTTCTTCGACTTCCAGCTTGCCGATGTAGATGTTTTTCACCTGCAGCTTCAGCCCGTTGAACTGCACCGTCGATTCGCCGCCGGAAGGACTGGCTTCCACCTTCACAGATCCTTCACCCGTCACCCCGCCGTCGACCGCCCCCTTTTTGAAGACTTTCGGAAGTTCCAGCGTGAGCTTGAAGTTGGAGTAGTGCCGTCCTTCCTTGAAGGCGAACGTCAACACCACCCCGCCGGCGAATTTCAGGCCGGCCTCCGTTCCTTCGGGAGTTCCCAGTTCGGTCACCGTGCCTTCTTCTCCCTGTTTTCCGCCGGGAAGTGCAAGCCCGCCCGAGAGGGCGAGGTGGAGTGTGAAGCCGGCGACGTGGACCGGGATCGTGGCCTTGACTTCGATGTGCCCGCCTTCTGAGGTCGACTTCGGCACGGTGACGATCAGCTTCGTGCCCGGTGGCGGAGTCAGGAGGATCCCGTTCACGTGCGCAGGTGCGGTGGTTTCGAACTCGTCGGGTTTGCCTGAGACCGGCTTCAGGCAGCCCGGGGTGACGGTGACCAGTGTGAGCGCGAATTCGAGCCGGTGTCTGCAGGTTTCCGCTTCCGGCTTGATCTTCACGAGGACGGTACCCGCGGCCGGACGCGTTTCGACGATCCCGTTGCTGTATTTGTATCTTTCGTTGACGAGCACGCGGACGTAACCCAGATGGTTGGGGTATTCGGGCGGCGCTTCGAGCGGCGTGTAGGCGAATGACGGGCCGGCGCGGGGGTGTTCTTCGTTGATGCATGCTGGAAGCGATTCGGAATAGCCCTCCGCGCCGCACCTGACATGCGGGCCGGTTGTCCAGGTGTATTCGAGGTTCGCTCCGGGGCGGCTGCCATGAACGATGGCGGTGAAGGTCTGCGCAACACCGGCTTCGGCGAGGTAGGCGCGTTCGGTTCCGTATCCCAGTCCTTCTGTCGGGCCGACGCCGGCGATCGAGACTTCCAGTCGTGGCGGGGTTTCGGGTGCGATCGTGACTTCAGCAGTGCTGATGCGCCCGACCTTGCCGGCCGCGCGCAGCGTGAACCACATGTTGCCGTCGGGACCTTCGGCGATCCCGCCCGCGCCTTCTTTCGCGGAGGTGCCTGAGATCGGCCACGCGGCAAAGCCGCCTTCGGAGACTGTGCCTTCAGTCAGTTGTTCGGGGCGCAGTTGCCCGATCTGGTTCAGGCCGCTGTAGGTGAACCAGAGGGCGCCTTTGGGCCCGACGGCGATTTCGTTGGTGCTCACACCAGCGCCTGCGCCGCCGGGGGGGATCACGGAGGTGATCTTGACCCTGGGCGCTTCTTCGTGGTTCGGGATCATGCGCCCGACCGCAACGGCGTTCTTCGCTGTGAACCAGAGCGCGCCTTCGCTGGCCGTGATGCCCGCGGGTTCCAGGCCGCCTTCGATTTCGAAGGGCTTCTGTTCGCTGGTGTTGTTCGGATTCACACGGACGATCTCGTGCGACGCCGGCACCGTCACCCACAGGTCGCCTTCCGGCCCGCCCACGATGTCTTCGGGCTGTTCGACTCCGCTTAGTTCGACTTCGGTGATGGTGTGCGTGCTGTCGTTGATCTCCTCGATCTTGTGGGTGGGCGAGCCGTGCATCGTGAACCAGAGGTTGCCGTCCGGCGTGCCGCCGGCCGACTTGCTCTCGGCAATCCGCCACGCTTGGCCTTCGCCTTTGACTGTGGTGTATTCGACTTTGGCGGGGTTGGCGGTGGTGATCCGCCCGATCTGGTTCCCCTGGGTGAACCACAGTGCTTTGTCGGGGCCCGCCGTGATCGCCGACACGGCGGACTGCGAGTTTTCCAGGTGGTGTTCGGTGAGCGCGCCGGCGGTCGTGATGGTCCCGATCCCGGCGCTGCCGTTGACCCCTTCGCCGGTGAACCAGAGGTTTCCGTCCGGGCCCGCGGCGATGCCCGCGGGCTTCGGTTCGCCGAGGCCGGCTTCGTAGAGCGTCACTTCGCCGGCCGCGAGAGCGCAGCTGGGAGATGCCACCAGAAGGAACACGACAACCGGCCCCAGCACACGGCGCACGAGCAGTCTCCCCGGTTGGGTGGGGAGAACCGTACAAGCCTCGTCGGATGAGCCCATGGGGCACAGCCCGATCGGCGCCTCGGTGCTCAGCCGAAGTGCGCCCACCACAGCGCAGCGCGCGTAGGCGTCTCCCAGAGCGGCGTCGCGGGGCGGAACGTCTCGAGAACCAGGTGAAGCGGACTTCGCGAGGCCGCCGCTAGAGTCGGGCGCCCGCTCCCGCGCGCCCGGACCGTCGGGCGGTTCGCGTGCGCTTGCCGGTGATCCCGGGACCGGGGTGAGGCTCGGTCTCGCGCTGCGTCACGGGGTGGCCGGCGTCGCAGACGAGCTGTGCGTGCACGAGCTCGCCGCAGCCGCTGTGCTCGATGTCGATCGGCGGCAGTCCTTGGTTGCGGTGCTTGTCGCCCCACTGCCCCAGGGCGATGAGCACCGGGAACAGCTCCGTTCCCGCCTCGGTGAGGCGGTATTCGTGGCGGGCCCGTTCCCCGGGCGGCTGGTAGGGCACGCGCTCGAGGATGCCGTGCTCGACGAGGCCGTCGAGGCGCTCGGAGAGCACTGCCCGCGAGATGCCCAGGCGCTGCTGGAGCTCGGCGAAGCGGGTCACCTCGTAGAGGGAGACTTCGCGCAGGATCAGGATCGACCAGCGGTCCCCCACCAGCTCGAGCGTCTTGAAGATGCTGCAGCGCGTACTGTCGAATGGCATCCCGTTCGCCTCCATGGGGTGCAGTCTAGCGCATCTGGGTTCGCTTGACAGATTCAGAGGGCTTCGCTAGGGTGCCGCTAGATTCGTTTCTCGAACCCAGCTAATCAGGAGACCGACATGCCGCTCAGCCGAACGAAGCTCCAGCTGATCCTCGCGACGCTCTGCCTGTGCGCGTTCGCGGTCAACGTGGACGTCACGCTCGTCAACGTCACGCTGCCCCATCTGGTCGACGAACTGCACGCGGGCACGCGCCAACTGCAGTGGATCGTCGACGCCTACACCCTCGTCTTCGCCGCCCTGGTGCTCACCGCGGGCAGCCTCAGCGACCGCTTCGGGCGCCGCGGGGCCCTGATCCTCGGACTCTCCATCTACGGCGCCGGCAACGGGCTGGCCGGGCTGGCGTCAAGCTCCGCAGAGCTGATCGCGACCAGGGCGCTGATGGGCGTGGGCGCGGCGATCATCTTCCCGACGACGCTCTCGATCATCAGCAACGTCTTCACCGACCGCCGCCGGCGCGCGCAGGCGATCGGCCTCTGGGGCGCGAGCACGGGGGCGGCCGTGGCGCTCGGCCCGATCGTGGGAGGTGCGCTGCTCGAAGGTTTCTCCTGGCAGTCGACCTTCCTCGTGAAGGTGCCGCTGGCGATCGGCGCGATCGCGCTGGTGCTCTGGGTCGTGCCGACCTCGCGCGACCGGTCCGCGCCCCGCCTCGACCTCCCCGGCTTCATGCTCTCGAGCCTCGCGCTGGGGCTGCTCGTCTACACGATCATCGAAGCTCCCGCCGTGGGCTGGACCTCCACGCAGGCGTTCCTGACGGGTGGCACCGGGATGCTCCTGCTCGCCCTCTTCACCGCCTGGGAGACACGCGCGAGGGAACCGATGCTCGACCTGAGGCTGTTCAGAAACCCGCGCTTCTCGGGAGCGTCGCTGTCGATCGCGCTCTCGTTCTTCTCCCTCGCCGGGTTCATCTTCCTGATCGTCCAGTACATGCAGTTCCTCAAAGGCTGGAGTCCGCTCGAGACCGGCATCCGGATGCTCCCGGTCGCCTTCAGCGTCGGGGTCTCCTCGGTGCTCGGCACCCAGATCGCGGTCCGCCGGGGCACGAAGGCCGTCGTCAGCGCCGGCCTGCTCTCGATGGCGGCGGCACTCGCCTGGGTCGCCGTCGCGCAGACCGCGAGCACGGGCTACCTCGCGATCGCCGGGCAGATGGTGCTGCTCGGCACCGGCATGGGCCTGACGAGTGCCCCCGCCACCGAGTCGATCATGGGCGCCGTGAGCCTCGCGAAGGCCGGCGTCGGCTCGGCGATGAACGACATGACACGCGAGCTCGGAGGGACACTCGGCGTGGCCGTGATCGGCAGCGTCTTCGCCTCGCTCTACACGTCGAAGCTCGGGGGCGCCGCCGTGGAGCGCCTGCCGCGCCAGGCGGCGGCACATGCGCGCGACTCCTTCGGTGCCGCGCTCCTCACCGCCGGTCATCTCGCGCAGGGTGGAGCCACGCAGGCCGCCGCCGCGCTCAGGCAGCTCGCCTCAGCCGGGTTCCTCAGCGGGTTGCACACCGGCTGCGCCGTCCTCGTCGGCGTCTGCGTCGCCGGGGCGCTCGTCACCGCGCTCGTGCTGCCCTCCCAGCCGCCCGTGGGCGAGGAGGAGACGGTGGATCAGTCGGCCGGGAGCGCAACGGCGGCGAGGGCTCTCGCGGAGCCGCTCGCCGCATAGTCACAGCGGGCGGGGGAGCCGGCGAGGCGCCCCCGCCGATCTCGCCTCGCCTCCCCACCCACGACAGACAAGGACAACGAGATATGGACGCCGACAGCAAGGACCTCGCCGGCTCTCAGGCCGCCAGGGTCCAGGATCACTACTCGAGCGGCACCGCCATGCGGCGGATCGAAGACGCCCTGCGCGCAGCGGGCAAGAACCCCGACCGGCTCGACCCCTTCGACCTTGCGCTGATCGAGGACTTCCACTCCTCGGGGCGCGCCGCGACCGTCGAGCTGATCCGGCTCGCGGGGGTCCGGCCCGAGCACCGGGTCCTCGACGCGGGCACCGGCATCGGCGGCACCGCCAGGATGCTCGCCCACGAGATCGGCTGCCGGGTCACGGCGGTCGACCTCACCCCCGAGTTCTGCCAGATCGCCGAGCGCCTCGACCGGGCCGTCGGCCTGCAGGAGCTGATCGAGGTCAAACAGGCCGACGTGCTGGAGCTCCCGTTCGAGGAGGGGACCTTCGACGTCCTGATCAGCCAGCACGTCCAGATGAACATCGCCGACAAGCAGGCCCTCTACGCCGAGGCGCGGCGCGTCCTGAAGCCCGGCGGTCGCCTGGCCATCTGGGACGTCACCGCCGGAGGCGAGCAGCCGATCCGCTTCCCCGTGCCGTGGGCCGAGAGCCCCGAGCTGAGCCACCTCGTCACACCCGCCGAACTCCGTGAGCTGGTCCTCGCCGCCGGTTTCGACGTCCTCGTCTGGAACGACCTGACGGACTCCGCCGCCGCGTTCATGCGGCAGGTCAACTCCGGTCCGCCGCCGGCGCTCGGACTCCATCTGCTCGTTGCGGACTTCGCGGTCAAGGGCCCCAACCTGATCGAGAACCTCGAGCAGAACCGTGCCCGACTGATACAGGCGGTGCTCCAGGCCCGGCAATAGGGCTGATCCCGTAACCGCGCTCGTTCTAGGGGTCGGGCATCAGGCCGGGACGGGTTGTGGCCATTGATCGGGCTCTCGTGGTCGTGCTCAGCGCAGGGCTGCCGCCATCGCGTGGTAGCCGCCGTCGACGTGGAGTATCTCGCCGGTGACGGCGCGCGCGAGGTCGGAGAGCAGGAAGCAGACGGCATCTGCCACCGGCCCGGGGTCCCGGGCGTCCCAGCGGATCGGCGCCTGGGCCTCCCACGCGTTCAGCAGCCGGTCGAAGTCGGGGATCCCGCCGGCGGCCCGCGTCTGCAGGGGCCCGGCGGCGATCAGGTTGGCCCGGATGCGCCGTGGCCCGAGGTCACGTGCGAGATACCGGTTGACCGACTCAAGAGCTGCCTTGCAGACGCCCATCCAGTTGTAGACGGGCCACGCGCCCCGGGCGTCGAAGTCCAGGCCGACGATCGCCCCGCCCTGGGCCGGGGCATGGTCGGCCAGCAGGCCGGCGAGCGCCGCGTAGGAGAAGGCGCTCGTCTGGAATGCGAGGTTGACGCCATCCGCCGAGGCTGCCAGAAAGTCTCCGGCGAGGGCGTCCCGGGGGGCGAATGCGACCGCGTGCAGGGCGCCGTCGATCGTCCCCATGCCGGCGCGGATTTGTTCGCCAAGGCGCTTCAGATCCTCCGGGTCGGTCAGGTCGGCATCGATCAGCTCCGCGGGGCGCGGGAGCTCGGCGGCGGCGGCCTCGGCCAGTCGGCGGTCCCGTGGGAAGGTGCTCAGCAGGATCTCGGCTCCCGCCAGCTGGGCGCGTTCGGCGGTCGCGTAGGCGATGCTCTGGTCGTTGACGATGCCGGTGATCAGCAGTCGCTTGTCGGTTAGCACTTCTCTCCCTGGTCGTGGATCGTCGGGTGCGTCAGGCCGGTCCGGACGCGTGAGTCCTTCGCGCGTGCGATCCGCGCAAGCTCGAGCTGTGCCGCCGTGAGGGCCTCGGTCAGTCGTGCGTCGCCCAGCGCGAGGATCCGGGCCGCGAGCAGTCCCGCGTTTCGGGCTCCGCCGATGGCCACCGTGGCGACGGGGATGCCCGCGGGCATCTGCACGATCGACAGCAGCGAGTCGAGGCCCTGGAGGTGGCTCAGCGGCACGGGTACCCCGATCACGGGGAGGGGCGTGGCGGCGGCGATCATGCCGGGGAGGTGGGCGGCGCCGCCGGCGCCCGCGACGATCACCCTCAGGCCGCGCTGGGCAGCGGATGTGGCATAGGCGAGCATGTCGTGCGGGGCTCGATGTGCGGAGATCACCCGCAGCTCGAACGGGACGCCGAGCTCGTCGAGGGCGTCGGCGGCGGGACGCATCGTGGCGAGGTCGGAGTCGCTGCCCATGATGACCCCGACCCGCGCTGCGCTCACGGCTCGCGACCCCCGAGCAGGGCGGCGGCGAGGCGCGCCGCGTCGCGGGTGGGCCCGAGTTCCCGCCCGCAGACCGTGACGTGTCCGAGCTTGCGCCCGGCTCGGTGTGCCTTGCCGTAGAGGTGGACGTGCGCTCCCGGCACGGCCAGTGCATCGCGTAGGCCCCGGCGGGGGTCGCCGTCCTCCCCCGCCCCGAGGACGTTCACCGTGACGACGGTGGGGGCGAGCAGCGTCGGCAGGCCGAGTGGCAGTCCGAGCACGGCCCTGAGGTGCTGCTCGAACTGGGATGTGGCGCATCCCTCGATCGTGTAGTGGCCCGAGTTGTGAGGTCGGAGCGCGAGCTCGTTCACGAGCAGTCCCTGCCCGGTGGCGAACAGCTCGACGGCGAGCACCCCGGTCGCGTCGATCTCCTCGGCGATCGAGGTCGCGAGAGCGCAGGCCTCGGCGGCGAGGTCCGGTTCGATCCGGGCCGGGGCGAGGATCTCTCGGCAGATCGCATCGCGCTGAACGGTCTCGACCGGCGCGTAGCAGACGCTATCCCCGGCCCGCGATCGTACGACGAGCACCGCGAGCTCGCGCTCGATCGCGACGTGCGGCTCGATCAGCAGCCCGTGGTCCTGGCGGGCCAGTACCTCGCGTGCATCGTCGGGACCCTGCAGGGGCCAGACGCCGCGGCCGTCGTAGCCACCGCGGGGCGCCTTGCCGATGAGCGGCCATCCGTGCCTCTGTGCGAACGCTTCGACCTCGGCGAGCCGGCGGGCGTGTGCGAAGTCCGGAACCGGGAAGCCGCGTCGGCTGAGGCTGACACGGGCGTGCAGCTTGTCCTGGGCGTGCAGCAGAGCCGCCGCCGATGGTGCCAGCGTGTGGCCCTCGGACTCGAGCGTCAGCAGGTCCTCGGGCACGACATGCTCGTGATCGAACGTCAGAGCCTCGCAGCCGGACGCCAGGGCACGGAGGTCCACGATGTGCTCCGGCAGCCCGAGGATGTGCGGTGCGCCGGCCTTGACCGCGGGGTCGTCCGCGCTCCGCGCCAGAACCCGCAGCCCCACGCCGAGATCGATGGCCGCCCGGTGGGTCATTCGTGCCAGCTGGCCGGCTCCCACCATCGCGACCTCCAGGGATCCCGCCGGCGGCGGTGGGGCGTCGGCGAGGCTCGAGGGGGCCAGGCCGCTCACCTGAAGTACTCCGGGCGGCTGACGTAGGTGTCCGAGAGGAACATCACGCCCGAGGACTCGGCGAGCAGCGGTCGCAGCCCGGCGAGCAGCCCGCCGACCTTCTCGTCGCTGACGACGGTGATCAGCATCTCGAGTGTGGCCTGCTCGTTGAACAGCAGCCGTCCCTGGTGGTAGCCGTCGTGCCCGAGCCCGGAGACCCCCGAGAGGCTGGTGAATCCCGTCGCCCCGGCGGCGCGAAAGAGCTCGCGCACGGCGGGTGCCTCGGCGCCGCTCACCACAACTTCGATCTTCGTCATCTTGCTCAGGCCCTCGCGGCTCATGCCGGGCTCACCTCCGAGTTCAGCCACGGCTCCCAGCCGTGGTTCGTGTAGCGCTGCCATTGCTCCTCGGCGTCCGCGCGGGCCGCGAGTGCGACCCATTCGTTGCCGAAGAGGTGCCGCAGGATCGTGTTGCGCCCGATCAGTTCGTCGATCCGCTCGAGCGGCGACTGCACGATCGCGAGCAGCCGCATCGGCTCGTGGATCAGCCGCTCTCCGTCGGCGAGCGACTGCCAGGGCAGCCCGAGCTGCAGGTCGCCGTTGTGGCCGGCGAGCACGCCGATCCCGCCGACGACGTTGTGGATCGTCTTGCTGCCCGCCCCGAACACGAGGGGGTCGACGGCGGAGAAGTAGTACTGGCAGCTGATCCACTGCGCGACGACGAGCGGAGCCGTGAGGATCGTCTCCAGCGCCGACCCGTCGCGGTCGACGGCGGCGTCGTAGGAGTGCAGGAACGCCCGGCGCCCCAGGTCGATGCCGCGGGTCATCGACCTCGGCCCGACGATGAACGCCGCATTGCCCGCCAGGCCCCACTCGGGGAAGACCTGCGACCAGTCGCTGGAGCGCGCATGGACATGGCGTGCCGCCTGTGCGGGGGTCGGCCGTGCGGGGGCCGCCGGCAGGACGCGGCAGCGCTCCGCGCTGAGCCTCGCGCCCGCCTCGCCCAGCGCGCCGCGCAGCTCGCCGATCGCCGCAGCATGGGTGTCGGGCACCTGCTCGAGGTCGAGCAGTTCCACGGTGTCGGTAGCCGTGTCGTGCTCGCCCGCCACGAACCAGGTGTCCTGGGGGATCGCGATCCCCCTGCCGGCCAGGTGCTCGCGCACGTCTGCTCCGTTGAGGATCGCCGCGGCCACCCGCGCGTTGGGGGCGCCACGGTTGCCTCCGCAGGCCCCGCAGTCGAGCGCGGCCTCGTAGGGGTTGTTCTCGGTGCTGCTCCCGTGCCCGCAGAGCACCACGACGGGGGCGAACCCGGTGGTGAGGCCCATCATCGTCAGGGCGACCTCGGCGAAGAGGGCGCGCTCCTCGAAGCTGAAGCCCCGTTGGACGCTCAGGACCGTCGGCGCCGGCGGCACGGCCGCCCGGAACAGGCGCCTGCGCAGCCGTCCGAAGCCGCCGGGCGCGATCGTCTTGCAGGCGGCCAGCGGGGCGGCCGCCCAGCCGGAGGCCTCGGCGAGCACGAACGGCGAGAGCATTTCGTCCTTGGCGGCGTGGAAGCTCTCCTCCGCGCCCGCCAGGGCGCTCCTGCCGGCCAGGGCTCGCGCGGCGAGCGCCTCGCGACCGGCGAGCGCCTCCTCGCGGATCTCGTTGCTCGGCGCGAGGAGCACCGGGCACAGGGCGCTCGGAGCACCCGCCGCGAGGTCGCGGTAGCGGATCGCGACCGCGAAGAACCCCGCGAAGCCGAGCGTCTCGTAGTCCCCGAGCGCCTCGACGTGGCGGCGCAGGCCCTCCGAGCGGGCGTCGATGCAGCAGACCAGCTGCGCCGCCGGCCCGCCCGGGGGTGCGGGCGCCGCGGCCGGCCGGCCGAGAGCTCCGATCAGCCGGTCTCGGTAGCCGGCCTCATACGCCTCGAGCCAGACCAGGGCCCGCCCGCCGGCGGGCATCGCCTCGAGGACCTCCGCCGCCTCGGTCAGCTGGCGCATCGATGTGGTGGCCGAGAGGCCGAGATGGCGGGCGATGTGAAGGGCCCGCTCGTAGGAGGAGTGCG
>Ga0075017_100000263_pt1 | contig 27175 bp, 17 predicted proteins | sample AleBraG_ABR_2012_FD_71475 | JGI IMG/M metagenome (GOLD analysis project Ga0075017, IMG submission 71475) | Freshwater sediment microbial communities in response to fracking from Pennsylvania, USA - Alex Branch Run_MetaG_ABR_2012 | ecosystem: Environmental > Aquatic > Freshwater > Creek >... | reverse complement strand
TGGGTGGCGTCCTTATCCACCCTGCACCGGATTGCCGAGGTCTCTGATCCCACCGTGCACCCGGATGTGAAGGCGGCGCGGCGGAGCATCCGAAGAGGCCGCAACGACCCGGACCAAAAAGCCCCGCTCCACTGGAGCGATGTGCTGAAGGCACTCGAGACCCTTGGTAGCCACCCGGCGGAGCTGCGGGCCAAGGCGCTGATCGCGGTGGCCTACTCCACCCTGGCCCGCCGTGCCGAGCTCGTGGGCCTCAGGATCGGGGACATCACCTTGAGCCCCGAGGGCGACGGCACCGTGACGCTCAAAACGAAGGGCGGCGAGCACAAGGAACGGTATCTGGCGCCGGAAGCTAGGGCGGCGCTGGCAGCGTGGATGGACTGGGCGAGGATCGACGAGGGCTACGTATTTCGGCGGCTCGAGCGGAATGGAAAGGTCGGGGAACGGACGATCTCAACCGATGAGGTGGCGCGGACGTTCAAACGCATTGCGGGAGTGCTGGATCTCGACCCCAGTCGACCCGTATCCCGCATCAGTGCGCACAGCACCCGGATCGGCGCGGCACAGGATCTGACGGCCTCGGGCGCCGCGCTCCCGGAGATCATGGTGGCCGGCGGCTGGAAGAGCCCGCAGATGCCGGCCCATTACGCCAGGAGACTTGGGGCTCGGCAGGGCGCCATGCGTCGATGGGTAGCGACCGTTCGGAAGCACAAACCGGACAGCAGCTAGTTTTCCACCAATGGCCCACGGCAAAACAAATGGTGATTGTTCTCTGAATTGAGCGCTAGTTGGCCAGCGCTGCCCGCGTCAACAAAAAGTAATCAGGGTCGCTTGACGAATTTCAGGGTCATGCGGTCACTTTCACCGATGGCGTCATACTTGCTGTGGTCGAAATTGGGGTCACTGGGCTCGCCGGCAGGCGCGGAGCGACGGACGGGCGGAAGCGTCCAGACACCGAACGGATGGTCTTTGGTGTCCTTGGGATTGGCATTGATCTCGGATCGAGCCGCCAGCACGAAGCCGGCCGCAGCAGCCTGGGCAATCACATATTTCTCTGAGATGTATCCGTCGCCCTTGGCGGGATCAGCCCCGTCGGGGGCACGATGGTCCTCAATGGCCAGCACACCGCCCGGCTTCAGCGCTGCGTGGAAATCGGCGAACGCCTTCCCAATGAACCCGCTGCGAACCCAGTTATGGGCTTCGCGGGACACCAGGATCAGGTCGACGCTGTCGGGTGGCGCTAACGCCCCCGACTGGGAACCGAATCCGACGATGCGGATATCCCCATAGACCTTGGGGTTGGACTGGTACTTGGCCTCGAAGGCAGCGCGATCCTTTCGTGCTTCCTCGCTCACCTTTGGATTGGTCAGATCCGCGGTCGCGGCGATGTAATGGCCGCCGGTCTGGGCCAGGTAGGGAGCGAGTATGTCCGTCCACCATCCGGTGCCCGGTTGCACATCGATCAACGTCTCGCCGGGCCGCAAACCCCAGAACAGCAACGACTGCTCAGGATGGCGATACACGTCGCGCGCCTTATCGGCCGCAGATCGCGGGCCGCTCTCGATGATCTGGCGTAATACGAGGTCATCGGCCGGGGACGCGGAAGCGGGAACGGCCACCAGCCACGCAATGGCCAGCGATGTGGCGAGTACCCAGCGGCGTCAAATGACAATGGTCATGGGGCCCTCCGTGGAATGGTCATTTCAGCCGTGTGATAGCAAGCAGCAGAACCAGAATGAATGGCCTGCCCCGCTATCTTAAGCTCCGGCCTCGATAATGGTGTCGTATCTTGATCGGACGCCCAGAGACCACGCAAGGCCTTCGCGCCCGCTCATGGCCTGCCGTGCGGTCGACTTTTATCCCATTCGAGATCGCCTGACTCCGTGCCAGCCACGGAGTAAAGAGCTCCTGGGGCATTGCGTGTTTTCAGGAATTGCTCCAGTGGTTCTCCACGCATGTGCGCATAGATGTGAAGGTTGGACATTCCCACTACGGCAGCCAATTTCTCGAGCACGAAGAAACTTGCCCCATAGTGAATGAGACCCCGCCAGTCGCGTTGGCTTACCAACGCGACTTCCTCAGACGTTAGCCCAGCAACCGCCATTGCCGCCCTTTCGTTCGCGCGGAATGTCGCACGCTTCTCAGGAATGATTAGGTCGTGCAAGAATCGATTGACACGGTAACACCGGCTACTAGTAGCCAGAGTGAAAGGATACGTCCCGGAGACTTCCTCGATGCCCTTGAGCTGACTGCTCACACCTTCAAGGTAGGGCTGCTGCCAATTTCCAGGGCATGCCGGCGATTCCGGTTCAAATATTGCCACCGCAATGCCTGTCATGGACGGCAGATAGTAGGCCTTGTGCATGCATTTGACTGCAGCGGGCAATGCACCGCGCATGATCAGCCACATGATGACTTCGGCCCCCTCCATGCCCCCGAGCTTGGCAAACTCGGCGAGCGTGACGCGCGTGAGAGCGACGGGATCTTTCTCGATGAGCTCAAGGAACCGCCGGTCCCAGTCCACATCGTTGTAACCTGAGCGTTCTCCATGCACCTGGTGTGACAATCCTCCGGTCGCCACAATCGCCACGCGGACGTCGACCGGATAGCTTTCTATCGCACGCCGCAGGGCCGCTCCCAGCTTGTAACAGCGCGATGCCGAGGGCACGGGAAATTGCAGCACCCCAACCTGTAACGGAACTAGCGCAACAGGCCACCCGTTGACATAGTCCATCATCGCAGAGAGCGGAGAGAAGCAGCCATGATCCAGTGGTTTGCCCTGGAAAAACGCCATGTCGAATTCTTCTGCCACCAGGCATGCGCCGATGTGCTGAGCCAGTTCGGGGTGGCCTGCAATGCTTGGCAGGTTCCGCGGCCCGCTGCCTTCGTCGGCAGATTCCCAGCTTGTCCCGATGCCGAGTGCAAACATTGAGTAGTGATCGAAAAAGAATGAAGTGACGTGGTCGTTGTATACATACAGCAGCACGTCCGGACGCGCCCGCCCCAGCCACTCTCGCAGCGGCTCGTAAGCGGCAAAAATTGGCGCCCAGTCAGGATCTGACCGCTTGTCGCGATCCACGGCAAAGCCAATCGTCGGTGTATGGGAAGTCGCCAGTGCGCCAATAATTTTTGCCATGGAGGCAGTCCTTCAATGCTTGCCTACCCAATCTGCGATCCCATCGGCGGAGGGAGGATGCACCGGCTGGAAGCTGGAATCGATGTCGATTGAACCAGATCCCTTGTAACGTGCCTCGCGCGGATATGCGTAGACCGGCCTCGATCGCGGTCCCAGGTTGGCAAGCCGCGCTTCGGCACGCCGTATTTGGGCGAGCACCTCCGGTGGCGGCCCACCACGATCCGTGGCCACACCGTGCCCTAACGGCGGCGCGATCCCGCCCTGCGCAGCCGATCCCGCTGGCAACGGGCGGTGCGCGACAAACACAGCAGGTGCGGCCCCGTCCTCCACCCACGCCATCAGTCCCGCGAGCAAGCCAAATTGGCTTGGTCCATCGCCTCCGGAGCAATGACCCATGCCTGGGAACAGGAACATGCGCACGAAGGTATCGCGCCTCGCAGGACCTATACTGCGGCCGACACGTTCGTAGTAGTCGATCGTGTTGAGGGGGCTGATATGCGGGTCAGACCACCCGTGCCACAGAATCAGCTTGCCCCCGTGCGCGGCGAAGTGGTCTAAGTTCGGGTCATCGGCGCTATAAAGGCGGCGGGCTGGCTCCTGCGCTGCGTACTCGGCCTCTGAAAAGGGGAAGGTCGCAATTGTGTAGTCCGGATTGGGCGTGTAGAGCAGGTGGTTGATCGTGCCAAGGGCCATGTCCCCGCTGCCGATGCGGTCGCCCTTTTTCAGCGGAATAAAAACGCCGATCCATTCCAGCTCGCTCCCCGGTTGGACCGGCCCGACCTCAAGCCGCCTGCCGGAGGGACTGCGCGCACCATCGTAAATGCGTCGGACCGCCGTCACCTGTTCCGCCGTGAGGCACGACCCAGCGTGGTAGGCGCCCTGGCACTGGATGACCGCCGGATCGAAATGGCAGGCGCGCGGGTCGGTGATCTGTCCGTCGGCGAGGCCATCGAGTGCGTCACAGGCCTTGAGAACGGCAGTGTGCAGCGGCGCCATGTCGACAGCCGTCAGCAACGCCCTTCCATCAGGGCCGGCGACGACCTTCGCCAGCCAGCCGTGATGGAAACTGTTCTGTACCGTAAAATTAAGCGCAGGAGCGCCGGCCGCGATTCCGTCAAAGTCCTCTGGAAAGCGCTGTGCCTCCATCAACGCCTCGCGCCCACCATCGGAGCATCCCGAGAAGTAGGAATAGCGCTGGGGGCGGCCGTAAAACGCCTTGATTAGGGCCTTTGCTGCGAGTGCAGTCACGTGTACGCCTCGCCACGCGAAATCTACGCGCTGGTCGGCATTTTCGCCCCATGCGCTGTCCTGACCCTGATGGCCCATGTCGGTGGATGCAAGAGCAATTGATCCGTCGTTGACCGGCATGCAGCCTTCCGCCTTGTCCGGGTCGATGCGCAGCGTCCCGCACAGGCCCCCGCAGCCGGTTTGAAGGTATCGCTGAGTCCATCCCGCAAGCGGCAGGTGGACTTCAAAGTGAATAGCCCGGGCGATATTTCCGGTGATTTGACAAAAACTGTGCTGTCCCGCTATTTCTACGGCACTCGCAATCATTACCTGAGCGCCGACAGCGCGGGTCAGATCGGCTTTTGTCAATTGTGCGCATGTAGCCACGGGTGCCACGGCTGTCAGAAGCGCATGCGGCGCACCAATTGCCCCAGCCATCACCGGAAGCAGCGCGAATGCCGTGGCCACGATACGGGTCGCCCAAGTGGACAGCGGATGTCTTGTCATTGTGTTACTCCTGAAGCGCGATAATGACCCACGGGAGTTGCCCTTCATGACGAACCCAGCGACCTGCGTCTCAATTGAACCGGACCGCCTTGGCGGCGACCCCCGCTGCCAGCATGGGCACACAAAAGATTCCGAACACTGCGACCAAGGGCAGGCCCTCGCCGATAGCGAAGCCGCCGACGAGCGGTCCCAGCATGGCTCCGATACGGCCAACACCCATCGCCCAGCCAAGCCCCGTGGCACGCGCTTCCGCCGGATAAACAGACGCGACGAGGGGATAGTTCGAATTTACACCGCCCTGCAAAGTGATGCCGATCAGGAAGCTCACGAACAGGAGCGGCGCCAAGCCCATGCGTACGCCACCGAACACAAGGAAGAGGCCCGAAGCCGACAGGAGGCTGCCAAAGACCAGCTTCCGGAGATCAATGCTCCGGGCTGCAAGGCTGAGGGCGATCGTGCCGACGCACGCGCCCAGGTTGTAGACGGCGCTCGCGATGATCGCTTGGGTCGGGGGCAGACCAGCCGCAATCGCGAGCTTGGTTATCCAACTGGCAATGAAATACAACGCCATGAACCCGCAGATCGAGCACAGCCAGAGCAACTGCGAATTTCGCTTGCGCGCGCCGCCCAGCGCCTGCACCAGCGTCAAGTGGCCAGTAAGCCGCCTGTCTGGCGCTTCCGGGAGGGCCCAAAGACACAGTGGCACGAAAAGCAGGGTCAGGGCTCCCGCACCTTCGAAGATTCCCTGCCAGTGATAGCGAGGCAAAGCCCAAGCAGTGACGAAACCGGCCAAGGTGGCGCCAACGGGATATCCCGCCTGTGGCAAGCCCGCCGCGACATGGCGCCAGCGATCCGGCGCAAATCCTGCAGACAGCGCCGTAATGCTCGCTAGCACCGTACCGATGCCGACCCCCACCGCTACGCGGATTGCCGCCATCGACAATACTCCCGGCGCCCATGCGCTAGCAAACATCGCTCCCGACATCAGTGCCAGCGCGAACAGGATCAGCGGCCTGCGACCGATCCGATCGGCCAGCGGGGCGAGACCGAGCCCGCCGATGGCCATCCCGACAAGTCCAGCGCTGAATACGACCGCGAAGCGCTCGGTACTAGCCGAGAATGCCTTCTGTAGGATAGGCGCCACGTAGGTCAGCGTGAAAATGTTCACGCCATCGCACATGTTCAGCAGGAAGCAGAGCGCGGTAACCGCCATACCGCGGCGCGACCACGCCTCTGCTTGCGCCATAAACCGCCCGCCCTAAAACTTGACGCCCAAGCGCACACCGTAGAATCGAGGGGTCGAAACGCCAAAGTTGACCGAGCCGACCGGGAACGGCGTGCCGTTGGCCTCAGGCGAAGCCACGCTGTGCGTGAATCCGCCGTAGGCGCCGTTGTAGCCGTTTGGCCCAGCGGTCTTCTGCAGGTTGTTCTCGATATTTTCGACGAACAATTGGACCGTAAGCCGGTCGCCCTCGGTGGCATAGGTCACGCTGGCATCGGAGCGCGTGAATGCGTCCTGGCGATATTGCACCGCATTGGCGTAGTCGGATAGCAGATACGAGCTGCTAAACTTTGATGCCGCACGCAAGCGCAGTTGCGCGCCGTTAGCCAGGTCGAAGCTATGCATGATTGACGCGTTGACGGTTACCGCAGGAACCGTCGGCAGCTCGAACCCGGCCCAGTTCGCAAACGTGCCGGTCAGGTAGCCCAGAAATCCGGTTTCCAGGCTCTTGATCTTCGAGTGCTCATACGAGACGCCCAGGTTGCCCGTCGTGTCATGGTTGAAGCGATAATGCATATCGCCCTCCAAGCCATAGATCTCGACCGGCGCCAGCTGCGTGTACAAGACGCCCACGACGCCCACGCCGGGGTTCACGAACAGCGTAAGGCCATTGATCTGATCCTTTGAATAGTCATAGTAGTAGGCGGACGAGGTTAACGTCATGTCCGGGGTCGGCTGACCCTTGTAGCCAATCTCGTAGGCGGTCATCGACTCCGGGCCATAAGGTACAACGGCTTGGTGCGTCTTCGGGTCAAAGTCATTAAAGCCTCCGGCCTTGAATCCGGTCGCTACCGACCCGTAGAAGAGATCCCTGGGGCTCGCCTGGAAATTTAATCCAGCGCGCCACGTCACCTTGCTGTCGCTCTCGGTGCCACTGTTGGGGCCGCCAATGCAGTCGTTGGGATATGTGCAGGTTGGGTTCGCGGCGGCCGGCACGCCCACCGCGAACGTGCCGTTGCGGCCATTCTGATCGTGGCTGTAACGGGCGCCGCCGACGATGCCGATCCGGTCACTCAGATGAAGGGTACCTTGGCCGAAGAAGCCATACGACTTGTGGGTGGTCGTGTTCACGGGATCGATCGCTGTCACCCAGGTTGAGTAGTCAGCATAGGTATTGACGGGCGCCTGCCAGTTATGGTCGCTTTCCCGAATGTTCTCGGTGTAGTAATTGGCCCCCGCCACGTAGTCGATGAATGCCGGATCGATGTTTGACAGCCGTACCTCGAACTGGTTGGTGTTGAACACGCCGGTGTATTGATCGAGTAGGAAGGCGCCGGGAGCCGTTGGGCTGCCCGTGTCGTACGGATTGCCGTTGCCGGTGAACTGGCTCCGGTCGGTGAAGTGCTGGTTGCTGCCCAGCAGGTCGAGCTGTGCTGTTCCAAACTTCACGTTCAGCTGCCCGTTGAAATTGGTGAATCCCTCGTCGACCCAAGCAGGAATTGGATTGGGAACGACATTGAAAGCAGACTCTCCTCCGGCTTGCAGGTTGCTGAACGGCACAGCCGATCCACCTACTCCCCCGATGTGACCGGCGGTGTCAATGAGTTTGGCCGTCAGGCGGTCGTTTGGAACGTAAAGCAAGGAGAACCGCCCGGTCCGATCCTTCTGATCATCCTTAGCTGGTTGTCCCGCGGCCGACAGCGCGTTGCTGCCCGTTGCTCCATTCACGGTCGTATTCACCGGAATAAGGAACCCTTCTCGACTGTTGGAATTACCGGCGAAGCGCAGCGCCAGCTTGTCGCCCACCGGCACGTTGAGCGCGACCTCGGTGCGCTCCGTGTTGTAGTTGCCAAATTCCAGATTGGCATAACCTGAGAACTCGCCCAGCACAGGCGCCCGGGAAATGATGTTGATCGCACCGCCGGTCGAGCTGCGCCCATAAAGTGTTCCCTGAGGACCCTTGAGCACTTCCACGTGGTCGACATCGAAGAACGCCGCTCCCTGCTCCTGGCCGCGTCCGACAAATGCGCCGTCAACATTGTAGGATATGCCGAGTTCACCCTTGGACGTCTCATCGCTGCTCGTGACACCGCGGATCGATACCACGGTGCCGAACGACCCGTTGCCTATCACGAGCCCAGAGACGAGATTCTGTACATCATTGATGTTATTGACCCCATCGGTTTTCAGGTCGGAGCCGCCCAGTACCGCAATCGTGGCCGGGACTTTCAGCGAGCTTTCTGGACGTTTGAACGCCGTTACGATGATTTCCTCGACGCCGTCCGCCGGGGCCGCGGCCTCTGGGCTACGCGCCGCAGGGGCGGCTTCGCCCTCACTGTTAGCGGCAAGCACGGGCCCCGACACGGCAGCCAGCACGACCACAGCGGCTATCGTTGTCAATGCACCTACCGAGGTTCCGTGCCTCATGACCGAAATCCCCGGACAACGCGATACCCACATAGACCCCCCTTGCAAATAGTGATCGGTGTTTATTGGAGCACAAGGAAGTTGTACCTTAGCGATATGCGCCGCAACTGTGGCTAGACGTTCGTCGAGTCCTGCAACGCGGCCAGGACCGGGGTGGGTAAATTAGATGCGGATCCTGTTGGTCGATGACCATCCGTTGTTCCGGCAAGCGCTGGCTATGACCGTGGCCCAGATCGGGCCAGACACAATCATTGAACAGCACGAAACGCTGGCCGCCTGCAGCGCATCACTCGCGATAGACAGCAATGTGGCGTTGGTGCTGCTCGACCTCAAGCTGCGAGACAGCAGCGGGGTGAGCGGGCTCTTAGCCCTGAAGGCGCAATTCCCGGCTGTGGCGGTTGCCGTTGTTTCCGCCAGCGACGACCCTGAAACCGTCAATACGGCGACTGCTTGTGGCGCAGCAGGGTTCATCTCCAAATCGGTTGGAATCGCGGAGCTTACTGCGGCCGTCGAGACGCTGGCCCAGGGACAGAGCTGGTTCCCGGATTGGGCTAATGAAAGCGATTCTTTGCCGCTCTCCAACACGCAGGCCCGTATCCTCGATGGTGTGCATCGGGGCCTAATGAACAAGCAGATCGCCTGGGAGCTCGGCTTGAGCGAGGCCACAGTGAAATATCATCTCACGGGTATCTTCCGTCGGATGGGAGTCATGACGCGGGCCCAGCTCATTGCCCGTGGCAAGGACAATGCCTAACATGCTCCCCGAAACCGCCCGGCTGCCCCCACGAGGATTTCTTGCAGCGCGAGTGGTGCCAGCGGTTTAACCAGGATAATAATGCCATCGGCGAGGAAGTCGTGGGCAGGAATGGCCTCGGGGCTCGCGGTCACCAGAACCCGCAAGGTTGTTTCTGCGTTCAAGGCGCGGAGGAATTCGAGGCCATTGAGGCCGCCGAGCTGAAAATCGGCGATCGCCACATCCCACGTCCCTTGCTTAGCCAGCGCCACTTCCGCTGTTTCGAAGGCGGAGACCCGGCCACCCCATCTTTCGATCAACGCCGCAGCGCCAAGAAGCACGTCCCGCTCGTCATCGACGCAGACAACCCGCAGGCCATCGAGTGACCGCCGCTGCACGCTGGCGCGGGGCGACTTGGGGACCGGTGCGGTTGCGGGTACGGTCACCGAGAAGACGCTGCCGCGTCCGGGGCGTGATCTGACGGCGATCGCGTGGCCAAGGGTGTGCGCAATGCGCGCAACGATGGACAGGCCGAGCCCTGCACCCTCTGCCAAGGTGCGGCCGTCGGCAAGGCGACTGTATTCGCGGAATGCTGTGGGCAGATGTTCCGGGGCGATGCCTACGCCGGTGTCCCGGACCTCGAACCTGACGCCTGCACTGCAAGTTCTCATGGCAACCACAACCCGACCCTTCGCCGTATAGCGCAGGGCATTGAGCACTAAATTTTGCAGCAATGAGCGCAACAGGTCGCGATCCGACCTCACCCAGGCGGCCGTGGGCAGGAGCACCAGCTCGAGTCCGCGGGTCTCGACCTGCGGCGCGAATTCTTCCGCTAGCGACCGCAGTAATGCCCCGGCATCAACAGCTTCCAGCTTCGGCTTAAGCGCCCCTGCTTCAATCTGCGAGAGGTAAAGCAGCGCGCGCAATAACCGATGGGCGGCCTCCACAGCCTGATCGGCCCTGGTCAAGAAGGAAGTCACTGCTTCGTCGTGCTCGATGCGGACCAGGGCATTACCAATGAAGAGTCGTGACGCATGCAAGGGCTGGACGAGATCGTGGCTGGCCGCGGCGACAAAGCGTCGCTGCGCCCCCGTGGCCCGCTCTGCGACTTGGTTCGCGGCGGACAGGGCCTCATTCGCGCGCTGCAGCTCCATCGTCCGTTCGGCGACTCGTCGCTCGAGTTCCTCATTGCTGCGCGCCAAGGCCTTTTCAGCTTTGCGCATGTCCGTGATGTCTTCGAGCGTGATCAGGTAGTCACCGCCAGAGAGCGGCGTTCCCGAGAGCCGCCAGCGCCCGCCCCCGAGGACTTCGCGTTCATCTTGGAAGGCCGTACGTGTAGCCGGAGTTTTGAGCCTCTCGACCAGGACCCTTCGCAGGTGTCCCCCGCCCCTGAGATCCGATCCTGCCGCCGGAAGCGCATCCAGCGCCATGCCCACGTAGATCTCGGATGGTTGCAGGCCCATCAGGAATAGGTAACGCGTGTTCCACGCTACCAGTCGAAGCCCTTCGTCCACGACGCTGATGGCCTGCGGAAGGCTTTCGAGCGTGGTCTGGAGCAGCTCCCGGCTGAAATGGATTGCATGGCCTGCCTCGTCCAGGATGCGGCTGATCTCGCGCGCATCTTGGGACTCGGCAGACAATGCAAGTGCGACTACATTGCGAGCCGAAGGAGCTCCGATGACGCCTGCAAGCAGTTTTTCTACCGTGCGAACCAGGTTTGGACTGACCTGCCGATCATCGGGCATGACGCCCGTGTGCGCACTGATGCTGTAGTTAAGCAGCGCTTTTGCCGTTTCAGATGAACCCAGAAACTGGGCTAACAGTCTGCGCACGTCACCGACCGTGGCACGAATGCGTTCGCCGGGTCCGGCTTGGGTCTTGTACTGTGTCGAGACGAAGCTGTCGGCCTGTATTCGGTCGATCAACCTCGGGCTGGAGCGCAGCGAGACCACGATGTAGAGAACGATGTTAAGGGAGAGGCTGGCGTATATGGCCACAGTCGGAAAGTTGTCCGGGGAGGCACGCCAAATACCGTATGCGCCCAGATCCGCAGCTTGACGCAGCGGCAGCAGCGAAGGAGCCGCTATAGCCGTAGCCCACACTATCATCCCGGTCCCAATGCCTGCGAGGGCGCCACGGGCGTGGCCGCCCCGCCAATAGATTCCTCCCACCAACGCTGGCAGCAGTTGGGCAAAAGCCGTCAGAGCTGTAAGGCCCAATTGCGTCGGCGCTTCCGAGCCGCCGATGCCGAGGTAGTAAAGCCAAGCGGCCAATGCGAGTGCCAGGATCGTACCGCGCCGTACGCGAAGGATCGACTGCCCGATTCGTTCGTCGGTGAGGTGATGGCGAATCACGCGCGATAGCAGTGGCAGTACGATTTCATTCGAGACCATTGCGGAAATGGCCGTAGTCTCAACGATGACCATCGCCGCGCCGGCTGATAGCCCGCCAAGCAGGGCCAGCAGCGCCACTACCGGTTCGCCGAGCATCTTGGGCACTGCAATCACCTGCAGATAGGGATCCAATCCGTGCACGCCCAGTCCGGCCCGCACCATCAACGAGGTCACAAGCGTGGCGAGCACCCACAATAAGAAATAGAGAGGTAAAATCCAGACGGCCGCGCGGATGTCACCCACCCGCTCCAGCGTCACGAAGCCAAGATGGAACTGACGGGGGAGCGTGAAGGCAGTGACGGTGCACAGCAGGACAAGGGTCACGAATGGAAGGTTGAGCGCTGGCAGGGCCGGAGGCAGCGCCCTGGCCGCTAGCTCCCAGCCGCCCGACCGCGTGGTGAAATAGCTGATTCCCGCGATCGCGACGCACAGCAAGGCCGCGAGCTTTACGCAGGACTCGAGTGCGATGATGCCGACAAACCCCCGGTTTCGCTGCGTCAGGCTGGGCCGCCTCGCACCAAAGGCGATGGCGAAGCCGGCAAGCAATGCCACCAGGATCAGCGCTTCGCCGCTGCCGGGGGCTCGTGTCTGAACGGCAAACGCCCATACTCGCGTGAGCACAACTAGCTGGAGGGAGATGTACGGCAGCGCTCCGAGGCATGCCACGCAGGCGGTGAGGATGCCGAGCGAGCGGCTCTTGCCATATCGGGCAGCCAGGAAGTCGGCCAGCGAACCTACATTTTCCTGCTTAGAGAGTGTCGCAATTCTGCACCATACCGGGTAGCCAACGGTAATGGCGATAATCGGTCCCATTGCATTGGCGACATAGAGCCAGCTCCCTTGGCTGGCATCTCCAACCCCCCCGAAGTAGGTCCAGGCTGAACACAGAGTAGCCAACGAAAGGCCGTAGATCACGGGCTGCGAGTGCCCTGGTGCACGTTCCGCGGACGAACGGTCCGCCCGGTGACCCACCCAGATGAGCAAACCCAGATACAGGACAATAGTGGCCAGAATGACGGGTGGTGAATACATGAATTTCCCCAAATGCCCAGGTCGGCCAAATCACAGGCGGCTGGATCGTACAATTTTCCGGGTCTTGAGGTTTCGCTTCTCTTGTTAATGGCGCTCAGGTGCTCGCCAGCCAGAGCACGCCTCCAGGAAACGCACGGGATCGAGTCGATAGGTGGAGCAAAGGAAATGCGTACCAGTAGTGAACCCCGGGGTTGCCTGTGTTTTCCTCAGGCTGGCACACGGTCAGGAATTCGTAGTGCGCGGTGCCCCGGCACGCCAAGCAGTCTGTCCCACCGTCCAAACGCCCCCACTAACTGGGCAATGGCCGGTCGCCTCGCGGCTCTTTCCGAACGAAACGATCAGAGGAACGTCTCTCGGCCCAGAGAACCACAACCGGTGTCATCGTCAAGGCGTACGGCCAAGTCTGGAAGCCCTAGTGCGCCCGAATCGCGCGCAAACCAACCGATACCCCTGACCCAAATGCCAGCGCCACACCGGAGCTCCATTCGTTGCAACCCCGATTTGCGGCAGTGCAGGAGATACTTGCATTTCTTTTGGAACGTTCCTATAGTTACTGGGATCGTTCCAACTGGGGCGCGCGATCGGTGCCCCTGCAACAGAACGTCTAGGTATAGCGCGAGTCGACATCGGGATGTGGTGTTTTTACAACAGGCAGAGGGGGTCCGGGTTTATGTACCGCAGAGGCAAAAAAAACCAGCAGTTTTCGTTTCTAACCAGTATCAGCTTGGGATTGTGCACTCTAAGCATGGGTGCGGTTGCACAGACCCCATCAGCTGCTGATACCGGTCCGGATGCTCTCCAGGAAATTGTGGTGACCGGGTCACGCGTCATCGCCAACGGCAACGACAGCCCTACGCCAACAACGGTAGTGACTGCGGATGAGCTTACCAAGGTCAATCCCGGTCCCATCCTGCAGGCATTGTCCGCATTGCCCCAGCTGCCCGCTACGCCGAACCAGGGAGGCCAGGGGCCGGGCCCACAAGGTCTCATTAACCTTCGCGGAATTGGCTCCGACCGTAACCTCATCCAATTCGACGGTCTTCGCGTTGGCTTCACCACCAATGGTTTCGCGGGCCAAGGCGTCGACTCCAACCTCATACCGCAGCTGCTGCTGAAGCGCGTCGACATCGTTACCGGTGGCGCCTCGGCCGTGTATGGTTCCGATGCCGTATCTGGTGTGATCAACTATGTAGTCGATCACGACTTCAATGGCATTAAGATTGTCGGCCAGGCGGGCGAATCGACCTACAGCGACGATCACACCTGGAATGCGGGTTTCGCAGCCGGCATGCCGCTGCTCGATGGCCGAGCGCATGTGGAAGTCAGCTATCAGGATTTCAATGATCCGGGCATTTCTAACCGATTCGACCGTGCCTGGGGTCGAGGCTTGTACAGCATTCAGGGTAGTGGCAACGCGGCCAATCCCTTTAATCTTTACAGCAACACGCGCTTGGGATTCCTCAGCTTCGGGGGCTTGATCGGCTCCGGGCCCCTTGCCGGACTCAATTTTACCCAGAACGGGGTACTGTCCCCTTTCGTACACGGCCAGCCAACCGCTACGCCGGGGATCGAGATCGGTGGAGATGGCGCCTATTTCAGCTCAGCCTGGGCAATTGCTAAGCAGGATTCCCAGAACGGCCTTCTGCGATTTGATTTTGACGTCACCGACCGGGTACACGCATTCGCTCAGCTCGCCGTTGGCAACGTCCTCTATGTGACCAACGACTTCCCGGGCAACGACAACCTCGGATTCTTCGGGGGCCCCACGGCCATCGGCTATAACAATGCCTACCTCGGAAGCATTCAACCGGCTTACCAGGCCCTAATCGCCGGCCAGAATCCGCTGTCTTCCTTTTCCTACTCAAGAATGTTCACGGGCAGTCAAATGCCTGCCCCTACCTCATATCTGAGTTCTACGCAGTATCTGTTTTCGACCGGCCTGAACGGCGCTTGGGGCGCATACAAGTGGAACGTCAGCTACGAGCGACAGGATGCGACAAATAATACGGAAGATCCCAACGCCCTCAACAACGGGCGCCTAGCCGCGGCACTGAATGCGGTCATCAACCCGGCCAACAACCAGGTCGTATGCCACGCCGCTCTGGTAAATCAAGCCTACGCCAACTGCGTGCCGCTCAATGTGTTCGGCCCGGGATCCGTGAGTCCGCAGGCGTTTAACTACATACAGCAGGACACACGAAACACCAGCACCTATCTGATGGATGATGTCACCGCCAGCATTTCCGGGGCCCCCATCAACGACTGGGCAGGCCCGGTCAATATGGCGCTATCCGCCGAATGGCGTCGACTGGCCTATGAGGTGACGAGCGACGCACTCCCCACCGACCCGGTGGACTGCAATGGAATTCAGTTCAACTGCGGTCCCGGCACGCCGGCCTACTCTCTGGGCGCATCCGCCAATTTCCCTAAGACGTCAGAGCATGTAGCTGAACTGGGGTACGAAGCCGAGGTACCGCTGCTGAAGAATGTGACCCTCGTCAAATCGCTCGATCTGAACGGCGCGGCCCGCTATACGAACTATCAGGCCAGTGGCAGCGTCTGGACGTGGAAGCTTGGCGCGAACTGGCACCTGAACGACGAATTTCTGATGCGTGTGACGCGATCACGTGACATACGCGCACCGTCGTTAACGGACTTGTATCAGCCGCCCACACAGGCTCTGGACCAGTTCACCGATCTGCATACGGGCGTGACGGGTAGCGTCAACGAGATAACCCAGGGAAATCCTCACCTCAAGCCGGAGGATTCGGATACCTTTACATTCGGAATCGTGTGGACACCAAAGTTCATTGATGGTGCCAGCCTCTCTCTCGACTACTACCACATCAAGATCACAAACGGTCTCGTGACACTTGATGCCCATCAACAGGCCAACGAGGTGGCGTGCGAAAACAGCAACGGTACTTCACCTGTTTGCGACATCTATGTTCGCCCGCACCCCTTCAGCGATAGGTCCGCTGACAACTTTCCAATCCTCGCCTACAACGAAGAAATCAATTCCGCCGGACTGCTGACCTATGGCATGGATGTCGAACTCGACTACGCTCACCGGCTCTTTGGGCGTCCGTTTTCAAGCCGTCTTTTGGCGAACTATCAGCCACACTTGATCTATGACACTGGTCCGGGCGGCCAATTTGATGTCGGTGGTGCCGCTGACGGAATTGGTGGTCTGCCCCAGACACCGAATGTCAGGGCTGTCCTCGAACTGAACTACGAAGTGATTCCAAACCTCACTGCGAGCTTGCAGGAACGATATCGCAATGCCATGAAACAGTTTGCCGACAGCACCCCTCCGTTTGTGTTTGCGATCGGCAAGCTACCACCGACGGAATATACGGATGGCACCCTGAGCTATCGCTGGAAACTAAGCGGCGCGGTTCTCGACACGTACATCAATGTCAAGAACATCTTTAACAAGCAGCCACAACCATGGGCGAGCAGCGGTGGCGGGAGCCTGATTGGCTCGTTCGGCGGCTACTCATTGGGCGACGACGCCATCGGGCGCTACTTCAAGGTAGGCTTCAGCTTGAAGATTTAGCCAGTTGCCTATTCCGGAGTGCATTCGACTTCTGGAAGATGCAATACATGACGAAGAAGCGGGCCCTGCAGGGGCCCGCTTCTTTTGTTATCGGACTTTACATTCAGCGAGACTGCAGGATCGGTTGCGGACCGTCCACAGCATTCCCGTGTATCCCTTCACGGCAAAACAGGCCGTCAAACTGGTCCCAAAAGGCGCAATCGTCAGTACACGTCGTTAAGTAAGTTGGGATCGCGTTCAGATTCCTAACCAACTTCTGAACGTCATCGGCCGATGGCCTGTCGAAGCCCAGAGACGCAACGGGATGTCAGCGTCAGGGGGCTTGGTTGTAACAATGGTGGTGGCCGAGGTTCGCCTATGCAACTAAAATCGAGCGTAGGCGACGCACATCGTCTAGCTTCTCCAACTCACCAATTTGTTCGATCAGATCCTCCGCCCGTGTACTGCCCAGCACAGGCTCGATGAGACCACGCACTTTGGCTGCCACATCCGCGCTGGACAGGGGATTCTCCTTTGTTCCAGGCGGAAAGCGCGTGTGGTACTCCACCGGGCGACCGTCTTTCCGTTGCACCGTTACTATCGCGCCGCGCGGCGCGGCAGGATCCATCAGCGAGGCTTCTCCCTGGAGATTCAGCTTGCGTCGAATTGCCAGGACCGCCGGGTCATTCATCAGCGAGGCGTCGTGACTGTCCGCAAATGAGATGGCACCTTTTAGCAGTGCCACCGCCACCAGATGTTGGCAGTTTACGTCTGGCATCGCACTGCTGCCGACGATGCCTACGGCATCTGTGGGGACTCGCACCAGAATTGACTGCACGTTGCCAGGTGTCAAGCCATATTGCTGCCGCAGAATGAGCATCGCATCGAGCGCAGACTGGCACGGATAGCCGACTGAGAACAGCTTGATCGCTGTCTCCGCCACGTAGTAACGGGTACCCAACCCTTCCACCAGTGCCTTTGGGTTCGGCTGCGTAGAGAGGGCAACCAACAGGTTATGAGCGCCATCCAGAGCGTCCGAGGTGCCGGTCATTCCACTCTCAACCATGGTAACGGCCATCACACCGTTTCGAGCGCCCATACCGGCGAAGTCAAACGCTTTCTCGATATGCTGCTCATCATTCACCCAGCTCCAGAGCCCGGATACCTGTTGGGCGGCATATGAGATGGCGAAGCGCATGCGTTGCTCATCCAGCCCAGCGAGCGGCGCTGCGGCACCTAAGGCACAAAACGTGGAGCTGATGCCCTCGGCACTGCGATGCGCATTGCGTACGAGATCAGGCCCAAGTGCCATCAACAGACGGCATCCGACGTCATATCCGAGCGCCACAGCGCGGATGAATGTCGTACCGGATGCGCCGTTTTTCTCCGCCATCGCCCAGGCCGCGGGCACCGACGAGCACCCGGGATGCGCCTTAGTCACGGGCTCAAAATCATCGGTCTCGTCGGCGTGGGCACACATGGCATTTGCCAGGGCCGCGTTTACCGCCGAAGTACGCAATTGGGTCGCCACGACGGATGCTTCATCGGTTCCGCCCAGCCGGCGCACATAGTCTGCCGCCATCAGACCGGGCCTCAATCGGGCCCCTGATATCATCGCGCCGAATGTATCGAGAATGCGATGCTTGCAGGCCTCCACGACTACTGCCGGGAGGCTGCGCTCCGCTGCGGACGCCATGTAGCGCGCTAGTTCGCCGGTGATGTCTGGCTCTTGGCCCACCGCGCCGGCGTGACGCGGGAGCGCGCCAAACACCCCCAGAGCCGTCAACGCGCCTCCAGTCTGGAGAAACAGCCGACGAGTTGCAGACATTTGGCGTGACATGGATGGCCTCCGCTCAGTGATCCGTGTGGAGGTAGGTTGCGACGCGCGGCAGTCGCGCGCTCACCAGCAAGGCGACAATCATCATTGTGGTAACGTACCAGTAGAATGCGTTTTCATGCCCAATGGATTTTAGCCGGAGCGCAACGTATTCGGCCGACCCACCAAACAGCGCATTGCCTACCGCATAAGCGGAGCCTACGCCCAAGGCGCGTACCTCAGTAGGGAACATTTCGGCCTTCACGATGCCACTGACTGACGTGTAGAAACTGACTATGGCAAGTGCCAGTGTGATCAAGATGAATGCCGCCACGGGATCGACCACGGCACGCAATGCCGTGACGATCGGGACGGTGCACAGCGATCCAAATGCGCCGAATAGAATCATGTTAGTACGGCGGCCAATGCGATCTGAGAGCGCCCCGAACAACGGTTGCATGAGCATGTAGAGAAAAAGGCAGCCAGTCATCACGTTGCTGGCCGTTTTGATTGACATGCCGGCGGAATTGACGAGGTACTTTTGCATATACGTTGTAAATGTGTAGAACATCAGCGATCCACCAGCTGTATATCCCAGCACCGTAAGGAGGGCGGCCTTGTGATGGCGGAACAACGTGGCGACGCTGCCTGCGTCGCGACTGGCGCGCGTTTTCGCAGCAGTTGTCTCCTGAAGCGTTCGTTGCAACAGCGCGATGGCGGCTGCCGCCACCCCGCCTATGGCGAATGGGATACGCCATCCCCAGGCCTTGATCTCGGAGTCATTCAGAAGCTGCTGCAGCAGCACGATCACCAGCACGGCGAACAGCTGGCCGCCGATTATAGTGACGTATTGGAACGACGAATAGAAGCCTCGCTTGCCCGCGATTGCGACTTCGCTCATATACGTTGCTGTGGTGCCATACTGTCCGCCGACGGACAGCCCTTGGATCAATCGAGCCAGCAATAGCAGCGCGGGTGCTCCCGCACCGATGGTCGCATAGCCGGGTAGACAGGCGATCATCATTGATCCGGCGCACATCATAGCCACGGAGATCAAGAGCGAAGTTCTGCGACCTCGTCGATCGGCCAGCCGCCCAAAGAGCCACCCACCGATTGGGCGCATCAGAAATCCGGCGGCAAACACACCTGCCGTGTTGAGCAACTGGGCCGTTTGGTCTGATTGCGGAAAGAACGCTGGCGCGAAATAGATGGCCGTGAAAGAGTATATATAGAAATCAAACCATTCAATCAGGTTGCCGCTGGATGCTGCTACGATGGCGGAGATGCGCGCGAGGCGCGTTGCGAACGAATAGCCACCCGCGGGCAGGGCGCTCATTCCATTTCCTGCCGGGCCGACAGGGCCTTCCTGCTCCGCGGTCTCCCCAGCCTCCGGCACCTTGACGTCGGTCGCGGGCATCGCCTACTGACCGTTACGCATCGGCCGTGGCGATGGTGCGATGCAGGTGAAGTTGTCCGCCTCAGAGGCGCTGCCGTTACCGTTCCAGTGGGGACTGGTGGGGTACGAACAAATTGGTCGCGTCATGTCGACGACGCCCGTCTTTGCGTCGAGCCGAGACCCGATGAATCTTTCCGGGGCCGCTCCCTTTTCGACCCAGCGTTCCAGCGCACTGAGGGTGTCGAACTCAGGACCGACCTTAAGGGGCCGTTGCCCGTTCTGGCCAAAGCTGGAAGGACCCTCGCCTCCGCTACAATGCCCCATTCCCGGAACCATGAACAGACGGTAAAACTTGTCGGTTTCCGCCTGAGCCTTCTGCCATGTCAGGCGACGACGAGCAGCCTGGTCAGCAACGATGTCGTAATGGAATTTTACCGCTTCGAGCGCGGGTATGTTGGGATCATCCCATCCGTGGTAGTGGATGACCTTGCCGCCGGATTTCCGAAAGGCCTCCAGGTTGCGGCTTTTCGTATTCCAGCTTGCATCGAGGGGCTCCCCACCCACGACCAGTCGTTTCAGGCGCAGATAGTCCCTGTCAAAGTCGAAGGACAAATATTTCTCCTTGCCCAGATACTCCGGATCCGAGTAGACCATGCTTGCCAGAAATCCGGCCCAGGGCCGGTCCGGCGCCACAGGATTGGACTTACCGACGAAGTACTTTTCCCATCCGAGCTCTGTTCCCGGCGTCAAGCCGGAGAGGATACGCTCACGGGTCCGTGGGTTGACGGGTCCGCCATAGATACGCTCGACAATTCCGACCTGCGCTGCGGTCAGGCACATCGCTTGATCTTGTCCGGCAACGCATAGCAGCTTGCGGGGGTCGAACTGACAGACCTGCGGGTTGCTCAGAAACGGGTCGCTGGAAAGTCCACCATCCTGACCTGCGCACTGTCGCAAGACCGCCTGGTGGATTACCGAAACCTGTGGGCCCCTGAGTGCCTCCGACTGATTCGAGAGAGAGGCAGCCAGCGTATTCCAGAATGCGGCCATCTCCTGCCCGAGATGATCAGGCGTAGCGTCCCCAATGATGTAGCCGTCATAGTCCTCCGGATAGCGCAGCAGTTCCGTCATGCCCTGGATGCCGCCGGCCGAGCAACCACTGTAGTACGAATGAGTCGGACCGGATCCGTAGTATGTGGCAATCAGCTGCCTGGCCACCTGAGTTGCCACATGTTCCGCGCGGTACGCATAGTCGACAACTTTGTCCGGATGTCCCAGCGCCCAAGTGGCATCTTCCATTGAACCCGGCGGGGTGTTGATATGACCAAGGTCCGTGGTCATGGTTACGTAGCCGCGATTTAATGCGGACGGCATCGCCCGGTAGTTGAGGGCACCCGACAGCCCACCGTTCCCGAATGCGGCAAGCTTCCTGTTCCAGGACCCGACGGCTGGCAGCCAAACCTCGAATCCGATATGGGAATCCCGCGTCGGGGAAATGAACCCACCCACCCGACAGAATGGGACATGTACCTTAGTCTGCGCAAGAGTGTCCGAGACGGTGGACGCAGACTCCACAACGTCCGCCACGGTGACCGAAACATGGGTGGTTTGGAATTCGGCCAAATCTTCGCATCGCTTCGCAGCCATCGCCGGAGTAGTCGCAAGCGCACTCGCGACGACACCCGCCCAGGCCAACCGTGATTTTAGGACCGTCACAGGAGCCGCCTTTCCCTTGCCTTGGATTGCGGAACCTCGATGACTTTGGTAGTCAGTAGGCGACACCGGATGGCTGGCTCGTATCGCCCCCCGGCCGCGCATCGATCTTCCCGGAAATCACCAAGGCAGACGTGCTGTAGTCGGAACCACCCGAATTGATGGGAAGCCACACAACGGGCGGTGTCCAAGTAAGGCACTTGCGCATCCAACTGCCCGACCCAAGTGCCCCACACCCGGTTTGCCAGACTGCGCTGTCTGCGGCAAACGGAAGCCATGACGGCCGTTGGCTTCGGCATATATTTAATGCACCTAATCAGCCCTGGGAAACTTGGTGTCGAGGTATACCACCGGCCGGTCAATCGTCAGCCAATGATGGGGGACGCCAGCGGGAATCAGGATCAGATCACCAGGCCCCACCCTCTGTTGGTGGCCGCCCTCGATGCCTGTGCCTGCCAAGTCGCCCGGTGGATCACGTCGCGTCGTAGACTCCGATGTCACTGGTTCACTTGGCTTGCCCTTTTGATCGACGAAGAGCGCGCCGTGCGTCGCGGAGCTGTGGCCTGTCACGCCGATGATCGATCCGCCGGTCTCCAAAACCCCGGATCCTTCCTTGATGATAAACACCTCGCTCCAGGTGCCATGTGCATGCGGTGCGTCGGGCTCAACGAGCCGAATGAATGCCGTGCTGTAGGTGCTGTCGGCAAACAGGCGCTTGCTAAAACCACCGGGCTTGCCGGTTTCCCTCGAGAGCGGAATTCCTTGCATGATACCCTGAAGGTCAGCATCACTGAAATACATGGCGGCATCCTTGGGTGGTTTCGGCGCCGTTGCAGACTGGGCAAAAGCGACAGAGGCCACAGTGATTAGCAACGCAATGAATTGTGCCGCGCGCATGATTGCTCCCACTAGATCTTGAATAGACGCTTTAAATTTCCGCGCAGAATCAGGTCGCGATCCTGATCGCTAAAATCCGCCTGATCGATGATCGAATGCGGTTGCTCCGTCATCTGGTTGGTACCGGGGCCGTACATGTTGTCTGTTCCCAGAACAATGCGGTCGGATCCAACGATCTCGGCCAAGTAGCGCAATGACGGCGGCCAGTATGTAAGGGAATCGTAGTAAAAGCGCCTAAGATAGGAATACACAGGCCGTTTGGCGATGTTGCCACTGCGACTCTCCAGACGCCCCGCCACATACGGCATTGCCCCGCCACTGGTTGTGGCAATAAAAGTCAGCGAGGGATACCTATCGAGCGTGCCGGACACAATCAGTTTGGCGATCGTAACGCCGATCTCCAGACTGTTACCAAGGGAATTGGTCAGTCCCGGGAAGCGGCGACCCACTTCGGTCGCGTTGGGATCGGTGCCCGAATACGCATCGGCCAACCGCTGGCCAGCAAACCAATTTGGCTCGCCATCGAGCGGATGCAAAAGAATGGGCAGACCGAGTTGCTCGGCACGGGTCAACACCGGCGCAAATACGGGCTCGTACAAGTAGTCACGGCCCGCAAGAGATGTAGGCAGGTTAATGCACACCATGCCGCGCTTTCCGGCAACGCGATTCAATTCTTTGAGCGAGCCGTCTGGATCGCTGCAATTCAATTCAATTCCGGCGATGAACCGATCGGGATAGTTGGCATGTGCCTGGATGGCTGCGTCATTGCTGACCCGGGCGATGCGGGCACCTTGCTCTGGAGTCACCCACTGCCACGGCCGAAAGCCGCCCAGGGTCAGCAGCGAGGTCTGGATGCCCATGGCATCCATCAAGTTCTTCCGCCGCTCCATGTCGTGGTTGATCGGATCCAGGAAATCCGGCCTTCCAAGCTCTGCCTTGGCTTTTAAATAGCCCTCCGGCGACCAGTGAGAGTGCACATCAATAGATATTGGCACTGTCTTCCGCTGCGGCTTGCTCCATGGCTTCGGTGTCGCAGTGGCCGCGTAGCTCCGATCTCCGGAAAAGCTTTTCACCGGACTTGTGACAGGGCTCGATAGCTTCGCTTCCCCCGCAAGGCCCTGGCTGCCGAAGATCCCGGCGGATGCGGCCAACGCACCGGAACGGATAAATTCACGTCTGCTACTCATGGATCTTAACTCCAGGGGGTCGATACCGATGGGGCGCCATGCACGCAAAATTGCTCGCTTCGTTGATACTGCCCTTGCCGAGATATTTCGCAACCTGGGGATAGGGACACAACGGGCGACTGCGGTCGACCGCTCCATTAGAATCGGAGTGAACAGCGATGATACGGTCGGGTGCCTTTCCCTCTTCAACCCACTTGGTAATAACTTGCATTTTGTCAAATGTATTGGGGCCGTCGCCGCCTCCACAGTGGCCCATACCAGGCACCATGAACAGCCGTATAGAGCTATAGGTCTTCGACGTGCCGCCGTTGGCCGCTACCGCATCTTCGTAGTACTTGATTCCCAGTAACGCAGAGATGTTCGGGTCACTCCAGCCGTGATAAAGGAGGATTTTTCCGCCCCGACCAAACAGTGTCTTCAGTCTCGATTCGTCGGCAGCGTTCATCAGCCGGTTTCCAAGCTTGTCCGATAAGGCAATGTCTTTGTCGAAATCAAACGTGTGGTAGTCCCATTGGGGGTTCTGGAACAGCGCGCGAAATGTATCAATAGCCACCTGTTCGGGCTCGTGCCCGACGACCATCGTGGGGTTCGGATTTGCCCCTACAGGCCACCCGGGATGCAGTTGCTTGCCACTGCGTGAATTTCTCATGCCGGCGAGCACGGTATTGAGCGCCGCGATCTGTGGGGCCGTAAGACAGTCCTCCCGATCACCGCTCTTGCACTCCATCGCCTTCGGGTCGAATTTGCATGCCATCGGGTCACTAAGCAATCCATCCTTCACCCCGTCCTCGGCATCGCATTTGGCCAGTACTGCGCTGCGATAAGCCTTCCACTTGGCGGCACTTAGAAATCCTGCCGGGTCCTTGTTTACGGCAAGCGTGCTGTAAAGCGTGCTCGCCTGATTCCGCGTCATCGGATTGGCAGCATCGCCGACAGCAAGACCGTCGAAGTCGTTTGGGTAGTTCTCCGCTTCCATCAGGCCCTCGCGACCTCCGGTAGAGCAGGAATTCCAGTAAGCATGGCTCGCTGGATTCCCGTAACGCGCCGCAATAATGGCTTTGGCGTCGACGGTCATTTCATGAACGGCGCGGTAGCCCCAGTCGATGAGCTTCTCCGGATGCCCAAAGGCGAACTCGCCGCTATTGCCTTCGTGCCCCGTATTCGTTGCTGCGGCCGCATACCCCTGGCTGACGGCCTCCGCCAGATTCCAATAAAAGATGCTGGACATAAAGGCCCCGTTTCCTACTCCCTCCAGCCTTCCGTTCCAACCATCCGTCGGTAACCATACCTCGATCTTGATGTCCGAGTCCGGGCTGGGGCGGAGAGTGGCCAGCACGCGGCAAAAGCTTGGCAGGGCTTTATAGGTAGCGACTGTCTCGGGGCCTCCAAGAGCGCCCGGTGGAGGAGCGAACTGCCCTTTTTCGACGACCCGAGCCTCCCTAATCACCGCATGTGGCAGCTTTAGTTTGGTGAGGTCTTCACAGGCCGTTTCCGCCGCGCGCGAAGCACCCGCAAATGTGAAGGTCAGTAGTGCGAGCGATAAGAAAACTCTCATTTTGATTTACCCCACTGTTGTGGATATTGCGGTGACTCAGCGACGCCCCTTTGCATGAAGTGACGATGGTTCATTCGGACGCCCCTATTCCTGGTGTGCGCTGCCATACAATCACGGCGCATGTTTGTGCGGTTCAGTGCGCGAAGCCCGCCAACGCCGAACCTTGCAGCCCTGCCCTGGCGACCGCGCCTCGTACCAGCCCGGAGGCGGTCGCATCCGCGATAAACGCGCGAAGGTACGGAAGGCCTCGTTCCCGACCCAGCGGAATGCCAAGTGCATGCTGTTCATGACCCCAATTGCCCTCCAGCACTCGCGCTCCAGACAGCTGGCCAGCCATCTCGAAGAGAGTTGCCTTGTTGGTGGCATATAAGTCGATGGCGCCAGTGGCCATCAACCGAACGCCCGAGGATACAGATTCCGCGCGGACAACCTGGGCGCTCTTCAAATCGTGCGACAGAATCGCATCCGACGAGCTCTTTGCCGTAACACCAACTCGCACCCCAACCTGATCGACATCCCTCAACGAACGGACAGGTGCTCCTGCGCGCGCAAGATACCCGAGCTCAATGACCAGATACGGTTCGGTGAAACTCATCTGCTTGGCGCGCTCGGCCGAGGCATTTGTGAATGCGACGTCGGCATGGCCTGTCGTAACGGCATCCAGCACGTCGGCGTTCTTGGAAAACACCATCGGCTCGAACGCGACGCCTAGGCGTCGCGCCAGCTCCTTGCCAAGTTCATAGCCAACGCCGCGAAGGTCAGATGTAGAAAGCAGCGATGTCGGAGTGCCGGTGTAGAGCGCCACACGAAGAGCCCCTGTTGGGGCCAACGTCTGAACCACCTCGTGATCCGGGCGGACTGGCATTCTGACGCACGCGGTCAGGGCTAACCCAGACAACGTCGCAAGTGCGGCGATGGACCATCGAACCATCGAAGCTACCCTCATGTTAGGCGCCCCCCGACTGCATGCTGATGGTTCTAAGATCGCGGCCGCGCGTTTCCGGCAGCATCAACGCCGCCACGACGACAATTAAGTAGCTCGCGCACGCACATATGCCCATGGCCGCAGCCAACTTGATGTCGGCACTTAGTACACCTACGATCGTGGGCATGACCGCGCCAATGGCGCGCCCAGCATTGCCGGTGAACCCCTGGGCGGTGCCACGGATGTGAGTGGGAAAGAGCTCGGCCAGGAAGGCACCGGTTCCAGCCGCAGTCCCCGATTGCAGCGTGCCCAGCACGTATCCTAGCAGCAGCGTTTCCGATAGGTTGATCGGGGCCAGCGTATAGATTGCCACCGCCACGGCCTGAGACATCGCGATAATAATGAATGTCTTGCGTCGGCCTACGGCGTCGGCCATCCAGCCATTGAGAAAGGCACCGGAGAAGGAGCCTAGGATGTTGATCGCCAGATAGCCCCCGATACTGGCAATCGATAGATTGAGAACAAGTTTCAGGTAGGCGGGAAGCCAGGTAATCATTACGTAGTTACCGCCGTAGATGCCGGAGGTCAGAAACACCGCCTTCAGCATGGTAGGTCTGTACGGTCTGGTGAACACTTCCCAAACACTGACCGGTTGGCTGGAAGCGTCCCCGGAAGTCTTGAACACCGGAGCCTCTTCAATGTTGCGTTGGATCCAGATGACCAATACGGCCGGTGCCAAGCCAAGGAAGAAAAACACACGCCATGCAATATTCGGGGGGAGATAAGTGAACAAAATCGTAAAGATAAGCACGGCAATCGCATAGCCAACCGCCCAACCCGCTTGGATCGCACCTACCACGCGCCCCCGTACTTGCGGATTGATAGTCTCACTGATCAGAACCGCACCCACGGCCCACTCACCGCCAAAGCCAAGCCCCTGTAGACTGCGGCTGACCAACAGCTCGCCGAAGGAATGCGTTAGGCCTGAGAGAAAGGTAAAGGCTGAAAACCAGATGATCGTCAGCTGGAGGATTTTGACCCGGCCGTATCGGTCGGCGAGCATACCGGCCATCCATCCGCCCAGGGCTGCAAAAATCAGTACTGACGTTCCCAAAAACCCGGCCTGCCCTTTATTCATCCCCCACAGCGCAATCAACGTTGGGAGCGTCAGGGCGTACATCTGCGTGTCCATCGCGTCGAGGCCCCACCCGCTGAAACAGGCCCAGAACGTCCTCTTTTCGCTACGGGAAAGCGATGTGAACCATTGGACCATGAGTTTCCTTCAGCGCGTCACTTGCGTAGGGCGGTACTGGCCGTAACCAACCGCTGAATGTCTTCGGGCGTACGAAACTGAATTCGCGCTACCTTGCTGGCCTGGTCGCAGGCGATCCACGCTTCGTCGCGGAAGTCGTCGAACCCCATGTGCCGCGATCCACAGCCTCGACTGGGGAGCCGATAAACCACCCAGGTGCCC
>Ga0075017_100000262_pt1 | contig 27176 bp, 14 predicted proteins | sample AleBraG_ABR_2012_FD_71475 | JGI IMG/M metagenome (GOLD analysis project Ga0075017, IMG submission 71475) | Freshwater sediment microbial communities in response to fracking from Pennsylvania, USA - Alex Branch Run_MetaG_ABR_2012 | ecosystem: Environmental > Aquatic > Freshwater > Creek >... | reverse complement strand
AGCTTGGCATCATCGGCGGTTTCGACCAGCTTTTCCAGTTCGGTCATGACGGCGTCGAGGCGCTTGCACGTCTCGTCCCACTTTTTGGCGTCGAAGTTGTTGAAGGTTTCGTCGTTGTTGCCGCTGTATTTCTCTGGCGGCTCGCCCTTGAACTTGGCCAGTTCGCGGGCATTCCAGAACAGGAGATGGTTGGTCAGTTGGCCGACGGAGTGGTTGCCACTGCCGTCTTTCCAGGTGGCCTGCTCAGCCGTAAGGCCTTCCACGGCTACATCGATGGGGACGAACCAGTCTTTCTCGTTGTGCGTGGTGCGCAGTTGTTCGAGCAGGATGCCGCGCAGGGTTACGGGCTTGGGGGTTTCAGCGTAGAGCTGGAACGACAGGGACAGAACGATGAGCGTGAGCAGGGATGTCATGAGTGAATGCGCCTCCGCGGTGAGGTAAAAGGATAGACGGAAGCGCCACGGGTTGGCTAGTGGAGTCGTGGTGTCGTGACAACGTCTCGCAGCGGGGAGAGTGTCAGTCGTCCCTACGGGACTTGGTGACACGTCGGAGCTTACCCGGCGCTGAAGCGCCGGGCTAAAATCAGTCGCCCCTGCGGGGCTGAATCATTTCCGCAGGCTGGGATTGCGAGTTCCGCCTCCCAAGCCGCGCTGGCGTGACGTTCCAGAAAAATCCCCACCCAAGCCGAAAGCGCTTGGGGGGGCACCCATGTGGGGTTCCCTATGAGTCTGCGCCGTTGTCGTCTGGGATGCCGATCTTCGACAGGCGATACCGGAACGCGTTACGCGACAGGCCAAGGGCGCGGGCGGCCTGGCTCTTGTTGCCGTTGGCGCGGCGCAGGGCTTCGCGGATCAGTTCGTCTTCCCATTGTTCGAGCGTCATGCCCTCGGGAAGGACGGGCGCTGCGGCGTTGTTGGTGCGGGTACGGGCCGTGTCGAGATGAATGTCAGCGGCTTCGATGATGGGGCCGGAGGCGAGAGCGGTGGCGCGCTCGATGATGTTCTGCAGTTCGCGGACGTTGCCGGGCCAGTAGTGGTCCATGAGGAGTTTCAGGGCGGCGGGTGCGACGGTGGCGATGGGCTTGCCTGACTCTTTCGCGAATCGGGCGCAGAACAGGGTCACCAGGTCGGGGATATCTTCTCTGTGATCGCGCAGCGGCGGAATGTCGATGGGGACGACGTTCAGGCGGTAGTAGAGGTCTTCGCGGAAGGTGCCTTCTTCGAGGGCGGCGCGCAGGTCGCGGTTGGTGGCTGCGACGAGGCGCACGTCTACTTTCACAGTGCGGGTGCTGCCCAGGCGCTCGAACTCGCGTTCCTGCAGGACGCGCAGCAGTTTGACTTGCGTGGCGGCGGGGATGTCGCCGATTTCGTCGAGGAAGAGCGTGCCTTTGTCGGCGCCTTCAAACTTGCCGGCTTTGCTGCTGGTGGCGCCCGTGAAGGCTCCTTTTTCGTAGCCGAAGAGTTCGCTTTCGAGCAGGGTTTCGGGGATAGCGGTGCTGTTGATCTTTATGAAAGGGCCGGCGGCGCGGCGCGATTTTTCGTGGATGGCGCGGGCGATCAGGTCTTTGCCGACGCCGCTTTCTCCACCGAGGAGGACGGTGGAGTTAGTGGCAGCCACGCGCTCGACCGTGGCGAGGACCTCCTGCATTTTCCGGCTGCGGGCGATGATGTTGGGGTGCTGGTAGCGCTGGTGCAACGCTTCGCGCAGGGATCGGTTCTCGTCGCGCAGGCGGCGGACGTCGAGTTCTTTCTCGACCACGATGCGCATTTCATCGAGGGAGAAAGGTTTGAGCACGTAGTCGCTGGCACCGGCTTTCATGGCTTCAACGGCGGTTTCAACCGTACCAAACGCGGTCATGACGATCACCGGCAGAGCGGCGTTGGCGCGCTTCACCGTGTGCAGGAACTCGAGGCCGTCCATGCCGGGGAGTTTTAGGTCGGTGACGACGAGGTCAGCGGGAGACTCCTGCAGGAGCTTGAGGCCGGTTTCGGCGTCGGGGGCGGAGACAACATTGAAGCCGGCTTCGCCCAGGTGCAGTTCGAGCAGGCGGCGCATTTTCGCTTCATCTTCGACGATCAGGATGGTGGGCTTCAGGGTCATGGGCGCGGGGCTAGTTCCTTAGATGCATTGTTCTCGGCGGGGAAGAACAGTACGAAGCAGGCGCCTTCTCCGGGAGCGCCTTCGACTCGGATGGTGCCACGGTGCTCGTCGAGGATCTTGGAGACGATGGAGAGGCCGAGGCCGACACCGCTTTGCTTGGTGGTGAAAAAAGGGTTGAAGATCTGCTCGCGCTGGTCGGGCGGGACGCCGGGGCCGGTGTCGCGCAGGCGAACTTCGATGCCAGTACGGCTGTTCTTCTGCGCCCGGGCAGCGGAGACGTGGAGTGTGCCACCTTTTTCCATGGCCTGGTTAGCGTTCTGGATGAGATTGACGAAGGCTTGTTCGCAGAGGCCTTCGTCGAGGGGGATGTCGGGGAGGGCGTCTTCATAGGAGCGCTCAACTATGATGGGGCCGCCTTGCCACGCGTCGGCTACGGCTTTCAGGGCGTGATCGAGGATGGGCACGAACGGCTGGAGCTTTCTGTCGGCGTGCAGGGGGCGCGCGAAATCCAGAAAGCGAGTGACCAGGGCGCTGACCCGGTTCACTTCGCTCGAGATGTAGCCGGCGAGTTCGGCGGATAGAGCGTCGCCGGTTTTGAGTTTCTGCGTCAGCATCTCGGCGGAGCCTTTGATTACGCCGAGGGGATTGCGGATCTCGTGCGCGAGCCCGGCAGAAAGCTGGCCCAGGGCGGCGAGGCGCTCGGAGCGGCGGGCCTCGGCCTGGGCGCGCTCCAGTTGGCGATTGGTTTCCGCGAGCTGTTCTGCGAGCTGCTGGTAGAGCGCGGTCTGCCGTCGGTTCTCGACGGCAAAACGGTTGACGAGCAGGGCGGCGATGAAGAAGAACAGGACGCGGGTGGCGAGTTCGGTGGCGGAGCTGGCATTGAACTCGTATTCCTTGAGGGCGGGATATAAGAACGAGAGGTAGGAGGCGGAAGCGCCGAGAGTCCAAAGCAAAGCGGCTCGCGGCCCGAAGTAAATCGCTGCGGTAACGACTGGCAGGTAGTAGATGGGATAGTAGCTGCTGTTGATGCCGGGTTCACCGGTGTGGGCAACCAGCAGCATGGACAGGCCCATTTTCAGAACGACAGCCAAGGATGGTCCAAGGCGCGGGTAGCGGGAGATGAGCTGGTGCTCGACAAATTGCACCAGGCCGAAGGCGAGCAGGATGAGTTGTTTGTGGAATTCTCCGCGTGGAGGCAGGACGGCCAGGCCCGCGAGGAAGAGCAGGAAGACGACGTCCAGCCAGCTTACGGTGCGTCTTGGTTGGCTCACGTGGATGTACCCGGTGCTACGGCGATTTTCTCAGACTTAGGGCAGTTTATCGCTGGCGAGAGGGGTTCCGGGGATTGCGCCCGTGACGGGGCTGGCGGTGATTCTTCGCTCTACCCAGCGCTTACGCGCTGGGCTAATGCCGTGCCGCCCTACGGGCTGGTGTTTGGCAGCGCGGACCAAGGTTGGTGTTGTTCAGTGGCTGTCAGCTTCGGCCGTTTGCAAGTCGAGCGAGACGCGCTCGCCGTTGATGAGCACGGCGCCGGCGTTGATCAGTTGCTGGCCGGTGCAGTCGTAGCTCTCGTAGCAACGCAGGGACGCGAGCGGGAAGTAGAATTCCACGCCCTGGCTGGTTGCATCGGCAGGCTTGTCTTTGGCGAGTGTGGCCTGAGAGCGGACGCTGGTGCTGAAGCTGATGCCGTCGAGATCCTGATCGGTTTTGAAATAGCCCAGCAGAGGGCGGATCAAGTGCGCGATGTGTTCGTCAAAAGCCAAGGCAGCCAGCTTGTAGCGTGAGCCTGCGGGTGTAGCCAGAGTCGTTGTGATCGAAAGCTGAAGATATGCGCCTTTGCGGAAGGCGACGACTGCGGGCGGCGCATAGGAAACGAAGTGCGCATCGTGATCCAGATCGTTTAAGACGCGATCGGTGGTGATCTTCAGTTTGGTTTGAATGCCGGCGAGGGCGTCGGGTGAAAGATCGCGGGGCGGAGGGGGCGGAGGTTCTGGTGAGGCGGTGGGCGCGGTACGGCGGGTGATGGCCGCGGTGGACTGAGCGCGGCCTGCTCGTGGATCCGTGGTTTGTGTTGCGCGTTCCTGCTCGACCGTGCCGCGGAAGTTTTCGGCGGCTTCATCGCTCAGGTAGAGAACGAAGGGTTCGGCGTTGATGTAGGTCTGGCCTTCCAGAATTGCAGCCTGACGATCGTTTTCCGTTTTCGCGGTGATCAGCTTGACGGCAGCGCTGCGCGGGAGGATGACGACGAAGTTTTCCGCATGTTCCATGTTCACGCCCAGGGCGCGGCCGCGCACGCGATGCGAAATCTCGAGCGCGAAACCTTCGACCTCAGGAGTGCTGGAAAAAATCGGCACCGCGATGCGCAGGATGGGCAAAGCGACGTCGGTGAAGGTGCGCAAAGCGCGCTGGCTCTTATCCATGGAATCGGAGGGATAGGAGCCAAAATAGTTGCCGGTGATTTCGACGACGGTCATCTCCTTGACGGTGTCGAAACGGAGGGAACGCTGGTCGGCGCGTTCCTGCTGGGTCTTTTCCAGATCGAGTACGCGGCTGAAGTAGAAAGGGAAGGGGAAGATGTGGGCGTGCACTTTCTCGCCGACTTCTTCCAGTTGCTTAAAGTAAGTTTCCTGGAGGTTGCGCAGGACCGGGTCTTTAACTTCGGCGGCGGCGAGCACCTGGGCGGAAAGCTGGGGAATGAGAGTACAGAACAGAGCACAAAGCGTGAGGATCGCGCGTCGCGTAGACAATTCCTGGAGCTCCCTTGGGGTGGTTGAATATCGGCGCGGCAACTCGGTCCGCAGCCGTGACTTTATCAGAGTATAACCGCATGTCGACCGGCGGAGCGTCTACGACAGGGTGCTGTGCTGGGTGTCACTGCAACGGCGACGACGGAGGTGTATGAATGACTTGAAAGTGCCGAGGTTGGCAAATGCGGAATGCCCCCACTGCTGTCGTTTCCTCGCGACGGGCATTGCATGACCCGTTCCGGGCGCTGGGTTTCTCCGTGGCGCCGCTCTCCACCACACTGGCAGAGAGTGATCGACGAACGTTTCTGAAAATGACGGGGCTGCCTTGTGTCGCGGCCTGCGCGGCGGCGTGCCTTCCCAGTGGCCTGGTGGTTCCTCTCAGAGCTTCATCTTCTGAAGATGACCGGCGCTTTCGAGTGGAAGCGAGATTCTACGAGAAGTTTCCGGGGAAGGTTGTCGGGTGCAAGATGTGTCCGCGCGAGTGCGTGGTTGCCGATGGGGAACGCGGGCACTGCCGGGTGCGGGAAAATCGCGGGGGCACGTATTATTCGCTGGTTCACTCGCGGGTGTGCGCGGCGCACGTTGATCCGATCGAGAAAAAGCCGTTCTTTCACTTTCATCCGGGGATACAGGCATTTTCGATCGCTACGGCGGGTTGCAGCGTGAACTGCAAGTTTTGCCAGAACTGGGAGATCTCGCAGGCGAAGCCGGAGGATCTTCCGGCGCGATACATGCCGCCGGCGGATGTGGCGGCGCTGGCGAAGCAGAACCAGTGTCCGGCGGTGGCGTTCACTTATGGCGAGCCGACCGTGTTCAACGAGTTCGTGACCGATACGGCGGATGCGGCGCGGGCGCAGGGACTCAAGGCGGTCGTGATCTCGAACGGCTTCATTCAACAGGAGCCGCTGAAGCGGCTGTGCCAGCACGTGGATGCGATCAAGATTGACCTGAAGGCCTTCTCCGCTAAGTACTATCGCGAAGTTGTGAATGCGGAACTGCAGCCGGTACTCGACGCGCTGGTCACGGCGCGCAAGCAGGCGGGGTGGCTGGAGATTGTGCACCTGGTGGTGCCGACGCTGAACGACAGCGATGCGGAGTTTCGAGGTCTGGCGCAGTGGGTCAAAGGCAATCTTGGAACGGAAGTGCCGATTCACTTCACGCGTTTCTATCCACTTTACCTATTGAAGAATCTCCCTCCGACGCCGGTGGAGACGCTGGAGCGGGCGAAGGCGATCGCGGACGCCGAGGGTTTGCAGTACGCTTACATCGGCAACATTCCCGGGCATGCGGCGGAGAACACGTACTGCCCGAAGTGCCGGCGAATGCTCATCGAGCGCGCCGGATACACCATAGCGCAGAACCACGTTCGCAAAGGGAAATGCGAGTATTGCCAGCACGTCATTCCCGGCGTGTGGGGTTAGAGAAGCACTGTAAAAGCGGAGTGCGTATGATGACCAGAATCCGCGCCGCGCGATGGATTGAGGTTTCCCTGCTGTTGGGATTTTCCTTCACCTCAACGTGTGCGCCGGCGGCGCCGGCCGAGCGTGTGCGGGAAGCGGCAGTCGCGGGGGCTTTTTATCCCAAGGATGCCAAGGAACTTGCGTCCACCGTGGACGGGTTTCTCGCGCAGGCGAGCGTGCCCGCGCAAAAGGGGCAGGTGATTGCGCTGGTTGCGCCGCATGCCGGGTATCCGTATTCGGGGGCGGTGGCGGCGCATGCGTACGCGCTGCTGAAGGGGCGGACAGTAAAGCGAGTCGTGGTTATTGCGCCCAGTCACTATCGCGCGTTTCCGTACACTGCGGTCTTCGATGGCGACGCATACGAAACTCCTTTAGGCAAGGTTCCCGTCGACAAGGAGTTCGCGCGCAAGCTGGCGCGTGCGAGCCCGCACATCAAGTTATCGAGCGACGGGCATGTTCCAACTGCGGAAGGGGCGGAGCATGCGCTGGAAGTACAGTTGCCGTTTCTGCAGCGCGTATTGGGACAGTTTGAGCTCGTTCCGGTCATCATGGGCGAGCAGAGCTACGAAGAGAACCGTGCCCTGGGTGTTGCGCTGGCCAAGCTGATTCGCGGGACGACGGGCACGCTGATCGTGGCCAGTTCTGATCTTTCGCACTACCACCCTTACGCCGCCGCCGTCGCGCTCGACCATAAGGTGCTGAACGGGGTCCAGGAATGGGATTACCTCACGCTTTCTGACAACTTCGAGATGCGAACCTGGGAGGCGTGCGGCGGAGGACCTATCGTTGCTGCGATGATCGCGGCCGAGCGGCTCGGGGCAACGCGGGCTGCGATCCTCAAGTACGCGAATTCCGGCGATGTGACCGGTGACAAGACTCGCGTAGTGGGCTACAGCGCGATGGCGCTGCTTGTCGACGGGGATAAGGGCAGCGAAGCAACACGGGAGTTCTCGCTGACTCCCGAGGAGCAGCGGCAACTGCTGGAGATTGCACGGAAATCGGCGGAGTCGGTCGTCAAGGACGACAAGCTCTACGAACCTCCGACCAACCTGCCGGCGAGCCTGATGCAGGACCGGGGAGCGTTCGTCACGATCAAGGAGAATGGTGAACTGCGCGGTTGCATTGGCTATACGGCGGCGGTGGAGTCGCTGGCAAAAACCGTGCGCGACGTGGCGGCGCATGCGGCGCTTCGCGACCCGCGCTTCCACCCGGTGAAGGCCGGGGAACTGCCGAAACTGAAATACGAGGTCTCGGTGCTTTCACCCTTGCGGAGAGTTTCAGATGTCAGCCAGATCAGGGTGGGCAGCCACGGGCTGATGATCGCCAAGGGCTCGGTGCGAGGTTTGCTGCTGCCGCAGGTGGCGAAGGAGTTTGGCTGGGATCGTAGTGCATTTCTCGAGCAGACCGCCGCTAAGGCTGGATTGCCCTCGGATGCGTGGCGCGATCCGGACGCGGACCTCTTTATGTTTACGGCGGTTGTGTTTGGGGAGTGAGGAACGCGGGGCGGGCTGGCTGCGAGGCCCTGCTCCGCCGCCGTGGCGCCCCTGACGGGGCTGGCTTTGCGGCTGGGTTTACCCAGCGCTTACGCGCGCTGGGCTGATGGAGTTCCGCCCTTCGGGCTGACGCTGTGGTGGTGCTCTCAGATGAGGTTGTGCGGGCGTGGGGCGGATCGTCCCACCCCGGCCGCCAGAAGCGCCGCCACCAGGTTCGCGATCGCGATGATCTGTGCCGTCTTCCAAAAACCAAACAGCGGCACCAGGAAGGCGCTGACCAGCAAAGCGCCCAGGCAGGCTCCGAATAAATCCACGCCATAGAGCACGCCCATGCTTCCTTGCGAGGTTTCCGGGTCGGTGAAAAAAATTTCCGTCGCTACCGCGAATTCATAGCCTCCTAACGTCCCGGACAAAACCGCCATGAACGGAAAGAGGGCTTGGCTGACTATGGTGAGCAAGGTCACGTCCCGAATCCCCGTGAGCGACGCCAGAATGGAGTAGAGCAGCAGGGGAGCCAACGTGGCGCACACTTGCAGTCCGGCTAGCAGCATCATGGGCGCAGGAGAAGTCGACCCGGATGTCGGACGAGAACCCCGCAACCGCACCCAATTCCCCAATGCCATGCCCGCCATGAACAAGGCAATCAAGAGCGCGAGCTGGTGATAGACGTATCCGTAAATCGCCTGGAAGCCCAGGAGCAGCAGTACTTCCAGGCTGATCATGGTCAGGCCGGAGACAGCCACACAAAACGCCGCGCTCCAGCGGAGGCGGCCACCGGTCCGGCCGAAGAAGCCGATGATTGCGGCTGCCATTACCAGAAGAATCGTTGCGCAGAGTGCGAGTGTCGCAAACCTCATTTGCGCAACCGACTGGAACACGCGCAGATATTCGCGATTGAATTGCGTGCCCCAGAGCGCCACGTCAAAATAGTAAGCAATGGGAGCGAGGTCGCGATTGACGGGCGTGGCCGGTCGGGGCTGCGTCTGCTGTTCCAGATCACGCATGCGGTCGGGCGTCATGCGAAATGGGATGAAGTATTCCCGCACGTAGCTCGTCTGAAGATTGCGGGAGCGCAGGCGGGAGAGCAGGGTGGCTGAATCCGGGGCGAGAACGCCTTCGCTTTTGGCAGCGAGAAAATGGACGGTCTGCCCGGGAATCATGCGCACGACGGGGAAAGCTTGCTGAAGCGACTTAAGCACACAACGCAGCAAGTCACTCAGTTCGGGAGCGATGTACTCCTCGGCGGCAGGCAGTTGAAAGGAGAAGACCCCCTGCGGCGTGAGCTTGTCCGAAGCCTCGCGGAAGAAATCCACGGTGTAGAAGCGGTTCAGCTGCGCTGTCTGCGGAGCGGGCAGGGCGACGATGATGACATCAAAATGCTGAGCGGTGGACTTGAGGAAGAATCGTCCGTCGGTGTGGTGAATGTGAACGCGGGGATCGGCGCGAGCAATCGACCATTGCCCGGAGAAAGCCTGGTCCGCCAGTTCGAGCACGACGGGATCGAGTTCCACATAATCAACACGTTCGAGAGTGCGATGCTGCAGGGCCTGCAGCAGGCCGCCGCCGGCGCCTCCCCCGATCAAGAGAAGGCTCTTGGGGGCGGGATGCTCGAGCAAGGCGTAGTGCACGTTCTCCTCGGCGGTGGCGGGATCAGGCGAGCTGAACAAGGGAAGGCCATTCTCGAGAAGAGTGTGCACGCCGGGCGCTTCCACCACCGCCAGACTGCCGTACACGGAGTTGCGCGTTTCGAGCAGGTGAAACCCGGGCCACATGGAAGCCAGGGAAGCGGTGTCAAGGCAGGCTGCACCGAGCACGCCAGCGGCCGCCCAGACAGCCAACAAGGCGCAGATCGCGACCACCGCCTGCAGCTGCTTCCGCAGCAGCAAGGTCGCGGCGGCTGCGAGATTCAGAGCGCTCAGCAGGAGAGCAATCTGCAGAGAGTTCAAGGAGCGGAGCAACACGATGCTGGCCACGATGCCGCCCAACGCTGAGCCGGCAGCTTCCAGTAAATAGACGGAATTCACCGCGGCCGATGCCGCAAGGCGGGAGGAGCTCGCGCGCAGCAGGCTTCCCGCCACGAACACGCAGCCCGTCGCAGCGCAAAAGCCGCTCAGCGTGAGCAGGCAAGTGAGCAGGATGGGCGTGGGTCCCAGGAGTTCGCCCGGCAGAGCATGAAACATAACGCGGCTGGCACGGACCGCCAGCACGGTAGCCGGAGCAAACAACGCCAGCAACAACTGCAACGCCGCCATGAGTTTTCGCGGATTCTGCACGCGAGCGGCGAACCGGCCGAGCAGGGCGCTGCCAAGAGCGGTCCACAGCAGCCAGCAGGCGAGCATTACGCCCAGGGAGATCTCATTACCGTAAAAGGCAACCATGAGTTCGCGCATCAGGATGATTTGCGCGACGGTCGCAGTGAAGCCAATGAGAGCCAGAATGGGTGGGAGCAGGAAGGGCTTTCCTGTGGGCCATGCCGGGGGCTGCTTCTCCGTGATCACGCCGGGACCATGAGTCTTGCCGCAAAGCAATCTTACGTTTTTCGGCGTCGAATTGTGGAAAGTCTGTCACTTCGTCGTGATCCAGACGCGAACACCGGGCGAAAGCATGTCCCGGGATTCCAGATGTGCCCGAGCGATGTGACGTTTATTCAGTAGAAAGTGCGGCCGGGTGCCGTTAACCTGCCGTTTACAAGCGAAATCTACTGTTTTGTTGGGATTAGAACAGAACAAATCCGAATCCCCAGGGCTGAGTGTTGAATCTATTGAAGACACCTCTGATGGAGTAAAGCAAATGATCAAGAGAATGGGTCTGATGCTGGCGACGGTTCTGATTGTCCTTACCGTTCTGGGTTTCGTGAAGTTCCGGCAGATTCAGACGGCGGTGCATGCCGCGGCAGGGTTCCAGATGCCACCGGTGGCGGTAACGAGCACGCTCGCGCAACAGGAGCCATGGGCGTCGACCATGTCGGTGATCGGGACTATGGAGGCGGTTCACGGCGTCATGATCAGCGCTGACCTGCCGGGGACGGTGGCGCGCATCAATTTTGATTCGGGCAGGGCCGTGCATGCCGGGGACGTGCTAGTGGAACTCGATACGCGACAGGAGCGGGCGCAGCTGGCGGCGCTCGAAGCACAGCGCGACCTAGCTCGCACCAATTACAACCGCATGCAGCAACTGGTGAAGGAAGGTGTCATTTCCCGAGCCGATTACGATACGGCGACGGCGCAGCAGCGGTCGACCGAAGCGAATGTGGGTGAGATTCGGGCGACGATCGAACGGAAGACGATCCGGGCGCCGTTTTCGGGAATCCTCGGAATTCGCAAAGTGAACCTGGGACAGTATCTGGCGGCGGGGAATCCGATCGTTCAACTGCAGTCGCTGAATCCTATTTATGTGGATTTCGGAGTGCCGCAGGAGGCGGGGACGCGAGTGCGCGTGGGGAATGGCCTGCAAGTCACCTCAGAAGACCTGCCGGGACAAGTCTTCAAGGGCGGCGTCACGGCGCTTGATTCTGTAGTTGAGGAGGCGACGCGAAATGTTCAGGTGCAGGCGACGCTTTCGAATCCAGAAGGCAAGCTGAAGCCGGGAATGTTCGTGCAGGTGGAGTTGAAGTTTGGAACCAGCCGCTCGCTGATTACCGTGCCGGCCTCGGCTATCAGCTATGCGCCGTATGGGGATTCGGTGTTTGTCATTACCGAGCTCAAAGACCCCAAGGGACAGACCTATCGGGGCGTGCGGCAGCAGTTCGTGAAGATCGATGGATCGCGCGGGGATCAGGTGGCCATCGTCTCGGGATTGAATCCCGGCGATGAGATCGTGACTTCGGGCGTGTTCAAACTGCGGAACGGCGCGGCCGTGCAGGTGAACAACAAGGTGCAACCCGAAAACAATCCGGCTCCCCAGCCAACAGACAGCTAGTCGAGGAAACGCATGAAGTTCACGGATCTTTTTGTAAAACGGCCGGTCCTCGCGATCGTGGTGAACCTGGTGATTCTGATTGCCGGGTTGCAGGCCATCCGCTCGCTGAGCGTGAGGCAGTATCCGCGCAGCGATATTGCGGTGGTGCAGGTTTCCACCATCTACGTGGGCGCGAACGCGGACCTGGTGCGCGGGTTCATTACGACGCCGCTGGAGCGGGTGATCGCCAGCGCGGACGGGATCGACTACATGGAGTCGTCGAGCGCGCAGGGCTTGAGCACGATCAGCGTGCACCTGAAGCTGAACTACGACACCAACGCGGCGCTGACGCAGATTCAGGCCAAAGTGGCGCAGGTGCGCAACGACTTGCCGCCGGAGGCGGAAGCCCCGGTCATCGATCTGCAGACCGCGGACAACCAGTTCGCCGCGATGTACCTGGGCTTCTCGTCGAAGGATCTTGATCAGAACCAGATTACCGACTACCTGACGCGGGTAGTGCAGCCGAAGTTGAGCGCCATTTCCGGCGTACAGCGGGCCGACATCCTGGGCGACCGGACGTTTGCCATGCGCATCTGGCTGAAGCCAGACCGGATGGCGGCCTATGACATTTCGCCTTCGACGGTGCACGATGCGCTGGCGCGCAACAACTACCTGTCGGCGATTGGGAGCACCAAGGGCGCCATGGTGTCGGTGAACCTGGTGGCCAACACCAATCTGCGGACGCCTGAGGAATTTCGGCAACTGGTGGTGAAGCAGGAAAATGGCGTGGTGGTGCGCCTGGGGCAGATTGCCGACGTGGTGCTGGGCGCCCAGAACTACGAACAGGACGTTCGTTTCAACGGAGAAACGGCAACCTTCATGGGTATCTGGGTGCTGCCCACGGCCAACTCGCTGGACGTGATTAAGCACGTACGGGACGCGATCCCAGAGATTCAGTCCCAGTTGCCGGTGGGCATGAAAGCCGGCATTCCGTACGACTCGACGAAGTACATTCAGGACGCGATCAATGAGGTGCTGCACACTCTCACGGAGACACTGCTTATCGTCATTGTCGTGATTTTCCTGTTTCTGGGGTCGATGCGCTCCGTTCTGATTCCGATCGTTGCGATTCCGATCTCGCTGATCGGCGCCGTGTTTCTCATGCTGATGGCGGGTTTCACCATCAACCTGCTGACCTTGCTTGCCATCGTGCTTTCTGTAGGACTGGTGGTGGATGACGCCATCGTGATGGTGGAGAACGTTGAGCGACATATCCACATGGGAAAACCGCCGGTTCGGGCGGCACTCGATGCGGCGCGCGAACTGGTTGGGCCGATTATCGCGATGACGATTACGTTGGCTGCGGTGTACGCGCCGATCGGCATTCAGGGCGGATTGACGGGCGCGCTCTTCCGCGAATTTGCTTTCACGCTGTCGGGTGCGGTCATCGTGTCTGGCATCGTTGCCTTGACGCTTTCTCCGATGATGGCATCACGGTTGTTGCGCGCGGGCGATACGGAGCGCGGCTTCTCCGGCATGATCAACCGCCACTTCGAAAAAGTGCGCGGGCTTTACTCGCGCATGCTGGGCGGAACGCTGCACAACCGCCCCGTCGTGCTCACGCTCTGGGTGATCGTGGCGGCGCTGATGATTCCGTTTTATATGTTCTCGCAGCGGGAACTTGCGCCAGCGGAGGATCAGGGCGTGGTGTTTGGAGTTATCCAGGCTTCGCCGAATTCCACCATCGACCAAACCAACCTATTCACCGATCAGGTGTACGACGTCTATCACTCGTTCCCGGAGAGTCAGAGCATTTTTCAGATCACGACTCCGACCGGCGGGTTTGGCGGCATGGTGACCAAGCCGTGGAGCGAGCGCAAAAAGACCGCCCAGCAACTGCTGGTGCAGTCAGCCGGGCCGCTGTCGAAAATCCCGGGTATCCGGGTGATCCCGCTCACTCCACCCTCGCTGCCCGGCGGCGGTAATTTCCCGGTAGATTTTGTGATTGCGTCTCCGGCGGAGCCGCAGCAACTGGTGTCGTTTGCCAATCAGCTGGTGCAGAAGGCTATGACCAGCGGCATCTTCATCTTTGCTGACTCAGATTTGAAGTACGACCAGCCGCAGGCCGAGGTTGTGTTTGACCGCGATAAGCTCCGCTCGCAGGGGGTGGACCTGAGCCAGGCAGGGCAGGATCTTTCCACGCTGCTCGGCGGAAACTACGTGAACCGTTTTAGCATCCAGGGGCGGAGCTACAAAGTGATTCCGCAGGTGAAGCGCGCCGAGCGTCTCACGCCGGAGCAGCTTTCCCAAATCTATGTGACCGGTTCGCAGAACAAGTTGGTGCCGCTGTCGACGTTTGCCAGCATCAAGACCACGACCGAGCCGCGGCAGCTGAACAAGTTTCAGCAACTGAACGCGGTGCGTATTCAAGGAGTGGTGCCTCCTAACATCCCGCTCGACAAGGCACTCAGTCTGCTGGAGAACGAAGCGCGCGGCATTCTACCGCAGGGCTTCACGGTGGATTATGCGGGTGAGTCGCGGCAGCTGCGGGTGGAGGGAAGCAAGTTCCTGGGCACTTTTCTTCTGTCGGCGATTCTCATTTACCTGGTGCTGGCCGCCCAGTTCGAGAGCTTCCGCGATCCGTTCATCATTCTGGCGGGCTCGGTGCCGCTGGCCATATCAGGAGCGCTGGCCTTCTCTTTCCTCGGGCTGACGACGCTGAACATCTACAGCCAGGTAGGACTGATCACGCTGGTGGGATTGGTGTCGAAGAACGGCATTCTGATTGTGGAATTCGCCAACCATCTGCAAGAGTCGGGCAAGGACAAGTTTGCGGCGGTGCTGGAAGCGGCGACCACGCGCTTGCGGCCCATTCTCATGACCACCGCGGCCACTGTCATTGGCCACTTCCCGCTGGTGCTTGCGACCGGACCGGGCGCCGGAGCGCGCAACAGTATCGGCATTATGCTGGTCAGCGGCATGATTATCGGAACCATGTTCACGCTGTTTGTGGTTCCGTCGATTTACATGCTGGTAGCGCGGACGCACCGGGCGCACGAGGCCGATGAAATCGGCAGGGACATCGATGTGCCCGAACCTGCGGAAGCAGCGGCCTAGCGAAACCCTGCGGGATTCTGAAGATTTCGGGAGCGACCAGGCAACTTCGGCCCACAGTCGCTCCATTGTCTTTCTGGAGTCGGCGCGGCTGCTCGTCGCCGGCGTTCCCACCGGCGTTTCCGGTTGTGTCTTGAGAAGACATGACGAACGCGGAGCGCTTTCCCGTTATCATCGATGACATGACTAGGATTTTCTGCAGCGCTGTTCTTTTCGATATGGACGGCGTTTTGATCGACTCGACGCCGGCGGTTGCGCGGGTTTGGCACGGGTGGGCCCTGGAGCGCGGCTTCGATCCGCACGAGGTGGTGAAGAGGGCGCATGGGCGGCCGAGTCTCGCGACCGTGCGGGAGTATCTTCCGCATGCGGATCATGAAGTGGAGAACCGCGAGGTGGAGCGGCGTGAGATGGAAGACCTGAAAGGCGTTGTTTTGCTGCCGGGAGCGCGTGAGTTGCTGGAGAGTCTTCCTCGCGGGTGTTGGACGATTGTCACTTCCTCCACGCGCCCGCTGGCGGAGGTTCGCCTGCGCGCCGTAGGACTACCAGTCCCGCAGACCTTGATCACATCCAGTGATGTAACCCACGGCAAGCCCCATCCCGAACCCTACCAAAGGGCCGCCAGCGCATTAGGCGTCGCTGCGGAGCGATGCGTTGTGGTCGAAGACGCGCCTGCCGGCATCCGCGCAGGCAAGTCGGCCGGCGCCCGCGCGATCGGCCTTACGACGATTAGTGATGACCTCTTGTTGAGATCGGCCGGCGCGGATTGGGTCTTGCAGAATTGCAGTTGGATCTCGGCGGAAGAAGACAATGGGAAACTGCAACTGACGCTGAAGTAGCCGAAATTCTGAACGCAGGGAAGAACCCACTAGAAGAACCGCTAGAACCGCTAGAAACAATGTTGGCAGCCGGACCTGTAAGCCGAATTCTAGCCGGCTCTTCCTCTCAAATTATAGTCACAGCTGGACTTAGCGCGTAAAGCCATGTCTGTCATGAAGATAGCCGAAGTCTCTATAGTCTCGCCAATTCCCTCCTGTCTCGCTCGACCCACATAGACCGGACACTAAATGGACACTAAGGCTCTGGGGAAGGCGCGGTCTGCGCGGGGTCGTTGAGGATGCAAAATTCTGTCGTTGAGTCCGGCAGAGTCGCTTCGCAAGCATGAGAGATTGTGAAGGAGCAACTAGAGGAGTGTGCTCGGTTACTAGCGGGGTACAGCCCTTCAGTCCGGGGGGCGCGACGGCAAGACCCGTCGTCGTCAGCAAGGACTGGACCGAAGGAGACCAGCAGACGCATCAGTTGCGACTGCCGGGAGACTCCAGTCTTACGAAAGATGCTGGCGATCTGCGTCTTAAGAGTATTGGTGCTGACTCGGAGGGCGTCGGCAATTGCCCTCATCGTATTGGCCGTCCGCCAGCAGGAGCGCCACCCTGCATTCCGCGGGCGTCAAACTATACAGCCTCTGAAGTCCCACGTGGGGCGGACAAACACCCACGTTCGAAGCGTTGGACCTAGCCACCGCGTCCGTGCGAAGATGCCGATACGACTAGATTCGCTCTCGCCCCCATGCCCCGCGGAAAACTTCTCTGTTCTTCCAAGCCTTTCCTCCGAGCGGCGACCTGCGCGCTGCTGACCGCCACTGTCGGGCTGGCTCAACAAAACCCAGAGATGCCACCTCGTGAGCAGAAGGGTGGTATGAGCACCGGGATGGCCCGGGCGCCCGTGAAGGATGCACTCTCGCGTCCGATCACGGCGGGAGGCTTTGTCGATGGCGCGCCCGTGGTTTTCCGCGATATCACGCATGAAACCGGCGTGGACAAGTTCCATCACAAGTCGGGCACCTCCGAAAAGGCGACGATCCTCGAAACCCCAGGGTCCGGGGTCGCCTTGTTGGATTACGACAATGATGGTTGGCTCGATATCTACCTGGTGAACGGCTCGACTGTCGCCGCCCTCGATGGCAAAGAGGCTGCTCCGCGCGCCATGCTCCTGCACAATAACCACGACGGCACATTTACGGATGTAACGGCGAAAGCTGGCGTCGCCAACGAACGCTGGGGTTTTGGAGCCGCGGTTGGTGACTATGACAACGATGGCTGGCCGGATCTTTACGTCTCGAATTTCGGCAAGAACCGCCTCTATCACAACAACCACGACGGCACGTTTACCGATGTCGCAGAAAAAGCCGGGGTCGTTCTTGGTGGCTGGTCGGCGGGCGCGACCTGGGGCGATTATGACCACGATGGTCGCTTGGACCTGTTCGTTCCTGGGTACGTGAAGTTCGATCCTCACAATCCTCCGATCTCTGGAAGAGGTGGCCTTCCACCTGGATTCTGTCAGTTCCGCGGGATTGAGGTGATGTGTGGTCCGCGTGGCCTCCCTGGCGAAGGTGATCACCTTTTTCACAACAACGGTGACGGAACGTTCACCGACGTCAGCATCAAGGCAGGCGTATCGGACACGAAGGGCTATTACGGCCTGGCTTCCGTTTTTGTCGACGTGGATGATGACGGCTGGCTCGATCTGCTCGTCGCCAACGACTCTGTGCCGAAGTACCTCTACCGCAACAAGCACGACGGCACGTTTGAAGACATCAGTTATCTTTCCGGCTTTGCACTGAATGATGAAGGACGCGAACAGGCATCCATGGGGATTGCAGTTGGCGATTACAACCGGGACGGGAAAGTTGATTTCTACATCACGAACTTTTCCGACGACTACAACACGCTCTACCGCAACGACGGAGAAGCCAGCTTCAGCGATGTCAGCTTTCGGGCGGGTGTGGCGAATCTGACGATTCCCTTTCTCGGCTGGGGCACGGGATTTCTGGATTTTGACAACGATGGACTGCTCGACATCCTCGTCGCCAATGGGCATGTGTACCCGGGCGTCGACAGGCAGGATTGGGGCACGACCTGGGCGCAGCGTCCGTTGCTGCTGCGCAACCTCAACGGCACAAAGTTCGAGGAAGTTCCGGCAGCAACTGGCAGCGGCCTGGCGGTCGTAGTCTCGGCGCGCGGAGCGGCTTTTGGTGATCTTTTCAATGATGGTCACATGGATGTCGTTCTCAACGTCATGGACTCGGTACCGGTGCTGCTGCGCAATGTGGTGAAGAATTCGAATCATTGGCTAACCCTCAAGCTGGTTGGCGGTCCGAAGAGTCCGCGGGACGCAGTGGGTGCGAAAGTGTTTGTCACAGCCGGAGGTGCGCGTCAGCGCGCGGATGTCTTCAGCGGCGGTAGCTATGCCTCCACTTCCGATCCGCGAGTGCACTTCGGGTTGGGAAGCTCCCTCAAGGTGGATAAAGTAGAGATTGTGTGGCCGAGCGGAGCCAGGGAAGAGATTTCTATTCCGGCGTTGGACCGCATCTTTACCGTCGTCGAGGGCAAGGGAATCACGCCGTGAAGCCCTCTCCCTGGATCAACGACTCTCGCGGACCGCACCGAAGGGGAGCGGGGATCCGCCAGAGAACTATTCTCGGCAGCTTGTTTCTTCTTTCATCTCTCGCTTTGAGCCAATCAGACAAAAGTCCGCCCGGCGAGCCGCCAAGCCAGCCCGGTAAGTTCGTCGACATAACCAAGCGTCTGGGCATCAATTTCCAGCATCAGGCTTCGCACACTTCCAGGAAATATCTGCCGGAGACGATGGGTTCTGGGGTTGCGCTGTTCGACTATGACAACGACGGTCGCCTCGACATCTTCTTGGTCAACGGGGCTCGTCTCGTCGATCCCACGCCGAAGGGGACAATTCCGCAGAAGACCGGTCCGCAGGAATGGAATCGTCTTTACCATCAGAAATCCGATGGCACATTTGGGGATGTGACGGAAAAGGCCGGCCTTCAGGGTACGGGCTACGGCATGGGTGTGGCGGTCGGCGACTACGACAATGATGGATTTGAAGATCTCTACGTCACCGCGTACGGCGGCAATAAGCTTTATCGCAACAACGGCGACGGCACCTTCACCGACGTAACACAAAAATCGGGCGTAGGAGGCGGCGGATGGTCGACGAGCGCAGCCTGGGTCGACCTCGACGGCGACGGATTCCTCGACTTGGTTGTGCTTCGGTACCTCGACTGGGACTTCGACGATGTGTGGTGCGGCGAGCACAAGGAGGGATATCGCTCCTACTGCCACCCCGACTACTTCAAGCCGATGTCACCGCTCGTTTTTCATAACAACGGCAACGGCACGTTTACCGACATTTCGGCCAAGGCGGGCCTGGACAAGCCCTGCAAGGGCCTGGGCTTGGCGATCGCCGACTACGACCGCGACGGGCATGTCGATCTTTTCATGGCCAACGACTCGATGGTCGAGTTCCTCTACCACAACAAAGGGAATGGGACCTTTGAGGAGTTAGGGTTGGTTGCTGAGGTAGCGGTCGATATCGACGGTCGGACCTATGCGGGCATGGGTGCGGACTTCGCCGACTACAACAACGACGGATGGCCTGACCTTGTCGTGACCGATCTCGCCAACCAGCGCTACGCCCTTTATGAGAACCATAGAGACGGGTCGTTCTCGTACGCAAGCTCTGCGGCAGGCATTGCGCAGATGACCTTGTCCCACTCCGGATGGGGGGTACGATTTCTCGACTATGACAATGACGGTTGGAAGGATCTGCTGATTGCGCAGGGTCATGATCTCGACACCATCGAACTGACCCACCCCAACCTGCGCTACCGCGAACCTATGCTGCTCGCACGCAACACCGGACACGGATTTGTGGACGTCTCGGCCGAATCCGGCGAAGTGTTTACGCTGCCCTGGGTGGCTCGCGGGATGGCCGTGGGCGACCTGGACAACGATGGCCGGCTCGATGCCGTCATTAACGTCAACGACGGCCCGGCACACGTGCTTCACAACGAGACACCGACGCAAAACCACTGGCTGCTGCTGCAACTGGTTGGACACAAGAGCAACCGCGATGCGATTGGCGCCGAAGTTACGCTCGTCAGCGCCAGCGGTATGCAGTCTGCGACGGTTTCGACGGCGAGCAGCTATCTCTCCTCTGGCGACAAACGCGTACACTTCGGGTTGGGAAAGGAACGCATGGCGCAGAGGATTGAAATCCGCTGGCCGAGCGGAATCCGGCAGACTCTGAAGGACGTTGCCGCCAATCAGATTCTGAAGATTGACGAGCCGGCTGCGGCTGCAGCTGCAGCGCAGAAACCATGACGCAGCGTATTCACATGCTACGGCCAATGTTGTGCCTGATCATGCTTCTTGGCGCGATCCTGCTGGTTGCAAATGCACAGACTCAGGAAGACTTCGACCGAGGCCTGGCCGAGTTTCGGGCGGGGAACTACAGCGCTGCAGCAACGTCGTTTGGGCGCGCGGAGGCGGCTGCTCCCGGCTCAACCGAAGCCCTGCTGTACCAGGCGAGATCCTTCATTCATCTGGAGGGCTTTCCGGCGGCGGAAAAAGCACTGCGCAGCTATCTTGACGCCCACGCCGACGCCGCAGACGCGCAGTATCTACTGGGTTTTGTCCTGCACCGGGAAAGTCGGCCAGCCGAGTCGCTTCAGTTCTATACACGAGCTGCGGCCCACACCCGCCCTACGGGAGACGATCTGAAGATCGTAGGTCTTAACTACGTCCTGCTGAACGATTATGCCGACGCCATCCATTGGCTGGAAAAGGCAGTGGAGTTTGATTCGAAAAACATCGATGCCTGGTACTACTTGGGGCGGGCCTATTACACAAAGGCGCGCCTGAAAGAGGCGCGCACGGCCTTCCTCAGCGTTCTTGATCTGGATCCGAAAAACGTTCGGGCTGAGAGCAATCTGGGATTGATCTACGAGTCGGATGCCCAGCCGGACGCGGCAATGGCGGCGTACCGCAAGGCCATCGCCTGGCAAGAGCAAAGCCTGCACGCGAGCGAGCAGCCGTATGTGAACCTGGGAAGCCTGCTGATCGAGCAAGAGCGTGTAGAGGAGGCTCTGGCTCCGCTGGAGAAGGCGGTCGCGCTGGCGCCTGCGAATGCTTTCTGCCGCCGCAAGCTAGGGACAGCATACTTGCGGCTGCACAGACTGGAAGACGCCGAGCGTGAGCTGGCGAAGGCCGCGACCCTTGCGCCGGACGACGCTGCTGTCCACTACCAACTCGGGCGCCTGTACAAGGAAATGAAGAACATGGATCGCGCCAACGCGGAGTTCGCCCGTACCGCGGAGTTGCAGAGTCGTTCTGCCAGCGCGCACCCGAGTCCGGAGCGCTGATCTCCCCGTATCGGAATGTCCTCGAGGTTTACTGCGGACTCTGCGGATTATTCTGCTGTTCTGGAGGGTTCGTTTGCTGAAGTACTTCGTATCGCTTGAGGGCTTTTTGCGACCTCTCGCCTTCCTCGTCCTTGAGTTTCTGGAAGGTCGCCATGGCTTGCTGCGCTTCCTGCAAGCGGTGCAGCCTGCGATAGACGATACCCAACTGGTACCAGGCTTGCTGTAGGACCTCCGGGTCCGAGTCGCTTGTCGTGGCGCGCTGGAGATGCTCTACTGCGGCGGCATCTTCCCCCAGCAGCATTTCGGCGCGGCCAAGGTTATAGTCGAGATGGGTCAGCCCCGGCCTTTCGCGGTCTGCTGACTGGATGAGTTCTTTACCCGTTGCGCCATCGCCCTTTTCCACCGCAAGGACGCCCAGTTTGTAGCGGGCCAGAACATTGTGCGGGTCAATCTCGAGTTCACGACGGAAGGACTGCTCCGCCTCGGCCATCTTATTGGCACTGCGGTACGCTGATCCGAGTTCTTCGTGGAGGCCGGGCTGGTTCGGGGCAAGCTTGATGGCAGCCTCATACTCCGCGATGGCATCGAGGTAGCGCTCGGCCTCCGCGCTTGCTTGCGCGATTACCCTGTGGACGCGCCAAGATCGTGAATCAACCTTGAACATCTCTGCGTAGCTGTTCTTGGAAACCAACAGGTGAGCACGGCCGCGGTGGTAGAGAATATCCGGATCGTCCGGCCTGAGTTGCCAGGCCTTGTCAAGGGCCCGCACCGCTTCTTCTGGCCTGTCTTGCGCCAGGTGCACGACTCCCAACCACATCAGGGCTGCGGAGTCTCTGGGATAGGCGGTGGTTTCCTTTTCGACCGCCGCGGCCGCGAGGTCCAAGTGATTGAGCCGGAACTGCGCGATCCCGAGGAAGAGATTGGCGCCGCGAAGACGGGGCTTGAGAGCCAGGGCCTTCTGCAGGCTGACAATCGCGTCCTCGTGGCGTCCCTGTTCCTCACGGACCAAGCCCAGGTTGAAGTGAGCCTCGGCAAAGCTCGGCGCCTGCTGTACGACCTGAGCAAACTGTTCGCCGGCCTCGTCCAGGTTCCCGGCGCGCATGGCTTGCGAGGCTCGCTGGAATGTCTCGTTGACTGCCGGCGTTTGTGCCCAGGCAGACGCGCTTACGAGCAGGGCCACAACGCAGCTAAGAAATGGATTACGCATCATCTGCAAGGTGAAATTCTATGCTTCTACGCTGCAAAGAAAAACTCCTCCCGCCGCCCATTTCGGCAGCGGGAGGAGATATCGTGTTCCCCCAAAATCAGTTCCGTGGACGTCAGAACTCGTAACGGAAGGTCAACTGTATTCGCCGAGCACTGTTCAGCACACCGTGCCCGCCTCCTCCTGCCACGCCGAAGGTCGAACTGCCCGGATCGCCGTCGATCCCTGCGAACGTATGCCGGTTAAATGCATTCGGTATATCCACCTTGAAGGTGAGCGTTTGCGTCTCCGTAAGCACCGTTCTCTTGATGATAGAGAAGTCCTCGTTCATGTAGCCGGGGCTTCGGATACCGCTGAAGAACGGTGGCGCGTTGCCAAACGCGTAGCCTCGCTGCGCCACCAGACTGTCCTGGTTCGGGTCAAGGAAGGCCGCGCAGTTGAAGAAGTTGTTGCTGGACCGGGAACTAAAAGTCCCATCCGAGTTCTCCGAGCAGCCGCTGTTGCCGCCAAACGGATTGAACTGTGACGCGTTGGGGCTCAGGACAGGCACGCCTGGAATGAGACTGTAACGGAAGTTCCCGTTGGCAACCGAACTAGGGGGAGACTTGGCATACGAATTCAGCCTTGTAGGCGAACCAGCCTGGTAGCGGTGCACAGCACCCACCTGCCAACCTCCCAGAACCTTGCTGGCTACTCCGTGGCTGAAATACTTCTTTCCTGGGCCCGCAGGAAGCTCGTACAAGTAGCTCAAGACAAAGGTGTGCGGAATGTCCTGGTAGCTGACACTCTTCTCGGCCTTCAGGTTGTAAGCGTTCTGCGCGCCAAATACCCCCGAATTGAAGCCGGAGAACACCGGGAAGCTGCTGTCGGCATTGGTCAGCGTCTTCGAGAAGGTGTAGGAAGCGAGGAGGTTGAGCCCATTGCGGAAGCGGCGTTCCAGCTTGGACTGCAATGCGTGATAGGTAGACTGTCCGCCATTCTCCAAGGTCGTTGTGTCAATTCCACCGAACTGAGGGTGGGGGCGGAGTAACTGACCAAGCGTCGCATTGTCTCCCCACAGCGGCGAAAACCAGGAAGGGACAGTCAGCCCGAGCGTAGCAATATCGTCCTGTGCTTTCGGATCGGCTACATTCAGGGTTAGGTCGGTTCCCAAGCCATAGTACTTCGGATTCACGCTATTGACCTGAACCAGCCAGGAGTGGAGGCGCGTGGAGTGCATGCCCACATAGCCCACGCTCAAAATCAAGTCCCGCGCCAGTTCCTGCTGGACCTCGAAGCTCCAGTTCTGGATCATTCCCGGCCTGCCGAATTCGGGCGCGGCATAGGATGGGCCCTGCCCATTCGCCAAGTTCGGGTCCTTGTTGTTGGATGGTGGAGGGTAATTGGGAAAACCCATGTCCAGCGACTGGACGGCTTTGAAGTTGTCCGGCGTGGGGAAATCCGGATGTGAACTGGTGCCGCTCATGAACGCCGTGCCAAAGTCGGAATACTGCAGCGGGCCATAGTAGATGGCGTAGCCTCCGCGAAACACGATACCTTTGCGAAACGACGGAGAGTAGGAAAAGCCGATGCGAGGACCGAAATTTTTGTAATAGGTTTTGGCGCCGGTCGCTCCCGCACCATAGATCAGCGCGCCCAGCGTTCCCGGCGTGCCCGAATTTTGTGCCGTCAGATCCAGGACCGAATTTGCGTTATGGGCCTCGTGTCTTGGCGTGTCCACCGAGTAGCGCAGGCCGAGGTTGAGGACGAGGTTCGACCGGAGTTTGAAGTCGTCCTGCACGTAGAAGGCATAGTAGTTGGAGATCCAGCGCGGCTGGACAGAAGAGACAGTCAGGGACTCTTCTTTGGGTCCGCCTAGCAGGAAGCTGGCAAACGGATCGCCGGTGTGTGTGTCATTCGGGATGTACGCCGTCTGGAGGTTCGAGAAGACGTACGCTGGGGAAGTGTTTTCCTGGTTCAGACGCGAGAACTGGAACGGTCGCCACTCCGCACCGAAGCGCAAGGAGTGCCGTCCCTTCACCCAGGAGACGCCATCCGACAGCCCCAAGCTGTTGGGCACGTTGCGGTCGGAATTGCCCGTACTCAAACCCTGATAACTGATGCTGAGTGGGCTGCCTTCGAAGCTGAACTGCGGAAAGACCTTGCCGTGGGCGTTGCCAATTCCGAGAACCGCTGGCCAGTCAGCACCGGTAATGCTCTCGCCCAGGCTTGCGTTCGCCAAGCGGTTGAAGCCGATGACAAAATGATTGAGCAGCGTCGGGCTAATGGCGTAGTCGTAGCCAAACCGCATGTAATGCGTGAAGTTGCTATTGGAGAAATTGGGATCGAGGGGCGGAGGCAGTGCGGGGGTGCCGTTCAGCACTTCCTGGTCGCGGCTGCTATAGGAAAAGAATGCTTTGCCTTTGGTGCCCACGTTGTAGTCAATCTTGAACGTCATCGTGGTATCGCGAACCGGCTTATTGGAGGCGAACGGGAAATTGTTGCAGATGAGCTGGCTGCAACCCGGGCCGTTGCCTCCCGCGGCGTGAGGCAAGTATTTGAGGACATTCAGGGCTACCGCACTCAGTCTCGCGGTGGGAATGATGTTGCCCGGGAACGCGCTACGGCAGGGCGGCCCTGAGGTAGAAGCAGTGGCCGGATCGAAAATCTGGCCTTCACGGACCTGGGTTCCGTCGCACGGGTTGAGGATAGGCTGCGGGTTTATCCCTCCCGTGGTGAGGCCCGGTCCCAGCAGTGCCGAAAAATCGCCACCTCGTTCAAGATCGGTCGGCAAGGTGGTCGGATTGGTTGTTCCCTGATTGTTGCGATACTGCTCCCAGGAGAAGAAGAAGAAGGCTTTGTCGTGGCCGTTGTACAGCCACGGAATGCGAATCGGGCCACCCAGACTACCACCGAAATCGTTCTGGTGGTCGCGTGGCTTGGCAATGCCGTTGTGATTGTTGTTCCAGGAGTTGGCGTTGAGCTTGTCGTTGCGGTAGAGATCGAATGCAGTCCCGTGGTAGGTGTTGGTCCCGGACTTTGTAGCAAAGCTTTCGACTCCGCCAGTGGTGCGGCCGAACTCGGCTGGAATCGTCGAGGTTAAGACTTTGAATTCGGTGAGCGCTTCGACAGAAGGAGCTGTTTGGTCGTAGGCCGAGCCGCTATCCGACCGTTGGGTGCTGACACCATCCAATACAACTTCGGTGGCGAAGTTCTGACCGCCCGCTAACTTCGACTCAAAGATGCCGCCTGACGAAGCATCGCTATTTGTTCCGGGGCCTGTCGTGCCGGGAGTAAGGAAGACGAACGTCTCGGGCGAACGCATAAAGCTCTGTCCGGTTCCGAACAGGGCCAGCGGCAGATCCTTAATCTGCCTCTCGGACACGACGGTCCCGATATCCGAAGTCTCGGTCTGGAGAGTCGGTGCATCGGCCAGCACCGTCACTTGTTCCTTTACATCGCCAGGCTGAAGAGTAACGTTGAGGGCTGTAACACTGTTGACCTGCACGACCAGGCCCTTTTGCAGCGAAGTCTTGAAACCCGTTGCCTCGACGGTGACGTTGTAGGTGCCGATCTGGACGTCACCGATGCGATAGAGGCCGCTGCCGGTGGTCTCCGCCTTGTAAACGGCACCAGTGTCAACCCCAGTCACCGTCACCGATGCGCCGCTCACGACGGCGCCTGTGCTATCTACAACCGAACCCGCGATGGCTCCGCGATCCGACTGCCCCACTGCAACGACCGCTAGGAATATGACCACGGTTCCGACGGCCAGTCCCAGGAAGAGAGACTGCTTCTTGCGCATATTTCGGTCTCCTCACGACTCTTGGTCCCACTGTTCCGCCCGGACACACGCGCAGGTTGCGCGGCTCATCGGCCCAGGCGCCGCTGTTACTACGGACAATCGTTTGTTTGAAGGCGATTTCGCCTTCCCCACACGAAACTTGTCCGGTATTTGGCAACAACCACTCTGCCCTTGTCAAGCACAAACTCTTCGCATATGGTTCTAGTTAATCGTTTGTCCTGCGAATCCCATTTTCGGGATTATGCGGTTTTTGGGATGGCGAGTGAAACTGGGTTCGTGAGTTGTGGGGGCTGTCGCCGGCGACAGGCGTTAACCTCAATGGAATCTGCGAAGTGGAGAGGGTCAGTGACCCGGGAGGGGGGACTACCGACGTTTCTATGACGCCGCGTAAGCAATCGGACAACAACCTCCAGAAACCAGTCAGCCTGAAGACCCTGGCCGACTACCTCGGAGTGTGCCCTGCCACTGTGTCGGTAGTCCTGAACAATGTTCCCGGCCGCTCCATTCCGCACAAGACGCGCGAGCGTGTGCGTGCGGCGGCACGCAAGTTCAACTACCAGCCCAGCTTGATTGCGCGTTCTCTGCGCAAGCAGCGCAGCTTTACCATTGGCGTTCTGGTTCCGGAATTGAGCGACGGCTACCACACCCACGTGATGAGCGGCATTGGCGACCTGTTGATGCAGGAGGGGTATTTTTACTTCAGCGCACATCACCGCCACAAGCCGGATATGATCGAAGAATATCCCCGCTTGCTGATTGGCCGCGGCGCCGAGGGCCTGATCACAATCGACACGGCCCTGCGCCACCCCTTAACGCTGCCGGTGGTGGCGGTCGCAGGACACAAGAAGATTCAGGGTGTCACCAACGTCATGCTCGATCACAAACGCGCCGCCGAGCTCTCCCTGGGCCATCTCTTCCAACTAGGACACCGGCGCATCGCCTTCATGCGTGGCCAGCCGTTCAGCGCGGATTCGGATGAGCGCTGGCGTTGCATCGTTGCCGTGGCACAGGAGCTGGGGGTGGAGATTCGTCCGGAGCTGACCATCCAGCTGGAGCGCGACTTAACCACTCCGGAACTAGGCTACCCGGTGGTGCAGCAACTGCTGCAGGAACATGGCCGGCGCTTCACTGCCATTGTCGCTTTCAACGACGTCTCCGCCATC
>Ga0075017_100000261_pt1 | contig 27184 bp, 22 predicted proteins | sample AleBraG_ABR_2012_FD_71475 | JGI IMG/M metagenome (GOLD analysis project Ga0075017, IMG submission 71475) | Freshwater sediment microbial communities in response to fracking from Pennsylvania, USA - Alex Branch Run_MetaG_ABR_2012 | ecosystem: Environmental > Aquatic > Freshwater > Creek >... | reverse complement strand
GTTTTATGTGGCGCGGTCGGGGCGGCCGGGGCCGGTGCTGGTGGATATCACGAAAGATGCGCAGCAGACTACTTGCGAGTTCGACTGGGAGGCGGCCAAGCCGCATTTGCCGGGGTATCGTCCAGATCTGTCGCCGGAGCCGAAGGAATATGAGCAGGCGCTGGAACTGATTCAAAACGCCAAGCGGCCGGTCATTCTGGCGGGGCACGGGATCATCATTTCGGGAGCGATGCAGGAAGTGCGCGACTTCGCCGAGCGCACGGGCATTCCGGTGGCGCTGACTTTGCTGGGCATCGGCGCGTTTCCTGCGGCTCATCCTCTGAACCTGGGGATGATGGGGATGCACGGCGAGGCGTGGGTGAATCATACGATTCAGGAAGCCGACCTGCTGCTGGCTTTCGGTATGCGGTTCGACGATCGAGTGACCGGCAACCTGAAGACTTATGCGCCGAACGCGAAAAAGATTCATATTGAGATCGATCCGGCGGAGATTAACAAGAACGTCAAGGTGGACGTGCCGCTTGTGGGCGACTTGCGAGAGGTGTTGCACGAGTTGTTGCCGAAAGTGGAATCCATCGACCGGAGCGAGTGGCTCGACTGCATCGACAAATTGAAGGGTGATTCGGCGGTGCGGGACATTCAGAACCTGCCGGACAGCGGGCATCTGTATGCCGCGCACGTGATCAACGATCTTTGGCGTGAGACTCGCGACGGCGACACGGTGGTAGTGACCGATGTGGGCCAGCATCAGATGTGGGAGGCGCAGTATTACAAGCACGAGAAGGCGCGGAGCCTGATCACTTCCGGGGGCTTGGGCACGATGGGCTTTGCGTTGCCGGCGGCGATTGGAGCGAAAGTCGCGCGGCCCGAAGCTGAGGTCTGGGTGGTGGTGGGGGATGGCGGGTTCCAGATGACGTTGTGCGAACTGGCGACGATTGTGCAGGAAAAATTGAAAGTTAACATTGCCATCATCAACAACGGATTTCTGGGGATGGTGCGGCAGTGGCAGGAGTTTTTCTACGAGCGGAACTATGCGGCGACGCCGCTGCTGAATCCGGATTTCGCGAAACTCGGCGAGGCTTATGGGATTCGCAGCATGACTGTGACCGAGCGGTCGCAGGTGGTGCCGTCGGTGCGGGCGGCGCGGGAGCATGATGGTCCGGTGCTGATCAATTTCCGGGTGGAGCAGGAGGATACGGTGTATCCGATGGTGGCGGCGGGGGCGTCGTTGCATGAGATGATCCGGCGGCCTAGCAAGATTGTCGAGACGGCGGCGGATGAGTAGGAGAGGCCGATGCGCTGAGGACGGCCACATGCTCCCGCTTTCAGCGGGAGCAGGGCGGACGGGGGCGTCCGCCCCTCCATGGGGGAAAATATGCTGAATACGTATGTGGTGTATGTCGAGAATAAGCCGGGCGTGCTGACGCGGGTGGCGTCGTTGTTTCGGCGGCGAGCGTTCAATATTGATTCGCTGACGGTGGGACGCACGGAGAAGCCGGAAGTGTCGCGCATGACCATCACGGTCGAGGCCGACCGCGACCAGGCGCGGCGCATTGAGGCCAATCTTTATAAATTGGTCAACGTGCTGCTGGTGGAAAATATTACGAACGAGCCGGCCATCGTGCGGGATTTGGCCATGATCAAGGTGGCGGCGACGCACGAAGCGCGCTCACACGTGCTGGAGTTGGCCAGCGTGTTTCGGGCGCGGGTGGTGGATGTGGCGCCGGAGTCGCTGACCATCGAAATCACCGGGGCAGAGGACAAGATTGACGGGTTGCTGGAGGTGCTGCGTCCCTATGGTGTGCTGGAGATGGTGCGGACAGGGATTGTGGCCATGCGGCGGGGGAAGGCCTCTGTGGTCAGCGCCGGGGCGAATAGCGGCGACTCGGATCGGGCCGTGGCTGGGGAGGACGTTTCGTACTCCGTTTGAATATCAGCAGCTTTGGACTTTGAATACATGGCGCCCGTGAAGTAAGGTCAAGAGCTTTGGACCGCTAAGTACGCTAAGAAGAGCCGCTAAGGACGCTAAGAAAACCAGTTCGAAAATCACAGCTTCCATCACGGATATTTAAAGTCCTGTGGGCTCTGGCACTTACGGGGCGGACGAGGCGTCCGCCCCTCCATCCCCTAACTTCGCCTCATCTGGCAAGTTACGGAAGTTTGGCGAAAACGCCTCAAATCGTTGTTTCTAAAAGCGTTAGCTGATATTCATGGGTGGCTGGGCAGCGCTCCGTTGCGGGAGTGTGCCCATTCGTATGACTGGTGCCACCAGCATTGCTACGGGCCTGCCTGCGCATTCGCATTCGTGGAGAGGACTGTCTGCAGCCGCGAAGGCGTTCATCAGCCTGGTCGTGATAGCGGGACTGGGCACGCTGGTCTACGGTGGTTATCACCAGACCAGCAAGAATATCGCCGAGTTTATCTGCTATCTGGGTATCGCCATTCTGGCGTCGCGGCTCAAGGTAAACCTGCCCGGCATCACAGGGACGCTGTCGGTCAATTTCCTGTTCATCCTGGTCGGCGTGCTGGAACTCAGCTTTAGCGAGACCCTGATTCTGGGGGCGGTCTCGATGCTGGTGCAGTGCCTGTATCCCGAGAGGCCGACGGCGATTCAGGTGACGTTTAACGTGTGCGCGGGGTCGATCTCGACGGCGCTGGCCTACGTGGTGTATCACCTCCCGCTGGCGAACCTGCTGATCGAGAACCGCCCGGTACTGCTGGGTTTGTCGGCCACGGTGTATTTCATCGCGAATGCGGGGTCGATTGCGGCCGTCATTTCGCTGACCGAGGGCCGGCCCCTCACCCAGATCCTGGTGGATTGTTATTTCTGGTCGTTTCCGTATTACCTGGTGGGAGCGGGGATCGCGGGCACGATTTCCTGGATGAACGATAGGTTCAACTGGGAAACGTCACTGCTCCTGGTGCCGGCGGTGTATCTGATCTATCGGTCGTATCGACTTTACCTGGGCAAGTTGGAGGACGAGAAGCGGCACGTCGAGGAAATGGCGAACCTGCACCTGCGGACCATCGAGGCGCTGGCGCTGGCCATCGAGGCCAAGGACCATACCACGCACGAGCACCTGCAACGGGTGCGCATCTATGCCATCGAAGTGGCGAAAGAGTTGGGGGTGGATGGAGCCGAACTTGAGGCGCTGCACGCGGCCGCGCTGCTGCATGATATCGGCAAGCTGGCCGTACCGGAACACATCATCTCGAAGCCGGGGCGACTGACGCCGGAAGAGTTCGAGAAGATGAAGATCCACACGCTGGTCGGCGCCGAAATTCTGGAACGCGTGCGGTTCCCTTATCCGGTGGTGCCGATCGTGCGCGCCCACCACGAAAAGTGGGATGGATCGGGCTATCCGCTGGGATTGAAGGGGGCGGAGATTCCGGTCGGGGCACGGATTCTTTCGGCGGTCGATTATCTGGATGCTCTGGCTTCGGATCGGCAATACCGCCGAGCTTTACCTTTGAAGGATGTGATGCAGAAGCTGGCGGCTGAGTCGGGCAAGTCGTTTGATCCGAAAGTGGTCGATGTTCTGCAGAAGCGGTACCAGCAGCTGGAACGGCTGGCCGTCGCCAAGACGGCAGCGGACGCGAACGGTCCGCTGTCCACTGCCATCAAGATCGAGCGGGGGCTGGAGCCGGCGGCGGGATTCGAGAATGCAACGGTGCAGGATTATGCGGGGCGCGAGACTACTTTCCTGTCTTCCATTGCGGCTGCACGGCAGGAGGCGCAGTCCCTGTTCGAGCTGAGTCAGGACCTGGGAGCTTCGCTGGCGTTGGGCGAGACGCTGTCGGTGTTCTCGGTCAAGCTCAAACCGATGGTGCCGTATGATGCCATCGCGATCTACATCAGGCGCGACGACAAACTGGTGCCCGAATATGTGAACGGCGACAACTACCGGCTGTTTTCGTCGTTGCGGATTCCGCTCGGGGAGGGGCTTTCGGGCTGGGTAGCACACAACCGGAAGCCGATCATCAACGGCAATCCGTCGGTCGAGCCCGGGTACCTGAACGACCCATCGAAATTCAGCACGTTGCGCTCGGCGTTGGCCGTGCCGCTGGAGGGCGTCTCTGGAGTGATCGGCGTGCTCGCGCTTTACCGCGGCGAGCGGGATGCGTTCACCACCGACAACCTGCGGATTCTGCTGGCGGTCAGTGGGAAGATGGCGTTGTCTATCGAGAACGCGCTGAAGTATCAGCAGGCGGAAAACTCGGCGACCACCGACTATCTGACAGGCCTGCCCAACGCCCGTTCGCTCTTTATGCAACTGGATCGCGATCTGGCCCGGTGCAAGCGCGACAACTCGACGCTGACCGTGATGGTCTCGGACATGGATGGGTTCAAGCAGATCAACGACCGCTTCGGCCATCTGGAAGGCAATCGCGTGCTGCGCCTGTTCGCGCAGGCCCTCAAAGACAGCTGCCGCGAGTACGACTACGTTGCGCGCATGGGTGGAGACGAATTCGTGGTCATCGCTACCGGGCTGGTGGCCGACGCCGCGGGCAAGAAGGCGGAGCAGATGCGGGCTCTGGCCAAGCAAGCGGGAAGCGAGGTGTGCGGGGAAGATCTGCTATCGCTCAGTGTGGGACGGGCCATGTATCCGGAAGACGGAAAGGATGCGGAGCAACTGCTGGCCGAAGCGGACCGCCGCATGTATCTGGAGAAGCAGAAGCAGTTGTCGTACAAAGACCGGCGCTCACATCCGCGGCTGAAGTGCCGGGTCACCATCGAACTGCAAACGGAGGCGGGGAGCGCGCCCGTGTTCGCCAATCTGACCGACGTCAGCCTGGGCGGCTGCTACGTGGAAACAAGCGCCATTCTTTCTCCGGGCAGCAAGATTAAATTGGGATTCTCGATGGACGATGGGAGCTTGACGACCGAGGGGGTGGTGGCGAGACTCGATCCGGGGTCCGGGGTCGCCGTCCAGTTCCGGGAGATGAACCGCGAAGGCCGCGAGCGGATGTTCAAGATTCTTGAGTTCGTGCAGAAGACGACCACGTTCTACAACAACCGCTACCTCGATAGCCTGACCAAGGGCTGATGCTGGCCCGGCCCGCCTGTGAACCGCGCTTCTTAGTCTCTCAATTCTCCCGCTCAAGACGATTCAGCATCTCCAGCAATTCTGGGTAGTCGTTGTTTCCGTCGTGGTCGGTGGATTGAATCTGGGAAAGCATGTGGCGCATCGCGGCCAATGTGGCCAGCAGTGCGCTGGTCAATTCCGCGGTCAGCGAGAGTTCCCCGTCTCGCAGACGCGAGAGCAGGTTCTCTCCCGCATGCGCCACCTTTTCGAGGCGCGTGAAGCCCAGGAATCCGCCGGTTCCTTTGATGGTGTGGATAGCGCGGAAAATTGAGGCCAGCAGCTCTTTCGATTGAGGGTCGGTCTGGAGTTGGGCCAGTTCCAGGTCGAAGCGGTCCAGGTTCTCAGCGCTCTCGATAAGAAAATCCTTAACGATCTCGTCCATGATTGAGGGGTGCCTGGGGCAGGACTTGCACCTGGGAGGCCGTGAGCCTGATGGGCTTTCATGCGAAAGGTCGTGCCTTTGTCCCACGCCAACGGGAACATCCACTTTGGAGGGGATAGAGTTGCACAGGTCCTTCGCGGCAAAGAACGCCGCTCAGGATGACAAACCTTTGATATCAATCTCGCTCACAAAGTGGACGCCCCGCCCGTGATCGGCCGAGGCTTGAAGCCCTTCTTTTCCGCCCGTACACTTAAGAAGTGCACGGGCATTCTCATGGTTTTGGCGGACATGGAGCGGGCGGTCCCACGCGAGTTCTGAAGATCTCGCTGGCGGTGACCCTGGCCTATATCGCGCTGCTGGTCGTGGCCGGCGTGCGGGCGCATTCGCTGGCCCTGCTGTCGGAGGCGGGGCACAATCTGTCGGATTTTCTGGCGCTTCTGCTGTCGCTGGTGGCGGTCTATTTCCAGTCGCGCCCGGCTAACGCCCGGAAGACCTACGGCTACCAGCGGGCGGGAGTGCTGGCGGCGCTGGTCAACGCGACGTCGCTGGTGGCGGTCGCGGTTTTCATTTTCTATGAGGCGTTCCGGCGACTGCAGCATCCCGAGCACGTGCAGGCCGGCGTGATGATGTGGGTTGCGGCCGCCGGTGTGGTGATGAATGGAGTGATCGCGCTGCTGCTGTACCGGTCGTCGATGCGGAGTGGCGGCGACGTCAACATCCGCAGCGCGCTGCTGCACGAAGTCGGGGACACGCTTTCGACCGCCGCCGTCATTGCCGGGGGCTGGGCCATTCTGGTCACGGGGAATTACTGGATTGACTCGGCGTTGTCGGTGGGAATTGGAGTGCTGATCCTGTGGTCGGGGTTCGGCATTGTGCGCGAGACGCTGAACATTCTGCTGGAGGGTACGCCCCGCGGCATGGAGTTGGAAAAGATCGAAGCGGCCATGCGGGCGATTGAAGGGGTCAACGATGTGCACGACCTGCATGTGTGGAGCATCGGATCAGAAAGTCATGCGCTCTCCTGCCATATTTCGATCGCGGACATTCCTCCGTCGGTCAGCGAGCGCATTCTGCGCGATGTGAAGGAGTGCCTGCTGCACGATTTCCGCATCGATCACACGACGATTCAGTTTGAGCACGTGGTGTGCGAAGTGGCGCATGGGTGCGTGATTCCGGTGGGGGAGAGCGAAGAGCACCAACATCATCACAGCCATTGAGGAGCTTCTCTAAGGCCAGATTTGGGCTCCGTGCAGTATGCGAAGTATCTCAATCACTTCTTTATGGATCCGGTAGATGGCGATGTAGGGCAATCCACTGAACACGAGCTCGCGCGTGTCGGGTTTGCGACCAGTTCTGCCGTACTCGGGGAAACGTGCCAGCAAGTCAATGCCTTCATGAATGGAAAGCGCCACCCGGCGTGCGGTCGATCCGCTGCTGTGCTGGTTGATGTAGTCACAGATGTGGGTGAAATCGCGAATGGCGGCATCGGTCCAGCGAAGCTGCATCAGCCGGGATACCGTTGGTCAATCATCTTCTTGACGTCGGCGTGTTCGACGAGTCGGCCGCGGTCGGCGTCCTCAATACCTTTGTTGACCTCTCGGAGGAACCACTCGTCGTAGTTCACCATGCGCTCGACGGCCTCCACTACCAGGGCCTCCGATGCGCGCCCTTGTTGGGCAGCGAGACGAGCAAGCTTTGCTTGCAGATCGGGAGCCAAAGATATTTCCATAAATAGAAGGCTAGGTGTTGTGCAGGGGCATGTCAATGAGGGAATGAGCGGCGCTGAGTTCCAGCCTGCCCCAGGAAGTCATTCATCCTGTTGTTCGTAATCTCCTTCACCCGTTCGATCGTGTCGGCGTCTTCGGCCGCCTTGTCCGGGCGCAGGCGGACGATCCTCGGGAAGCGCAGGGCGTAGCCGCTGTCGTGCCGGTCGGACTGCATCATGTTGTTGAAGGCGACTTCGAGAACAATCTTGGGCTCGACCACGCGCCGGAATCCCTGATCTTCGACGGTGTGGTCGACGAACCACTGGGTCATCTCGGAGATTTCGGCGTCGGTCAGGCCGGAGTACGCTTTGCCGATGTTCAGCAGGCGGTCTTTGTTCGTATCCCACACGGCGAAGGTGTAGTCGCTGAGGACGCCGACGCGTTTGCCGTGTCCGTACTCGACGGCGGTGACGACCACATCGAGCGTGGCCAACTCGCGCTTCATCTTCAGCCACGACTTGCCGCGCTTGCCCGGCGTGTAGGCGGAGTTGAGATCCTTGATCATCAAGCCTTCATTGCCGCGCTCCTGGGATGCTGCGAAGAGTTCTTCTAATTCTGCGGGCGACGCGGCGCGGAATACCGGCGCGCGGATGACGCTGGCTGGTGCGATGCTATCGTCGTCGCCGAAAAACAACTTCGTCTGGCTAGTATTCCTCCCTCGGTCAGTGCGTTCGTGGATGACTCGCTTTGCTGCGAGCAAGTTGTCCAGAATCCGGGCGCGCTCGTGCAGTGGACGATCGAGAAGCAACTCGCCTCCGGCATACAACAGGTCGAAGGCGAGGAAGGCGACTGGGATTTCACGGAGCATTTTGTCGCTGACTTTCTTTCTTCCCAGCCTCGGCTGCAGGACGCTGAAGGGCCGGGCGCGCCCGGCCGGATACTCCCACGCCACGATTTCGCCATCGAGGATGGCGTCCTGAGGCAGGCCGGCGAGCGCCTCTGGCAATTCGGGAAACGATTCGGTGATCTCATCGCGGGTGCGCGAGAAGAGCTTGACCTCGCCACCGGCTACGTGGGCCTGAGCGCGGATGCCGTCGTACTTGTCTTCGACGGCTGCCTCGGCAAAGTAGCTGAGCCCTTCTTCTGGCGATTCGATAGGGCTGGCAAGCATGAACCCCAGGGGATGAAAAAGCCGCATACTGGCCTCAGCCAACTTGCCCGCCGAGGCCAGGCGCACGGTCTCGCCAATATCGCCCAAGAGCATGTTGGCCCGCTGAACGTCTTTCAGAGGATCCGCGAAAGCTCCGCCGTAGGCCCGGGCGATCGCTTCCTCGACCAGGCTTTCCTTCAGGCCGATGCGCAGATCGCCGGTCATGATTTTCACGATCTATTTGGCTTCGAGCGGGGTCGCGCGCTCCAGAAGATCACGTGCCAGCGCCGCTTTCGCTGCTGGTCCGCGCGCCGCGGCAATCTGACGAAACACCGCGTCCACTTCGAGCACGCTCAATCCCTGGTTGGCGCGTTCGGGAAGCATCTCGCCCGCGACGGCTCCCAGGTCGCCGTGTCGCCGGTACGAAGCCGTCAAGTCTGCTTCGTCTTTGCCCGCCAACTCCGCCACGATATGCCAAAGCGATCGCCCGCCGATCTGCAGCGTGGTCTCTTCCCAGGCCGGAAACGGCCGCCCCGAGAGAAACACCGCGGACACCGCTGCTTCGTCGGTAGTGCAGGACTTCAAGTAGTCGGCGACGATGCCGGTCTTCAGCAACTTTTTTGTAGTGGCTGCGATGGCTTCGCACGCTGTGGCCAACTTCTGCATAGTGTCCATCGGGGCGGACAGCCGAGGCGGCTGTTCCTACGTGAGTTAACTCAGGCCGCTGCTTCGATTTAGCAGAGCGGCAACCCAATCCTAAATGACTCGCGGCCTGTGGTACCCTAAAGGGTGTATCGTGCCCTCGTTCAGGAGCATCCAATAGCCGTGCGTTCTCTACGTAATTACCTGCGATTCCTGGCTGCCGTGCAGCTTCTGCCCGCGCTTGAAAGCGGGGAGGAAACCCTGGTCGGCGGACAAGCCGTGCTGGAGGGCGTGATGATGCGCTCGCCGCACGCGTGGGCGATCGCCTGCCGCAAGCCTTCGGGCGAAGTGGTGACGATGAGCGAACCGCTGGAGCGGCCCTCGGAGAAGCACAAATGGATGGCCTGGCCCGTGGTGCGTGGCGTGATGACGCTGGGCTATGCGATGAATCTCGGCTATCGCGCCCTGCGTTTCTCGGCCAACGTCGCGATTGAAGATGCCATGGAAGAAGAACGGGTGGCGACAGCGGCATTGGCAGTCGCGCCAGCCGGAGCGGGAGCGCCTGCGCAGTCTACCTCCGCCGCCCAGACCCGCGAGAAGGCGGCCACCATCAGCAACTGGCTGGCTGCGGTCAACATTGTGATCTCGCTCGGGTTCTTCATTGTCATGTACAAGGTCATCCCGCTGTTGGCGACCAACGAGTTGAAGAAGTGGAACCCGGCTTTCGGCGGCCAGATCATGTTCAACCTGGTCGATGGAGTAATTCGCCTGGGTCTGTTCCTGCTGTTCATCTGGGGAGTGTCGCTGTGGAAGGATATCCGCCGCGTCTACGAATATCACGGGGCGGAGCACAAGACGGTTTTCGCTTTCGAGAATGGCGACCCGCTTGAGATCGCAGCTGTGCAGAAGTATTCGACCTACCATCCGCGCTGCGGCACCAGCTTTCTGATGACCGTGATGCTGATTTCGATTGGCGTTTACATGCTGTTCCCGGTCACGACGTTGTGGGCGAAATTCGCCATACGCATCGTGATGCTGCCGGTGATTGCGGGGGTCTCTTACGAGATCATCCGCTTCGCGGCCAAGCACCGCGGTTCGCTCTTTGCGCTCATCACCGCGCCCGGCCTGTGGCTGCAGCGCATCACGACCAAGCCTCCCTCCGACGAGATGGCGCGATGCGCCATCACCGCGCTCGACCAGGCCATGTCGCTCGAGAAGGAGCGCGGTGGCGAGTTGGTGATTGCCTAGCAGTTCCCACCTTGGGACCCCGTCGCTGGTCGTTTGTCGTTAGTCGTTGGCCTTCTCGCCTCCCGTCTTTAGAGTGAAGGTTGGAGGCCCTGACATGTCATCATCCTTCAAGGATTTGCGCGTTTGGCAGGAAGCCATGAAGTTTGTAGTCGAAATCTATCGCGCGACGGCGCAGTTTCCGCGGCACGAACTTTACGGCCTAAGTCAGCAACTACGACGGGCGGCTGTTTCGGTGCCGAGCAATATCGCAGAGGGTAAGGGACATCGCTCCGATCGGGAGTTTGGACATTTCTTGTTGCATGCCAGGGGATCGCTGCTGGAAGTCCAAACGCAGGTTATGATTGCGCAGGAATTACAATACATATCAGGTGAAGAGGGGCAGCGATTGTTGGCATCATCAAACACCTTATGCCGTGGCTTAAATTGCCTGATCAACTCATTGCGCGAGAAGGCAGCATGAAGCGAAAGGCCATCGACCAGCGACCAGCGACCAACGACTATGTTTGAACGCCTGGACCAAATTGAAGCCCGCTACGACGAGTTGACCAACGCGCTTGCTTCGCCGGAGATCACCAACGATTCGGCGAAATACCAGAAGACTGCCAAGGCGCACGCAGAAGTCGCGCCCATCGTCGAGAAGTACCGCGAGTACAAAGACCTGACCAAGGGCATCGCCGAGAGTAAGGCGCTTCTCGCCGACGAAAAAGATCCCGAGATGCGCGCCTACGCGCAGGACGAACTCAACCAATTGAGTGCGCGCGTCAGCGCCGTGGAAGAAGAACTGAAAGTTCTGCTTCTGCCCAAAGACCCCAACGACGAGAAGAACGTCATTCTCGAGATTCGCGCCGGGACGGGCGGGGACGAGGCTACGCTGTTCGCCGCCGAAATTTTCCGCATGTACACGCGCTACGCGGAGATGCAGCGCTGGAAGGTGGAAGTGCTCTCGTCTTCGGATTCGTCGGCCGGCGGGCTGAAGGAAGTCATCGCCATCATCGAGGGCAACCGCGTCTTTTCTCAGCTCAAGTATGAAAGCGGCGTGCACCGAGTGCAGCGCGTGCCCGCTACCGAGCAGCAAGGACGCGTGCACACTTCGGCAGTTACCGTGGCCGTGCTGCCTGAGGCGGAAGACGTTGACGTCAAGATCGAAGCCAAAGACTTGCGCATCGACACGTTCTGTTCTTCCGGTCCCGGCGGGCAGTCAGTTAATACAACATATTCGGCGGTGCGCATCACGCACATTCCTACTAACACGGTCGTCAGTTGCCAGGACGAAAAATCGCAGATCAAGAACCGGGAAAAAGGAATGCGCGTGCTGCGCTCCCGCCTCTACGAAATCGAGATGGACAAGCAGCAGCAGGCGCTGGCCAAAGAACGCAAGGCGATGGTGGGCTCGGGCGATCGCAGTGAGAAAATCCGCACGTACAACTTTCCGCAGAACCGGCTGACCGATCACCGTATCGGCTTCACCATTCACCAACTTGATGCGGTGATGGACGGGAAGATCCAGCCCCTGATTGAAGCGCTGGTCACCTACTACCAGGCCGAGAAGATGAAGCAGGAAACCGCCAGCGTGGTGTAGAGGCCATGGCAGAGAAGAAAAGCGTTTCCCCGTGGCTGAGAGGGACGCTGTACGTTGTCGCCATCTTGTTCCTGCCGACCTTCGTCATTCAGTTGGTGCGGCCCGACGCACTGAATGCCGGCATGCGAAGGCCAACTCTGCAAACCTTCACGTTCCGCTTTCTTCTGGACACGGGAATCTTCCTCGATCGTATGGGACGTCATGAATCGGCGATTTCACAATTTGAGAGCGCGGAGCAGTACGCCGGCCGGCTGACCGACACGAAGTACGAATCGCTGCAGGAGGCTCGCGTGCGCCTGGCCGAGAGCTACATGGCGGCTGGCTCGGCTTCCGAGGCGGAGCAGACCTACGCCAAAATCGTCCAGACGAGCATGGATGCCGGAGATGTGTTCCGCCAGAAGAATCAGTTCGACGCGGCAGTGCCCAAATACGAGGATGCGGAGAAGTTCGCTCAGAAACTGACCGTGACGAAATTCGCATCGCTGCTGAGCGCACAGCGCAGTCTGGCGGGCTGTCTGATGGCGCTGAAGCGAAGCGGTGAACTGGAGCAGGTCGACGCGCGGATCATCACCACCCTGCAGGACCAGAGCGATCCCTACAGCGTAGAACTTGGAGACGCGTACCGGACGCTGGCCATGGCGCGTTCCAACCTCGCCGACTATGCGGGTGCTGAGCAAGCCCTTCTACAGGCGAACGACATTTACAACAAAATTATCGAGGAGTTTTCCGGGAAGTATGACCCTTCCGGCCGCGCTCTGCAGGCGAAGGAGCAGAAAGATTTCAATACCTGGTATCTGGCAGTTACTTACTTCAATGAGAAGAAAATGGATCTGGCCCTGGCCACGGCCGAGGATGCGTTTCAGGTTCTCTCGCGGCGTGTGGGAGCAAGGGGCGTCCCGATTGGCGTCTACACGGCCGGCCTGCAGGCAGCGACTGCGCTGAATAATCAGGAGCAGGTTCAGGTTTGGCAGCAGCGGCTGAGTGACTTGACGCCGAATCGGCCGAGGGCTTCGGAAGGGGATGTGTCCTCGGGAGGATCGCGAGTTCACTAGCCTTGGTTGCTTGAACTGGATGCATCTCAAACGCTCTTAGGGAAGGAAAGTATGTCCGATCTGCACTCGACTCTCTCCTCAGTTCTGGCCGATCGCTACCTCAAGAACGCGGCCCGCGTTCGCGACCTTGCCGAGCCGCTCAGCAATGTACAGTTCTGGCAGAAGCCATTTGCTTTCGGAAACAGTTTCGGCCACCTGGTGCTGCATCTGACGGGCAACCTGAACTACTACATCGGGGCGCAGATCGCGGCGACGGGCTACGTCCGCGACCGGTCGCGTGAGTTTACCGATCCGAATCCTCCGGCGAAGGATGAGGCCCTGAAGCGTCTCGAGGACGCAGTTGCGATGGTCGTCCGCACAATTCAGGCGCAGGCGGCGAGCGACTGGTCCGCAGAGTACGCAGCGGTGGGCACGCCCTCGCAAAACCGACTTGACATGGTGATGCTTTGTGCTGCCCACATGCAGCACCACATTGGCCAGATGATTTACCTTGGATACGAGTGGGGCCGCCGTGCAGGGATGGAGTCTGCGCGCTGAGGACTATTTTCTCCGCGACTCGCTGTCTCCGTGTTGAAATAGGTTCGTGCAGCTCAAGCAAGCCCTCACCTCGGCCACTACTCGTCTCACGGAAGAACGAGTTCCCTCCCCGCGGATGAATGCCGAATTGCTCCTCACGTTCACGCTCGGGTGTGACCGAGCCTACCTTTTCGCTCATCCGGAACGCGAACTGACGGTCGACGAGCAGAGCCGCTACGACGCGGCGCTGGCTGAGCGTGCGCGCGGCGTTCCCGCGCAATATATCACTGGGCATCAGGAATTCTGGGGCCTGGATCTTATTGTCTCGCCCGCGGTTCTCATTCCGCGACCCGAGACCGAGCATGTGATCGAAAGCGTCTTGGAACTCGCTGGCGTGGTAGGGAGTGGCGGGCAGGAGTGCCCGCCCCACACGGGCCCGCTCCGCATTATCGACGTGGGCACCGGTTCTGGGTGCATTGCTCTGGCCCTAGCCAAGGAATTTCCTGACGCCGAGATTCATGCCACCGACATTTCTTCTGCTGCGCTCGAAGTCGCACGTGCGAACGCCGCCCGCCATCAACTCGAGAGCCGTATCCATTTCCACGAGATGGATCTGCTCGCAGGCCCGGGCGCGGGCTTCGATTTCGTCGTCTCGAATCCCCCCTACGTCGGAGAGTCGGAGGTGGATCAGGTTCAACTGGAAGTCCGCAAGTTCGAGCCGCACAATGCGGTCTTCGCCGGACCAACCGGAGTCGAAGTCATCGTCCGCCTGATTCCGCAGGCTCATGCCGCGCTGCGCCCGGGCGGCTGGCTTGTAACGGAGATCAGCGGAACCATCGCGGACGCGACAACCGGCCTTCTGCGCGACTGGGATGACGTTCGCATCATTCCGGATCTACAGTCCATCCCACGAGTCGTGCGGGCGCGAAAACCGCTGGCCTGAGTCTGGAGGGCGTTCGGCAATCACGCGAAACGCCTGGCCAATCCGCCATCCCGGGGGTATGCAAAATTCTGCGTACTCATGTCTGCTTCGTTTCGTGAAGACTTTTCCCTTGACGGCGCGCCTTACGGAGTTGCCTACTACTATCCCGATCAGGACTCGCCCTTTGGTTCGCGCTGTTCGAGTCGTTCCCCCCAGTCACGGCAAGATGGTCAGCGCGGGATATGGAGACAATGATGAGGTCATCCAGGTTCGCTCGCTTTGTGGCAGGCGCCTTTGCAACGTCTGTGCTCGCTTCTTCTTTCGCGGCCGCACAGATGTCGGTGGAGAAGGTTGCGGCTACCGACAAGGTTCTTCAGCAGGTGAAATCCACGATCGACAAGCTTCCGCCTTCCCGACAGCAGATGCTCGGCGGCTATGCGAACATCGGACGCCTCGCCGACACCTGGCACGCATTTGGGCTGCGCCTCGCGGATCCATTTTTTATTGCGGGGTCCACGAGGGTTGGAAACACCGCGATGCCGCCGGCAATGGGCGGCATTGTTCCGGTTTCAAATCCCTCCACCGATGTCGCGCACTCCTCTTTCGGAGGATTCACGCAGAGCGACACTTCCACGGCGCGCTGCGGCAACAGCGTTGTGGTCGGTTACATGGACTCGGGCAGCGTGTTTGAAACCCCGTATTACTTCACCGGTACCGGCGGTGAGAGCCTCACGGGCGTGTCTTACTCGAACAACGGCGGGGAGTCGTTCACCGATATCGGCCCGATGAACCCTGGACCCAACACTTACAACTTCCTGGGTGGGGATCCGGTCGTGAACTGCGCCAATGGCAACACCTTTTACTACAGCCAGATATTCGACTACCTCGACAGCAGTTTGAATCCGTGGGCTGCAGTCTCGGTCAACACCTCGACGGACGGCGGCAAGACGTGGGGCGATCCGGTCGCCGCGGTCGCCAAGGACGGCACGATGCATCTGCTCGACAAACCGTGGTCGACGATCGATCCCTCCAATCACAAGCGCATCTTCGTTTCCTACACCGATGAAGACTTCTCACAGACCAACGGTTGCGGGACGAATTTCCCCGGAAGGACCGCCATCGAGTTCGTCGAGTCCGACGATGGGGGCGTGACCTGGTCTGCGACGCCGACCGTCGCGTATCAAGTTTGCGGCAGCGCCGAGGTGCAGAATTCGCAGATGGCCGTCAGTTCCAAGGGAAAGCTCCACATTGCGTGGGTGAACTTCGGAAGCAACTCTCCGTTGGGCCCTCGCACAATACAAATCGCAAGCTATTCCCGCGGTGTCGTATCTACGGCTGTGACTGTCGAACCGGCGGTGCAGCCGGGCGGAGATTCCTACTACCTGCAGGGGGAATTCCGTGATGTCGATGACATGGCGATGGCGGTCGATCATTCGGGGACTGCGACGGACGGCGCAATTTACATAACCTGGGCCGATGGCCGCGACAAGATCGTTCCCGATCCGCTGGCCATTCAGGGCTACTACGCATACGACGATATTTTGCTGCGCGCGTCGTTTGATGGCGGAAACACCTGGGGTTCGGCTCCGACCAAGGTCAATAGCGATGTGCAGTCGCGACTGGGCAGTGGGCATGACCATTACCAGTCCGTCATTGCTGTCGACAAGCGCGGCTACGTGGGCGTTTGCTGGTATGACCGTCGCGCCGACCCCGAGAATTTCGCAATTCGGCGTCACTGCGGCGAATCAACGAATAGTGCCGCCAGCTTTACGGAAGGCGATATCGGCCTGACGGCGTTCGCTCCGACTCATGGCGGCGATCTGTTCCTGAACTCCGTTTATATGGGTGACTACGACCAGTTGACCAGCGACTTCCTGAATTCGGCGGACGGGTTTATTGGAGCGTTTCAATCGCAGGGGGCACGCGGTAACCCGGATGCAGTGGCGCACTCGATGAAGTAGAGAACTTGGCCCTGAGGTAAGCGCCAACTAGCGCCGCACGGCTGCCGGTTGAATCTCTTCGATGTCAATGATGTTGGTGGGATAGTTGCCTGTGTAGCACGCCGTGCAATAAGTCGTCTTCTCGCCTTCGCCGCACGCCTTCTTCAATCCCTCAAGTGAAAGATAGGCGAGAGAATCGGCGCCAATGTAGGAGCGAATCTCGTCCACCGATTTGTTGGCCGCAATGAGCTGTTTCTTCGACGGCGTGTCCACGCCGTAATAGCAGGGCGAAATCGTGGGCGGGCAGGAAATGCGCATATGGACTTCCTTCGCGCCGGCGCTGCGGATCATGCGGACAATCTTGCGGCTGGTCGTCCCCCGCACGATGGAATCGTCAATGAGGACGACGCGCTTGCCTTCGAGCAGAGAGCGCACAGGATTCAGTTTCAGCTTGACGCCGAAATCGCGCACGCTCTGGCTGGGCTCGATGAAGGTGCGGCCGACGTAGTGGTTGCGGATCAGGGCGAAGCGGAACGGGATGCCGCTCTCGGCCGAATATCCCATCGCGGCGGTGACGCCGGAATCGGGCACGGGCACGACAAGGTCGGCTTCCACCGGGGCTTCGATGGCCAGTTGGCGTCCCAGGTTTTCGCGGCTGGTCTGCACGGCGCGGCCAAACACCATGCTGTCGGGGCGCGAGAAATAGACGTGCTCGAAAATGCAGCTCGATTGCGCGGCGCTGGTGGAGTAGAACCGCGACGTGATTTCCTCCGGGCTCACCACGATGAGTTCTCCAGGCTTCACATCGCGTTCGTATTGGGCGCCGATCAGATCGAAGGCGCAAGTCTCTGAGGCGAACACAATCGTGTCGCGCTTGTGGCCTTCGGTCGCCGGGATGCGGCCCATGGCCAGCGGCCGGAAGCCCCGCGGGTCGCGGGCCGCGAAGACTCGGTCCGCGCTCATCATCACCAGTGAAAATGCGCCTTCTACACGGCGCAGCGCGTCGGCCATGGCTTCGGGAAGAGTATGCTCCCTCGAAAGCGCAATCAGATGAACGATCACCTCGGTATCACTGTTGGTCTGGAAGATCGAGCCCTGGCTCTCCAGGCGCGCCCGGACCTGCAGTGCGTTTGTCAGGTTGCCGTTGTGCGCCACGCCAATCGATCCCTTGTTCGATTGCACCAGGATCGGCTGCGCATTCAGCAGTGCCGAGTCTCCCGCAGTGGAGTACCGGGTATGACCGATCGCCAGGGTGCCGCGCATTTTCAAGAGCACGTCTTCGGTGAAGATGTCGGCGACCGAGCCCATGGCCTTGTGCACCCGTGAGGTCAAGCCGTCGGAGCTGACGATCCCTGCCGACTCCTGGCCGCGATGCTGTAGCGCGTGCAGGCCCAGGTAAGCCAGTTTCTCCGCCTCAGGATGAGCGAAGATCGCCACCACACCGCACTCGTCATGAAATTTGTCGGGAATCCGCATTTAGCCCTTAGCCTTTAGCTCTCAAATCAAAGTTCACTACACCCACTTCTCAGTCCGCCGCCACCAACTCAGGATCGGTTCGCAGCGCCGACTCCAGAGCGTGTTCGTAAAACTCAACTAACTCCGCAACCGCAGCCGAAACGACCACCCTGCCATCGAGCGAGATCTCCAGGCGGTCGGGAATCGTCTCCCCAATCACATCGGCGGCAATGCCGTATTTCTCCGCTACTTGTTTGATTCGCGAGACGCTTGCTTGGTCGCAAGAGAGCAGGATGCGGCTCGCGTCCTCTCCGAACAGCACAAACTCTGGCGGAAGTCCCTGCGATGCCAGATTGACCCGCGCGCCCACGCCCTTGGGGAATGCTTTTTCCGCCAACGCGACCGCCACGCCGCCATCGGAGCAATCGTGAGCCGAATCCACCAATCCCTGCTGAATTAACTCAACGACTGCTTTCTGCAATGCGGCTTCGTTCTTCAGATCCAGCTCCGGTGGATAGCCCCACAGCGCGCCCAAGATTTCCTTCGCGTATTCCGAGGAACCGAACTCACTCTCTGCATCGGTGATATCGCCCGCTTCTCCGGCGCACAATAGCACGATCGTGCGTCCAGGAGCAGCGAAATGCATCGTCGCGGTTTTGTGGACGTCGTCGAGAATGCCAACGACTCCCAGCACCGGCGTGGGATAAATGCCTTCGCCCAGCGTCTCGTTGTAGAAGCTGACGTTGCCGCCGGTGATGGGGATCTCCAATTCCTCGCAGGCTTTCGTGATCCCGTCGATGGTTTGCGAGAACTGCCACATGATGTGCGGCTTTTCCGGATTGCCGAAGTTAAGGCAGTTGGTCGCACCCACAGGAGTCGCGCCCGAACACGCGACCTTGCGCGCCGCTTCAGCAACGGCGTGCATCGCGCCCAGCCGCGGATCGAGATAGCACCAGCGTCCGTTGCCATCGAGCGCCATCGCGAGCCCACGCTGCGAGGCGTTAGGATCGGAATTCTTGATGCGGATTACTCCCGCATCGCCCGCGCCGGGGGCCTCGACCGTGTTCGTCTGCACCATGTGGTCATACTGCTGCCACACCCAGCGCTTGCCGCAAATGTTCGGGCTGGCAAGAAGTTGCTTCAGGTTCGCAGTGAAGTCGCCGACTCCGCCGAGTTTGATGCTGTCGGGCATTTCACGCGGGACCGGAGGTTCCCAGCGCGCCAGCGGACGCTTGTACACGGGAGCATCGTCGGTGAGCGCCTGATTGGGGATCTCGGCCACGACCTTGCCGTGTTCGAGCACACGCAGCTTGTTGTCAGTGGTGACCTTGCCGACTTCGACTGCATCGAGTCCCCACTTCTCGAAGACGCGAAAAACTTCGTCTTCGCGTCCTTTTTGCGCGACCAGCAGCATGCGTTCCTGAGACTCGCTGAGCATGATCTCGTACGGCGTCATGCCGGTTTCGCGCTGCGGGACGCGGTCGAGTTCGATTTCGATGCCGACGCCGCCGCGGCCACCCATCTCGCAAGTCGAGCACGTCAGGCCCGCCGCGCCCATGTCCTGAATGCCTACGATCGCGCCGGTTTGCATAGCTTCGAGGCAGGCTTCGAGAAGGAGCTTTTCCAGAAATGGATCGCCGACCTGCACGTTGGGACGCTTCGCTTCCGAGGCTTCGCTGAATTCTTCGCTGGCCATGGTTGCGCCGTGAATGCCATCGCGTCCGGTCTTGGCGCCGACGTAGATTACGGGGTTGCCTTCGCCGGCAGCGCGGGCGTAGAAGATCTCATTCTTGCGCACCAAGCCCAACGCGAAGGCATTCACCAGCGGATTGCCGGAGTAACACGGCTCGAACTTCGTCTCGCCACCGAGGTTGGGGACGCCGAAGCAGTTGCCGTAGGAGGCTACGCCGCTGACCACGCCCTCAAGGATCGAATGATTCTTGTGGAGTTCAGCCTGGGGGACCGGGCTTCGCCCGGGGGCGGACGAGGCGTCCGCCCTTCCATGAGTTGTGATGGGGCCGAAGCGCAGGGAATCCATCACCGCGACTGGCCTTGCGCCCATGGTGAAGATGTCGCGGAGAATTCCGCCTACACCCGTGGTCGCGCCTTGAAACGGTTCGATGAACGAGGGGTGATTATGCGACTCGATCTTGAAGGCGCAGGCCCAGCCGTCGCCGATGTCGATGATGCCCGCATTTTCTCCCGGGCCCTGCAGAACGCGCTCGCTGCGCGTGGGCAGGCGCTTCAGGTGCACGCGCGACGATTTGTAGGAGCAGTGCTCGCTCCACATCACACTGAAGATGCCGAGTTCGGTGAGCGTGGGCTCGCGGCCGCCGAGGAGCTGCTTGATTTTTTCGTACTCATCAGGTGTGAGGCCGTGCTGCCGAAGAGTCTCCGGAGGAAAGGCAGAAGTCAAAGAAGTCGTGGCCATGGGAAGAGCTTCTATTGTCGCATTTCGGGGGGCGCGAGGATAGGGCCGGCAGAACATGCTGTTGGGCCGTCCCCTGACGTCTCCTGCTACGATTCTGTTGCGATGAAATCGATCATTGTCGGGACGGCCGGGCACATCGATCACGGAAAAACGGCGCTGGTGAAGGCGCTCACTGGGATCGATGCGGACCGACTGGACGAGGAGAAGCGGCGGGGCATCACCATCGACCTGGGCTTCGCGCACATGGACCTGCCGGACGCGAGCGGCGACCGCCTGCGGCTGGGGTTCGTGGATGTGCCGGGGCACGAGCGCTTCGTGCGCAACATGCTGGCCGGCGTGGGCGGCATTGATCTGGTGCTGCTGGTGATCGCGGCGGACGAGTCCATCAAGCCGCAGACACGGGAGCATTTCGACATTCTGCAACTGCTGGGGGTGCAGCGCGGCATCACGGTGCTGACGAAGCCGGATGCGGTCGACGCCGAGACGCTGGAAGTGGTGCGCCTGGAGGTGGAAGAATTTCTGCGAGGGACATTTCTGGAATCTGCGAGATCGCCCATCGTGGCTGTGAGTTCCTTGACCGGCGCGGGGCTGGGAGACCTGAAACACGCGCTTATCGCGGGTGCGGCTGGCGTGCAAACGAGGGACTCTCACGCTCTGGCGCGCTTGCCCATCGATCGGGTATTCACCATGAAGGGGTTTGGGACGGTAGTGACCGGGACTCTGTTGGCGGGAACCATTTCGCGCGAAGAGGAGCTGGAAGTCTTTCCTGCCGGCCAAAAAGTTCGAGTACGAGGTGTGCAGGTCCACGGGCTGGCCTCTGACGCAGCGATCGCCGGGCAACGTACCGCGCTCAACCTGGCAGGGGCGAGTACGGAAGATTTGTCGCGGGGGATGACGTTGGCGCCGGTGGGGACACTTGATGTAACCCGCCGTGCGGATGTGCGGGTGCAGCTGCTGGCGTCCGCGCCGCGGGCGCTGAAACATCGAACGCGAGTGCACTTTCACTCCAACACGATGGAGACAGTGGCCGAGATGAAATTGCACCTCAAGACGCAAATCGCGCCGGGGGAGAGTGGGTTTGCGCGGGTCACGCTGCCGGAGGCGGCGCTGCTGTTGCCGGGAGACCGGTTCATCATTCGCCAATTTTCTCCCGTGGTAACCATCGGCGGCGGCACGGTGCTGGATGCCGCGCCGATGAAGCGGGCGGTTGGTCTCAATGATTTTCTGAGCCTTCTGCTCAGCGGGGATGAGGAAGCGGGTCTTCTGGCCAGGATCGCGCGGCAGGGCGCCGGGATCACCCTGGCGGCGTTGGTGGCTGAGACGGGCCGACCGCGGCAAGCAATCGAGACACACCTCACCCAGGCGGTCCGGCAGGGACGGGTCGTCCGGTTCGGAGAGATCTTCGTGCATGGGCCTTCAGTGGAGTCAGTCCAAGCCGGCGTGGTGAGCGTGGTCGAACAATTTCACAAACAGAATCCGCTGGTAGCCGGACTCGGCCGGGAGCAGTTGCGCGAGCAGAAGAAGGTTCGAGCCGAGATATTCACCGCCGTTCTCGATACGTTGGTTCGCAGCCAGAGGCTGGAAGTTGCAGGAGATCTGGTGCGACTGCCCGGGCACGGCGTCGTCATGAAGGACGAGGAAGCGGAGTCCAAGCAGAAGATTGAAGAAGCGTTTGCCGCGGCGGGATTGAAAGTTCCCGCGCTCCATGAGGTTATCGCCGGGCTGAAGGTGGATAAGGTCCGCGCGCAAAAGATCGTCACGCTGCTGCTGCGGGATAAGGTGCTGGTCAAAATCTCAGAAGAACTGGTATTTCACCGCAGCGCGCTGGAAGAACTGCGGCGGCAGATGGCGGGCTACAGAGTGAAATCGCCGAAGATCGACGTGGGCAAGTTCAAGGAGTTAACGGGGGTGAGCCGCAAGTACGCCATTCCTCTGCTTGAGTATCTCGACCGGGAGCGCGTGACACGGCGCGTGGGCGACGCGCGGGAAATACTTTAGAGAAGACCTTAACCACAGAGGGCACGGGGGGTACTGAGGAGACCTTCGGCCACGGATTTTCACGGATTGACACGGATAAGACTTGAAGACTTTGGAGCAATCCGCATGAATCTGTGTCGATCCGTGGCCACAGGGTTAGATCTTCTGTTCCGGAAACTCGAGTTCAAGCCCCAAAGGATCGGTAAACCGATTGGTGAGGTTGGCGAGGCCGGTGAGCAAATGAATATCGACGATTTCGGGGTCGGAGAACTGTTTGGTCAGGGGGCCGAAGTCGGTGTCGGTGATGTCGTGCGGAGTGCGCGTCAACTTCTCAACGTAGGTGAGGGCGGCGCGTTCTTTCTCGCTATACCGCGAATAGTCGCCCGCCTTGAGCGCCGTCCAGTCGTCCGGGGTAAGGCCCACGCGCTTCGATGATGCGACATGGTGCTGGGTGCAGTAGTGGCATCCGTTGATCAGCGACACGCGGATGTAGATTAGTTCATAGAGCTTGCGGTCGAGAGAGCGGCCGACGCTGGCGTAGAAGGGCAGGAAGTTCTTGAGCATCTCGGGACGATGCGCGAGCGCTTTTTGCGAGTTGCCAGGCTTGCCGCGAAGAGTCTTTTCGTAGATTTCCAATACTTCAGGAGACGCGTTTTCCGGAGAGACCAAGTGAATGCGAGCCATCGAATCCTCCGACAAGAGAATACACTGGGAGTGGAAAAAGTATTCTGATGACGGGCGTGCGCATTATCGGGGCGGGGCTGGCCGGGTCGGAGGCGGCGTGGCAGTGTGCTCGGCGGGGCGTGGACGTTGAGTTGTTTGAGATGCGTCCGGTGCGCTCGACGCCCGCGCATCAGACCGCCGACTTTGCCGAACTGGTGTGCTCGAATTCGCTGAAGTCAGATAGCGAGAACACGGCGCCCTGGCTGCTGAAGGAGGAGATGCGGCGCGCGGGATCGCTGCTGCTGGAGATTGCGCGGGAGTGCGCAGTTCCGGCGGGACATGCGCTGGCGGTGGACCGGATTACATTTGCGGCCCGCGTGACCGAGGCAATCTCGCGGGAAACCCGGATCACCGTGCGGCGGAAGGAAGTGACGACGGTCGATGCCGCGAACGACGTCACCGTCATCGCCACCGGACCGCTGACTTCGGAGGGGCTGGCGGGAGAGATCGCGCGGTTGAGTGAAGGGATTGAGAGTTTAAAAGCTGTCGGAACGGGGGCCTCCGCTCCGCACAGTCCACATTTGTATTTCTACGATTCAATCAGTCCGATTGTGGAGGCGGATTCCATCGACATGTCGCGCGTGTACATGGCGGCGCGATATGACAAAGGGTCGCCCGATTACATCAACTGCCCGATGACACAGGAAGAATACGGCCGCTTTTACGACGGACTTCTGGCGGCGCAGTCGGTCGAAGAGCGCGACTGGGAAAAGCTGAACTATTTCGAGAGCTGCCTGCCGATTGAGGAGATCGCACGGCGTGGGCGCGACACGCTGCGCTTTGGGCCAATGAAGCCGGTGGGGCTGATCAATCCGCGAACCGGCAGAATGCCGTATGCGGTGGTGCAGTTGCGGCAGGAGAATCTGCGAGCGGATTCTTACAACCTGGTGGGATTCCAGAATCATCTGAAGTTCGGCGAGCAGGCACGAGTGCTGCGGCTGATTCCGGGTCTGGAGAATGCGCGGTTTCTGCGCTACGGGCAGATTCACCGGAATACCTACATCAATGCGCCGACGTTGTTGCGGGAGACACTGCAGATGAAGGCGCATCCTCGCGTGTTTTTTGCAGGACAAATTTGCGGGGTCGAGGGTTACGTCGAGTCGATTGCGACCGGGCTGATGGCGGGGATAGGTGCGGCTGCGCTGGTGCTGGGGAGCGACGCGGTTGCTCCGCCGCGTGCTTCGGCGTTCGGATCGCTTACGCACTATGTGACCCACGCGGACGCAAAGAACTTTCAGCCGGCGAACATCACGTTTGATCTGTTGCCTCCGCTCGAGAAGAAGGTCCGAGATCGCAAGGAGCGGCACCGGTTGCAGTGCGAGCTGGCGCTCAAGGAATTCGACCGGTGGATTGAAAGCGTCGGCGTGACAGCTGTCTTGCACTGAACGCGGGATTCTGTTCCGAATTGATTTGCGCCGCGACGTGCTTCGCAGTACCTTGCTGCTGAGGCATTTGCGCGAGGTGCACCTTGCCAATTTCTGCAGTGGATACCATCACGCTGGCCTTCCAGCACACCAAGCAGCAGCTGGTGCAACCGTTTCGCTTCTGGCAGTGGACGCGACTGGCAGTGGTCGGGCTATTGGCCGGGGAAATGGGCTCCAGCGGCTTCAACATCCCAAGCAATTTCAACTTGCCGCAGCAGACGGGGAACTCGCGCCACTTGCTGGACTCGGGACTCGGGGCGATTGATCCGGCAGTGTATGCCGGACTGATTGCGGTGCTGGTTGTGGCAGGGCTCGTGTTTGGGGTCATCCTGCTGTACATCAGCAGCGTGATGCGATTCATCCTGTTCGACAGCGTGCTGGCGAAGGAGTGCCACATCCGGCAGGCATGGAGCCGCAGACAAGGTCCGGGATGGAGATTTTTTCTGTGGCAGGTGGGCTACACGCTGGTCACGATCGGGGCGGCGCTGGTGCTGGTTGGAATCCCTGCCGCTTTTGCCTTCGCGATGGGATGGTTGACGGCGCCCCGCGAACACCTGGTGCCTTTGATTCTGGGCGGTATTGTCTTGTTCTTTGTGGTGGTGATTTTCTTTGTGGCGGCAGCTGTGATTCATGTGCTGACTAAGGATTTTGTGGTCCCCCAGATGGCGATGGAGGGCATCGGCGCGGTCGAGGGCTGGCGGCGCCTGTGGCCCATGATCCAGGCAGAGAAGGGCGGCTATGCCGTGTACGTGGTCATGAAAGTCCTGCTGGCGATCGGGGCGGGGATCGTCATTACCATTGTTTCGGTGATTCTGGGCCTGCTGGTCGCGATACCGACTGCGGGGTTGGCGATTGTTGCGGTCATCACAGGCAAGTCCGCGGGGCTGACATGGAACGTTCTTACCATCTCTGTGGCGGTGGTGGTGGGATGCGTTCTGCTGGCGGCGTTTCTGTATTTCTTGGCGCTGATCGCGGTGCCGGTGATTGTGTTCTTTCCGGCGTATTCGATTTACTTCTTTGCGGCGCGATATCGGGCACTGCACCTGGTGCTGTACCCACCGCCGGTTCCGGCGCCGACTCTTGAGACTGGAGGCGGGCCGCCAGAAGAACCACCGCCGCTGCCAATGACTCCCGAAACGATTGGATAACTGCGGTCGCCACGCTTGGCGGACAGCCGAGGCGGCGTCTCCACGTGAGCACTCTTTGCTATTTCTTGCCGTGAGGCCAGGAGAAGCGTCGGCCGATGATGCATTTCACGATGAGGTGATCGGTGGAACGCGTCGCGCCAACGCCGACTCCGAAGTTGAACTCCCACTGCGGTCCGAAATCGACGTCGATGGTCGGGAAGAATTGCTGCTGCTGATCCTTGAGCGCGTCGAAGCCGGCAAGTGACCCGTAGGCCGCGTAATACTCCAGCCCGCCCGCAATCTTCTTGGTGAAGTCGTAACTGACTTTCACGTTGGGCGAGAATGCAACGCCCTGGTTCACGCCCGGGCCATGAAACGAACGGTCGAGCGCCGGATTGAAACTCAAATACCAGGGGCCGATTTTCTTGTCGACGATAGGGCGAATCTCCCAGGTCCACGTGTCCGGCGAAAATGCGGCGCGCTGGTACCCGATCTCTGTCGAAAGGCTCACGCCCACCGGCCAGTGCCACTTCTCCGGGGCGCGCACGCGCGGGCGAATGTGATCGCCCACCCACTGCCATCCCCCATCGGATTGAATGCTCGAGAAAACGTAGAAGCCGACCTCGGACCAGTCATTGATTCCCTGGGTCAGTTCAAGGGTTTCATGCATGGCGTGATTAGTCGGGAGCATGCCGTTTTGCACCGTCTTGATGCCTTCGACGGTGAAGTTGGAATGGATCTCGACCATGGTAGAGCGCGGTGGAACTGTGTCGTAACTGTAGACCTGGATTTCGTAGTTGTCCTGGGCGTGGGCGCAGGTGGAGAGGATGGCGCCTGCCAGGAAAAAGAAGAAGAGGGATCGCAATGAACGATGCATGGGTCTTAACAAGTGTGCAGGCTGCGATGTAGTCGCGACCGCTCTTTCATGATGCACGGTGCTGGTGGGAAGACGCAAATGCCAGCACAACCTGCGCATTTCGGGCGCAGGGGCTCTCGTGTCTTCGCCCCTCGGAATGACAAGGACTGACGGGGAACTTCATGACTAAATCAGGTGTCTGATGTTTGCAAGACACGCGCGTGCCCGAGAGGAGCAACTTCTATGGCATTCTCAATGGCAGGCGGAGGTCCGTCCCGACCGCAAATTAACGTTACGCCGTTGATCGACGTGCTGCTCACTTTGATCGTGATGTTCATGCTAGCCGTTGCGATGGACAAAAAGTACGGGGAAGTGGCACAGATTCCGCAGCCCGATCAGAAGCAGGATTCAGCGGTAACGCCGCCGCGCACGATTGTGATTCAGCTCGTGTGGGCGAAAGATGCGCCGCCGACGTTCAAGATCAATCAGGACGACGTGCGCTGGGAAGATCTGGAAATGCGGCTGGCGAAGATCTATTTAACGCGGGCGGAGAAAGTGGCGTTCGTCCGCGGCGATGCTGACGTGGATTTTCAGTACGTGGCGGACGTAATTAATGTTGCGCATCACGCTGGCGTGCAGCGGGTGGGGTTGCTGACAAAGGGGCATGAGGTGGCGGGGGACTAGCTACCAAGTTCCTATCCTGCCTCGCTGTGCTTGGCGGACAGCCGAGGCGGCTGTCCCCACGCGAGTCTCGCCACTACGAATCCCTCGCCCTGTTCTTGATCCAGATGGGCGTGCCGACAAATCCGAAGGCCTCGCGGATCTGGTTTTCCAGGAAGCGCTGATAGGAAAAGTGCAATTTCACAGCGCGGTTGGTGAAGAGAACGAAGGTGGGCGGGGCGACCGAAGCTTGCGTCATGTAGAGAATTTTCACGCGCTGGCGCATGGGGACGGAGGCGCGTTCGAA
>Ga0075017_100000260_pt1 | contig 27219 bp, 17 predicted proteins | sample AleBraG_ABR_2012_FD_71475 | JGI IMG/M metagenome (GOLD analysis project Ga0075017, IMG submission 71475) | Freshwater sediment microbial communities in response to fracking from Pennsylvania, USA - Alex Branch Run_MetaG_ABR_2012 | ecosystem: Environmental > Aquatic > Freshwater > Creek >... | reverse complement strand
GTGGTGCTTTCAATTGGAACGTGCAGTTGCTTCAATCGTTTCCCCCTGGTTCGCGAGGCTATTTTGGCTACCGTGTTAGCATAACCTGAGGGCGGCTTTCTCACTAATTTCGATGCATATTCTTGGAGTGGTTTTATTCGGAGGCATTGCAGTTTTCTGGCTAACACACGGGCTACGCGTGGCATTTGGCGCGATCAAATTGCCCTGGCTAAGGGATTTCGATCCGGCTTCCAATGCGGACTGCCCTTCGGTTTCCATTCTGCTTGCAGCTCGCGATGAAGAAGAAAAACTGCCCGCCGCACTCTCCACGCTGATGCAGATTGATTATCCAAATCTCGAAGTGATTGCGGTGGACGACCGTTCGCAGGATGCAACTGGTCGCATTCTGGACGAGTTTGCCGCGCAGCATCCGCGGCTGCGTGTGGTGCATGTAGAAGAGCTGCCGCCGGGCTGGCTTGGAAAAACACACGCGCTGCAGAAAGCGTACGAGGGTGCGCGCGGCGACTGGCTGCTCTTTACCGATGCTGATGTGCGTTTTGCACCCGATGCTGTGCGGCGCGCCGTTGCGCTGGCAAAGGAACGCAAGCTCGATCATCTGACGCTGTTCTGCGACGTGGAGAAAGTCGGGTTCTGGGAGACACTACTGATTACTTTTTTTGGACTTGGATTTCACCTGGCGACGGACTCGGCTCGCGTGAACGAGCCGGGTTCGACCCGCTACGTGGGGATTGGCGCATTTCAGTTGGTGCGGCGCGAGGCATACGAACAAGGCGGAACGCACAAGCGACTGGCGATGGAAGTCATTGACGACATGAAGCTGGGGAAGATTGTAAAACGGGCCGGTTTCAGCTCAGGGTGCGCGGTGGCGCATGATTTCGTCTCTTTGCGTTGGCACGCCGGATTGGGCAATCTGATTCGCGGAGTTACAAAGAATTTTTTTGCGGGAACCGGTTTCGACATCGGGTTAGTCGCGGCCGGGATTTTAGGCATCGTTCTGCTGAACATCCTTCCATTCTTTGGAGTGATTCTCTGCCGCGGTTGGATGCAAATTTTCGCGGTGATTGCTGTGTTTATTGCGTTGGTGTTTCACGGCGGTGTTGCGGTCGTGATGAAGGTCTCGCCGCTGTACGCCTTCACGCACCCGTTTGGCGCAGCGCTGTTCTGTTACATGCTGCTGCGATCCACTGTGGTGACCCTGCGGCAGGGCGGCATCGTCTGGCGCGGCACGTTTTATCCGCTGGAGGAATTGAGGCGCGGCCTGGTTTAACCTGCTGATTCCTGAGGTGAGACAGGCATCTCTCCTGAAAACATCCCCGCGAGATCTCTCTGCTTGAGGGACCGGATGCGGTCACGGAGCTGGGCGGCTTTCTCGAATTCAAATTTCTTGGCGGCTTCGCGCATTTGCGTTTCAAGCTGCTGCAATACTTCGGCAAGCTGCGCCTCATTCTTGATCTCTGCCGCGGCGGCATCCAATCCAGCTTCATCGAGCGGCACAGTGACGTAATCGGCTTCGACGATGCGCGCTAGGTCCATATCCACGGACTTGATGATGGACATGGGCGTGATGTTGTTTTCCTTGTTGTAAGAGACTTGCTTGGCGCGGCGGCGATTGGTTTCGTCAATGGCCTGGTTCATGGAATCCGTGCGGCGATCCGCGTAGAGAATGGCGCGGCCCTCGATGTGGCGCGCGCAACGGCCAATCGTCTGGATCAGCGAGGTCGTGCTGCGAAGAAAGCCTTCCTTATCCGCGTCGAGAATCGCCACGAGAGAAACTTCCGGCAAGTCCAAGCCTTCGCGCAAGAGATTGATGCCGATTAGAACGTCAAATTCGCCGCGACGCAGGTCGCGGAGAATCTTGATACGGTCCAGCGTTTCCACTTCCGAATGCAGATATCGGCAACGCACGCCAATTTCCGAGAAATACTGCGAGAGGTCTTCGGCCATGCGCTTGGTGAGCGTGGTGACGAGCACACGCTCGTTTTTCTGAGCGCGAATGCGAATCTCTTCAAGCAGATCATCCACCTGGCCCTTGACGGGACGAATTTCAACTTGCGGATCGACAAGGCCCGTGGGGCGAATCACCTGCTCAACAACGACGCCGCCGGCTTTTGTTAGTTCATACGGCCCCGGAGTAGCAGAAACATAGATCGCCTGGTTCACGCGGTTTTCAAATTCCTCAAAGGTGAGCGGACGATTGTCCAGAGCGGAAGGCATCCGGAAGCCGTAGTTGACAAGAGTCTGCTTTCGCGAACGGTCGCCATTGAACATGGCGCGGACCTGGCCGACGGTCTGGTGCGATTCGTCAATGAAAAGCAGAAAGTCCTGCGGAACATAGTCGAGCAGAGTCGGAGGAGCTTCGCCCGGCAAACGGCCGCTGAGGTGCCGCGAGAAGTTTTCGATGCCGTGGCAGTAGCCGATGGTTCGCATCATTTCAATGTCAAACATGGTGCGCTGGACGATACGCTGGGCCTCCACGAACTTGCCCTGCTTCTCCAATTCCTTTTTCCACCACCAAAGTTCCTCCTGGATGCTGACGATGGCGCGGTCGCGCTGCTCTTGCGGCATCACGTAGTGCGTTTTCGGGTAGATGGGAACGCGGGCCAAATCCTCGTGGCCTGCGCGGACTTCTCCGGTGAGCGCATCAATCTGGCGAATGGAATCGATCTGATCACCCCACATTTCGATGCGGTAGGCGTAGTCATCGTAGGTGGGATAGATTTCGATCATGTCTCCGCGAACGCGGAAAGTGCCGCGGCGCAGTTCTTCGCCGCGGTCGAATTGAATATCCACGAATCGGCGGAGCAGGGCTTCACGCGAAGTCTGGTGCCCTTTTTCGACCATGACGAGCATGCCGTAATAGGCTTCCGGAGAGCCGAGGCCGTAGATGCAGGAGACCGAGGCGACGATGATGACGTCGCGGCGCTCGAAAAGCGAGCGCGTGGCGCTCATGCGAAGTTTATCCAGCTCGTCGTTGATGGTGGATTCCTTTTCGATATAAACATCGGCGGAGGGAACATAAGCTTCGGGCTGGTAATAGTCGTAGTAGCTGACAAAGTATTCGACGGCGTTTTCAGGAAAGAATCCCTTGAACTCGTGATAAAGCTGCGCGGCCAGCGTCTTGTTGTGAGCAAGCACGAGTGCGGGACGATTGGATTGCTCGATGATCTTCGCCATGGTGAAGGTCTTTCCGGACCCGGTGACGCCGAGCAGGACCTGGTGCTTTTCGCCCGATTCGAGGCCGCGATGGAGCTGCTCGATGGCGGCTGGCTGGTCACCGCGAGGCTGGTAGCTGCTTTGGAGCTTGAAATTCATGCGAAGGGTCTCCTGCAGGTCTGGCGGAGTCTGCCGAATCCTTCATTATACTCCAGTAGACAAATTCCAGCTTTTTGCGAGCTGCCAAACACTCTTGGCGCAAGGGAACGGCTTAGGGTTTTGTGAGGGGAGTTTCCCCAATCAACAAGACTTGCGAATTGCTCTTGGCTTCGACCTTGTAGCGAACGCTGTTTGAGTGGTCTGCGAGGGCTACGACGACGTCCATGTGCTGAGCGGATTCTTCGGTTGCGCGAATAACGAGGCCAGTAGAAAGCGAGATGTATGTAATCAGTCGGCTCGTCCCATTCGCGATGCCGGCGGTTCTTAGATTGTGCAACTTGTAGTCTTCGGGAGTTGCATTTTTCGGCGAGGAGGATTGCTTCAAAGTTGCGGAGGTCAACAATACCGCGCACAGATCGGAAGGTCCGCTCGCGGCGGAAATCTCTCCGGTAAGAGCAAGTTCGCTCGGCTGGCACGGCTCGTCTCTGACATACACGGACTCCCTCGCCCAATCTAGGCCAGCAATCGGCGTGCCAGCACCGAAGGGCTGCACCGACTTCCAATTTTCGTTCAATTTCACGACATCGGTTGGCAGACTCCAGGCAAGCGCGAATCGAGTCTCCCATTCCCACCAGGCGCGCTGCTGGTCCAGAAGCAGCGTGTCCAGCCCGGTGATGTTTTCCAGTTGTCCGACCGCAGAAATCGTGAAATCGATCGTCTTGCCTTCAGGATCTACGCGCTCGACATTCCAATTTGGCGTCTTGTCGTCTGGTTTCTTTAGCCACACGCCGGAGTCCAGAGTAAGAAATCGTGCGCGTGCATGAACCGCGAATCTAGTTCCCTGCTGTCGAAGTTCAACGATTTCGATCTTCAGCAATCCATGAGCATCCACTTGAGAGGCGGTGGGGGCCATCGGTACGACCACACGGCTCTGCGTCTTTGCGTCGGTGTCGGCTCGATACCGGACCAAGTAGAGGAGTTTCTGCCCGGCGTGGAGCTTTGGAAAAAGACTGACGGGCTTGTCTGCCGCAGCAAGCGGCACTGCTGCAAGGACCAGAATTCCGGCTTTGAGCGAAGGTTTGTGCTTCATTGCGCCGCCGCCTACTGGGATTCCCCGAACGATCTCTTGGGATGCCCGCGTTTATTTGTTGGACGGCTTAAAGTGCTTGTCAAAGAAATCGCTAGCGGCATGATAAGCCTTGAGCCAACTGCGATGGAGCAGAAAATCGTGTACTTCATCGGGGAAAATGAGCTGCTCGATTTCAACTCCTCTTTCGCGGAGGCGCGCGACTAGGTCCACAGTTTGCGTGAAAAAAACGTTGCGGTCGTCGTCGCCGTGAATGAAAAGCACAGGAGACTTCCACGTGTTCACGAACGCGACTGGGGACGACTCGTGGGCCAGCTTGGTGATCTCGGGCGTCATGTTCTTGCCATCCCAATTGTCCGTGGGCCAGTCGTGTACGCCGTGGAGGTCCACGCCAGCCGAAAAAATATCGGAGTTGCGCGCGAGGCCGTCGGCAGTGAGAAGTCCGCCGTAACTTCCGCCCCACAGGCCGATGCGCTTGGCGTCAACATCGGAGCGCGTTTGCAGATATTTTCCGGCGGCAACAACATCTTGATATTCGGAGGCGCCGCGACCAGCTCGGCCGGGAGCTTCGCGGAATGCGTGGCCATATCCGATGCCGCTGCGATAGTTGAGCGCAAGCACAATGTAGCCGCGGCTCGCAAGGTACTGATTCATGCCATAGGAATTTGAGTAGTAGTACATGTAATGCCAGCCGAGAAGCATCTGGCGAATCGGTCCGCCGTGAAGAAAAATGAGCGCGGCGTGCTTTTCGGCGGGATTGGAATTCTTTGGCAGGAAAAGCTGGCCGTGAAGTTCGAGACCGTCCATGGATTTGAAAATTACTTGCTGAGGAACGACGAGCTGATCTGCGGGAAAATCCTTTGGCCAGGTTTCATTTGCAAGAGCGGAAGCTGAAGATGAATGCGAAAGATCGGAGAGGAATGGGCGCGCAGTGTTTCTTGCATCGGAGCCAAAGTAAACAAATTTCTGGCCATCGCTCAGAGCGACGGGACTCCACTCGAGGCCTTCGCCCTTGGTAAGGACGGTGACTTCGCGACTGGAGATGTTCACTCGCGACAGATGACGGCGATCCACGTCGCCGCAATTTGAATTGAACAAGACCGACTTGTGATCGGGAGTAAGATGCCACTGCTCAACTTCACAATTTCCAGGCGTGAGCAGTCTTGGAGCCCCACCGTCACCAGAGAGGGAATAAAGATGCTGCCAGCCGTCCTCCTCGGAGGCCACGAGGAGTTGATCATCCGCCGCCCAATTGAGAATGCCGCCGCCGGTCTCGTCTGCCATTTCCAGGAGCGAGCCTTGAGGCGAGTTGCTGCTGTGCCAAATTTCTTTGGCGGTAAGAGTGCCAACGTCAGCCATGCAAATAGCCCAGGGGTGAGGCTTGTCTGGTGCGACAAAGAATCCCAGAGGAGTGTCGCGCGGTTCGGCGGGCTGGCGAATGAACGCGATGCGCTTGCTATCAGGCGACCAAGCGGAGTCGCCATCGGCATCCACCGTGGGAGCAATGAATGAGATGGATTTGGCGGAGACATCGTAGATGGCGATGAAGGAGTGGTCGCCGCGAGTAGAAACAAACGCGAGTTTTGCTCCGTCCGGCGACCAGCGCGGTTGAAAATTCTGGCCACGAACGACAAGCTGTACAGGCTTGTCAGAGCCATCGAGGGGCGTGAGCCAAATCTGCCCAGCTTTGACGAAAGCGAGTGATCCGCGAGGGGAGATTGCAGGCGATAGACCCGCGTCAACTTTCTTCGGTTCGCCGCCGTTCCAGGCAACGGACCAGACGGTCTGCTCTGCTCCCACAGGACTGCTGGTGGGATTCGGACTTTGGCCGGCAGCGTTCTTTCCCTCACCGCGAACGTAAACGATTGTGGAACCGTCTTCAGAGAAGCGCAGTGAGCCCAACTCCTGGCCGTCCTCTTCGGAATATTTTGTGAGTTGCCGCGCCGCGAATGACGGGCCCTCGGCGACCCAGATGTTGCGAATTCCCTGCTGGTCAAGGGTCCACGCGATGCGATTTCCAGTCTTCGCTGCAATGAGGTTCGATGGAAACGGAGCACTCAATGCCTGCTCGAGTGTGAACGAACCTTGCGCCAGCGCGTGGTTCATTGGAAGCGTAACAAGCAATGCAAGAAACAACGCGAAACGTTTCATCGTGGGACTCCTTTGAAATTGGAAAGCCGATTCTAATCTAACGAGAGAAAATCATGGAGCAGAAACTTGTTCGTCTGCTGCAGCGAACGAGAACTTGAGATTGTCGAGTGAGCCATCTATCTTGAGTTGGCTTTGCGCAAAGGCGCGGCTGGCCGCTGACTTGGATTTTCTAGCTGGGGGTTCGGACTCGACTGAAATCTGTACGGCACCAGCGAACGTCAGGCTTCCCTTCAATACTGTCGAATCCGAGCTCGTCCGGAGGCGGAATGGATCAAACAGAAAGCTTCCATTTTTCAACTCGAATGAGCCCGTTCCGCTGGACCACCGCGAGTTGCCCGCGCGAGCCGTGCCCTCGCGAAGACTAGCCGCCAAGTCCCAGCCCCGGAGTTCCAGATTCTTCAATTTGGTTTCTCCAGTGCCCGACAGTCTCGCCAGGAGTTCTTCCCTTCCCACGCCTTCCGTGCTGGCTTGCAGTTTGCCGCTGGCAGCGCCTTTCACTCTTTCTGGATAGTGCGCGAGCCAGGGTATCTGTGAAAGTTTGACGTCGGTCCAATTGACTGAAATTTCGTACGCCGGTTTGGGAGAGAAACTCCCGTTCAGTTTGGCGCGAACTTTTCCTCCGCGCCAGTCCGCCGTCGCGCCGCCTACTTCCAGCTTGAGTTCGTGAAGCGAGGCGGTGGCAGAAACATTTTCAAATTTGAGTTTTTCAATTGTAAGTTGGGCTATTTTGAGCTGACCTTCGGCGTTCACGCGGCGAACCAGCTCACTCGCGCTCACATCCTTGGTTTCCACGCCCATCAGCGAAGGGAGCAACCGCTGCAGCCAGCTCGGGCGCGCGCGCGGTCCCACCCAACGGTCCAGGTCCGCCGCATCCAGCTTGTCAACGCTCAGCCGATATCTCCAGTTTGAGCCAGACGCGGAGCTGTTTGCGGGAGCTTCTTCAATGGAGCCAGACCATTTTCCGCCGAAAGCATCCACACTCTCCAACTGTGCTTGTGTTTTCCCATTGACCCGGCTCAATACTCCTTCATGGATCGTCAAAGGTTCGTTCAAGCCAGCCACCGCCAGGCTCGCTTGACTCAGGGCCACAGTTCCATTCCAGCTCCCGGCAAAAGGTGTTGATGCTTCCCATTTTCCGCTGGCCGATGCACGGCCGCTCAGCTCCCAACCGGGATTGAGTGGCCGGCCGAAATTCGTCGCGAGTTTCAAGAAATCTTCAGCGTGCGAAACGTTTCCTTCCACGGAGATGGTCCCTGTCTTCGAAGCCAATTCGTGCATGAACGTAAGTTCCGCTGCGTTTTCCATCCCCTCATTTCCGCCGCGTTTTCTCTGCGGCAAGAATTCGCGTGCTTCAACGCCAAGGGCAAATCGGACGGGTCCAATCACAAAAGCGCCATGCTCGCGACCTCCCGTGAATGCCCCCACGCGGACCGGTTCAGCGATGCCAGGAACGGTCATTGTGCCCCCCGTGCTGGAAACCGCAGCAGACTCAAGCTGCAGCGGCCAGCCGCGCCAAGTCATCCCACCCGTGAAGTACTGCTCTGCAATGATTCCTTCCGCGACGCCCGAATGAAACGCCCGATACCAGGCAAGCAGATCGGATGCCTGCACTCCCATAGAATCGCAGCGCAAGTCCAACAAAGGATGGTCGCCACCCTCCAGCGCTAGGCTCCCACGGAGATTTGATCGCGGGCTCTCCAATTCAACCTGATCAGCTGCAAGCAATGCAGCGCCAGCGTTCCAATGGCCGCGAAGATTCAGGTTCAACCGCGGATTGTCCGCCCGCACCGTCATATCCCAACGGTGGATCTGCGTGGCTCTGGATTGCACCGAAAAAAACCAAACGCCCGGCGAAGCGACAGAGTCTTTTGGGGCGGTTGCAGCGCCACTTCCTAGTTTTGCATCCAGGGAAAAAGTGCCGCGAATTCCATAATCCTGGCCACGCAAGAGCCGCAGCAGGTCCGCCAGCGACGCATTCCCCCAGTGGATAGAAATCTGCGCGGGTTGCAGATGGGCGGAAGTTCCGGCTAAATCTCCCCGAACCAGAATAGTCCCGGCTGATTGCAGCGCCACACCGCTTCGCCATGGCTGCGCCTCAAGCTGCAGTTGCCAGCGGCCGGGAGCAACTTGATCCACGCTACCGGAAACATTGATGAAAGCGAATGCCGCCTTTTCATCGGCGAGCTTGAAATTGATACGGCCGTCATCGAAGTCGAATTTCTGCAATCGAATCTTGTCGGCGCTGGGCGGAGCTACCGCAGCTCCCGATTTAGGAATTGCATTGCTTTTCGCGGGCGGCAGCCAATTCTCCAGATTCCAGCGACCCTTGGTGTTACGTGCAAGAATCAGACTGGGCTTGCTAAGTGAGATGGTTCCAAAATCAAATTGCCCTCGCAGCACACCGAACAAACGCAAACCGGCGCTGAGGCGCTCCGCTCTGATGAAATATTCATAACCGAAGGCAGGGTCTTCGCCGACGGTTACTTCTTCGGCGTCAAACTGCAGCGAAGGGAGCAATCGAGCGTTAAAAACTCTGACTTGCACCGGGCGGCCAAAAGCGTGCTCGAGATGCGCCACGAGATAATTATGTGCGCGGCGTGTCCGAACGAGCAGAGACACGCTCACCTGAAGCACTGCGAGAACTGCAAGCAGTGTGACTGCCAGCTTCCACCATCTTCGATTTGCCATCATCCTGCCTGGAACTTTCGCAGAGTATCACTGAAAAAGTCAGGGGCAGGCTTGAACCCGCAACGCGAGTGGGTTGGCCCGCCCCGATGAACCGAATCCATCAAACTATTATTAGTGAACCGTTCTCAGCATGCGGCTCCAACGCGTGCGAGATGGCAAGTGCGCGATCGTGGAAAACACTCCATTCAATCGGGACCAGAAAGTACTATCTCCGCTGTAGTCGCTGCTCTTGGCGTCCACGGACCAGTAGATTAGAAAGGGGCGCCCCATGATGGCATCGCGATCCACAAAGCCCCAGTAACGGCTATCCTGGCTCCGGTCGCGATTGTCTCCCATGGCAAAATACTTTCCTTCGGGGACAACGATCTCATCTCCCTGAACGTATTTCCGAATTTCCGGCCGCCATTCCGCAATGGCATTCAGCGAAACCATTTGGCCCCCCATAGGCGGAAAGTTGTAATTGAATGGGTCATAGTTCGCCGTCGGGTCGTGAACCACGTACGGTTCATTCAATAGCTTTCCGTTGATAATAACCACTCCATCCACCACCTTTAGGTGGTCTCCGGGAAGTCCTATGACTCGCTTCACGAAGTGCTGATGCTCGGCGTAGGGATACTTGAAAACAATGATGTCCCCGCGCTGAAGCTGGCGGTAAGGCAGGAATTTTTCATAGCTTGCACCCGTCCCGCCAAAAATAAATTTGTTCACCAATAAGTGGTCGCCGATCAAAAGAGTTCCTTCCATGGAAGCTGAAGGAATTTTGAACGCCTGGACAATAAAACTCGTGCCAAACAGGGCCAGAAGAACTGTAACCAGAAGCGATTCGAAGTATTCAGATAAGGTAGTCCGGTCGGCAGAGGCCGTGGGCTCCGGTTTTGGTTCTGGCGCTTCGGCTTGCAACTCAATCTCTCCGGTCATCCAGTTTCAACCTTTCGCAGGCGTTCGCTCCAGCAGACTCAAAGCGTTGCTGGCGGCCCGCTGCTCAGCTTCCTTCTTGTTGCTTCCTTCTCCGCTGGCGACGCATCTGCCGTCAATCCAAACTTCGAGAAGAAATAATTTCTTGTGGTCTGGGCCGCTTTCGCCCGCCAGACGGTATTCCGCGGGGACTTTACCCCTTGCCTGCAGAAATTCCTGCAGCGCGGATTTGCAGTCGGAATCGCCCAAGTGTTCGCCGAGTCCCCCCATGGCATTCTCCAACAGAACACGCCGGAGAAAATCGCTTGCGGCCCCCAAACCAGAATCTAAGTAAACTGCCGCGACCAAAGCCTCAAAAGCGTCAGCCAAAATCGTCTGTTTCTCCCGGCCTCCGGTTTTCTCTTCCCCCTTACTAAGGATCAAGTGCTCCCCCAGCTTCAATCGCCGGGCGGCTAATTCCAGGGCCCTCGCGTTCACAATTTGTGCGCGGCTCTTCGAGAGCTGGCCCTCACTCCAGTGGGGATACGCTTGCAGAAGGAACTCGCTCGTGACCAGCTCCAGAACGGCGTCCCCAAGGAATTCGAGGCGTTCATTGTCGCACGGCACCGCGGGTTGCTCTGGTTCAACTCCTTCAGAGGGGCGAGAGTCGGCAGCCGCGGAGCTGTGAGTCAACGCCTGCTCCAACAATTCGTGCTTTACGAATTTAAGGCCTAGACGATCTTCCAACTCGTCCCGAGGAATCTGGACCTCCTGCTGCATAGTTTCCACTGCCGTGAACAGTTCTGCTTACTTGGGAGCGCTTAGTTGCGTGAGCGATTGCTTCTTCGTGTCCTCGGCCTGACCTTTGCAAACGTCCTGCAGAGAGCCCGCGATGGCGGCGCATTTGTTGAACGCCGCGACTGCATCGTCAAAATGTGATTGGTTCCTGTTTGCCACTCCCAACAAATAAAAGTTCACTGGGTCCACGATGGGGTCCACTTTAATGGACTGCTCTAATTCAATGATAGCTTCGGCAAACTTTCCGTGCTTCACGTAGACCAGGCCAAGTCCGCTGTGTGCCATGGCCAACGTCTGGTTCTTCGCACCGGCAAACGCTTCATCCGTCATGCCGTCTGGCTTCGGAATCGTTGGAGTAATCTCGATGGCCTGCTTCGAATACTGTTCGGCTTTGGTCAGCATCTGTGCCGCATCAGGCGCCGCTCCCCGCGCACCGCGTGAGAGCCCCTGTCCTAGCATGGCCAGAGTGGAGACGTCGTTGGGCTGCAGCGCAACTTCCTTCTCGCCATACTCGCGCATCTTTTGAAGATTTCCGGTCTGAAAGTAAGACGCGGTCAGGATTCCAAGCACTGCCGACTTATACCGGCTCTCCGGATACTTTTGGAGAAACTCTTCACCCCCTTGAATCTTCTTGGGCAGATCGCTCGTCGGCAACGCCTGGAATGCTTTGTACGTCGCATCCTCCTCTGCGTTCACGGGAGCGGCCTCAATCGTAAGTGGCGTGACATCGGGTTTCGGTTTGTCACCCTGCTGAGCCGGAGGCTGGCTTTGTCCGCCTTGAGAACTCTGCGCCGAAGCGATGCCGCTCACGCCAATCGCCATCAAACCAAGCGCGGCCACCGAAACTATTTTCGTCCAAATTCCGCTCATCGTTCATTCTCCTGTGTCAGATTTTTCCGCCTATCAACTCCGGTATTCACTAAATTCCGCCGATCGTTCAATGAACCTTGCAAATTCTCAATACTTCACGGCCGCGCGGGAAGTTTATCCGCCCCAATGTTTGCCAGACCCTTTTGCGCAGCTACCCTCGCATTGTCCGGCGACCCCTCCACAGCCAGCGCCGACTCAAATTCCGACTTTGCCACGAACGGGTTTCCTTCATCGTCGTAAATTCGCCCAAGGTAGACGTGGGACCACGCCAGCACCATCGGATCTTGCGAAGCCGCATGTTCGCCGGTCGTCAGCCTTCCGAACACCTGCTTCGCACGGGAAGCGTCGTGATCCAACAGTGCAACTTGCCCGATCCCGTACCACGCACGCGGCTGGTCTGGATATTTGGTGAGTGCTTTTTGAAAGGAAACTTCCGCGGCCCGAGGATTCCTCTCGGCAATTCGGCGTTCGCCTTCCGTCAACAGTGCGATGAACTCGGTATCATTCGGAACCGTCGTAGGCAACGCGGCCCGCTTTGCGGCAACTTCTTCCGCGGCTAGTTCTTCCGTTGCTGCGCTCTGTTCTGCCGCGGCAAATTTCACAGACGTCAGCCGGTTCGACTCAGCCTGAGTGTTAACAGCTCTCACCAAGTCAGGGAAAAAGAGCTCCATGGAAGGCTCTGACTGTTCGTACTTGGCCAGCGCCGTAAATAGCGGGCGCACGAGGATATAGCCATCTTCATCGTCACGGTTCATTGCGGATTCCCGCTCGCCAGGAGAAAGTCTTTTGAGTTTCAATTCCACTGCCCGCACCATGCATTCGGCGAAAAACGAATCAAAATCATCTTTCAAATCAGCGGGGAGTCGAGGAGCAGTAGCCGCTTTGTCAAACAGGGTACGCTTCGCCGCCGTCACGTGAGGGTACACCAGCGGCAGCCCATCCATTAGATAGTGCAAGAACGCATGGCGGATGATATCCAGGGGAATCACTTCCCCGCCGCTCACCACCAATCCGTAGTGATTTCCAAAATTCCGCACGTTGGTGATTCGGCCAACCAGAGGCTCCACGACGATCCGGAAGCTCTTGGGTCCATAGGGTTCCGTGATCTCCCGCAAATACCCGGAGGAAACGAAGACAATCTGCCTCAAAGGATCGTGCAAACGGGCCACTTCTCGGCTGTAAATCGGCTGCACCTGCCTCCAGATTTCGCCGATTTTCTGCTCCTGGTAGTAGTCCGATAGAATCTCGCTGAATCCTTCAAGCGCAATCACGTCCGGCGGCAATTCCTCGCGTCGCAAGTTGCTCTTAAATGCCGGAGCCGGCCCGGAGACAAGTCCAAACCAGATGTACCTGGAGAGCGTTGCCCCGGGATCTCGCAGTTCATGCTTGCGGTAAAACTCCCGCACCGCCTCCACGGCGGGCCCCTCCTGTTGCCGCAGGCGCTCCCTCATTTGTGAGCGGAAGGCCGTCCAGTGGTCAGCGCTTACGTTGGACTCAAATCCTGACGCCAGAAGCGCGCACATGGTGGTGAACATCGCCTCGCTACCATCCACCGTCACGGAGTTTTGCGGCGCAACTCTCATCGGCGGAGCCGGAACCGCCTGCTGCGCTGGCGCCGGTGCTAGCATCTGTAGTGTGGCTGGCCCGGGCGATTGGCCCATCATCCCGGCGGGAAGACTCAGCACCGCCCCCAATCCCAATACCGTAATCAAACGCTTCAAGTCACTATCCTCTATTGCCGGCCATCCAAGCGGTCAGCCTTGCAAATCCCCCGGTCTTGGCACTTTCAGCTCGGAGGGGAGATTTTGCGGGCAAACTGTGGCCAACGGCCCAGCCGGCGCATCTTGTCAATCTACCGTTGCGCTTCCCTTCCGTCAAGGAATGTGGTCCCTCGAAAGCTTGCCTTGTTCTAAGATTACGAAGCAAATATTCCCTGTTCAGGTCGCATCTGATAACAATGAAGATGCGCTTAATTCGCCTCGGGATGGTTCGATACATGCTCTCAAAATCTCTGGTTCAAGTTCGATTGCTTTTATTGATTAGCTTCTTTATCCTCGCCTGCCCATCTGGCCCTCAAGCACAGCTTGTTCAAGAGAGCGCCGTTCCTTCACCTCAAGCTACCCCTCAAGCTCCCGCCAATCCTTCACCAATTCCCACGGGCAAAAAGCGGCTTTCTCAAGAACTGCAATTGACCGGAGAAGAGTCCTGGATTGACGCCGGCATCGATGTCCAAGCAGGGGAACGTGTGCTCATTACGGCCTCGGGCAAATTGCGCTATGCCGACGCAAAGGCTGACAACGGCCCCGCAGGCCTGGGCCGCGGCTTCCGAGATCTTCTCCGCGTGCTGCCTCTCAACGATGCAGGACGAGGAGCTTTGATTGGCCGCATCGGCGACAAAGACGCTGCGCAACCTTTCCTGATTGGCGCGCAGCGCGACTTTTCATCACCCATCTCTGGGCGCCTCTCGGTGGGAATTAACCAATTGTCCGACGACACTGGAACCGGCAACTACACAGTTCGCGTAGAAGTCTACGCAACCGAAGGCGGAACTCCGCTCGAAGTGGCAAGACAAGTGGATTCCATTTCAGGTGTCGACGCCGCACTCTTCTCCAAAATTCCCCGCCGCATTGGCGACAAGCAGGGCAATCCCGGCGATATGGTCAATTTCCTCATCCTAGGCTCGGAAGCGGACATGCAAAAGGTCTTCACCACCGCCGGATGGGTTAAGGTGGACGCTGATGTGAAGGACACTGTTCTTCACGGCCTGATCGAGAGCCTCTCGAAAGAGTCCTACCTCACCATGCCTATGAGTCAGCTTTACTTGTTCAATCGACCGCAGGATTACGGATGGGCTCACGCCGAACCTATCAGCGTCGTCGCTTCCCGCAATCACTTGCGCATCTGGAAAGCGCCATTCCAGCTAAACGGGGTCGTTGTTTGGGTGGGTGCAGCCACCCACGACATCGGCTTTGAACGCGACAAACGCAACAACGGCGTCACGCATAAGATCGACCCGGACATTGACCTTGAACGCGACTTCGTCGAGAAAACTCTTGCCTCCACAGGCCTGGTCGCGGAAATTGCCCACTTCCTGCCAGATAATCCTATGGAGGAAGCCAAAACGGCCACCGGCGGCACCTTCCACTCAAATGGCAAGGTGCTTGTGCTTAAACTCGCTGACTCTGGAAAGTAATTCTTCTCTGTTTTCGCGGAGGCTTTCTGTTCGCTTCTCCAAGCGCGAAAAACCTGATGGCGGCGCCTGGGCCAGAGCGCAAACTAACTCCAACTCCCGGCGCCGCTCTCGCTGCAGCTGCTGTCCCCAGCGCGTTCCATCCAGTCCATGAAGCGCAAATGAAACCAATTGACGCGGTTCCACTAATTCCCCTCGCCTCCGACTTGCTAAATTCCTCACTCCCGCAGCCGGTTGGTTCCGCTTGACTCCCTTTCTCCGATTTGGGGTATGATGCCGTCACGCGCAGCGCTCACCCCCGCGTTGGGGCTCCGCGAAGGGGATCGCTCATGCTCATTACCAAGCCTGCAAACGAATCAGGCAGACTCGTCGCCTTGGAGCGGTATGCCATATTGGATTCGGACCCGGAGCAGACGTTCGACGATCTCACGCTGCTTGCCTCGTTCGTCTGCAAGACTCCAATCGCGCTAATTTCATTGGTCGACGAAAAACGCCAATGGTTTAAATCCAGAGTCGGGATAGACGCCGCCCAAACTTCGCGCGATATCGCCTTTTGCTCCACGGCAATCATGCAATCTGACGTTTTTGTGGTGAGTGATGCGCTTAAGGACGATCGTTTTCGTAACAATCCGCTCGTCGTTTCTGACCCCAACATCCGCTTTTATGCTGGAGCGCCACTTATTAATGAGGACGGCTTTGCTCTGGGAACGCTTTGCGTAGTGGATCGAACCCCTCGCGAACTTACACCCGATCAGAAGGAAGCCCTGCAAGCTTTGAGCCGCCTGGTTTTGGCTCAGATGGAATTCCGACGCAACTTGATTTTGCTCAAGGAAGTGCTGACCGACCGTACGAGAGAAGAGCATGCGCGCCAGAGTGAACTGCTCCACGTGCAGCAAACGCTGATGCGCGTCATGGGGGTTCGTCACTAGATGTTTCAAGCCGCCAGGGAAGGAAGGCGGACCTACGTTTCACAACGAACTGCGTCTACTGCACGTGCTTCGAATTTGCCTCCCCAAGATTCCACCGACTGCGTCCCAAAGTCTTATTTAAGATACAACTCGCTATCCTACGCGTAGTTATAGTCCAGCCTGAGACTTGCGCTGACTGGCCGTGTGTTGCCCGGGCCCGTGAACCTCCGGCGAGAATATCCGCAACCGCAAGCATCTCAAGGCTCCGGCCGGCCAACCCTGTCTTGCCCTCCAATTGGATTCCCCATCCCCAAGCCCCTCATTTCGTTGACTTGTCCGCCTTCGCTACCTAATATGGCGCAGGTAGCTTCCCCGCATGATTGGCAAGACCTTCTCTCATTACCGCATCCTGGAGAAACTCGGCTCCGGAGGCATGGGTGTCGTTTATCGCGCCCGGGATGAACAACTCCAGCGCGATGTCGCCATCAAGGTCCTGCCTGCTGGCACCCTGAGCACCGACGAAGCTCGCAGGAAGTTCCGTAGGGAGGCTCAGATGCTGGCCCAGCTCAACCATCCCAATATTGAAGCCATCTATGAATTCGCTTCCGAGGACGGCACGGATTATCTGGTGATGGAATTCGTCCCCGGAATGACGCTCACGGAAAAACTGTTCAGCGGAGCATTGCCGCAGCGCGAAATCATCACCCTCGGTTTGCAGATCGCTGCAGCTTTGGACGAAGCTCACCAGCGCGGTATCGTGCATCTCGATTTAAAACCCGCTAACATCGCGCTTGCTTCCAAAGGCCAGGCCAAGGTGCTCGATTTCGGCTTGGCCAAATTCTTTCATCCGAACGAAGAATCTACCGCTGACAATTTGACGAGTGCGTCGTCCGTTGCAGGAACTCTTCCCTACATTTCCCCGGAACAGCTTCGCGGTGAATCGGTCGACGGCCGGGCGGACATTCACGCTCTAGGTGCGGTTCTCTTCGAAATGGCGACGGGCCGCCGTGCATTCGCGGAAGAGATTCCCTCTCGGTTGATCGACGCCGTGCTGCACCAGGATCCTCCGCCGCCTCGAACACTGAACCGGCGCCTCTCGCCGGAACTGAACAGCATCATCGTAAAGTGCCTCGATAAGAATCCCGACCACCGCTACCAGTCTGCCAAGGAACTATTTGTGGATTTGCGCAGACTTGAACAATCCACATCCTCCGGCGGCACATCCCCTCGAAATTTGCCTTTGAAAACCAGCACTCGCTCCAGCAGGCGGCTCGGACTGGGAGTTGCAGCGTTCACCAGCGTTGCTCTCTTGGTTTTCGTCGCCAATATTGGCGGTTGGCGCGATCGCTTGCTCGGCCGCACTCGAACCCCTCAGATCCGCTCCCTCGCGGTGCTGCCATTCGACAATCTTTCCGGGACTCCCGAACAGGATTACTTCGCCGACGGAATGACCGATGCCCTGATTACAGATCTAGGCCAGATTCAAGCCTTGCGCGTTATTTCTCGCACTTCCGTCATGCGCTACAAATCTGCCCGAAAGGCGCTGAGCGAAATCTCTCGCGAGCTCAATGTGGATGCGATCATCGAAGGCTCGGTTTCCCGCATTGACGGCTCCGCCCTCGTTACCGCGCGGCTCTTTTATGGACCTACAGAACAGGAGCTCTGGTCCAAGAATTACCAGCAGGAACTCAAGAACGTGCTCGCACTGGAAGGCGAGGTCGCGGACGAGATTGTCACCGAGATCAGCCTGCAGATCACTCCGCTCGAACACGCGCAGCTAACGCAAGGCGGTTCCGTGAACCCAGAAGCCCACGAGGCTTACCTTAAGGGCAACTATTTTTTGTGGGGTACACCCGACCAGAAACAGAAAGCCAAAGAGTATTTCGAAAAAGCCATTCAACTCGATCCAAATTACGCTCCGCCGTATGCAGGGCTCGCCGACTACTACTGGTCCAGCAACGATCTGCCGCCTCGGGTTTATATGCCGCAAGCAGAAAAGTATGCTCTGAAGGCGCAGGCCCTCGACCCCAAGCTGGCGCGCGCCTATCTTGCCCTCGGGAGCGTTAGCTCTACCAGGGACCGAAACTGGACTAAAGCGGACAGCCTCTACCGCCGCGCGATTGAGCTCCAACCCAGTGATGCGGAAGCTCGCCGCGTTTATTCTTCCTTCTTGGTTGCATTTGGAAATCGGGTGGAAGCCCAGGCCGAAATTCGCCGTGCACAGGAACTCGATCCTCTCTACATCACTACTCAAATCACAGCGGGCTGGGTGTTCTATTTTTCACGGCAGTATGACAACGCTATCGGGCAATGCAAGAAAGCACTGGAACTCGATCCCAATTCTGCGGGCGCCTATGATTGCATCGGCTCATCCTTGATTGCTAAGGGTCAGTACGAAGAGGCGATCCCGGCCTGCCGCCAGTCAGTGACAATGTCCGGGCGGGCTCCTTCACGCCTTGTTGGATTGGGTCAAGCCTACGCTTTGGCGGGTCAAAAATCCGAGGCCCAAAAAATCAGTCGTGAATTGCGGGAATTATCCCGGAAACGCTATGTGCCGCCTTACTTTCTGGCAAAACTAGAAATTTCACTCGGAAATAGAGAAGGCGCGTTGGCCAGTCTGGAGGAAGCTCTTGCGAGCGGCGACACATTTCTTCCCTGGCTGAAGGTCGAACCGAGTTTTGATCGCTTGCGTGGCGACCCTCAATTTGAAGATCTGCTGCACCGCGCCGGATTCAAGAACTGAGTCTTGACTCGTTCGGCCGAATACCTTCACCGAACGGGCTTGGCGTTGCACCGCCTTACCACCCTAGAGAGCAGGATGAATTTCCGGTGCTGGTCGTAGCCTGTTCGTGACTAATGATCACCATGCACTGCGCACCTCCTTCAACTTTCGGCGGTGCTTTTGGCGGGCGCGCATAGTCACAGCCAAAAATTCTGTGCGTGCTCGACGGAGCAAAAACCTTGTATCCGTTCACGTAATCCTCCGGCGCGTCCAGATACTTCTTGTATTCGTCCCCGGAAAGCAGGAGAACTGCAACTTGGGGCCACTTGGGGGCGTCGCTGCTCTTCCATAACTTCATCACCTGGATCCCTTCCGAAAGATTTTCCCACTTCGGTGGGCGCGGCTTCTTATGCTGTTCCTCATCCGCGTTGCCCAATCCTCTCGGCGAGAAAAATACAAGGCACGCTAGTAGCAGAGCTAGGGTTGCGTTTCGCTTCATCTTGTTTTCCTTCCATTTATGGCGATTCGGAGGGCCTCCGCGCTTTTTACACCCCCACCCAGCCCAAGTCAATCAACTAATTTCGCGATTCTTCGATCTTGGCCAGTGCTGGAAGCTCCGAACCATCGCCGCCTCTTGCGTTCACGGTCCCGAAAAGAACTCCGGCGCTTTCTTCAACGTTTGAGCTAAAATCCGTCGCACACTGGGTCTTCCGCGAAGACCTGACCAGATTGAATCAGGGAGCTTCATGGAGCAACCGCCAGAAAAACGCCGGCTTTGGCAGTCTCTGACTTTGATTACGCTCGTCGCGCTTGTCTTGCGGCTCGTCGCCATTCGCTTTTTTTACGCCATCACTTGGAACGACTACGACGATCACCTCATGTTTGGCTTTGAAACAGGCCGCATCGCCCGTTCCATCGCGGGGGGCCACGGCTTTGCAAATCCACTCTCTGTGGAGTCCGGTCCCACCGCGTGGCTTACTCCGCTTTATCCTTACCTCCTGGCCGGTATTTTCAAACTCTTCGGTGTTTATACCATCACTTCCACTTTCGTCATCCTCAGCTTGAACTGTCTGTTCAGTTCCCTGGTTTGTGTCCCGCTTTATCGAATCGCGGACCGGTCTTTCGGGCGCGGCGCAGCCGTCACCGCTTGCTGGATTTGGGCCATCTATCCTTACTTCATCTATTTGCCGAGCAGCTTTGTGTGGGACACCTGCCTCGCCGCTCTGCTTGCTGCGAGCCTTTTTCTGTGGGCGCTGCTTCTCCGCGAGCGTTCGAGGCTTCCGGAATGGTTTGCCTTCGGCGCCTTTTGCGGACTCACCGCTCTCACTAACGCCTCCACGCTCGTGCTGGCAGGAGTGCTCTCCGCCTACGCTCTATTCCCCTTGTGGCGAAGTGGCAAGAAATGGTTCAAGCCCGCCGGAATTTTAGCCGCCGGATTGATCCTTGTCCTTCTTCCCTGGGAAATTCGCAATTACCGCGTGTTCCACACCCCCGTTCCTTTGCGCAATAATTTCTGGCTGGAATTTTGGGTCGGCAACGACGGCAACACACAGAACTGGCTGGATGACTCAGCTCACCCGACCATCAACAAAGAGGAAGAAGCGAAATTTCTGCGCTTGGGCGAAGTTGCCTACATGCGCGAAAAACGCCAGCAGTCGCTGTACTTTCTCGCGCACCACCCATCTCTCTACGCCACTCTTTTCTTGCGGAGAATCGGCTATCTCTGGTCGGGTTTCTGGAACCTCGACCCTTCAAACTTGCAGGACGAGTTCCATAGCTTCGCCAATGTCTATCTGACATTGGCTCTTACCCTCGCGATGCTCCTCGGAATCTGGCGCGCATTTCGCAGCCAGAGCAGTTCACTCTTGCCCTTCTTGCTGGTAGTATTACTTTACCCGGTCCTTTTCTATGTAACTCATCCGAGCATCCGCTACCGCCACGTCATGGATCCGGAAATTGTTATCCTGGCCGCCTTAGGGCTCCGCTCCCTGTGGAATCCACCGGGCACTCCAAATTCCGAATTGCGGGATCCTACGACCGCTTCCTAGTTCGCACCGGCGGACTTTACCCCGGCTTGTTTTTGTTCCTCAATCCAGGCGCTGATCCGGGCTTCCAGAAAATCCAGCGGCAGCGCTCCTCCATCCAGCGCCCGGTCGTGAAACGCTTTCAAGTCAAACTTCGTTCCCAGTTCCTTCTCCGCCTTTTGCCGCAACTCGATAAACTTTAGTTGGCCAATCTTGTATCCCAGTGCCTGCGCTGGCCACGCAATGTAGCGGTCCGTCTCGCTTTGCACAGTCGGCTCATCAATGCCGGAGTTCGCGTGGAAATAGTCCACCACCTGCTGCCGCGTCCAGTGCTGGTCATGCAGCCCCGTATCCGCCACCAGACGCATCGCGCGCTGCAGATCCGCCTGCAAGTATCCGTACCTGCCGTAGGGATCCTGGTAGAAACCTTCTTCCTCTCCCAATCTCTCCGCGTAGAGACCCCAGCCCTCTATGTAAGCGGAATAAAATTCCTGCTGTCGGAAGGGCGGCAGCTCCGGTAGTTCCTGTGCGATCGATAGCTGCATGTGATGACCCGGCACACCCTCGTGATAAGCAACGCATTCGACCTCCATCAGCGTGCGCTTCTCAAACTCACCCGTATTCACCATGATGTGCCCGGGGCGATTTCCATCTGGCGTGCCGGTGACGTAATCCGCTTTTGACGCCTCCTTCTCCCGGAACCCCTCGACCGGAAGGACTTCCACTTTCGCTTTCGGCAACCGCCCGAAAAGTTGCGGTAGCTTCAGCCACATCTGGTCTACATATTTCCGGTACAGATCCAGCAACTCCTGCCTGGATTTTGGATGCAGTGCCGGATTCGCGCGCGCCGCTTCGTTGAAGGATTTCAAATCTGAAAATCCGAGTTTCTTGGCTACCTTCAGCATTTCCGCCTGATCCCGCGCCACTTCGCGCAGCCCAATTTCGTGAATCAGTTCTGGCGCAAGGTCCGTCGTTGTCAGATCTCTTATTGCGTGGGCGTAACGCGCCTCCCCGTCCGGCAGCGCCCAAAGGCCGGGCTCGCTACGCCCCTGCGGGGCATACTCTTCCCTCAGGAATTTCGCGAATTTCTCGTACGCCGGAGTCACCCGGCTTCTCAACACCTCCAGCATTTTCTGCTGCAGCCGGGCCTTATCCTCCGTGGAAAAACTTGCTGGAAACTTCTTCGTGGGGTCCATAAACGGGCTGTCTTCCGGTTTGCTGCTTGCAATCTTCTCCGTCTGTCGCGTCGCCTGCTCCAGCAGGATTTTCGGCGGAATTAGGTGGTCAGCAACTCCCTTCCGCATCCGGTCCGTTACGTCGTCAAACTTCTTCGGCATGTTTTGCAGCCGCGTGACGTAATCTTCGTAATCTTTCACCGTATCAAATGGCAGCACGGAAACTAGTTCTGGCAAATTGATCTGAATCCCAAAATACTGCGTCACCGGCATCTCCCAATCCTTGAATCGTGCTCCTTCCAGCCCCAGCTTCAGATCACGCACCATCAGCTTCTTGTTCAGCATTTCCTGTTCGGGAAATCCCGTCGTATCAATCGCCTCAAACCGCTCGAGAAAGTTTCTCGATGCCTCCTGATCCGCGTAAACCGCCTTTTCCGATTCGTCGGAGGACTTGTCGTTGTAGCGCTTGTCGCCCAGCATAGATGCCCATTCTGGAGAAGTTCGCATTGTGTATTCCCATTGCTCCGCAAGTAGGTCTTTCAGTTGCTTGCGCCGCTCCTCAATTGTGGCGGGCCTGCCTCCAGTCGCACTGTGCGCCTTGCTCAAAACGATTCTCGGCAATCCGGCCACTCCGGCGCACACCAAGAGAGCCACCAGGGCAAAGCCCGCGCCAACGCGGATACCAGGATCAATCTTTCTCATTGGATTGTCCTTTTTGAATCTCCCAGATTCCCAAGAGAATACACCTGGTTCGTTCTCGCAACTCGATTAATTCTTCGGGCAAAAAGCAGACTCTCCGCCTTAGGAGCATCACGCAACAGGAGCCGCCTCCCGCTTCCGTGTTTCTTTCCACAGTGCGATATACAGCTCGAGTTCGTGCATCATTCTTTGGACTGTGCCAAATCCGGTGATTGTGCCCAAACCGGAACAGCATACCCCTCAGCAATACAAATCTCATGCATCAGCCAATCATTAATTTCAGATCGCCTGAACCTATTGCTTCGCCAAGCTATAGCTACTTCTTAGTATTGCTCTGCTCTTGCGCAGTGCTTCCCATCGCTTTGAGGCGAATCTGGGCCAGCTGATAAGACGAATCATGGATATCAATAGGCCTCTTAGGTTTCGTCACGCGGAGATAGTCATTCTTGGCAGTCTCGTACTCTCCGTATTGTTCTGCGATCCGGCCGAAGGCATACCAGTAATTGTCATCCGGATCATCCAGGTTCAATCTATCCATCGCCTGCAAGAGGACTTCGCGGGCCTCCTTCGTCTTTCCAGTTTCTGCGTAAACGCAGCCAAGAGTATGCAGTTCTGCTGGATTGTTTTGGCTCAATTGTGTTGCTTTGAGAGCATCTTCGACATCAGAAGTTTCCACCTTCCCGGTAAACAGCGCACTCCACGCGATACCGTTCAAATCCTGTGGCGCGGCCTTTCCCGCTTCGAGAATTTTCTCTCCGAGACCGTGGGCTGCGACATAGTCTTCGCGAGTATTGGCATTCCAGACTAACCCCCGCATTGCCACGAGGTCTCCAGGGATGCGTTGCAGCCGATCTGCTTCAAGTCGCTCAGCTTCATCGAGCCGGCCTAGCACACGGAGCTCAAACGATTGATATTGAAATACAAGATCCGACTCTGGATATTGCTTAGCTAACTCGACACAAATGGCAAGGGCCTTGCCGTAGTCTTCGAGATTGTAGTAACCAACGAGCAGGGCAAGAGTGACGTTTAGTTTTTCGGTCTCGTCGCTGGCGGAGTTTCTGGCCGATTCTAAGATTGCAATGCTCCGAGCCGCGGTGTCTTTGGACTCTGCTAGGAGCGCAGCGGCTGCAAGCTTGATAGCAGTGTCATCTCCCTGTTTTCCCTTTGTCCACAGCCTGGTAACCGGTGAACCGGAAAGGGGATCATCTCCTCCGATGAAGTGCCGATCCTCGCGTACCCAATCAAGCAGCAAACGAGCGCCGACGGAATCATTGGCAGCAAGGCGATCTAGAGCCTCTAGGCCTATCGCTGTGGGTAACTCCAATGTGGCTAGCACCTTGTATCGACCGTCTTCTTTGACGACGTACATGGCACTTTTGTAACTGGCGGAACTCCAAAGTGATACCTTATATCCGGTTTGATCATTCCCCTCAGCTTTGGGCTGTGCCCTAGCTATGGATAGGTCAATCCCAACGTCCGGAAACAGCCCCGAGCGCGCCTTCCAACTAAAAGTACCTCTCGCTCTTTTGATAAGCCCGTCCACCCTGTCGGGCAGCGCCAGGGCTAGCTTGCCGTTACGGCTACTTACCGAGCGCACTTGGTCGAGGGTGAAATCGGGGCTCGTTTCGAGAAGGTAAAAACGCATTGCCGCGCCCGCGGCATCGTCAGCAAAAACGATCTGTTCGTGAGGCCGGGTTCTGCGGAGCTCGATGGCGTTTGCTGCGGTGTCGGATGCATTGCCGCCCGATGCCCCTGCTTCCTGGAGATCAGCGCCAAGCGGATACTTGCCAAGGTTCTCCAGCATTTGTCCTGCAACCTTCGCCACCTCTTTGAACTGTTCCTCTCCGGCCGTGCGCTTTCTGGCCTCGGCAAGCCCGGCCTGCGAACCATTCATCGCGCTTTCACAAGCGACAATGAGGGCGATTGGCTGGGGATTGAGAGCTTCAGCGGTTTTCCGCGCCTCCGAGAATTCACCAAAATAAAAAAGGGCGAAGGCAAGATTGTTCTGTACTCCAAGTTCAGCCAGATTTTCAGCAGTGAGTTTGCGATATTCGGCCACTGCATCTTTCAATTTGGCGCCAGGGCCATACCGCAGTCCCCATCGATTGTGTTCGAGTAGAATCGCGAGGTTTGCAACTGTGGCTTTGTCCTCTGGATCGAGTTTCACGGCTGCGCGGAATGCCACTTCTGCTCCCGCGTAATCGCTCCCGGGCCGCAGCTTCCTTCCCACTAGGTCATATTCGAGGACATCAGCCAGCGTCTTCTCAGCCAGCGCTGATTTGGGATCCAGTTTTACTGCCGCTCCCGCCTCGTCTCTCGCTGCCTGGCCCATCCCAGCCGCGAGCAAAGCTTTGGCCCGCCGCAAATGAGGTACTGCCTCTTTCGGACGGCGCATGATCAGGTCCCGGCTGGCCTGAAATGCTTCCCGCATCTTTCCTTGGTTCATGAGCGCCTGCGTTGTTGGTTCGAAATAAATCATGATGGCTTGGCCCTCATGCATTTGCGCGAGCTTCTCCCTCAGTTCGTTAGCCTCCGCAACCGTGAGCCGCCGCTTTACCGTATCGAATCGCAAAAGCACCCGAACCGATCCATCACTCTCGGTTGCATATTCTTCCGTCAGTTTTGCGGGACCTAAGGAAACACTTAAGTTCGTGGGCAAAGGTTTGGCCTGGAATCCTACCGGCGGCACAATCTTGTACCGCAATTCGTCGACGAAGGCCTCCGGCAATTGGTAATCCGCTGTTCGGGGCTTTTTCGGTTTATCCTTCACGGCGTCTGTGACTTTTTCTGGCGCTTTTTCTTTTTGCTGCAATTCATCTGGAAGTCTGTAAAACAAGTATTCCAAGCGAATCGCCGCTGCGGCGCCCTCCAGATCCGTAAAACCACATTTCGCTTCGCCTGCCTCAATGACCAGCTGAAATTGTTTTGACAGGTCTGCGGGGTCAGACCGTTGTATTCCAATCAGTTTCTCCGCTACGTATTGGTTCTTGATATATTCCTTCAAGTTCTTTCTGATGTCCTTGTTGTCAGCGTCGGCGTAAGCAGAACGGTACTCCGACTCGAAAACCCCTTCTGGTTCAGTTATTTCGACCACGCGCGCTGGCCCATTCTCCGCGAGGTAGAACTCCCTTTTTTCGAGGATAAGGTTGTCTCGCGATCTCACTTCGGGAGTGCGTTGCAGTCCTGTACTGTCAAGCCGCGCAATAAGGGAGAGCCGTCCTTGATCCGCCTGGGGCAATTGGCCAAGCCGCGCGTACTCATCGGTGGGATCGATCCAAAGATCCGGGTTCCCCGGCACATACAGGATTGCATGGTCGAACAGACCCATTCCGGGTAAATCCGGTTCCAAGTCGTGCCGCTGCCCGACGTTTAGTAGTGCCACATACGATGGAATTCCTGCCGCTCGCAACATCGCCACCGCCAGTGTTGCTTTATCCTTGCAGTCTCCGTATTTATGCTTGAGTGTTTCCGTTGGAGTGTGCGGAATGATTGCCGCGTCTCCAAATTCCACTCCCGTATACCGGACCTCCCTGCTCAGATATTGCAGAATTACCGAGGCTTTCTGCTCTCGCGTTGTCTTTCCAGAGATCAGCCCGTTGACAAGAGATTGCACCTCTTTCACAGCTGCCTTCTCATCGATAATCTTCCCGTAGCCATCCGCAATGCTTTGCCAGGAAGTCCCCGTCGAAAACGTAATCTGTGGCCGTCCCGGATTTTCGCTCGGCAGGTAGTTTTCCGGATCGTCCAGAGCCTCCATTGGGCCCTGCTCAAAAACGACCTGTACTCGACCGTTTGCCTTGCTCCTCAGGGGTGCCACATCGGGGAGTAATTCAACCGAATAGTGAAGCGGCAGCGAATCGGGGACGTCCAGCACAAGCTTTGATTTTTGTACCGGAACACCACCTCCAAAATAATCTCGGATTACGACACCAACCCCAAGAAATATCCCGCTCTCCTTGGAGATTTCCTCCTCTTCGACAATCGATCCAGGGGCGATCGCGGGCAGTGGAGCCCTCAAGACCCGGGAATCGCCATAAATCTTCTCACTTTCCTCCCGCGCGGCCGAATCGGTAATCGTGCTTGGATCGAGCGCATGGTTCACATTGTCCCGCGTGATGACCCTAGCCCTAATGGTTGGTTTCTCTTCGTGCCAGGGTTCCCAGGTCAGGCTGACCGCGTCCCATCCTTGGGCGCCGACCTGTGTGAGAACTTTGTACAAAAGATAACGCGTATGGACCGCTTTACCATCGGAATCAAAAACGTATTGGTCTTCTTCATCTAGAACTACTGCGTCCATGCTCGCTGGCACACTCACTTTGGAAGCGGCCAGATTCAGCGCGGCGCCGTCAAGGGAAAATCGTTCGGACGTGGGGCCAGGGTTCTTCTGCGCCACCAGGTTTGCAGCACAGCTCCAAAAGCAATAGCCGAGAAACATGACTCTCAAAGAGCGCATGACCGGTCACCTCTTCTGTTAACTCTTCGAGAAAGTATCCTGCTTTGAGTTCCCCCGCAAGCGCATGTCATCAGACGATTATTTATGCCCCAGTATTCGTACTCTTCCTAAATGAAGTTGCTCGGTCGAGGACCTTTTGCGTCCGCGAAGTACAAGAAACATCCTAACTACTTAAGCGTCAGGCGGTAGCGGAGACCTCGAGTTTTCTGGCCTCTTTCCACAAGGCTACGTAAGGCTCGAGTTCGTGC
>Ga0075017_100000259_pt1 | contig 27246 bp, 30 predicted proteins | sample AleBraG_ABR_2012_FD_71475 | JGI IMG/M metagenome (GOLD analysis project Ga0075017, IMG submission 71475) | Freshwater sediment microbial communities in response to fracking from Pennsylvania, USA - Alex Branch Run_MetaG_ABR_2012 | ecosystem: Environmental > Aquatic > Freshwater > Creek >... | reverse complement strand
GGTGACGAAGAAGCCGTCACCGGAGATCATCATGTCGGTGGACTTGCCGGTGAACTGGGCGGATCCCTGCGCGAAATTGGTGCCGATGCCAGCCACTTGAACTCCGAGGCCGATCTGGGCCGGGTTGGTGCCGCCGGCGCCGTTTCCACCGCCGGAGCCAGCCTTGGTCAGCTGGGAAAGCGTGTCCTGGAACTGGACCGAGGAAGACTTGAAACCAGCTGTGTTGACGTTGGCAATGTTGTTGCCGGTGACATCAAGCATGGTTTGGTGGGCGCGGAGGCCGGAAATACCGGAATACAGTGAGCGAAGCATGGTTGAAGCCCTTCTATGCCTGTTGGGGAATATTGTCTGTGGGTGCTGTTACACCGGAAATTTGATCTAGGGGAATGTTCATCTCGCCCACCTTGACCACGGGAATGCCCGAGGCGAAGGAAACGGATTCGGCAATGCCGGACTTGGTGGTGGTTCCGTCCTTGTCCAGCCAAGAGACGTTCTGTCCGATCAAGCCGGCCGCCGACATCCGCATCTGCAAGGAGAAATTCTCCACGGAAACCTTGTCCAGGTTGGTGAGCTTCTCCATGGTGGCCAGCTGGGTGGTCTGGGTGATCATCTGATTGGTGTCCATGGGCGAGGACGGGTCCTGGTTGCGCAGCTGGGCCACCAACAGGTTCATGAACACTTCAGAGTCCATCTCCTGTTTGGGCGCGCGTGCAGGAGTGTTGCTGTAGATGCCGGTGGCCCTGGGGGGAGCTGCGAGTGCGTCGATAGTGATGGTGGCGCTCCTTGTCTAAACAGTGATGTCGAGTGAGATGGTGCTTTGAATCCTGCTGGGCGGGGCCGAACTGGCTGGCTCCTCGCCCGCTTTTTCGCTTCCCGGCCCTTGCTGCCAGGTGCCTGTTGCTGCGCTGCCGTTGCCCCGGAAGGCCTGGCCGGATCCGCCGGATCCGCCGGCACCGCCGGCACCGCTGCCCAATTCCGGGTTCAGGCTCAGCGAGGAGGAGATCCCCTGACCGGCAAGGTCCCGTTTGAGGTCGGCCATGATCAGCCGCAGGCCGTCCCGGCCCAGGTCGGTTGCGGCAAGAAGTTCAATCCGGATGCCGTCGGCGGCCATGTGCGCCCGGACCGTTACAGGGCCCAGCGAATCCGGCACCACCTGGACCGTCATGACCTGGCCGCCTCCTTGACCTGTGGCCAGTGCAAAGATGGGCCGGCTCAGCTGCTCGGCGAGGGGCGGATGCACGGGCTGGCTGCCCACGGGGTTGGCAGGGGCTGCCGGCACCGGCTGTGCCGGGTTGGGCACGGCCGCCGGGCCGGGGCCCACCGTGGCAGGGTTGGGGACCGCGCCAGGCTGGGCCGGGGCACCTTCTGGCGTTTTGGGAGGCACGACGCCGTCACGGGCCATGGGCTCGGAGTCCGCCACCTGTGTGGCAACACTGGGCTGTTCGCCGTCCACCGGGACCGGCTGGGGGGTCGGCCCACCAGCGCCCGCGCCTTGGACAACGCCAGGGGCGACGGCAGCCTGGGTGGGTGAGGGCCCGGCGGTTGCCACGTTCAGGACTGCACCGTTCAGGGCTGCACCGTTCGGGCCGCCACTGGCTGGTGCCGTCCCATTCGTGGCGGCCACAGCCTGCGCGTTCCCCACAGCGGGCACGGATTCCCCCATTGCGGTGGCAGCGCCGGGCGCCACGGCAACAGCTACCTTCGGTGCCAATTCATTTTCCGCAGCCGGTGCCGGTGCCGGTGCCGCCAAAGTGCCAGGCCCGTTGAGGACAGTACCGTTGAGGACGGCCGCATTGAACACGGCACCTTGGCTCGAGACACCCGTGGTGGCTGGGCCAGCGACTCCCGCCAGGGGCGCGCCGTCGGGGAGGCCGGCAGCAGGCGTCATTCCCGGGTTCAGCGGCACAGTGGAGGCGTCAGTTCCCAGGGGAACGTCCGCGCCGAGTGGCGGGAACACCCAGGACATCAGCGGCACAGCACTGTCAGCCCCATGCTCGCCGGGGGTGGCCGGGTTGTCGCGGTTGCCGGGTTCGGCGGGGGACGCCGGCTCCGTTGCCTCCGCCGCGGCATTTCCTTCGTCGGGGACGGCGGCAACCGCCCCCTGGAGGCTGTCCAGAAAGTCTGCCCCTCCCTGGCCGCGCTCTCCCCCGCCGGCACGGCGTGCAGGAGCCGCGGCGGCAAGCAAGGCACCGGCAGCAACGGCGTTCATGGCTGGCCTGCCCGGCGGGTGAGGGCCAACTCATCCAGGAATTTTTGTTCGTCCAGCAATTCGGCGTCCTCACGATTCTTCTGATGTTGCTCCGCCAGTTTTTCCAGCGAGCTGGCTGCCGTCTTCGCCTCAACCAGGGCCGCCTGCGCGGAGTGCGCGTCGGCTTCAATGACGGCACCCAGTGTTTGCAGTTCCAGCAACAGGCTGCGGGAGGTGGCCCGTGCCGCGGCCGCGGCCTTCAGCGCAGTTACTGTGCTGATGTCGGCGTCGCCCTCGGACAGTTCTCCGCGCACCGCCGCCAGGCGCTGGGCATGGGTGCGGCGGCTGGCGTTGGCCCGTGCCAGGGTTGCCGACGCCTGGTCTTCTTGGAGCCGGCGGTAGCGCAGCAGGCCGCCCAGCCTAAATGCCTTGGTCATTGAAGCCCTCCAAACAAGGTGACAAGTGAATGCAATTCCGACCAGGACAGCTCGCCTGGCACCTGGTGGTCCAGGCTTTGCTGCAGGAAGTTCTCAATGGCGCCGGAGTGGGCCAGCGCGGCATCCACCAACGGGTTGGAGCCGCCGTGGTAAGCACCCACATCGATCAAGTCCTGTGCCCCCCGGCGGGCCGCCATGACGCGGCGCAACGTTGCGGCGTCGTGCTTCTGCTCGGCCGTGCACACCTTCGAGGCCACCCGGGAGATGGAGGCCAGGGCATCGATGGAGGGGAAGTGCCCGGCGACGGCCAGCTTGCGCTCAAGCACAATGTGCCCGTCCAGGATTGATCGCACGGCGTCCGCGATGGGCTCATTGTGGTCATCGCCGTCCACCAGGACCGTGTACATGCCCGTGACCGAGCCGATCTTGTCCGTGCCGGCGCGTTCCAGCAGCCGGGCCAGGACGGAAAAGGTCGACGGCGGGTAGCCGCGGGTTGCCGGCGGCTCGCCAACCGAGAGCCCGATCTCACGCTGTGCCATGGCCACGCGGGTGAGCGAGTCCATCATCAGCATGACGTCGGCCCCACTGTCGCGGAAGGACTCTGCAATTCGGGTGGCGGTGAAGGCGGCCCGCAAACGGATGAGGGCCGGTTCGTCGCTGGTGGCCACCACCACAATGGACCGGGCCAGGCCCTCCGGGCCCAGATCGTCTTCGAGGAATTCGCGCACCTCACGGCCGCGTTCCCCCACGAGGGCGATCACGGAAACATCGGCTTCGGTGCCGCGGGCAATCATGGACAGCAGGGAGGACTTGCCCACGCCGGAACCGGCAAACAGGCCCATGCGCTGCCCGCGACCCACGGTGGTCAACGTGTCCATGACGCGGACACCTGTGCTCAGGGGGGTGCGGATGCGTGCCCGCTCCATCGAGTTGGGGGCCGAATTGTCAATCGGCACGCCAATGTTTGCAGGCAGCGGCCCCTTGCCGTCAATGGGACGTCCCAGCCCGTCCAGCACCCTGCCCAGCAGGCCCATGCCTGTGGGGACAAGGACGGGTTCGGTCTTGGCGTGGACCAGGTCCCCTTGCGCCAACCCGGCCACGGGGCCCAGTGGCATGATCTTCAAGGTGTCCCACCCCACCGCAACCACTTCGGCGTCGATCGGTGCGGAATCGGGTGCCCGTCCGCTCAGGCACACCAGGTCTCCCACGGCGCAGCGCAGCCCGCGGACTTCGGCGCTCAGCCCCACCACGGAGGAGACAACGCCTACCCGCTGCGGCGCCACCGCGCGCAGGATGGTGGAGAAGCGGCTGGCGCCCTGGCTGGTCAGCAACCGCGGGTGGGCAAAGGTTCCGGGCAGCGTTCCGGGCCGGGGCGCGCTCATGTCCGCGCATCCTGGAGCGCCTGGCGGGCCCGTGCAAGGGCGGAGGCGACGCCCGCGTCAAGGAAACCGTCGGGAAAATCGGCGATGGCGTCGCCGGCTGCAATGGCTGGGTCCGCGACAATGCTCAGCCCGTTCACTGCTGGCCCGTCACCGGGGACCCCGGCCTGATTCTGGGGCAGCTGGCCATCCAGTGCCTGGACATCGCGCGGGTTCATCCGCACCCGCAGCGGCGGCACAGCACCGGCCCCGTCAAGCACCCGGGAGAGCGCGGCGCGGGCGGAGGTGACGGCGTCGTTCAGTTCCTGTCCCAGCACCGCCTGTGCCAGGGTCAGCGCACAGTCAAGGAGTGTTTGTTCAACGTCAGCCAAGACGGGGGTCACCGTCGCTGCAACCGCGTCGGTGCACACGTTCAGGGCCCCGATTCGTGCGGCATTGGCGGCACGCAATTCAGCCAGCAAGGCCGCGTGCTCGGCGTCCTGGAGCAACCGCAGGCGCGCTGCTTCCTCAGCCGCACGGCGCATTCCGGCCGTATATCCGGCCGTGTGCCCGTCCGTGTATCCGCGCCGGCGCTCCGCCAGCGCACCGGCTCCCGGGGCTGCGGTACCGTTCACGGCCGGGAAGACCAGCGGGGTCGCCGCGACGCCCGTGGCGTTATTGGCGGCGGCGCCAAAGGCACTGGTGTTAGTGGCCAAGGGGGGCCTCGTAGTCGTCCAGGACAGTGATCTCGCCTGCGGCAAACAAGGTCCTGATGGCACGCACGATCTCCGACTGCGACAGTTCAACGTCGACGGCGCGGACAGGGCCCAGGATCTCGATCTCGGATTCCAACAGTTCACGGTTGCGTTCGGAGATATTGGCCCGGACGGCCTCCTCAACCGCGGCAGGCATGCCGCTCATGGCCTTCGCCAGCGTGGTCGGGTCAATGCCACGGAGCACCTTTTGAATGTCATGGTTGGCAAACCTGACCAGGTCTGCCAGGGAGAGCATTTTCGAGCGCAGTTCCGCGGCCAGCTCCGGACTGCGGGATTCCAGGTCCTCCATCAGCGCCTTCTCCGTTGCACTGTCGGAGCGGTTGATGATGTCCACCAGAGGCTGGACCCCGCCGATCGCTGCACGCCGGCCCCGTGGCGCCACCATGGCCACGGCGCGTTGTTTGAGGGTCTCGGCAACAATGTCCACGGCTTCGGGCTGGGGCGGGCCCATGGTCGCGATGGCCTGCGCCACCTCCGCCCGGATGACCTGCGGCATGGCCGAGAGGGCGGCCGAGGCGCTTTGTGAGCTCAAATGTGCCAGCACCAGGGCAATCGTTTGCGGCAGTTCACCCTCCAGCAGGGACACCACCTGGGTGGGGCCGGCGTCGTCGAGGAACTCAAAGCGTTTCCCGGCCATGTCGGTGGCCAGCCGTTCCATGAATCCCGCTGCCCGCTCACTGCCAAAGGAGGCTTCCAGCAGGCCGGCGGCGAACTCCTTGCCGCCCATCGCGGTGGTGCGCCCGCTGATGGCAAGCTCGTGGATTTCCTCAATGACGGCGTCGGCCACCTCCGGCTGGACGCGGCGCATGCGTACAATTTCCGAGGCCACAACCTCCGCTTCCTCGTCGTTGAGGTGGCCCATGACGGCGGCAGCGCCCTGCGGTGAGAGCTGCATCAGGATCGCGGCTACTTTTTGTGCACCGGTCAGCACCAGGGTGTCCCTCATGACTTGCCCCCGTCATCCATGAGCGTGCGCATCAGGACCGCAGCCTTGGCCGGGTCCGCCAGGGCCAGGGCGTTGATGGAGGCCCTTTTTGTGTCCGTGTCACTGTTCTCGACGGCGGGCAGGACGGCCGGCTCCGGGATTCTCGGCAGTGCCGCGGTTTCCATGCCATTGGTCACGGTCATGGCGTTGAGCTGGCTCTGCGCGTCATTGCGCTCGCCCAGGTCCACCAGTTCACGCACCTGGCGTCGGTTTTTGCGGGCGTAGAGGACCAGGATCAGCAGGAGCAGCAGGACTGCCAGCGCGCCATAGAGAATGGTTTGCCAGGTCTTGGCCGTGGCGGCCGCATTGGCCTCGGCCTTGGCGGCATCCAGCGCCGACTTCGCCTGGTCCGCGGCGGCCGTGGAGAACGGCATCACCTTCAGGGTCACCACGTCGCCCCTGGCACGGTCGATTCCTGCCGCGGCAACCACCATGTCCGTCAACGTGGCCGCGTCCACGGCCTTGGCGGCCTCGGTATCGACGGCCACGGCCAGCGACTGCTTTTGCAAGGTCCCCGCCGGGATGGAGGTGTTGGCGGTGGTCTTGTCCACAGCATTGTTCTTGGTGGTCTTCGTGGACTCGGAGTTACCTCCGGTTGCCGTCCCGTTGGGGACCGCAATATTGTCCGGTCCAAGAACCCCGGCACCGGTTCCGGTGCCTGTGGTGGACTTGGTGGTATCGGTTGACTCATTCAGGGCCGGGGCCCCTTGCGGGGCTACAAAGGACTCCTTGAGCACCTCGGAGCTGGACTCATCCATGGCGGCCGTCAGTGAGACCGTGGAATTTCCTGGTCCCACCACCCGGTCCAGCATGGCCTGGACGGCAGTGCCAACCCGTTTTTCGTACTCGGTTCGTTGCTTGTCTGCCCCGCCACCGGCTGCGGCACCGGCGGCTGAGAGGACAGTGCCCTTGGCATCGACCACGGAGACATTGGCCGGTGTCAGCCCGTCCACGGCCGAGGAGACAAGGTGGACCACGGCTTCAACCTGGTCGCTGGACATGGTGGCGGATCCGCTTGTTTCGACAAAGACTGACGCCGTCGGATCGGACTTGGTGGAGGTGAAAACGGTCTTTTCCGGGATGGCCAGTTTTACGGAGGCGTTTTGCACGCCCTTCATGGCCATGATGGTCTTGGCCAGCTCGCCTTCCATGGCGCGCTTGTACGTGACGTTCTGCTGGAACTCCGAGGACGTTACCCCCATGGTGTCCAGCAGGGAGTAGCCACCCGTGGTTGCGGCAGGCAGGCCGGCCGAGGCGGATTTGAGCCGTTCCTCATAGACGTTGGCCTCAGGAACCAGGATCGTGGAGCCGCCGTTGGTCAGCTGGTACGGCACGTTGTCCGTCTTCAGCTGGGCCACAATGGCGCTGGCGTCTGCCGCGGCCACCCCTGAGAACAGGGGCGAGTAGGTCGGCTTGGCCAGCCAGGAGGCCAGCGCCACCGAACCCAGCACCAGCACGGCAATGCCAATGACGGCCAGGGTGCGCTGGGCCGTGCTGAATCCCTTGAGGGTTCCGGAGGCACGGCCCATGAATTTTGTGATGACAGGGGGCATCAGGCCTGCATCCTCATGATCTCGTTAAACGCGTCGACGCCCTTGTTGCGGACCGTGGCAATCAATTCCAAGGTCACCTGTGCCCGTGTGGAGGCGATGGTGGCGTTGTGGATGTCATCGAGGTTGCCGGTCACGGCCTGCACGGCGAGGGTTTTCGAATCAGAGGACAGTGCCTGTGCGTTGTCCAGGGCACCTGTCAAGGCCACCCCGAATCCGTTCCCATTGTCGGCGCCCTTGTCCGCGGCGGTCAGGAAAGCGGTGGGCGTGGTCGCCTGGACTCCGGTGATGGGTGTGAGACTCATGGGCTATTTTCCAATCTGAAGGCCGGCTTCATACATAGTCTTGGCGCGGTCCACAACTCCGGCATTGGCTTGGTAGCCGCGCTGGGCCATGATGAGCTGGCTCATCTGCGAGCCCAGGTCGATGTCCGGGTACCTGACGTACCCTTGCGCGTCGGCCAACGGGTGGTCGGGCTGGTAAACCATCCGGCCCTCTGCGTCGCCAAACGCCGCCCCGGCGACGTAGGCGCCGGAGTTTCCTTCGCCGGCCTGGGCCAGTACGTAGCGGGCACGGAAGGCCTCGCCACTGGTGGGGGCGGCGGTGTTGATATTCGCCAGGTTGTCGGAGACGGCATCCAGCCATTTGCGGTGGAGGGTCAATCCTGTTGAGGCAATGCCAATTGCGTCGGCCATTACTGCGTCTTCAACGCTGTGCGCATGGAGGTGAACTCACCATTGACCGCTTGGGCGGCGAATTGGTAGCGGAGCGTGGTCTCAACGTTGGAGAGCGTTTCGGTGTCCAGGTTCACGTTGTTTCCGTTGAGCTGCGTGGGTTCAAGGGAGCGCAGGGTGGTGGCTGTTACGTGACCGTCCCCGGCCTTCACCGAGGCCGCCAGGGCGTCCTCAAACATGACCCGCTTGGCCGTGTAGCCGGGGGTGTTGATGTTGGCGATGTTGTTGGCGATCGCCTTTTGGCGTTCCGACAACGAGTTCAGCGCACTCGTCAGCGCTACGGTGACCACGGAATCCAGCAATGCGCTCTTCCTTGTATGAGAAACGTGGCCAATCCATGGCCGAAGGGGCGAGCAATCCGTGCTCCCACGTACCTATCGGCACACTACGTAGTTTCGTAAGGAGCTGCGGGCAACGGATCTACCGAGGCCTTCCGGGGCTTATCCGGTGACGTCTACGTACAGAGACCTGACCGGTGTACGGGTGAGGGCGAGCGCCTGGATTTCATGTTCGACGTCGCGGCCGGACTGGACCGTCAGCGCCGCCGCCCGCTCTTGCAGGGCCAGCAACGCCGCAGCACGGGCGGCAAGCCCATCCGGCAGCGCACCAAGGTCCGCGGGCGGGGTCCACGCCAGTTGGGCCTGAGCTGCCACGTCCGCGGAAACACGGCTCGCAGCCAGTTCAATGGCGCGGTGCGCGTCACGCTCCATTTGCTCCAGCACACTCTCCCAGGCCTGCCAAGCGCTCACGCCAGAGCGCCCAGGTGGCCACCCGGAGTGGATGCCAGCGGCTGGGCGGCCGCCTCGTGCCAGGACTGGCGCAGTGGCTCCAGAATGGTGATGCATTCGCGGGTCAGCTCAACATTGCGGTAAATGTTGGCGTTCATCAGGGCAGTGCCCGTGTAGTTGTAAATGCCAAGAAGGTTCTCGGCACCCGCCCAGGCGTCCAGATCCAGGGACCCTGCCAGCTCCCCGATGATCTCCTGGGCGTGCAAAAGGTTCCCCCGCGCAACCTCCCACGACTCGGCCAGCTGGGCGGCTTCGGCCCGGCCAAGGTCAAGCAGGAGCCTGTCATAAAGCATCACCAGCAACCGTGCGGGGGATGCTGACATGACGGCCTCACGCTGGTAGGCGTTAAGGGAGCGGCTGGAGCTGGGGGTTACGTTCACTACTTTTTGCTGCTTCCTGAATCAAGGGAACCAATTTGGGAGGTCAGCCAGTTCTGTTGTGACTGCAGCTTACCCAACTGGACTTCCAGGTTCGTATAGACGGACTGAAGGGCGCCACGGCGTTGCGCCAGCCTGTCATCCCACTTCAGGATTTGGGCATTCAGGTCGTTGATGACAGTCTCCTTGCCCTTGATGCTCTGGGACAGCGTTCCCTCGCGGGGATCGGAGACGGACTTGGCGGCATCGGCGACCCGCTGGGTAACGGCTTGCAAGGTACTCTCCACCAGCGCCGGATCCTTGGCGTACGCCGCGGCGAACACCTTCTCATCAAAGACCAGGTCACCGTTCATGGTGGAGTTGATGCCAATGGTGGAAAGTGACTTGCCGTTGACAGGGGATACGACGGCGGTAAAAAGGCGGTCCTTGGCGGCCGCCGTCGTGCTGTTGCTGGTGAACAGCCCGGCCGTTATGTTGCCGGCAGCGGCCCCCGCACCAGAGACGGCCGACTGGGTGAAGATGGAACCGAGAATGATGTTGACATTGCTCGTCAAGTCCTTCGCCGTTGCCGTGACCGCCGTCGCGTCGCGAACCACAGTGACGATGGCGGGCGCACTGGTCACCTGGTTGACCGTGATGTCGATCCCGGGGGAAATCGCCGTGAAGTTGTTGGTTTTCGAGGAAATTACCTGTTCGGCGGCGGTGCCGGCCCACAAGGTGACCTTTGCATCCTGGCCGGTGCGCAGCACGGCAGCACCCGGGGCTTCGCTCAGGGAGGGGCCCGCGGGGTCGACGTCGGCAGCGCTGCCCTGGTAGACCTTGAACGCACCGTCAGCGCCTGTTTCCGTGGCAGTGAATTGGAGCCGGTACAGGGTGGCTCCTGCGGCGTCGGTGCCGGAGGCCACCTTGACGGCGGAGACGCCGGCGTCCGATTTGCTGACGGCGAAGGCGATCGCATCCAAGGAGTCGGAGTCCGCGTTGACCTCCACCTTGGTGCCGTCGCTCTTGACGATGGTGAGAACGGCGGGGCTGGTGGGCCAGGCGGTTTGGGGGACGGTGACCACTGAATGGGCCTGCGCCAATTGAGTGACGTTCACATCCAAGGCGATGGGCCTGGCACCGGCTGCGGCCGTGACCGTGATGGCCGGAGATGAGGAACTGGCCTGGTACATGGCCAGGCCGTCGGGCTTGGACAACGCTGTGGCCTGGGTGAACAGACTGGCGAACTTTGCATTCAATGCCTGCAAAGCTGCCACCAGATAGGTGTCGTTGGCGACATTCTTTTTCATCAACGTCTGCGGGATGGCCTCGGCGGCCATCAACGCATTGATGATTTCTGTGGTTTTCAGCCCTGAGGTCAGTCCGTCGATTCCCATGCCCATGGGGGTGTCCTCTCCGCGGCACTGCTCTTCGCCGGGACTGGCGGGCAGTGACTCTTATGTGGTCCGTATCGCGGCTCGGAATCCTTGGCCGTAATTGCGCCGCTGGCGGCCGGGTCAGTCTTACGTGACTGGCCCGGCCGCCTGCGGAAGGGGTGCCGGCGGGTTTAGTGGCCGGCGGGTGTTGCGGTTTAGCCCAAGAGCTTCAGGACGCCCTGGTTTGACTGGTTGGCCTGGGCCAGCATGGCCGTGCCTGCCTGGGAGAGGATGTTCGCGCGGGTGAACTTCACCATTTCCTCAGCCATGTCGGTATCCGTGATGCGTGAGGCAGCAGCGGACAGGTTTTCCTTGGATACTGCAAGCGAGCGGCCGGCAGACTCCATGCGGTTCTGGGCGGCACCAAGATCGGCACGAGCCGAGGACATGGCGGTGATCTGCGTATCCAAGCCCTTGACTGCCAAGGCAGCATTTGCCGCGCTGTCGAACGTCAGGGCGGCGGCAGCTGTGGCAACCGTGGCTACGTTTGCACCTGTCAGGTTAACCTTGATCTGGTTTTCCGCACCGTCGCCGGCACCAATCTGGAAGGACATGGTGCCCGCAGTTCCGGCGGTGGAGTCAAGGAGCTTGATCCCGTTGAAGTTGGTGGTCTCGGAGATACGGGTCAGTTCATCCGTCAAGGCCTTGGCCTCGGTGGTGATGGCCTTGCGCGAATCCGCATTGTTGGAGTCGTTACCGGCCTGCACGCCAAGATCGCGCATGCGCTGCAGGATGGTGTGGACTTCAGTCAACGCGCCTTCAGCGGTCTGAATGACGGAAATGCCGTCCTGTGCGTTGCGGGCAGCAACGGTGTTGCCATTGACCTGGGACTTCAAGCCCTCAGAGATGGCAAGGCCGGCAGCGTCATCGGCTGCACGGTTGATGCGCAGGCCGCTTGAGAGCTTCTCCAGGGACTTGGAGAGGTCGTTCTGGGTGTTGCTGAGGTTGCGGTACGCGTTGTTGGCCGCGATGTTGGTGTTGACTTGCATGCCCATGAGTAATGTCCTCCGTGAGATGTGGGTGATGAACCGCCGCCCATCCATGGGCAGCTACACACAACACTCGGCACACACACGCCACCGGTAAGGAGCTTATCGGGACATTGTTTTTACCAGACCCGGCAGCTGCGCCCGCTCAACCCAACATCGGTGCGGTCTTTACCGTGTGGTCGTGGGCCAGCCGGCCCAGCGCACGGGTGGCGCCGCCAATGGTTCGGGTGCCCAGATGCGCAAGGTAGTCCTCGCGGCGGGCCGCCGCGATCCGGGCGTGCGGCGCCGAGCCGGCATCCGCCGTCGCCAAATAGTGACGCTCAATGCCATCGCGCAAGAGTCGCATGGCCTCGGCACGTTGCTGGGACACGGCCGAATGGCTTGAGCCGAGCTCTTCCGCCAGTTCCTTCACGGTCCTGTCCCGGAAGTAGATCTCCTCCACGATGTACTTCATTCGCTGCGGCAAAGCGGCAACGGCTTCGCCCAGGAAGGCTTCATGCTCATTCTGAAGCAACAATTCCTCGGGAGTTTGCGAGGTGGCTGCCACAAGATCGGCGATCACATCGGTGAGCGGTGTGACGCTGCGGGCGGCATCCAGCTGAGAAGCTTCAACCGCTGCCCTGTCCACACCCAGCGCACCGGCGAGTTCATCGGTGGACGGCAAGCGGCCAAGCGCGCCGGAGAGCGTTTCCTGCATCATGGCAAGTTCGCTCATGCGCGAGCGGGCACCCCGGGTGGCCCAATCTTCGCGGCGCAGCTCGTCGGCAAACGCACCCTTGATCCGGCGTCGGGCGTAAGCACCAAAAGGCACACCCAAACTGGCGTCAAAGGACTCCGCACACTGGATGAGGGCCACGGCGCCGACCTGCGCAAGGTCGGGACGGGACAAGTGGCTGGCGCGCATGCAAATTTCGGTTGCCAGGTACCCCACCAGCGGTAAATTTTGCACGACCAAACGGTCGCGGTCCTCGCGATTCAACGGTAATGCCCCCCTTGCCAACGCATGACTTTAGTAGTCGGTCTGGACGCCCCCCAGCGTGTGCCACCCGCGAACAAAGCTAGTGACACTTCACTGTAGGCGAAAACGGCTCAAATAAACGGCCGTTTCCGCTGTCCATTCGTATGAATTCGCCTACTTTCCCAATTCGGCTCGCCCTGCCTGTCAGCAAGTAAAACCTGGCACATTACGAATCAGCCACCTGCGCCGATAGTAGAGTTTGCAACCCCCGGCCAGTTGAAAGGACCTTCTCATGGGGCCTCAGGAATTGACCACCGCTTTGTGGCGTGAACGAGAATTACTGGACCTTTTGGTCTTTAAGCTCGAGGAAGAGCACCTTGTCCTGGCATCAGGGAAGTCCCGTTGGCTTGATCACGCGACGCGGGAGGTCGAACATGTCATGACGCGCTTGCGCGCGGCGTCACTCGAACGTATCGCCATCGCCTCCTCGGTTGCCCTCCAGTGGGGCCTGCCGGAGGACGCCAGCCTTCAGGATCTTGGCGCGGCCGGCAGCGCTGGCCCGTGGGCGGAGATCCTCGGCTCCCACTTTGCAGCCTTGAGCGCTGCAGTGGAGCAGGTTCGCAGCCTGCGCGACACCAATCTGCAGTTTCTGCGGGAGGGGCTGCGCTCCGCCCAGGAGACCATGGCCACCATGGTCGCTGATGCGCGAACATATGACCATCTGGGAAACACCAGCACGGAGCCGGGATCACGGTTCCTGGATAAGAGCGTCTAAAATGTTGAGGAAATTGTGAGTACATTTAGCGGCCTGAACACGGCCCTGTCCGGGCTGAACGCCGCCAGGACCGGGCTGAACGTGGTGGGCCAGAACCTGACCAACGTCAACACTGCCGGCTACACGCGGCAGCGGGCAGAGCTCTCCGCCGTCGGCATGCCCACCAATGGCTCGCTGTTCACTGTTGGCCTCAAGTCCGGACAGGGAGTCAATGTCACCGGAATTTCCCGGCTTGGGGACACTTTCCTTGACACGCGTGTCCGCACAGCATTCTCCAGTGCCGGCTACACCAATGCCCGAGCGGATGCAGTCACTGACATCCAGAACCGCATGAAGGAGCCGGGCACCGAAGCCATCTCCGGGCAGCTGCAAACCTTTTGGGCCGCCTGGGGTGACATTTCCAACCACGCCGGAGAGAGCGCATCCTCTGCCAAGCTGTTGGGCAGCGCCAACTCCCTGGCCCAAAACATTGCCGAGGGATACCGCGCCCTGGACACCCAATGGTCACAGACCCGGGGCCGGGCGGACATGCTGGTGCAGGAAGTGAACACCACGGCAGCGCAGGTGGCCTCCCTCAATGACCAGATTCGCTCAGCAACGGCGTCCGGCCATCCCAGCAACGAACTGATCGACCAACGCAATACCCTGACCGCCAAGCTCTCCCAGCTGACCGGCGGCACCGTGCGGGACCTGCCCAACGGTGACAATGAAATCCTGGTGGGCGGCAACGTCCTGGTCTCCGGCAAGCAGGTGAACACGCTCAAGGTTGCCGGCGGCGGCACCATGTCCGACGGCCAGCCCGTCCAGCTCGAATGGGACCGCCGCCCCGGTGTGGCCGTGGACCTCGACGGCGGCCAGCTTGCCGGCACCCTGTCCGTCCTTGGCCCGGCCAACGGGCAAAAGAGCGGCGGCGTGATTGCCGAGACAGCCGCCGAATACGACCGGCTGGCGGAAACCCTGGCCAACCAGGTCAACGCCATCCACACCACGGCGTTCAAGGCCGACGGAACCCTGGGCGGTGCGTTCTTCACCTTCAAGCCCGGCTCCGGGGCCGGGGCCGCACTTCGTCTGGAGGTGGGGGTGAAGAGTGCTGCAGACATCGCCACCTCCGGCAGTCCCAACAACGCCCTGGACGGCTCCATGGCGGACAAGATTTCCAAGATCGGCCTGGCCAAGGATTCCCCGGACGCCAAGTGGACCGAAACCGTGCTCACCACGGGCGCCGCCGTGCGCGTGGCGCTGCAACAGGACGTGGCTGCCGGCACCGCACTGACCAATGCCATGGCCGCCCAGCAATCCAACGCCTCCGTGGACATCGACGAGGAAAACGTGAACCTGCTCTCCTACCAGCACGCCTACCAGGCTGCCGCACGGGTCATGACAGCCATTGATGAGGCGCTTGACGTCCTTATCAACCAGACAGGAAGGGTGGGACGCTGACCATGATGGGACGAGTCACCCTGCAAACCATGGCCGCCGCAGCCCATAGGAACCTGGAGTCGAGCTCAGCCAAACTGGCCCAGGCCCAGCAGTCTGCCATGGACTTGAAAAAGTACGCCAACGTCTCGGACAACCCGTCCGCGGCCGCCGATTCCCTGGCGGTCCGGGCCCAGCAGGCAGCGTCCGCCCAGTATGCCCGCAACATTTCCGACGGGACCAACTGGCTGGCTACTGCCGACAGCGCCATGGCCAGTGTCACCACATTGCTGCAAAGGGCCCAGGACCTGACCCTGCAGGGAGCCAATGGTGCCACCACCCCAGCCGGCCGGGAAGCGATCGCCACCGAGCTTGAATCCATCCGGGCAGAACTCCTCACACAGGCCAACACCAAGTACTTGGGACGCAGCATCTTCGCCGGGAACTCCAACCAGGGCGCCGCCTTCACGGACAACCCGCTCAACTACACCGGCGATCCGTCCGTCACGGTTGAACGCCGCATCAGCTCCGGTGCGCAAGTTAGGGTGGACGCCGACGGCGCCGCGATTTTTGGCACTACGGACGGAGATCCGGTGTTTACGCTACTTTCCAACATTGCTGGCGCACTGCGCACCCCCGGCGGCGATGTGACAGGCCATTTGGGTGCCCTTGACAAGGCCGTCAACAGGGCCATTGACGGACGTGCCGAGTTGGGCACCCGCCAGGCGCAGCTGCTGCGCGCACAAAAGACCAACGTGGACGGTGCCGTGGACTTGGAAAACCAGCGCTCAAGCATTGAGGACCTGGATCTGGGCAAGGCCATTCTTGATGTCAAGACCCAGGAGCTCGCCTACCAGGCCGCCCTGAGCATCACGGCCAAAGTGCTACAGCCAACGTTGATGGACTTCCTGCGATGAGCGTCGCACCGCTTCCAGCGGGGCTGAGTTTTGTCACGCCGCCTCCGGGCCTGGAGCCGCGGGTGGACTTCACCCTGGCGCCGATTGAAAACGCCGTGGGGCTCTTTTCACTCTCGGCCAACGACGGCACCGCCCGGCTCTATGTCCTTGACGCGGCCATCCACCTGCCGCATTACACGCCGCGGCTGCCTGCTGCCGAATTGTCTTCCATCGGGACGGAAGCAGCTGGCGTCACCGTTTTGGTGGTGGTGAACCCGGGCGTACAAAGCACAGCGAACCTGGCGGCGCCGATCCTGCTCAATAGCCAAAGCGGCTCCTGCACCCAGGTCATCCTCGAGGGCGGCGACTGGCCCTTGCGGGCACCCCTGACACCTGCCTGACACATTGCGTCTCGACAGACGCACCCAAGGGTGGCCGCCCCTGTCGAGACGCAGCACTCGCCTGGGACCACGGCCTCGAGGGACCCAACGATTGGCTCGCTAGCGAGCCAATCGTTGGGAGAGGCTGGGGCCTAGTTCAGGTAGCCGTTCGGGTTCAGTACGTACTTGGTGGCTGCACCGGCGTCGAACTCGGCATAGCCGCGGGGAGCGTCAACCAAGGAAATGGCCTTGGCGTTGACGTTCTTGGCGATGGATACCTTGTCGTGCAGGATTGCCATCATCAGGCCGCGGTTGTACTTCATCACCGGGCACTGTCCGGTGGTGAAGGACAGCGACTTCGCCCAGCCTGTTCCCAGGCTCAGGCTCAGTGCACCCTTTTGCGCGGCGGCGTCAATGCCGCCCGGATCCCCTGTCACGTAGAGCCCCGGAATGCCCAGCGAACCGCCGGCCGCGGTGATGTCCATGAGCGAGTTCAGCACCGTTGCCGGGGCCTCACCGGCCCCATGGCCGTGGCCCTTGGCTTCGAAGCCGACGGCGTCGACGGCGCAGTCAACCTCGGGCACGCCCAGCAGCTGCTCAATCTGCGCGCCCGGGTCGCCATTGGAGAGGTCGATGGTTTCGCACCCGAAGGTGCGGGCCTGCGCCAGCCGGCTGGCGTTCATGTCACCGACAATCACGACGGCGGCACCCAACAGGTGTGCGCTGGTGGCCGCTGCCAGGCCCACGGGGCCGGCACCTGCAATGTAGACGGTGGATCCCACAGTGACCCCTGCCGTCACCGCGCCGTGGAAGCCGGTGGGGAAGATGTCCGAGAGCATCGTCAAATCCAGCATCTTCTCCAACGCCTGGTCCCGGTCCGGGAACTTCAGCAGGTTCCAGTCCGCGTAGGGCACCAGGACGTATTCGGCCTGGCCGCCAACCCAGCCACCCATGTCAACGTATCCGTAGGCGCTGCCCGGCCTGTCGGGGTTGACGTTCAGGCAGATGCCCGTTTTGCGCTCCTTGCAATTGCGGCAGCGGCCGCAGGAGATGTTGAACGGCACGGAACAGATGTCCCCCACCTTGATGAATTCAACATCGGCCCCGACTTCAACAACTTCACCGGTGATCTCATGGCCAAGCACCAGATCCGAGGGCGCCGTGGTGCGCCCTCGCACCATGTGCTGGTCGGATCCGCAGATGTTGGTGGCAACGGTGCGCAGGATGACGCCGTGGGGTACTTTGCGCCCCACATTGGCCGGGTTGACGCCCGGCCCGTCCTTGAGTTCAAACGTTGGGTAGTCGATGTCAATGACCTCGACAATTCCCGGTCCCTTGTAGGCAACGGCTTTGTTTCCCGACATGGATATTTTCCTTTCCAGTTAGTTCAGAAGGCACCTGCTGGCGCCTTCAAGTGCAACGAGAAATCAACCCCGGCCGCTGTTTTCCGCACGCTGCAGGCGTGCAAGGGTGCGTGTGATCGCTGGGTGGCTAGTGGGGTCGCTGCCAGTCTATGGCCGGTTTGCAAAATATGTAAGGCCCATTTTCTCCTTGGTAAATGCGTGTAGCACGAACATCAGAATCTGCATTTATATATGATGCAAAACGCTTGGCAAATACATCAGCCGGCATCCTACGTTTATCAGGAGCATTGTGTCCCGCACTTTAAGTCCCACCCCAAAGCCATCCGCGGGGATGGTTGTCACCACCCTGGCCTTCTGCGGGATCGTGGTCTCACTCATGCAGACCCTGATCATCCCGCTCATCCCGGAACTGCCCAAACTGCTCAACGCCTCCGCGGCGGACGCCTCCTGGGCCATCACGGCCACCTTGCTTGCAGGCGCCGTGGTCACGCCCATTGGCGGGAGGCTTGGCGACATGTTCGGGAAACGTCGCATTCTGTTGCTGAGCCTGGCGGCGATGGTGGTTGGCTCCGTGCTGTGCGCCATCGGCGACACCCTGGTGGTGGTGGTCGTCGGCCGCGCCCTGCAGGGCCTGGCCATGGGCGCCATCCCGTTGGGCATCAGCATCATGCGCGACCTCCTTCCGCCGCACAAGGTCGGTGCCGCCGTGGCGACGATGAGCGCCACGATGGGTGTTGGCGGTGCCATCGGGCTTCCGTTGGCGGCATTCATAGCCCAAACCTCCAGCTGGCACATGCTGTTTTGGGCGTCCGCCGTTTTGGGTGTGCTGTGCGGGGCACTTGTTTGGCTGGTGCTGCCCGAATCCTCGGTGCGCACCCCCGCCAAGTTCGACGGCGTGGGAGCCGCGGGCTTGGCAGTGGGCCTGGTTGCCTTGCTGGTGCCCATCACCAAGGGCACGTCCTGGGGCTGGGACAGCCCGCTGACCATTGGCCTGTTCGCCTTCTCCGCGCTCACGCTGCTGGCGTGGGGCTTCTACGAACTGCGGGTGAAGGCGCCATTGGTCGATCTGCGCGTCTCCGCCCGGCCGCGCGTCCTGTTCACCAACCTGGCCTCCGTCATGGTTGGTTTCGCCATGTATGGGACGTCCCTGATCTTCCCGCAGCTGCTGATGGCGCCGGCGGCCACCGGGTACGGTCTTGACCAGTCGATGCTCAACGCGGGCCTGGCCCTGGCTCCCGGGGGGCTTGTCATGATGGCACTGTCCCCCGTGTCCGCCAGGCTTTCGGCCCGCCGCGGACCCAAGGTCACTCTCATCCTCGGCGCCCTGGTCATCGCCGCCGGCTATGTTGTGGCGCTTGCGCTCAACAGTGAGCTCTGGCAGCTCGTGGTCTCCTCCATGGTGATCAGTGCCGGTGTCGGACTGGCGTTCGCTGCCATGCCGGCTCTGATCATGGGCGCCGTGCCGATCACCGAAACCGCCGCCGCCAATGGGCTGAACTCGCTCATGCGCGCCATTGGCACATCCACCTCGGCCGCGGTCATGAGCATGGTCCTGGCCTCAATGACCATGCAGCTGGGGCCGGTGTCCCTGCCCACCATCGACGCTTTCCGCGTCACGTTCGCCATCGCGATCGGCGCCGCCGTGCTGTCCGCCGTCCTGGCCGCGTTCATCCCGGCCGGGACAGCCGCACCCGGGACGACGCCGGCGGCCCAAGACACGGCCCGGGTGTAAGGCCCCACGCCCTCCCGCCACTCGCCAGTCCCCGACCGCTCCCATCGCTCGCAAGCTCGCAGTGGGGCCCTCGCCGTCATGGGCCCGGGCGGCGGGTCCCTCGGGCGCGTGGTCCCCATTATCCCGAAATGTCGCCGGCGCGAATTCCGGGGTGCAGTAGCGGTGATTCGCCTCTGGCCGGCCGGGGGCGGATCACCACAGCGGCCCCGGACCCACGCTCACCCCTTGTGCAGACCCTTGACGTAGGCGGCCTGCCCGCCGTGCTGGACGCAGTCGTCAAGGATGCTGACGAGCCTGACCCCAAGGCTCACGGGAGGGTCCCAGCGGCGGTCCACGATTCTGTCCAGCTCGGCGTCCTGGAGCCCCCGGACATATTCCAGGCTCTGGGCCAGCACGGCCTGGTGGTATTCGCGCAGCAAGGTGGTGGAGTCGAGATGCACGGCCGACACCTGGGCGGAGCTGTGCCCATATCCGGTGTCCGACGCCCCTAGGGGCAGGGCAAACCGTGCGGCATAACCGCCACCCGCCCAGACGGAACCGATCCCGGCAACGTCCGCAATCTGCTCGTCCTGGGCGCGACACAAGTGCCACACCAGCCACGAGATGGAATTGCCGGTCCCGCCCGGACGCCAGTTCAACGCCTCGGCATCCAGACCCGTCAGTACCCGGGACACAATGTCGTCAATACGGCCAAACGCATCGCTCAACAACTCTGCAGACCTCATGGCTGCCATGCTTCCACGGGTGAACGCTGCACGGAACCCCTAAGTCAGGATCAGCACGTCCAGGGTCCGCGGGCCATGGACGCCCTCGACCCGTTCAAGCTCAATGTCGCTCGTGGCACTGGGGCCGCTGATCCACGTCTGCGGGGCGGTGGCCTCCAGGCGCGCAATCGCCTCGGGCAGCATTTGGACAATCTGTTCCACGCTCAGCACGCATATGTGCCTGTCCGGGACCAGGGAAATGATGCGCCGGCCCTGCGACGGGCTGCCGTCCAACATGATGGTGCCAGTTTCGGCCACGGCCACAGCGGCCGCCGTCACCACGGCGTCCACGGCATCCAACCCGGCCACGGTGAGGCGGTGCTCAGGCGAGTCGACATGGACAGCCAACGTCCCGGCGTCGTTCTTCCGGTGGGACGGCAGGGCCGCAAGCCACTCCGCGTGCAGTCCGTGCGGAACCACAATCGAACCGGCGCCTGCCAGCAGTTCGGCCAGCTTGGCGGGAGCCTCGGCGGCCGGCACCACAAACACGTTGGCCTTGTAGTCCACCAGGCGGTCCACCAGCAGTTCCAGGCGCTGCCCGGCACTCATCCGCGAATCCCTGCGATAGTTGCGCGGGATGACAGGGACGGCCGGGGTGTCCCGCAGGGCGGACTTGATCCGGCTCAGGACGTCGTCGCGGGCGCTCATGCCTTCTCCCCTTCGGTGGTGGTGTTGCCAGGCACGACGGCGGCCGTGTCCTGGTGTTCCTTGGCCCACCATTGGCGGAACGACTTGCCGGGTGGGGCCGGGATGTCGCGCGATTGCGTCCAGCCGGCGGCCATCCCCGGCAGCTTCTTGATGACCTTGGCGCGGCCGGCAAGGAGCCTGCCCACGGGCAGGCCCTTTTCCAGCAGGTTCAGGTGTGCCCCGTCGGAAAACACCCACTGGGCGCCCTTCATCATCAGGTCCATCTGCGAGGGGACCTTGAGCTTGGCACGCTTGGAATCCACATCCTCCCCGCGCAGGTGGACCAGGATTTCGGGGATGTTGATCTTCACGGGGCAGGCGTCGTAGCAGGCCCCGCACAGCGAGGAGGCATAGGGTAGGGAGTTGTTGTCCTCGCTCGTGATGCCCGTCATTAGCGGGGAAAGGATCGCGCCGATGGGTCCGGGGTAGGTGGATCCGTAGGCGTGCCCGCCAGTGCGCTCGTAGACCGGGCACACGTTCATGCAGGCGGAGCAGCGGATGCAGTTCAGTGCGGTGCGGCCCATCTCGTCGGCAAGCGCGGCCGTGCGGCCGTTGTCCAGCATGACAAGGTGCACGTTTTGCGGCCCGTCGCCGGGGGTGACGCCGGTCCACAGGGAGGTGTATGGGTTCATCCGTTCACCCGTGGAGGAGCGCGGCAGCAGCTGCATGAACACTTCAAGGTCTGTCCACGACGGCAGCAGCTTCTCGATCCCCATGACGGTGATGAGGGTTTCGGGCAGGGTCAGGCACATACGCCCGTTGCCCTCGGATTCCACCACCGTCAGTGTGCCGGTGTCGGCCAGGCCGAAGTTGGCCCCGGAGACGGCTACCTTGGCGGTCAGGAACTTCCTGCGCAGGTGTTTGCGGGCGGCCTCGGCCAGTCGGGCGGGGTCATCACTGAGGGCGGGGTCGACGTCGGCCATCTCGCGCAGGAAGATCTCGCGGATCTGGCTGCGGTTCTTGTGGATGGCAGGCACCAGGATGTGGCTGGGCTTGTCATGGTCGAGCTGAACAATCAGCTCGGCCAGGTCTGTTTCCAGTGCGGTAATCCCCTGGTCTTGAAGGTATTCGTTCAGGCCGATTTCCTGGGTGGCCATGGATTTGACCTTGACCACCTCGGTTTCGCCGGTTGCACGGATCAGGCCGGTGACAATCTCGTTGGCTTCCTGGGCATCACGGGCCCAGTGGATGGTGCCGCCGCGGGCGGTGAAGTTCACCTCAAACTGTTCCAGGAGTTCGGGCAGCTTGGCCATGGTGGCGTCCTTGATGGCACTTCCTGAATCACGCAGATCCTCCCAGTCCGGGAGTTCCGCCACCACTTTCAGGCGCTTGTCCCGGATGGTGTGCGTGGCGTGGCCCAGGTTGGCACGCAGCTGCGTGTTGGCCAGCTCGCGGTGCGCGGCCTGTGGGAACGGTTCGGTGGCGTTGAGGTTGCCGTGGCCGAAGACCGGCAACGACGGCATGCCCAGGAAGGTGTTGCTCATCGCTTGCTCCCCGCGAGTTGGACGTCGCCGGTGATAGCCGCCGGGTTTTCAAATGTGCTGGCCAGGATCTCGGCGAAGTGCAGCGTGCCCACCTTGCTGCCCTGCCGGGAGAGCCCGCCGCCAATGTGCAGGAGGCAGCTGGCGTCGCCGCCGGAACACAGTTCGGCGCCGGTGCCGCAGATGTTTGCGGCCTTGTCGGCGTTCATGGCGGCCGAGACATCGGCGTTCTTCATGGAGAAGGTGCCGCCAAAGCCGCAGCACTGCTCCGCCTCGGGCAGGGCCACCATCTCGATGCCGCCCACACTTTTGAGAAGGTTCAGCTGCCTGTCCCCCAAGCGCAGCAGGCGCATGCCGTGGCAGCTGGGGTGGTAGGTGACCTTGTGCGGGAAGTGCGAGCCGAGCTGCTTGGCGGCATCCGTGATGCCCAGGACGTCCGTCAGCAGTTGGGAAAGTTCGTAGGTTTTGGCGCCGACGACGGCGGCCCGGGCTTCCAGCGCAGCGTCACCACAGCGCCGGGCCACCATCTCATGCTGGTGCCTCACGCTGGCCACACAGGAGCCCGACGGTGCCACGGCGACGTCGTAGTCATCGGTGTCAAAGGCCTTCACATGGTTGGCCACCACGGGCAGGGCTTCCTTGAAGTAACCGGAGTTTACGTGCATCTGCCCGCAGCAGGCCTGGCCTGCCGGGAAAACAACCTGGTGCCCCAGCCGCTCCAAAATGGTGACTGTGGCGCGTGCCGTGCGCGGATACATGGCGTCCACGATGCAGGTGGCAAAGAGCGCAATTTTCATGATTCCCACTGTAGGGCAAAACCAGGCCCGTGTGGACTGACCACACCCTGAAATGGGCAAAAGTTCTTTCCGCGTCGTCACAAAGGGGCTATCCCGAGCAGTCCCGCCTGCGGTAGCTTGAACAGCACCACCCCAAAGGAGTCCACCATGCCCGCCTCACCAATTGCCCTGCGGGTGCCACCTTTGGGCGATGAAAAGACCTGCCTGAACGCCGCTCTGCAACGTCACCGGGCCGCCATTCTCTGGAAGCTCGACGGGGTCAACGACCACGACCTGCGCCGACCCATGGTTCCTTCCGGGACCAGCCTGTTGGGACTCGTCAAGCACCTGGCCAGTGTGGAATACGGCTGGTTCTGTGAAACTTTTGGGCGGGCCGCCGAGCCCCTGCCTGGTGTGGACGCCGATCCGGAGGCCGACATGCGGGCCACCGCCGAGGAATCCACGGCCGACATCCTGGGTTTCTACCAGCGCGCCTGCGCCGCCGCGGATGAGGTGATCGCCACCGTTGGACTCGAGGAGACGGGCCAGAGTTGGGACGGGAAGCAGGTAAGCATGCGGTGGGTCCTGGTGCACATGGTGGAGGAAACCGCCAGACACGCCGGGCATGCGGACATCGTGCGTGAGCTGATCGACGGCTCCACAGGTGACCACAATTTCGCCTAACCGCGTTTCACCAGGCCCAATCACTGGCAGTCGAGCCAACCACCGGTGACCGACCTCGTTGGGATCAAGGTCCGATTTACAGCGGCAGTCCTGATTCACCCTTGAGGTTCTTCATGACCAGGGTGGAGCTGACCCGCTGCACGCCGGGCAGAACTGTCAGCTCGTTGTCAAAGAACTGCTGGTAGGCGGGGAGGTCCTCGGCCATGACTTTGAGGATGTAGTCGGGGTCCCCGAAGAGGCGTTGCGCCGAGGTGATGTGCACATTGGCACTGACCTGGGCCTCGAACTTGTCCAGGGTTGCCCGGTCCACCTGGGCGAGCGTGACAAACACGATGGCCTCAAATCCCAGACCCACTTTCGCCGGGTCGATCACCGCCCGGTAGCCGCTGATGACGCCGTCGGCCTCCAAATCCTTCATGCGCCGGTGGCACGGGGCCACCGTCAACCCCACCTCGGCGGCGAGCGCCGTGGCGGTCATCCGGCCATCGTCCTGGAGCCTGCGCAAAATTTCTCTGTCAATGGCATCAATCACTTATATATTCTATCTCAGATCCGGCATTTCTGGCAGGAAATAGTAAGCACTTCTGGCAGCAATTTCCCTAAACTTGCTCCAACATCACTTCCACTTCAGGAGCACCATGGATCCGCAGGCACTCATCGGATTCCTCATCGTCGCCGTCACCTTGACCTGCACGCCGGGCCCGGACTGGGCGTACTCAATTTCTGCCGGACTGCGCGAACGCAGCTTCGCCCCGGCCATTGCAGGGCTCTGCAGCGGGTACGTGCTGCACACCGTCCTGCTCGCCGCCGGAATCGCCGCGCTCATGGCGGCAGTTCCGGCCCTGCTGTTGTGGCTGACCGTTGTCGGTGCCTTGTACCTGCTGTGGCTGGGTGTCTCGACGGTGAAATCGTGGCGCGGCGCCGGCTTCACCACTGATACAGCCGGCGCCCCGGCCGACGCCGGAACACACTTCCGCGCGTTCCGCAACGGCTTTGGCGTCAGCAGCATCAACCCCAAGGGGATGCTGCTGTTCCTGGCCCTGACGCCTCAGTTCATCAGCCCGCACGCTGCGTTCCCCGTCCCCGTGCAATCCGCCATTTTGGGGCTGACGTTTGTGGCCTCGGCGGCCATCATCTACACAGTGGTTGCCGCAGGTTCACGCAAACTGCTGCGCTCCCGGCCCGGCGCTGCCCGGGGGATCACTCTTGCCAGCGGCATCATCATGTGCGGGCTTGGCGCCGTCCTGCTGCTTGAGCAGGCCGGCCCGGTCGCTGAGGCTGCCGGGCACCTCTTGGCCCGGGCCTAAGCGCAGCCCAGATTCCGCGAGAACGGGGCCAACCCGCGAACGCACCGACAGGGAAGATACACCGCCCACGCGGGTTGGCCCCGTTCTGGCCGCCGGCTCAGGCTTGGGCGGCGCGCCACACGGCAAGCTCGGCCATCAGCTCGGATTTGCGCTCAGTGGCAGCAAAGGAGGAGCTGATGGAATTGGCCGCCAATGTCTCAAGGGTCCCGGCGTCAAGGTCAAACTCGTCAACCAAGGCTTGGAAATTGCCGTCCGCGTAGCCGCCAAAGTAGGCGGGGTCATCGGAATTGACACAGACGTTCAGGCCGGAGGCGAGCATGTGCACCAAGGGATGCGCCGCCATGGTGTCCACGGCGCGCAGGCGCACATTGGAGAGCGGGCACACGGTCAGCGGGACCTGGTCGCGGGCCAGCCGTTTGAGAAGCACCGCGTCTTCCACGCTACGGATCCCGTGATCGATCCGTTCAACGCCCAGCAGGTCCAGGGCGTCCCACACATAGCTCGGCGGTCCCTCCTCCCCCGCATGGGCCACCAAGTGCAGGCCGGCGGCGCGCGCCCGGTCAAAAAGGCGCACAAACTTCGACGGCGGATTCCCCACCTCCGCCGAGTCCAGGCCGATCCCCATGATGGGCGCACCCATGGCCAGCAATTCCTCCAGCACGGACAGCGCCGACGCCTCGGACTCATCGCGCAAGAACGCGGCGATCAGCCCTGTGCTGATGCCGAACTCCGCCTCGCTGGAGGCGAGCGCCGCCGCGATGCCGGTGACCGCCGTCGAAAGTTCAACACCGCGCGACAGGTGCGCTTGCGGATCGAACATGATTTCCGCGTGCCGCACCCCGCCGTCCTGGGCCCGGCGCAGGTAAGCCCGGGTCATATCGGCAAAGTCCTGGGCCGTGACCAGGACGGCCATGTTGGCGTAGTACAGGTCAAGGAATGATTGCAGGTCCGCGAACTCGTACTGCTCCCGCAGCAATGCCAAGGTGGGGAACGGCAGGGTGATGCCGTTGCGGGCGGCCAGGGCCAGGATCAACTCGGGCTCCAGGGTCCCTTCAATATGCAGGTGCAGCTCGGCTTTGGGCAGGGAGGGCAGCTCGGTGGTCATGACCGCCAGTCTACGGCCGCCCCCACCGCCCGCCGGCAAGAACACCCGCGTCAGGATTTATAGATCTTGGCCAGAAGTTTCGGGTCCACAATCTCCGTACGAATGACCTCACCCAGGGCCTCGGGCGTGGTGGTGATGCCCGTGCGCCGCTTCACTTCCTTGCGGATCTGCTCCAACATGGCCTCGGAGAGGATGAGCTCCAGCAGGGCCTTGGGCTCAGTGGCGGCACGGTGCTTCCACGACTCGTCGATGCGCCTGCGCTTCAACGCCTCCCGGTGGAGCAGAAACATCAGCTCGGCCTTTTCCTCCAGCGGCGCCGGGCCCAGCAGGTCAATCTCGAAGGCCATGTTGACGATGACCGGCAATCCGCCCGTGAGGTGGTAGGCCTGCCACACGGAACCATTGGTAAGGACCATCCATTCAATGCCCTCGTTGACGGCGTACATCTGCACCTGCCGCAGGTGGCGCTCGTTGAGTTTCTGGCTGATCCGCTTCACCTCAATGAAGGCCACGAGCTGTTTGTCGATCCGGACGCCGTAGTCGGCAAAGTCCTGCCTGACCATGTATTCGGTGGTCAGGTCCCTGAACTTGTCATAGTCCAACCCTTCGCACAGAATATCGGTGACCACCAGGCGGGTGTCGCCTTCATTGGCATCACGGGCCTTGAGTTCATGCAGCGGCTTCATGTAGCGTTTGATGGCCTCGAGCACCTGCTCCCTGGCCTCGGACTCCCACTTGGGCAGCTTGCTCGACGGCGGTGCCTGGGGCTCCTTCGGCACCGTCACCTTCACTGGCTTGGCTGGCTTGGCCGGGGGAACAATGACGCCCGGGGCCGCTTCCTGGGCCACGGCCGTGGCCTGCTCACCGGCGGGAACCCGCAGGCTGTCCGGCAATTGGAGGTAGGGGTCGGCAACGCCAAACGCTGCCTGTCGCATCAACCAGTCCAAGGTTGCCGCCCAGGCCATGACGGCCTGGGATTCAATGCCGGCATGCCCGGCGCTCTTGGCCACGGCGACCAGCTCCAGGTGCTCCCGTTCCGGGACCACCATCCCGGCGTCCGTGGCCTCCGCCGCCCACCTGGTGAGCGCCCGGAGGCGGGCCTGCGATTTTGCATCAAGTGCCGGGTGTTCCATGATGTGATTCCCCTCAATCGTTTCAAGTAACTGCGGCGCACGCCAAGGCCGGGCCGTTCTCCTAGGCTAGCGGCAGCCCCTGTCCGCAGCAGGCAACCGGACAAAAGTGGGCGCGCGTCCGGGCGACGGTCACTTCAAACCCGTCCGGGCCCACGGGAAAGGTTTGGCACCCCAGGCCAGCCCGAAATGTC
>Ga0075017_100000256_pt1 | contig 27306 bp, 23 predicted proteins | sample AleBraG_ABR_2012_FD_71475 | JGI IMG/M metagenome (GOLD analysis project Ga0075017, IMG submission 71475) | Freshwater sediment microbial communities in response to fracking from Pennsylvania, USA - Alex Branch Run_MetaG_ABR_2012 | ecosystem: Environmental > Aquatic > Freshwater > Creek >... | reverse complement strand
TTGGAGTTTTTCTGGCACGTTGGAGCTTGCCTTCCCTGATTCTCGGCACGTCGTCGGTTCGAACCGACGACGTGCCGAGAATCAGGGAAGGCAAGCTCCAACGTGCCAGAAAAACTCCAACGACCATGATGAGCGAAATAGCCATGGGAGAAATGCCGAGAGAGACGAGCTTTGTGGGCGCTTCGGCGGCGCCGAGCCAAGCTCCAGCAGTAAACCCGGAAAGAATGCCGAGAAGCTGGAGTTTCCGGGAGCGTGTAACACTCTGATTTTGAGAGGATGTCTCGCTTGGCAAAGGAGATGGCATAAGACTCTAGCTGAATCGTCAGCGAATGAAATGCAGAAGGAGCAACCCGCCGATTAGAACTGCTACAGGAACCCAAAAATGAAAGTCGGTGAGGATAGCGGCCCACCAGCTTCGAGGAATCATACTTGGCTCGATTGGCTTCATTTCTGTTGAGCTCGGCGGGCACACAGACGCGAACTAATAGTTTTCACGTTTGGTGTGGGCCACGTCCTGCTCGCCGCGATAAGCTTTCCAAGCCTGGCTGAGTACGTAAGCATGGACCGCATCCGCCTCGGCAACAGTCATGTGGGCCTTTGGAAATGCAAATTTTGGCGGATCCGCAAGTCCAGGCATTCCTTTGGGCCAGTGGCTGCCGCCGAGAACGATGGTGTACCAATCTTTGTGGACTTCGGGCGGAGCGTAACGCAGGTCGGGGATCGCACCGTCTTCCACCCAAGCGCCGCTGCCGTCAATACCTGGCGAATGGCAGCCTTCACAATAAAAAGAGACGTAGAGCTTTTCGCCTTTGCGAATCGTGTCTGCACTGGCCTTGAGTTCTGGTGGCTGAGGCACAGGAGGAACTTCGATATGCGGAGTTGGAAATGGAACATTTCCGCCAAGCTTGAACGCATAGAGCCGGTTCGGGCCGCGCTTCGATTCGGGCGTGGCCATCGTACGCGCTGGAGCAAAAAGTCGCGAGCCAGAACCCCAGCCCACGGAAGTGATCACGTATTGTTCGCCGTTCACAGAAAATGTGACGGGGATGGATTCGATCGCTGACTTCGTCTGGATGGACCACTGTTTTTTCCCGGAATCAGCGGCATAGGCAGCGAATTCCCCGGTGCCTTGTCCCTGGAAAACAAGATTGCCCGCGGTGGACAGCGCACCACCGTTTACAGCAATCTGTTCATCCACGGACCAGCGCGCAGTCTCCCCAATCGGATCCCAGGCGATGAGTTTTCCATATAGGCCCTCGCCTCCTTCGCCTGCTTCAACGGCGGCTATTGTGTTGGCGCGGCGATCAGTGGAAGGAATGTAGACAAGTCCTGTGAGCGAGCTATAGCTCATGGGCCACCAGTTGTGGACGGTCCACTGCCGACCGCCGCCTTGCCCAACTGGAATTAGAACAGGCTTGGATGTTTGGAGGTCATAGGCGCTGGCCCAGGTGGTCTTGACTAGGGGCTTTGCCGACAGAAGCTTTCCTGTCTTGGCATCCAATATATAGAAGAACCCGTTCTTGGGAGCCGTCAATGCTACGTGACGCTTTACACCGTTCATCATCAGGTCGGCCAGCATGATTTGATTGTTTTCGGAGTGAACGCCCTCGGTGCCGGTCTGATAGTGCCAGAGGTATTCGCCCGTGTCTGCTTTTACCGCGATGATGCACTGAGAGAAGAGTTTCTCGCCGGAGATTTTCACTCCTGCCATTTCGCCGTAGCCGACATCCGCTCCCGCGGTGCCAAAAATCACCAGGCCAGTTGCGTCGTCATAGGTGATGGCATGCCACACGTCGCCGCCGCCAATCTTCCAACCGTCCTTACCGGTCCAGGTCTTCGAAGCCATCTCCAGTTCCTTTGTTTCGAATCCCTTTGCTGGATCGCCGGGAACCGTCCAGAACCGCCAGACTTGCTTGCCCGTTTCCGCGTCGTACGCCGCGAGTGCACCGCGCACGCCGTCATCAGAGCCGTTATAACCCATCAGAATCTTTCCTTTGGCTACTTTGGGTGCTCCAGTGATTCCAGTTTGTGTTGCCTCGCAGACAGTGGCTTCCCAGATCTTATTCGCTGACGCGGCGTCGATGGCAATTAAGCGGCAGTCGCCGGTGCCGACGTAAACTTTTCCGTTCCAGACGGCCACGCCACCGTTCGTTCGCGCGGAGTAAGAGCCGTTCAGCGCTTGATCGAGACGGATTTGAGGATCGTACTTCCAGAGGAGTTTGCCGGTGGCAGCGTCCACCGCATAAACCTTGGAAAGGGGTGCGCTGATGTAGATCACTCCATCCACGACGATCGGTTCCGATACAACGCCCATGAGCCCGTCGTAATCCAGATACCAGGCAAGTCCCAGATTGCCAACGTTTTGATCGTTGATCTGCTTGAGGGGGCTAAAGTGTTTTGAATCGTTGGTTCGGCCATTGACCAGCCAGTTTGTGCCGGTTGCAGCGTCGGCCTGAATGCGTGCGTCGGTCACATCTCCGGGCTTCACCATCGGGTTTTCAGCACGGGAGTGCAGAGCAATCGCAATTCCTATCGCCATGATCACAAGAGCCGAACCAAGAATTCGCCGCATATCCATAAGAAGTCACCATTCCCAAGATTGCGCAAGTTCCGCCGCGTGAACGTGACACCGCAATTGTGAACTCTGTGAGCGCAGGATTTACGGCTGTCATGTTAGGTGCAACACACCGAAAAATCAACGCGCAAGGAGTCTCAGTAGAATTGATTCCGGTGGACAAAGGAGAAAATTCATAGAGCCGGAACAGCGCGCGGGAATCTCCCGTACAAGGTAGACTAAGAAAGTGAAAAATTCACGAATAATAGATTATCAGTTCGAACCTCAAATGGAGGAGCGGGGCGAGGCGGGCAACTCGAAATGAAAACGCGATTACAGGTGATGAAATTTGGAGGGACTTCGGTTGGAGATGCCTCCTGCATTTTGCGGGCGGCGCAAATCATTGCCAAGGCAGCGAAGGTGAATCGGTGCGTTGCGGTAGTCTCCGCCATGAGTGGCGTTACAAACCGCTTGATTTCCGCGGCGAAGAGCGCGGAGTCTGGCAATGCGGAAGAAGCGTCTAGTGTTTTGGATGCTCTTCGAGGGCAGCATGAAACAGCGTTGGTGAACCTGCTCCCACGCGAAGCAGACCGCATCCCGATTCGCGACCAGATCTCTCGACTCCTGGCTGAGGGGCGGAGACTTTGCGAAGGCACAGCTCTGCTGCGAGAATTGACGCCGCGGACCCTCGACGCAATTTCCAGCCTTGGCGAACGGCTTTCTGCGCCACTTGTGGCAGCCGCGGTAAGAGAGCAAGGTGTGCCGAGCCAATCCCTCGAAGCGACTGAATTAATTGTGACCGATGCGTTTCACGGCGGCGCCGAGCCCTTGATGGACAAGACTCGTCTTCGATCGCAAGCGCGCCTGCAGCCGCTCTTGGAAAAAGGAATCGTTCCAGTAGTTACGGGCTTCCTAGGGGCGACTGAAGAAGGCCAGCTCACAACGTTGGGGCGGGGCGGCTCCGACTATTCCGCCACGATTCTGGGCGCAGCGCTTGATGCCGACGAGGTGATCATTTGGACAGACGTGGATGGCGTTCTTACCGCCGATCCGCGACTCGTACCAGACGCGCGAACAATCCCGATGATTTCCTATCGCGAAGCAGGAGAACTGGCCTACTTCGGCGCGAAAGTGCTGCATCCCAAAACGCTGAATCCCGTTGTGCAAGCCGCAATTCCGGTTTGGATTAGAAACAGCTTCGCGCCGGAAAAACCTGGAACGAAGATTACGCCCGAAGGCAGAAGTATCGGCGGTGGTGTAAAAGCGCTTACGGCGATTCGGGACGTAACACTAATCAGTCTGGGTGGCCCAGGAATCGTGGGACTGCCGGACGTGGTTGGCAGGACGTTTTCCACCACGGCCGAAGTTCGTGCGAATGTACTGCTCATCTCACAATCGTCTTCGCAGAACGATATCTGTTTCATTGTTGCCACTTCGGACGCGCAGAGAACAGTCGAGGCCCTACGAAAGGAATTCGCGCAAGACTTGGCGCATCACAAAGTGGAGCACATCACGGTCGATTCGAACATCGCGATTGTTGCCGTAGTTGGTGAAAACATGCGCGGGACTCCGGGAATTGCCGGAAGAACATTTAACGCGCTGGGCCGTGACAAGGTAAACCTCATCGCCATTGCCCAAGGATCTTCCGAGTGCAACATTTCCTTCGTCATCGAAGAAAATTCCGTAAAGACCGCCCTCATCAGCACACACAAGGAATTCGGCCTTGAGGCCTCGCCAAGTTGAAAGAATATCGAACCCCAGACCTCTACCGTGATTTCATAACAATGCTGGCCCCCTCGACCCGAGTAGACTGTGGTTGTTCGACGACCAAAGGCTCGGGAGGAAGGAGCCAGACATGATCATTATAGGAGTAGATTATCACCCGAGCTTTCAGCAAATCTCTAGTTTAGATCAGGAAACCGGTGAATGTGGAGAACGGCGATTGAATCACAGTGATGGAGAAGCCGAACGGTTCTACAGGGAGCTAAAGGGGAGAGGAGTCAGCGTGCGCGTGGGAATGGAGGCCACCGGATATTCACGCTGGTTCGAGCGATTACTGGCAGAGCTGGGTTTCGAGGCGTGGATCGGCGATGCGGCCAAGATCAAGACAAAGCGAGTGAGGAAGCAGAAAACGGACCGCAACGACGCACAACTTTTACTACAGCTGCTGCTGGAAAACCGTTTTCCGCGAATCTGGGTACCGAATCCGGAGAATCGTGATGTGCGGCAACTGCTGTGGCACCGGCATCGGTTAGTGCAGATGCGGATACGGATCATGAATCAGCTGCAGGCGGTGGCAATGAATGAAGGCCATCGCTGGAAGAAAAAACTGTTCAGCGCACAGGGGCGAGCAATGCTAGAGAAACTTTCATTGGCTCCATGGGCCAGTCGGCGCCGAAAAGAATTATTGGAGTTGCTGGACCAGCTTGAGCCAAAGACTGCAGAGTTAACGGCAGCGGTCGAGCAAGAAGCCAAGAAACGCCCCGAGGTGCAGCTGTTGATGACGCATCCTGGCGTGGGACCCATCACAGGGCTAGCCTACGTTCTGGTCATTGGAACGCCGGATCGGTTTCCTTGTGGCAAGCAGATTGGTAGCTACATAGGGCTCATTCCGTGCGAGGACTCCAGTGGAGGCCGGCAACGGTTGGGACACATCAGCAAGCAGGGGAACGCTCTACTGCGCTTTTTGCTGGTGGAAGCATCGCAAGCAGCCGTACGGTGCAACCCGGAGTGGCGACGTCGGTATGTGCACCTGATGATGCGCCGGGAAAAAAGAATTGCCAAAGTGGCTATGGCCAGGAAACTTGCTGTTCGGTTGTACTGGATGTGGCGCAACAATTGGCAATATTCGCGGTTGGTTGAATTCGGTTCGAACGCTGGAAAGCTCGTAGATGGACATGGCTTGAACTAGGAGGCCGTGGAAGTGATTGGGCATCCCGCTCCCTGCGAAGGGAGTTCGAAGTAGTAATCATGGTCGAAGTTTTGATCGGAGAGATGTTTGGGTCGAGCCGTTAGATTACGAGCGAGCCGTGGTCGTCGTTGCAGAAGGTCAAAGAAAACGAACAAGACCACTCTGAGGAGTGAATGGAGAGGTGTGCAAAAAAAGAAAAAGGAGAAAAGAAAAAAAGACTTGACAGGGCCAGCATTGTTAGAGATGTCCATCTATCGTCCATAGGTTTTACAACTTACAGGGTTACAGGTGAAATTACAGGTGAAGTTTTCGCCGCTCTCCTCGCAACTAGCAAGATGGCCTGAAGGCTATGTTTGACCTACAAGGTCTAAGCACGTAAAATAGTGCTGCACGTAAAAAGGTGCTGGCATGAAAACCAATATTACATTAAAAATTGAAGCAGAACTTTTGCGGGAAGCTCGAGTACTCGCTGCCGAGCAAGGCACCTCGATTAGTGCTTTGCTCGCTACTCGGTTGGAACAGGCAGTGCGTGAGCGCAAGGGGTATCATCAGGCACGCAAGCGCGCTTTGGCCCGTCTTCGCAAAGGTTTTAACTTGCGCTGGACGCCTCCAAGCTCACGGGATGAACTTCATGAGCGGTAAGTGCTTCGTCGACACCAACATTTTGGTATATGCGCATGACCGTTCAGCGGGAGTCAAACACCAACGCGCTCAACGGTTGTTGGAACAGCTCTGGGATTCGGGGCAGGGAGTATTGAGCACGCAGGTTTTGCAGGAATTGTGTATCAATCTTCGGCGAAAAATCAGCCACCCCCTGCCTGTGGACGAAGTTCGCCTGCTGATACGCGATTACGCAACGTGGGAAGTGGTCACCAACACCTCTGAGTCGGTTCTCCAGGCACTCGATATCGAGTTGCGTTATAAGACTTCCTTTTGGGACGCGCTTATTCTCCAGGCTGCTGAAAGTTCTGGCGCGACCATCCTCTACACCGAAGATCTGGCAACAGGACAACGCTACCGAGTAGTTCAGGTTGTGAACCCTTTGATCCAACCCATCGGCACGCAATAAGAATCTCTTAACACGGTGAGTTCCCGGGATGAAGTGGCACCGCCTGGACTATCAACGGCAGATGAGCCGAGCAGGTATTGGCCATCGGGCGAATGCCATTAGCAAACCCACAAGCCGGGGCGAGTTTTTCGGTAGGCGAACCGTCCAGAGCCCCTCTCCAAAGGAACGACCCCGCGGCACCTTGCTCGATGCCAATCCGGTAAACGGTCTTCTGGTCCGGGCTCTCGCATCGACCGCGCAATATGAGTCAGCCACCTGGACGACGGCCTTGGCTGAGCGAGTGCTAGCGCTGCGCAAACAATATCCCTGCTGGGGCAAGGATAAGCTGGTGGTGTTGCTGGCTCGCGAAAAACTTTACGTTTCCGTTTCCATGGTCGGCCGCATTTTGTCCGCTCTTAAGCGCCGCGGCGCGCTGCACGAACCACCTAAAGTGTCACTAATCTACTGGACGAGTACAGATACTTGACAATAATTATTCAAACAGCCAAACTCGCGCTCATATGAGTTGTCATCGGCTGTACATTTCAAGATCAGGCAATCAGGAGGACTAGGCCATGCGGAAATCCCTCTCCCGTGTTTTTGCGCTCATTTTGGTCCTGACTTTTGCAGGCGCCACGGCCCAGGCACAGTCAGTTCATTTCAGGAAACGTCTCGGTAACAACACCGAGGACATCACCGCAATTCATTCGGGACCCCTCGCTGGGAAAATCGCCATCATGGATGGCACCGACGTCCTAGCTTTGCCCCGAGAAAACGACGAGGCAGAGGAGGCGGGGCATCCGCGGAGGTTATTCAGCGTTCTCGGACTGGGCGTGTTGAGCGGGCCGCGTGGAATCGCTTTCGATGAAACGCAGCAACAGTTTGTCTTCGACGACCCTACACAAATCAATACCCTGTTTGTCTCTGATATCCATGGCGCGCCGCAGGGAACCCTTAGTGTCACTCGCATGGGAGGCTTTACTCCTGACCACGTCGAGGGTCTCAAGTGGCTTCCCATGACATCGGCGAACTTTCCGAATCATCTTCTCCAAGTTGCCGTTACCTTTGGAAACACATCGTATCAATCCCGCCTCGAGGTGATTGACTCCAGCGGGCAGGTAGTTGCCGAGATCTTCCCGCAGGTTCCGTTTGCGGATCCTTTCACCTTCATTACCGGTCTGGCTTTCCAGTCGCCCGATCGCCTGCTTGTCGGAGGGGTAGACGGCACGTTATGGCAGATCGATTTTGCCGGCAATGTGATGGCTGGCCCGGTTAGTTTTCCCGGAGTGGAAGACCTTGAAGGGATTGCCCAGCTCAACTCCAACCGCATTGCGGTGGCGAGCTACGATGCTGGCAAGATCATGTTCTTGGACGGAAACCTGAATCCGCTCGCTGGACAGGACCGCAACTACCTGATTGGTTTTGGGCTCTCCGCACCTATCGGAGTAACTTGGGATACCGATACAAACAGTCACCTGGTCAACTTTCCCGGCTCCGCAGCACCATCAAACGCGGCGCAGATCATTTCTATGCCACGCCTGGCCGGCTCGGAGACTCGGGTCGTGGACTTGACCGGAGTGGTGGGTCCGGCTGCTCTCACCTACCTTCCCGACGAGCATCGCATCGCTGTCTCCAGGAACGGATGCCTGCCCAGCTGCACGGTCCTGCTCTACGACAACGTGGGCAACCTCGTCGATCAAGTGCCGGTGCCATTCAATATTAGAGCGCTCAGCTATATTCCCACGACCAAACAATTTGTAGCACGCCGCCCAGCGGCACCCACTACGCTGCTTTTCTTCGACCGCACCGGTGCGCTCATCAACTCGATTGATATCTCAGCCAGTGGCCTCGACGGGATCAACGGCATCGCATTCTTCAATCCCGACGATCCGAGCGGCGGCGAGTTGTTGATTTCCAGCACTAGACTGACGCATCAGATGTTCGTCTTTGATCTTACCGGCGCGTTACGCGCGCAATTCGACTATCGCGCCTCGCTGGGAGTGCTCGACGCACGAGACCTCGCCGCGATAACGATCGGCTCCCAGACCGTAGCATTTAGTACGGTGGATCCGGATAAGAGCGAGATCGTGGTTTTCCGGCTCGCCGGAGCCGAAGATCAAGACTGACACGGGATCTTTCATAGCTGCCTCGGGCTTCACTTCTCTGCGTGTTCGAGCCATCCCATATTTCAGGCTTGGTAGGACGAGGCCGCAAGATCAGCTTCTGCCAAGAGCATCTCCTCCTCGTGCGCGGCGCAGAATCGCGAATCGCGTCAACCGGAGCGCCACAGACGCGCCTTCGCGCGTTACGATCTTTAGTTTCTGCACTGGTCGCCATAACCGGGCTTCGCATTAGCGAAGCGCTCGGGTTGAAGTGGAGCGATTTGGATTATAAGCGCCAGATGATTCACCTTCGCCGGGTCTGGGTTGGCAACGAGTTGGTTCCGCGCACGCCATCGGAAAGCCTTAGTAGTAGGATGGTGAACGACATATGACGACGCAGCAACTCCTCCTGGCGAACTGCGCTGCGCTAGTGCTGCTCGGTGTCACAATTTACTTTACCCGCGCCACCTTTCGGCGCGTGGCGGGTGCGTTGGCCGGCGGTATGGCAGCTGCGCTGCTCAACATGGAGCAAGATAGACTCGCTTATGCTGCGGGGTGGTGGCAGTACCCATTCGTGAATACGCCCCACGGGCCCGTGTTGATGTACATCGTCGTGGTCCTTTGGTATGGAGGGGGAGTGGCGCTCATCGGCTGGCGGGTGACGCGCCGGTTCGGTGGGTGGGGGCTGGTGGCATTCATCGGCTTAATGGGCATCTACGGCCCGACGCGGGACTATTTGGGGGCAGCTTTGACGAAATCGATTATCTTCGCGCCCGGCATCATACCAGTACTTGCCGATGCCGCGTGCTGGGCAAGCGGGATGGCATTGGCACAAGGGATGATGCGGCTGACTGCAGGTCCCGCGCGGGCTGATCGTTTGGCACGGCTACCCAAAGCACTCGTCTGAACAGCCGTCAGGCCTAAGCGACGGCCCGGCAGCTCTTGACTCGGCCACGGCAGGCATTCTTGATACCAGAAAAGAACAGCAAATGCTGCCGGAAGCTCATCAAGATCCCGCCTGCTTGCTAGGACCTGAACATAGCAGGCTGGGAACTGGAGGCAGCCCTTTATCTTTGGCTGCGAGACTGTTTCAGGTCAGACAAAAGGGCGCGGTCGATGCCGGGCTTGACCAGCAGCATGACCAACCCAATTACGGCTCCCGCAGTTGCAAGAAAGGCAGTGAGGACGGTGTGCGAAGCCGCTACAACGCCTCCCATCGCCCACGTGATCAACATCAGCGTAAGACCGACCCACCGAATCCAAGGCGTCGTCCTTCGCACCTCGCGGGAGAGACCGATTCGGTTGAAAGCGCCCGTGTACAACAGAAGGCTAGACAGAAAGAGTAAGAGAATGATGCAAGCCAACTCGGAGAAGAAGAGCACGAGTCCCCACGGGCCCGGAGTCCACGTCCTGAACCTCCACCCAAGGTAAATGAGGAATAAGCAATACCAGCATAGACGTACCTGTCCAATTTCCCAGCGGCGGTACGGGGTTTCTCCAAGGAACGAAAACAGACGACGAAAAAGACTCGCTTCACCGTCCCGCGGCTGCAAAGTAGTTCGAGACTCGGTGGAATCATGGCGACGGCTCCGCAGCAGGTCGGTACGCATGTCCGCTGCGCTCTGATACCTCATCTTTCGATCTTTCTCCAGCGCCTTGTTGACAATTTCTTCTAACTTTGGGGAAAGGTCAGGATTTAGACGCACTGGTGCAACTGGGGTCCGATTCAGAATCGCTTCCGCAATCACGCCAGCGGTCTCGCCCCGAAAGGGCAGAACCCCTGTCACCATCTCGTAGAGCACCACACCGAATGAAAACAAATCCGTGCGTGCATCCAGCTCTTCGCCCCGCACTTGTTCGGGCGACATGTACGAGATGGTGCCAATTGCCGTGCCCGGCCGAGTGAGCAGTTCTACCTCGCTGACAGTGGGCATCCCCGAAAGATTCACGGCACCGCCGGCAGGTACCAGCTTCGCTAGCCCGAAATCCAAAATCTTGGCGTTCCCGCGGTCAATCACGAAAATGTTGGCAGGTTTGATGTCGCGGTGAACGATTCCTTTGGCATGGGCGGCGTCCAGAGCGTCGGCAATCTCAATCGCCACAGGGAGCAGAACATCCGTCTCGACGGGCTTTCGGTAGATGCGGTGCTTCAGCGTCATGCCGTCGAGAAATTCCATGGCGATGAACGCCTTCCCGTCCTGCTCGCCAATATCGTAAATCGTACAGATGTTGGGATGATTCAGAGCGGATGCAGCTTGCGCTTCACGTTGGAAACGGGCGAGCGCCTGAGGGTCTCGGGCAATCTCCAGCGGCAAGAACTTTAGCCCAACGAAGCGGTGCAGCCGCGTGTCCTCGGCTTTATAAACGACACCCATACCGCCGCCACCGAGTTTTTCAACGATGCGGTAATGAGATATGGTCCGGCCGATGAGCGGGTCGGTCTCCGCCATGGTGCCGCAATTTTAGGTTTTGACCTGGGACAAGTCAACGAACGGGATACACCTACCAGTTTACAGGTGAAGAATTACAGCTGAAGTTTTCTGCCTCTACCGTGTCAAAGGTACTTTATTATGCACGCCTCAAGTACTTCCAAGCTGTTAGAGGCCCCTGAGTAGGTGGAAGCACGCTTAAGACGAAATCGTTACAGGTGAAATTACAGGTGAAGATTCATTGGCGTACCGAAGTACGAGAAGGATGGCAATCTTAATTGTTTACTCATGTTAGAAAGGGTATCGTTCACGGCCCTGGCAAGGGATGCAGCACAAGCCCCGTCAAGCGGGCGATGCGCGAAAAATCCTTGTCTAGGGTAAAGACGCTTGCGCCATGCTCCAGCGCAATCGCCGCAATGAGCGAATCAATGGTTGTCAGACTCATACCTCTAGCGCGCCCCAGCCGGAAAATCGCCGCCGCTTCCCGATAAGTCTTGAAACCTTGCGGCTCCAGCATCTCCCATTGCAAAAGATAGTGTTCGATCTGGCCGGAATTCCGCGTGAGGCCTTGAAGGATCTCGATGACCACTACGCCAGTTAGTGCAAAAGGCTCGGCGTCCTCGATCATTCGCCGCAACTCGTCTCCCGCGCGCCCCGGAGCTGAACTGAAATAGTCAATCCACACCGAGCTATCCACCAGGATCAACCGCGGTTCCTCCGCATGACTTTCAAGTCACCTTTCCAAATCCCCGTTCCATAATGACTGAGGATGCCCTTACGGCTCTCCGAGCGCACCAGCAACTCGAGCGCCCTGTCCACGATCTCTCGCTTCGTCCTCAGCCGCGTCAGTTTGCGCGCCTTCCGGATAAGACTCTCGTCAATCTCAATGTTTGTTCTAGCCATGCTCAAAGTATACACCATTTCGTAAGAAGTTGGTGTATGTTTGCTCGAGGGGTGGGGGAGCAAACCGTTAAGTCGGCACTTTCCCCCCTGAGTTCTGAACGATCGTGTGCCATCCTCATTTGCGCGGCCCGACACACAGGTACCTGAAACAAATGGTAGGCCCGTGGGGACTCGAACCCCAAACCTCTACCGTGTCAACCTACCACCGATAGGAAAGAGAAGAACTCAGACGGTTTAGAACATTTTCTCGATTGGTGTCATACAAGCATCCCAAGTAAGCATCACAGGTAGGAAATGCAGGCCTCCTCCTCACTCGAACAAGCCTGCAAGCACTGATAAGCGTCCGTTTGCGGGAGCGGAATCCAAATCTTGGAACTCCTTGCGCCCGAAGGTGGTGCAGCAATCCTAGTCGAATAAGTAAATTCAATATCACGCTGGGGAACCGTCGCGCTCGAAGAGACAAAAGCGACCCTTCCCGCGAATCCGCTTGTGAACATACAAACAGATGCCAGCGCTATGGCTGCGGCTAATTCCATGAATGAACTCCTGCTCTGCCCAGAGTTTACTGCATTACAGTTCGGCAGAGACGAGCGTCAGTGCACCAGCGCTTTTACGGGTACTCGCCCCTTGAATTTAGGTGAGTTCGTCGCCAGCGCGGCACTTCCAGCCGGCGGCGGCGCGCTCACGGCGGGTTTGGCTTGATTGGAGGGCAGCATTGCAGAGCTAGCATTGTCGCCTGTTTCATCTCGCACAAAGGCCCCATTTTTTTCCCTGCCCATCTCGCCAAAATTCCCTGCGGAGCTAAAGCTCCCCTGCGCCGAAAAACTGCCGTCGTTGTAGGCAAGTGAGAACGTTCCCGAGTTCGTTGCATCCCACATCTCCCCCGCCCAATGGAAGGGGCTGAGCGGATCGTCGGAAGTGGGTTGAACGATGCGCGGTACCCCCGACTTCGTGTAGGTGATGTCAAATGAGACCGTTGCCGGTGCGCCGGCAATTCCGAGATTATTTCCTGTTCCACCCGTGAATTGAATTTGGTCGACAACAGAGATGTTTTTCAGAGAAATCGTCAAGGTGTCTTCCGTTATCTTTACCGCGTCATCCGGCACTTGCACTATCCAGAAAAGACCGTTTGAGCTGATCCCGGGATTGAAGTCATGGACCTGTGTCACTGGGGTCCCCAAACTGGGGAGCCAGAAGTCAATTCATATCTCGACGAAGGTACCGTGGGCCTTGGCGGAAGTTGTCCCTCCCCCATTGTAGGTAGCCTGCGCACCAATGTAGTCCCCCTGATAGACGCGGATGTCCGTGATGACCTGATAGGCGTTGCCGGCGTTGTCAGTGGCCGAGCCGTTGGTGTAACCCATGGCGATCACGCCGCGGAAATTGGTGATGCCATGCGGATCAGCATTGGGCCCATCAAATATAGGTCCAACGCCTGGAAAGAACTGATTGAAAAAGAATTGATTGACGAGTCCAATGGGCGGGATAACATCACCCCCGGGCACCGGTATGGGTTGAACAACAGGTGCCGGAACCTGCCCCCAGACCGATACAGCCGTGAGAAGGAATAGAGCTAGGCTGCCGAACAGTATACGCCGCATAATCAGGCCTCCTGGGTCTTGATTGCACGCGCACTGAGCGGGGACCAGGCCTTCAGCAGTGAAGCGCGCCAACCCGGTTTCTTGAACGGCGCCAATCTACCCACGAGCCAGGAGGGCGTCAATGGAATGGACCTGATTTGTGATTCACCTGGATGTAACGCCATAAACCCTCTCCATGCAAAGGTTTGCAAGCCGTTAGGAAGAGAAAGTGGTAGACTAAGGCCCAATTTTCGCGCAAGGATGGGGCGATGTCTCAACCCGACCCCAGTTCACATCAGTTTGTCCGTTTCGGAATCTTCGAGCTCAACCTCGGCTCCGGTGAGCTGCGGCGGAACGGTGCCAAGGTCAAACTGCAAGAACAGCCTTTGCAGATTCTGGAGGCCTTGCTGCAAAATCCGGGCTTGATCGTCTCACGCGAGGATCTTCGCAAGCGAATCTGGCCAGAAGACACGTTCGTGGATTTTGACCGAGGGCTCTATAGCGCGCTCGCGCGTTTGCGGGATGCTCTGAGCGACTCCGCCGAAAGCCCACGCTTCATCGAGACCATTCCTCGTCGTGGCTATCGTTTCATCGCTTCTGTGGACGCCAAAGTTGCCACTCCCTTGCAGGAGGGAAGTCCTGCTTCCGCTCGCCCATCGTCACGTCGTCCCACGATCCTTGCTTTGACAACAATTGCGCTGGCGTCATGTGTGATCCTGGCGTTCCTGCTTAGCAGCCGCATTCCCTGGCCAAGGCGCTTCACCCAAGCCGCAGCTCCAATACGCTCTTTGGCAGTTCTCCCGTTGGACAATCTATCCGGCGATCCCGGTCAGGATTACTTCGCGGACGGATTGACCGACGAATTGATTACCGCCCTCGCGCAGCTCGGAAACGTACAAGTCATTTCTCGGGCGTCCGTCATGCGATTCAAGGGCACGCGAATGCCACTCTCCCAGATCGCTCGGGAACTCCACGTGGATGCTATTGTTGAAGGCTCGTTCGTCCGCTCGGGCCAGCATGTCCGGATTACGGCTCAGTTGATCGACCCTTCGACTGACCACCATCTTTGGGCTCGCAGTTATGAGCGCGACGTCCGGGACGTGCTGACTTTACAGTCTGAAGTTGCCGGCGCAATTGCAGATGAAGTCAGCGGCAAACTTACGCCGGAACAGCGCGCACGGATGGCGGCCGCTCGTCGTACCAAACCGGAGGCGTATGTCGCCTACCTCAAAAGCCGGTATTTCGTTCAGAACCAGCGCTCTGTTGAAGGTGTCAAGAAGAGCCTGGAATACTCTTTGCAGGCGGTCCAGATCGATCCGAACTGGGCACTTGCTTACGCCGGCCTGGCAGGCTCGTATATCTCCGCGAATTATGTGGATGCGCTTCCGCCTGAGGAAGTCTGGCCCAAAGCGAAATCGGCTGCACAAAAAGCCTTGCAACTGGATCCCAATCTTTCTGAAGCTCATGTGGCACTCGGCGAAGTCCTGGAAAATTCCGATTTCAATTACCCTGCTGCCGAGCGCGAACTTAAGCGCGCCATTGAATTGAGTCCCAGCAATTCCCACGCTCATCAATCCTATGCGGACTTTCTCGCCAGTCTTGGACGAGCGAACGAAGCCATTTCTGAGATTAAACTGGCTCAGCAGCTAGACCCCATGTGTTTCTGGGTCAGTCGCGACGTCGGCAGGATGTTCTACGAAGCCCGTCAGTATGACCAAGCTGTTGCCGCTTTGCGAGAAGCCGCTGAAATGAACCCTACCTCACCGGTCGTGTTTAACTGGCTGAGCTGGACCTACGACAAAAAAGGGATGATCCAAGAGTCTGTGGAAATGGATTTGAAGGACGAGGCCACCAACGGGGCCAGCCAAGAGGTACTCTCTCAGCTTAGGAAGGCCTTCGAGAAATCAGGTCAAAAGGGCTACCTCAGGAAGAAGCTCGAACTGACCGAGGACGACGGCTACGTCTTGGCGCAGATTAACGCTCGACTCGGCAACCGAGACCAAGCCTTTCGCTGCTTGGATCAAGCCTTTGAGCAGCGCTCCGGATATTTGGCTTTGTTAAAAGTGGATCCCGAACTCGATCACCTTCGTTCCGATCCCCGCTTCCAAGCCCATTTGCGTCGCATGAATCTCGTGCCATAAGGCACCGGACCGACGCTAGACCTCCCGGCGCAGCGCATCTCCACAGTGTCGACCTGCATCGACGAACTACTGCCATGGAATCTGGCTGTAGATCTTGCCGAAGGCTAAATCTCAGATCTTTGACATCATGGATCAGCCAAGGAGTAGTACACTTCAGTCTTGAAGACTCCGCAGCCTGGACGCGGTTTGAATTTCATGGACTTCGCGAGTGAAACTAGTTGGTTAGCAGTTTCGTCTGAGGTTGGATGCAGTGCTTTGGCGACCACCACGTTGCCGTCTTCACTAATTTCTGTTGCAACCGCGCCTTGGACTTTCGTCTTGGGCTTCCGCTGCTTTTCTTCTTTCGACGGCTCCGGCGGCGGAATGATTTCCGGGGGTTTTCTACAATCAGTTTTCTTCTGCTGGCCCAGTGCAGGCATTGCCTGAAAAAAAGTAAGTCCCATGGATAAGACGATCATAGGTTGAAGGACACGTTTCAGGGACATTTCGACCAAAATCTATCGTAACTTACCCAACGGTTCAATGGAAAACGGCAGCGACGAATGCAGGGCTGTAAGCGTCACGCTTCACGCCGGATCACACCGGACGCTTACCTTAATGCGACCGGCCAAGCGTCTCCACTAGCTCTTGGAATTCTTTGTTCTTCATCAGTTTCTTGAAGGAATCGTCTTTGAGCGGATCGGGCATGTTTTCGCCTGGTAGAACGTTGGCTTGGTATTCGAAGGCTTTTTTCAGATCATCTCCCGCTTCCGTCGCCTCGCCCATCTCAGCGTAGGTGCACGCCAAGTTGTAGTAGAAGATGGGGTACGTCGGATCCTTGCTGACGCCGTAGTCGAAAGTCTCCTTGGCTTTTTGCAGATCGCCGGTGATTCCGTAAGACATGCCGAGATTATCTATCAGCACGTACCACAACGATTTCTCCAGCTTCGGATTGGCTTTCTCGAGTTCCAGTGCCTGAGAGTAGAGACCGATAGCTCCCTTGTAGTCGCGCTGGATATAAAGACGACTGCCTTCTGCGGCTAACTCCAAACTGGATCTTTGCACCTTGTCGATGTGCATGGACTGAAGCACGTCAGCAAACAAGGGCTCGTCTGCTGGTGTGTAATTGACCTTAGACACGTGCAGATCGATGTAGGAATTGTCGTAAAACTGGCAGCTGAACATGCTTTCCTGCTTGACGGGCTGGCCTCTAAATTCCGGCACCGTGTAGCGCAAGAAATCGACGTCACCCGCACGTGAAAAACGCACATCCCGAATCTCCATTCCCGTATTCTTTGTTTTTTCCTCAAGTGACTGGCGACACGAACTCGCGCGGGCTCCGGACTTGAGAGCCTCCAGCGTTAGGGAAACAACTACGTTAGTGTTCTGATTCTCAGCAACCATGTACCGCCTGCCGTCGGGCTTGGTTTCGACAGTTTTGAGAGCAAATCCCGGAAGATCCAATTCGACGCCCCAATCCTTTGCAGGCAAGGAGAGGCGCCCCCGAAGAGGTTTCGGTTGTTGAGCAACAGGAATGTCGAAATCCCTTGTGATGTCTTCTTTAGCAGAAAAATAAAAGGGAGTATCTTGAGCCATCGAATCGTATCTGCCGGTGGAATCTTTGTGGCCAGCATACATGACCGTCCACTGTCCCTGGCTGAACGAGTACATCGACTGGCTTGGCTTTTTACCGATATTCCAGAGAAAATGAACGGCATACCAGCCCGCTCTAGGGGCGGCAAATTTATAACTCCCGGCGGCATCTGGTGAAGTGCTACTCACATCATGCATGCAGGATTCTAATTTGCTGGCAGACTTGCGATCCTGTTCTCCAGTTGCGAAAAGTGTGGCACATGCCTGGTCGGCAAATGACTGCAGAAATATGGTTGCCTCGGCAATCGCCATTCCATTATCTCTCAGCGTCCCTCGAATCGCGCGTGGTGAGTTTTGGCCCTTAACTGCATTTGCAGCCAGTGCTAGGCAACAGAGGGCGACCAATTTGGTCGCCGCTGAGGTTCTCGCTTGGGAGTTATGCATTCCACTGACTGAAGACTCGGTCACGATTTACCTCCGATGAAGTAAGTGACGGTTACTCTTCATAAGCGCTATACATGTTTTACAGTTAGGAATCGCAGGTTTAGAACGACGAGAATCTCTAAAGCTTCCGTTTTGGCTCCCAGTTGACCAGTACGGTTAGAGACCCACTATCTCTATCAACTTTGCTGGGCACAAGCGTCAGAATTCTTTGCCCATCAGCTGCTACATCATACGGATAGCAGACAATTCCTTGCGGCTCAGGGATTCGGAACAGGGCGCTGGGTGTTCCGAATTCCAAACCGTTCGGGGCGTGTCGGACCGAAGTGACCATCAATGTTCCATCGAGTGCGCGATAGAAGAGCTCTTTGCCGTTCCCGCTCCAACGCGGGAAGCTCCCGCCGCCATTTGATACTCGCCACCTGGGACCGCCTAAGGGAAAGCTCGTAGCATATATTTCATTGAAACCTCCTGATTCATCCGAAGTGTAGGCAATCCACCTGTTGTCAGGAGAGACCTCTCCTTGCAATTCATTAAATGCCGTTTGCAGGAACGGTACGGGCTTGCTATCCGCGCCCAACGAGAGGAGCCACAACTCGTTCCGCCCTTCTGGACTGAGCTGTGTATATATCAGGTACCGACCATCAGGAGACCAGTCGTTCAAATAAACCGTGTGGTTGGACTCCAACACTGTCTCTTCTTTGCCCCCGCCGCTCGTGCTCGTCTCCAAGAGTTTCCTGCCAACCAGGATATGGTAGCCAATTCGCCGCTCGTCGGGCGACCACGCTCCTGTCCCGAATGCGCCAAGAAAGGTAAGACGACTAGGAATTGCGCGAGATAAATCCGCTACCCAAAGGTCTGAGTGCCCCGACGAATCCGTAAGCACCGTCGCAATGCGTTGGCCATTCGGGGAAATACGCAAGGACACATACCGGTCGGGTTGGCCCACCGTGCTCTGCACCCTGCCATCACGGTTAAGCCACGTCAATTGATACCGGTCGCTGCCCGTTCCAAAAAGAATTGTGCCGTCATTAGAAACTGAGAAACTCGGGCGTACGCTACCCGCCGCTAAAGAAATTGAAGAAATTGCTTCTGCGCCCGGCACAGGTACTGCATCGCCTGAAAGCCGTGCGTGCTGGCTGTCGAAAGGTTGAGCCATCAATGTACGCTCACGGAGCCAATACAGATACTCTGGATGTTTTCCATGCGCTGCCGAGTACCCTGCGGGCCGGCTCCACACCGCACCCGCACTAGCCGACATTCCAGTTAGGACTAAGGCCTTTTCTTGTGGCCGTTCCAAAGAACTTGCGTATAAAGAACCGGTTTCCGCCTTTTCTCCCCGAACGTAGTAAATGAACCGTTGACCATCTTGGAGAAACAGCGGCCATCGGTGAGTGCTCTCGCCCTTAGCTTGGTCGACAGCCGTCAGAGGCGTTACTGGGCCACCATTTTCGTCAACCTTCCAGAGACCGGTAGCGGCGTTAGGCGCAAAAACGATGCTTCCTCTCGAACTCCATGCCCCACCGCGGCCATTGGGCGCGGGGGCTAAGGTCACTGGCGGTCCTCCCACCAAGTCGAGTCGCTGGAGCCTGCTATTGGCGAAGAAGCCGAGCGACTTCGAGTTGGGTGACCAGAAGGGAAACTGAGCATTCTCCGTACCAGGTAATTCGCGCGCAACCGTCGAGTCCAGCGCTTGGACCCAGAGCTTCGGGCTTCCACTGGAGGCGGCGACAAACACAATAGTGCGGCCATCCGGCGAGATGGCGTTGCCGCCGCCAGCCCCAAGGAGACAATCGGCTCCCGGAGGAGGCTCGATCTTGAACTGCAAGGTTCGTTCTTCCACCTGAGGTTGAGGCCAAGACGACAATAACGTTGCGACCGCAACGAAAACCGCCGCCGCAGTAACAACCCACGGCCAGGGTATGGCTGCTCGTGCTGGCACGGAGTGGTGTGGCTCAACCGCTAATTCCAGTGCCAATTTCACGTCGCGCGCCGACTGCCACCGTTCCTCGGGGTTTTTCGCCAAGCAGCGGCCCACGACGTGGTCCAACGTCAGAGGTGTCGTCGGTTTGAGCGTGCTGATCGGTGGAGGGTCCTTTTCCAGAATCGCCGACGCCACGCTAAGCTGGCTCTTGCTCTCGAACGCTTTCTTCCCGGTCACCATCTCATACAGCACAGCGCCCAGAGAGAAGATGTCGCTGCGGCTGTCCACTTCTTTGCCTTCGACCTGCTCCGGCGACATGTATTGAAACGTCCCAACAATCTTCCCTTCCTCGGTCATCGGAGAGCCCTGCGTTGCAGCGGTCAGGGTGGCGCTGGTGAGAACAAGCGCGGCTGGTTTGGCTAGGCCGAAGTCGAGGAGCTTCGCGCCGCTGGGTGTGAGCATGATGTTGCCGGGTTTGAGATCACGGTGCACCACGCCGCTTCGATGTGCCTTGTCCAACGCGTCCGTGATTTGCGCACCGTATTTCAGCACCTGTTCCAAGGGCAACGGCCCTTTCTCCAGTCGCTTCGCTAGCGTCTCGCCTTCGACATATTCCATTACCAGATAGTCGGCCCCGTCTTGATGGCCTACGTCGTAGAGCACGCAGATGTGGGGATGATTGAGGCTGGAGATGGTTTTGGCTTCGCGCTCGAAGCGCTGCTTGCGAACGGGATCCGCGGAGAACTGCGCGGGGAGAATCTTGATGGCGACACTGCGGCCCAACCGTGTATCTTTGGCGCGGTAGACCTCTCCCATCCCGCCCGCGCCGAGCAGGACGCTGATCTCAAAGGGACCAAGCTTTGTACCCGGAGCGAGAGGCATTGGTGGGCGCGATTATAACTCCAGGAGAGCTTCCAGCAGAAGTCAGTCCGACAGGGGGCCGTCGAATGCAAGAGAGAGCCGTCTTCCAGACTATGTCCGCTGCCCCAGCCCTACCCAGTCGCTTCGCTCTAGAACGCGACGGGCCGCAGCGGAAACGAACTCGTCTTTCGCAGCGCCCAGCTCGGAGCAAGCCTTATTCATCGCCTCCGTAACACTGTCTGGAGTGTGACGGGCCAGGTATTCTTTAAGCGCGTCGCTAAAAAGGCGACTGCGGGATCTTTTGGTTTTGCGAGCCAGGCGCTAGTAATAGACTAATCTCGTTCTCGACACGACGGCTGGGAGTACCGCCCATAAGAAAAGGAGTCACAGTGAGGTACTTCGTCACGGCACTGCTGTTGGTTGTTGTTTCAGGTTCGGTTTGTGCGCAGGAATCTCCGCAGTATCGCGCCTGTAGCGATGGAGCTAAGACTCAAGTGGCGATGAACGCTTGCGCCAGTGACGAAGCTGCCCGTGCCGACGCGCAGCTCAACGACGTATACCGCACGCTACTCCAAAAGACCACGGACACGACCGCCGCCACAAAGATCAAAGTCTCAGAGAGAGCGTGGATCGCATATCGAGATGCCTACATCGATGCCATGTACCCCGCAGAGAATAAGCAAGCCGAGTACGGTTCGGTGTATCCGATGGAAATTGCCCTGCTTCGCGCCAAGCTAACGCGAATCCAAATAGCGGCACTGAAAGATCTCTCGCAGCAGAACGGTGGAGCGCCGCAGTCGTTGCCAGAGGGGTTCGCTTCTTCTGTGCGCGCAGTCAAGGCGAAGACGCGCGTTCCCATTCTTCTTCCGAGTGCATTGCCTGATCCTATTGGGAAAGCGACGCATACTGTCGTGCAAAGCGTGGCGGAAGATGGCTATGCCATTTCGCTCTATTACGAATTAGGAATAGGAGACGCTGGTTTCGCGGCCAACTTCACGGGTCAAGCCAAGCCCAACTACACTCCCGAGGATTTGGCGAACGTCGAGCGGACCCCACTCGCTCAAGGACTCATCGGTTTTTTCAGACCCGTCAGCTGCGGCGGATCGTGCGCGCCAGCGAACCTCTGGTGGCAACAGAATGGCACCTTATATCAAACACAGCTGAAGCTATCGTCCACCCTCAGCGCGCAGGACCAGCAAGAAGCTTTGTCCGCTGCCGCCGATTCAGCAATCACAGCAGGGCCGCGCTGAAGTGTAATGCGACTCCTGTGTAGTCGGCGGATCGGAAGCGGCACCGCAGCAGATTACCCCGATTACAGGTGAAGAATTACAGGTGAAGTTTCTTTGTGATTCCGAAAAAACTCTCTAAGTGATTGAAAACGATGGACTGCAAACGAATCGGCCGGAGGGCGTGGAACCTTTACCGCAATTGCATTTGCTCGGTTGACCTAATTCTGTGTCTTGACTAGCTGCGCGGGGCCACGTTATACTTGCCAAAAGCATCAAATATAGTTGATCTAACAAATATAAGATGTACATGATCTCTGAAACAGCGTGTTATGATGGTTACAGCAACCATGAACTTACAGACTAGAATTGACAAGTATAGAGAGCGTGGTTTCCAAGAGTTAGAGGCCGAAATCCTCGTCCTTATGGAAGAAAGCGCGGTAGCCCTATTCACATCGTTTCCAGACCACTTCATTCTATTTGGAGGGGCCACGCTCGTGCTTTTCTATGAGAGCCCTCGATTGTCCCGCGACCTGGACCTTCTAGCCTCCTCAAGGCCGCTACCCAAGGCAGAGGATGTTCAGGCCGTTGTTCGCTCCAGAATCCAGCCTCTTGCGGAAATTTTTGGCCTCGGACAGCTAGACTTTCGGCAAGACATTGAAAGTCCAGATTTCGTTAAGCACTGGGTCCTCGCCAATCAAAAGCCCCTCTTCAGCATCGATCTAACTAGAATTGGTGGGAGTGTCCTCGAAACCCAGATCGTTAAACAGACCATTGCCGACACTCCCGAAAAAACGGTACGGACCCCGAATGCCAACTATCTTCTGTTTCAGAAATGCGAGACTTTCCTCGGTCGCCGACATGTCAAAACTAGGGATGCCTTCGACATACATCTCTTGCTTTCGCGCGGAGCACAATTAGACAAGACCCTACGCCCGCATCTCGAAGATCTCATCGCAATGAAGGAACTCGACAAAGAATCCATGGAGGCACGCATCGAGGCTGTTACTGCAAAGCTCTCCACGGTGGAATTGCGCCCGGTGTTGCCGCTGCCGTTGTTCGAACAGCTTGAGAAAGAAGGATTCGAAGCCATTCGGCAATCGCTGCGAGCAGTGTTCTCGGACTGGCTCACTGAGGGGCGCGGATGAACTGGACAACCATTCTAACCGAAGAATCGCGCCGAAACTGTATCCTACGATCAGACGAATTGGCTCGCAGGTACAAACTTTCTGAAGCAGTAGTGGGCAATGCCCTGCGACGGTACGAGGCGCGAGGACTTGTCGAACGCGTTTCCACGAAAAAATATATCAATCACCTGAACAGGCAATTCTCACCACGCGACCTGGTCAACTTGCTCCGTCCAGAGTCTTACATTTCCCTTGAATCTGCACTGGTTGACAAAGGTATTACGAGCCAGAGCCCGTCCGTGCTCACCTGTGTCACGCCCGGATACCCGCAATCATTCCGCACAAAGTCAGTCGGAATCGTATACCGCAAGATCTCTCCCGACCTTTATTGGGGTTACGAAGAGAAGGCGACACGCTACAACAAATATCTCATCGCGGAACCCGAAAAGGCATTGCTTGATTGGATCTATTTGAATCGTCAGGAAGGGCTCCCTACGCCTTTTGATGAACTACAGCTCCAGTTTCTCAGTCCCATAAAGCTTCGAAAGTACGCAGAGCGGTTCCCCCGCACGGTTCAGGCAGTGATGAAGGATCTGTTGCTTGAAAAGGCTTTCCCACTGGAAGACCCCAACCACCACCGACGCAACAAGCGACCAGTGTCACTAACGTGACGATATCGCCCAGCGAGTTGCGATGGCAGGATGCTAGTATCTGCCAATCCGCAAGTGTTTTGAAAATATGGTAGGCCCGTGGGGATTCGAACCCCAAATCTCTTGCACGGAGAAAGTGCACACGTTCACGCCTTACGGTGACTCGCGAAACGGCGCGACCAATAGGCTCGACAGTTGAATGTTGCAGGCGTTGTCTGAGTCAGCCCCAAGTGGCTAGCGGAGCGGAACTCGATAGAGGTTTCGGTGAATAGTCTGGCGGGAAAAGGCGTAAACATCAGGTGTAGCGCCGGGAGCTATGTCAGCCGAGTCAATCACGCGCACACCCGGAAGTGCGGCGATAGCCGCTTCTGAGGGAAATCCGCCAGCCGGAATATCGGGGAGCATTTTGCCATGGGGCACTGGAAGAACATACGCCTTCCCATAAGCGCCCGCGGACAGCATGCCTGTATACACCGATAGATAAAAGAATCGGCCGTCGGGCTGCCATTGAGCCTTGCAAAGGGCATTGAGAATCTGGATCGATGGACCACCGCTCACCGGGAGAAGCAACGTTGACGGTGTGGTTTCCCCGCCGGAAGGAAGGCCATTGATGACTAGCCATTGCGCATCCGGAGAGGTGGAATGAATTTGGTAGATCTGCTGGGACGCCAGCTTCTGCTTTCCCGTTCCGTCCTCGCGGACGCGAAATGCAAATGAGCCACCGCCTTCGACGCTGTGGACAACCAACTCGCCCGGAAGTCCGAAAACTGGCATGTCGCCTTCGACATTCGGAACCTGTCGTGGCGGTGAGCGACGGTCAGTTGGGGTCAGCCAGATATAGCTTTTGCCATCGGCATCGATTGCGGAAAAGACCACACGCCGTCCGTCGGGCGAGACGTCATAAGAGGTGACGGCGAAGCCGGGCAGAAGGGCTTCGCTGTGCCCAGAGGCAAGGTCTGCCACCCACAGTTCGCTAGGGCCGAGTAGCGTAGACGTGCCGCCTTTTTGGATGCGGTAGTAGAGTTTCTTGCCGTCCGCAGAAAGCTTTGGCGCATAAGCGTAGCCCTCGACTGAAATCTGATGTTCACCGCGCACATCACGGATCGAAACTGTTCGCTGTCGGAGTCCGACGGAAGTGATGAAGGACCCACCGTCGGGATCCAGCGCGATGCCTTCCTCTTCGGTAGGGCCGGAAGTGATCTGCTCCGGCTGCCCATCCGGAAAACGCTGACGCCAAATATGAAAGTTGTCGCCGGTAAGGACGTTTATATAAATCCAATGGCCATCTGGTGACCATGCCGCACCTGTGCACGGCGCTCCCCTAGGCCCGATTTGTGTTCCAGCCGAATTCCCTTTGAATGGAACCACTCGACATGGCTGCCATTCTCCGTTGTCCATCTCGACCACCAGGACAGAATTACTATCAGGAGAGAGGTAAGACCGATGGGCCATCCCGCGCTCATGAGGGGGCACATACACATCCCGAGCCTCAGCTCGACTCCCTGTGGCCGTAACGATCGCCATGTGCTCGCCTTTTTTGATTTCGGAGAAAAGCAAGCGCTGGGGATCGATCCAGGTAAGACCGGAGGCGTTTGGCAACCACAGTTGCTCTGTGCCGCCAAGGACGGGCACCAACCAGGTGTCCCAGCCGAAGCTACCGTTGAGGGCGGTATAGGCGATACGAGAACCATCGGGTGAAAAGACTGGGCTCATCTTTGGCTGGATGTCATGTGTGAGCTGAACGGGCTCTCCTGATGGGAGCATCTTGACATAGATCTCGCCCGGCCCCAGAAACGTATTGGCACCATGCACAAAGGTGACCATGCGACCGTCCGGCGAGAGCGCAGGCTGGGTTACGGAATCAGGGAAATTGGTGAGCTGGATGTACTCGGCGCTCGCCAGAGGATTTCGATGGGAGTTAAGGAGAAAAAGTACCGCAGCTATGATTCCTACCGCGACGCCCGGCACAACGACCTTCCAGACTATCGAGCCTTGGCCTTCGACTTTCGCTGGAGAAGGTACGCGTGCAGGAGCTGCAACTGGAACTTGGCTCGAAGCGGAGTCCCGCGTCAAGCGCTTTAGGTCGGTGCGAATGTCGGACGCATGCTGGTATCTGAGATTGCGGTCTTTCTCCAAGCACTTGTTGATGATTTCTTCCAGCTTTGCCGGGACGTCTGGGTTGATTCGGACTGGCGGGACAGGCGAGCGTTCCAGAATTGCGTGGAAGATCATGCCGTAGCTTTCTCCCCGGAACGGCAGCGTACCGGTCGCCATTTCATACAGGACCACGCCGAAGGAAAACAGGTCCGTTCGCGCGTCCAACTCCTTCGCCTTAACCTGCTCTGGCGACATATACGAAACCGTTCCGAGCGCGGTCCCGGGGCTTGTGAGGTGGTCCGGGTCTACTTCCTCCGTCGCTAGAGTCTCCGCGCGGTCCGCCACGTGTTTCGCGGGATTCACCTTCGCTAATCCGAAATCGAGAATCTTCGCGTGTCCGCGCTCGGTTACAAATATGTTGGCCGGTTTGATGTCGCGGTGGACGATTCCTTTAGCATGAGCGGCGTCCAGGGCGTCGGCAATTTCCATCGCGAGAGGGAGCAGGACATCGGTCTCGACGGACTTACCGTTGATGCGGTGCTTCAACGTCATGCCCTCCAGATATTCCATGACAATGAATGCTTGCCCGTTCACTTCGTCAACCTCATGGATGGTGCAGATGTTGGCGTGGTTCAGCGCAGAGGCCGCCTTGGCCTCGCGGTGAAAGCGGGCAAGCACCCGGGGGTCTTTGGCTACATCAGAGGGAACAAACTTCAGGGCGACAAAGCGATTGAGTTTGATGTCCTCGGCTTTGAAAACGACACCCATGCCGCCGCCACCGAGTTTTTCAACGATGCGGTAATGCGAGACCGTTTGCCCGATGAGCGCGTGAGAACTCGTCATGGTGCGGCCATGTTAGGTTGCCACAGGGCTCAAGTCAACGAGCCTAACACCAGTAATCTAGGCCCTAGCCAACCAAAAATCACCAATTTACAGGTGAAGAATTACAGGTGAAGTTTTCTGAAGCTTTTTGCTAAGTGATTGAAAACGATGGTAGGCCCGTGGGGACTCGAACCCCAGACCTCTACCGTGTCAAGGTAGCGCTCTAACCAACTGAGCTACGGGCCTACTATAACCGCCTGCAATAACCGCAGTTTATCACGAATCACAGCGGCACAAAGTGTCGTCACGAATACCCCCAGACATTGTTAAGCTCGTGAAAACGCTGGACTAGCGTCGCAAATCACGCGGCGAAGTGACTTGAATCACAGCGTCACAATTGGCACCCTCTCACAATTCCCCAAGGTAATCGACCCAGCAAACGGAGCCTCTCCAAGGTCGATTTTGGATGTGGGGGAGATAAGTCATGCAAAACAAGCCCATTTCCGCAGGCCAATTCCTCACAGTGCTAGTGCTGGTTTTCACCCTGGCCGCCACAGCCAGTCTGACAGCCAAGCAGGATGCGAGCAGTGAGCCACGGCCTGCGGCGGCACAAGAGAAAGCAAAGGCCTCCGCTGCGCCTACCGCCGACGGAGATTATGTAGGCAGCGAAGTTTGCGTCACCTGCCATCAAGACCAGCAGCACCGATTCCAAAACACCGTGATGGGCAAAATCATGGAGCACCCGCGAAACCCGATCGAAGCGCGGGGCTGTGAGGCTTGTCACGGACCAGGAAGATCCCATGTCGAAGCCGGCGGCGGAAAAGATACTATTCCGATGCGCTTCGGCAGGGATTCGAAGAATTCAATCGCGGAGCAAAATGCCGTGTGCCTGGACTGCCACCAGCGCGGCAACAGGAT
>Ga0075017_100000255_pt1 | contig 27334 bp, 24 predicted proteins | sample AleBraG_ABR_2012_FD_71475 | JGI IMG/M metagenome (GOLD analysis project Ga0075017, IMG submission 71475) | Freshwater sediment microbial communities in response to fracking from Pennsylvania, USA - Alex Branch Run_MetaG_ABR_2012 | ecosystem: Environmental > Aquatic > Freshwater > Creek >... | reverse complement strand
TCGTTCTGACGCGCTGCCGGCAGGTCGTCGGTGACCAGCAGGACCTCCAGTCCCGGCGGTGCCGCGGGCGGACGGCTCCCAGCCCCGAAACTGAGCCCGAGAATCACGATGCCGTGGGCCAGTGCCGCCAGGAACAGCATGGTCGTCAGGCGCTCGCGCACCGGAGCGCCGCCCTCACGCCCGCCCGCCAGACCCGCCAGCGTCAGGCGCCGTTCGGCCACCGGCGGGTCCACCCTCAGGCCCCCGCCGCCGGGCGACCGGCCGCGCGAGCCGCCAGGCGCCGGTCGATGGCCTGAATCAGCAGGTCCGCGGCATCGATGCCGAACTGGCTCTGCAGTTCGCGCACCCCCGTGGGGCTGGTGACATTGATTTCCGTGACGAAGCCGCCGATCACGTCCAGCCCCACGAACAGCATGCCCGCAGCGCGCATGGCCGGCCCGATCTGGCCCGCGAGCCAGCGGTCCCGGTCATTGAGTTCGCGGGCCACGCCGCGCGCGCCGGCGGCGAGATTGCCGCGGTTGTCGTCCGCCGCGGGAATGCGTGCCAGCGCGTAGGGCAGGGGCTCGCCATCGACCAGCAGCACGCGGGCATCGCCCGTGACCGCGATCTCGGGCAGGTACTTCTGCACGATCGCATAGCGCTGCCCGTAATCCGTGAGGGTCTCGAGCACCACGTGCGTGTTCTTGTCGCCCGGAGGCAGCACGAAGATCGAGCGCCCGCCCATGCCATGCAGGGGCTTGGCGACGACGGTGCCTTGGGCGGATGCGAAGGCCTGCATCGCCGCCATGTCGCGCGTGACCAGGGTCGGTGCACAGCACTGCGGGAACCAGGCGGTATAGACCTTTTCGTTCATGTCGCGCAGTCCGCGCGGACGGTTCACCACGAGCGCACCGGCCAGTTCGGCACGCTCGAGGATGTAGCTGGCGTAGATGTATTCGGTGTCGAAGGGCGGGTCCTTGCGCATCAGCACCACGTCGAAGCCACCGAGCGGCGCGGCCGCAGCGTCGCCGAGGGTGTACCAGGCGGCCGGATCGGCACGCACACTCAGGCTGCGGGCGCTGGCCTCCGCGACCCCGTCGCGCAGGCTCAGGTCCGCCAGTTCGGCATAATGGAGCCGGTAGCCGCGTGCCTGGGCGGCGAGCAGCATCGCCAGCGTGGTGTCCTTGCCATACTTGATCTGATCGATCGGATCCATCACCACGAGCAGCCGGATTGGCATGTTCATCCCGTTGACCTCGAGAGCGCTGGCTGCGCCGCCATTTGGCAGTAGAAACGAATTATGTCCGCACTGCACACCGTTCGCTCTTCAAAACGTGACGCAGGCGGCATAGCCGGAGGGGTGCCGATATGTTAAAAAGCTCAAATCTGTCGAGGGCGCAGTGCAGATCACAGCACTGGCAGCCGAAGGTGACCGACCATGGAATTCAATGCCCAAAGGAGTGAGTCGGACGTGAGCGATCCAGCGTCGCCGTTCCGCGGCCTCAAAGTGCTCGTCATCGACGACAGCAAGACGATCCGGCGTACGGCCGAGACGCTGCTGGCGAAGGAGGGCTGTGAGGTCTACACGGCTGTCGACGGTTTCGACGCGCTCACCAAGATCGCCGATCATCAGCCGGACATCGTGTTCGTCGACATCATGATGCCGCGGCTCGACGGCTACCAGACCTGCGCTCTGATCAAGCACAACAAGGTGTTCCGCTCGATTCCCGTGATCATGCTGTCCTCCAAGGATGGTCTGTTCGACCGGGCGCGCGGCCGGATCGTCGGCTCGGAGCATTACCTGACCAAGCCTTTTACCAAAGACGAGCTGTTGGGCGCCATCGAAGCGCACATCGGGAGATGAGCCATGCCGCTTATTCTCATTGTTGACGATTCGCCCACCGAAGTGCACGTGATGAAGAAGGCGCTCGAAAGTCACGGCTACCGGACGGCCGTCGCCGCCGATGGCGCCGAGGGCATCCGCCTGGCGCGGCAGATGCATCCGGACCTGATTTTCATGGATATCGTGATGCCCGGCGTCAATGGCTACCAGGCGACGCGCACGCTGGCCAACGACCCGGACACCCGTACGATCCCGATCGTCATGGTGACCTCCAAGGGCCAGGAGACTGACCGCATCTGGGGCCTGCGCCAGGGGGCCATCGACTACATGATCAAGCCGGTATCGATGGATCAGCTCCTCGAAAAGGCGCAGGCCGCGCTCGCCGCCTGAACATGCTGGAGAGCGCACCTTTAAAGGCAATGCGCGACCAGCCGTTCGAACTCCTGGCGGAGCTCGAACGGCGTGGCCGCAACGCCACCGCCAGTCCCGCCGCCCCCGCGGCGGCCGGACGCGAGTGGGTCGGGGTCGCGGCGCGCATGGCCGGCGAACTCTACCTGGTGGCGCGCGAAGAGGCGCGCGAGGTGCTCGGCATCCCCGCACCGCTGACGCGCGTGCCGGGCGCCAAGGCCTGGATACTCGGTCTGGCCAGCATCCGGGGGCAGCTGTTTCCGATCGTCGACCTGCGCCAGTACCTCGGTGGGGGCGCAACGCCCCTGACCCGGCTGACGCGCATCATCGTGGCCAATCACCGCGAAGTACCGGCCGGCCTGGTCGTGGATGAAGTGCTCGGCTTCCGCCGTTTCAACGAATCCGAATTCAGCGCCGAGGTGCCGGCCACGATCGTGCAGTGCGGCCGCTACCTGGCCGGCTCATTCCGAAATGACCAGGACCAGATGCCGGTCCTGAGCCTGCGCAAGCTGCTCGAGGATGCGGCTTTCCTGGCGGCCTCGGCATGAATCCCGGCGACCTGATCGACACGCGCCGGCTGCGCGCGCTGACCCTGGCGGCCGGCGGGCTGGTCGTGCTCGGCGCGCTGGTCTGGCTGGTGGCGGGCCACAGCGTGTTTGCCTGGGCGGGCGCGGCGCTGGTGCTGCTGGCGCTGGTTCCGGTGTCGATGCTGCTGATGCAGCTGCGTTCGCTCAGCGATGCGGCGCAGCGCCAGCTGCTGGCCGCCACGGCGCAGCGCCAGGAGAACGAGCGCAACCAGCGTTCGATCCTCAAACTGCTGGACGAGATGGCGAGCCTCGCCGACGGCGACCTGACCGTGCAGGCGACGGTCACGGAAGACATCACCGGGGCGATTGCCGATTCGGTCAATTACGCGGTTGAGGCGCTGCGCAAGCTGGTCGCCACCATCAACCTGTCCGCCATGCAGGTGGACGCCTCGGCGCGGCAGACCCAGGCGCTGGGCGCGCAACTGGGCAAGGCGAGCACCGCGCAGACCAAGCAGATCGCGTCCGCGACCGAATCGATCGCCGCGATGGCGGCCTCCACCGAGGAAGTCTCCGGCAATGCCGAACGCGCCGCGGACGTGGCACGCCATTCCGTGGATGTCGCGCACAAGGGTGGCGAGGCCGTGCGCCGCACCATCGACGGCATGAACGCGATCCGCGAGACCATCCAGGAGACCAGCAAGCGGATCAAACGACTGGGCGAAAGCTCGCAGGAAATCGGCAACATCGTCGAGCTGATCAGCGATATCGCCGAGCAGACCAATATCCTGGCGCTCAACGCGTCGATCCAGGCGTCGATGGCCGGCGAGGCCGGCCGGGGTTTTGCGGTGGTCGCCGACGAGGTGCAGCGCCTGGCCGAGCGGGCCGCCACGGCGACCAAGCAGATCGACGTGCTGGTGCGCACCATTCAGACCGATACCAACGAAGCGGTCGTGTCGATGGAGCGCAGCACGACGGACGTGGTCGGCGGCGCGCTGCTGGCCGAGAACGCCGGTGCAGCGCTCCAGGAGATCGAGCAGGTCTCGAACCAGATCGCCAGCCTGGTGCAGAACATTTCCAGCAGCTCGCGCAGCCAGTCGGCTGCGGCGCAGAACATCGCGCGCAACACCCAGGTGCTGCGCGAAATCAGCGCCCAGACCGCCGAGGGCACCACCGCTACCGCGCAGTCGATCCTCAAGATGGCCGATCTGGCGGCCGCCTTGCGCAAGTCGATCGCCGGCTTCCGGCTCCCGCCTCCGCCGGTAGCGGCCGAGGCCGCTTCAGCCAAGCCGGCCGGCGCGCCGCCCGCGTCCAAGGTCGGCGACACCGGTACGCATTCGCGCCTCAAGAAACTGAGCGGGTCCTGAGCCGCCCGGCGCCACCATGACGGAACTCGCCACACAGACGATGCAGACGGCCGCGCGCGAGATCGGCGTCGCGCTCAACGACGCGCGCACGGCGCTCGAGGCGCACGTCGAGCAGCCCGACAATCATGCCCTGCTCGAGCGCTGCGCGTTCGAGCTGCACCAGGTGCAGGGCGCGCTGCGCGTGCTCGAGATCTATGGCGCGGCGCTGCTGGCCGAGGAAATGGAGCAGGTGGCGCGCTACCTGATCAGTGCCAAGAATGAGCGCAAGAACCAGTCCGAGTCGCTCGACGCGCTGATGCGGGCGATGGTGCAGCTGCCCGGCTACCTCGAGCGCGTGCTCGCGGGCGGGCGCGATCTGGCGCTGGTGCTGCTGCCGCTGCTCAACGACCTGCGCGCGGTTCGCGGCAGCGCGCTGCTGTCGGAGGGCACGCTGCTGCTGCTCAATCTGAAATCCGACCGCCAGGCGCAACCGACCTCACCGGCGCCGGGCGAACCGCCGCTGACGCCGGCGCAATGGGCGCGGCGGCTGCGGGCGCGCTTCCAGACCGGACTGGTCGGGTGGATCCGCGGCGAACGGCTCGAGCAGAACCTCGAGATCCTGGCCACCGTCGCCACGCGACTGGAACAGGTGGCGACGCAGCAGTGCGTGTTCCAGCTCTGGTGGGTCGTGGGGGCGCTGCTGGAAGCGCTGCGGGAAAATGGCATCGAGAGCAGCGTATCGGTGAAGCGGCTGCTGGGCCTGGCCGACCGCGAGATCCGGCGCCTGTACGAGCAGGGCGAGGCGCGCTATGCGCAGACGCCGCCGATCGAACTGCTCAACAATCTGCTCTACTACGTGGCACGGTCCACGACCTCCGGGCCGCGTGTCGCGGCCGTGCGGGCCTCCTTCCGGCTCAATGAGCTGCTGCCCGTCGACGATGCCGTCGAACAGGAACGCGAGAACCTTTCCGCTCCTTCCGTCAAGCTCATGCACACCGTCGCGGCCGCGATCCGCGAGGACCTGACGCGGGTCAAGGATGTGCTCGATATCTTCGTGCGCCGCGGCGGCGGACAGGTCGAGGAGCTTGCGCCCCAGATCGAACTGCTGCGCAAGATCGGCGATACGCTCGGCGTGCTCGGTCTGGGCGAGCTGCGCGGCAAGGTCCAGGAGGCCAATGGGCGCCTCGAGGGTGTGGTGGCCGGACGCGAGAGCGCCGACGAAGCGACGCTGGTCCAGGTCGCTGCGATCCTGATCCAGGTCGAGGATCATCTCGACGGGCAGCTGGTCGGACTCATCCTGCCGAAGAAGGCGTCGGCCGAAGCGCCCGGCGAGGAACTCGACCAGGATTTCGAGCTGGTCCAGGGGGCGGTGCTGCGCGAATGCGTGGTCAACCTGGCACGCGTCAAGGAAAGCATCGCGCAAAACGTCAGCGGTACGCTGGATGCGGCGGGCTTCGATGCCTGGCAGGAGCTGATGCGCGGCATCCAGGCCGGGCTGCTGATGCTCGGTAAGTCGCGTGCCGTCGACATCGTCAGCGCCATCACCGGCCAGTTGCGGCGCGTCATGCAGCCGGGCGGCATGCCGCACTCAGGCGCCTACCTGGACCGCCTCGCCGACGCGATCGTCAGCCTCGAGTACTACATCGAGACGCTGCAGGCGGGACGCAGCGATCCGTGGTACATGCTCGACAACGCGCAGGTGTGCCTTGACGTGCTGGAGCGCGAACCCGAGCAGGTCGTACCGACGGTGCCGGCCATCAGCGCCGCCAGCCACGCGCGCACGGTACGCATCGCGCCGCCACCGCAGGTCGTCGCCCCGGATGTGATCAGCGCGGACGGTGCCGGGCGCGTGCGCACACCGCCGGTGCTGGCCGCGGCGCCCGTGGCCAGCGCCGCCGAGAGCGATCCCGAACTGCTGAGCCTTTTTTCGGAAGAGGCGCGCGAGGAGCTCGAGAAGATCCGCAAGTACTATCCGGTCTGGGATCAGAACCCGCTCGAAGCCGAGGCGCTGGGCACGGTGCGGCGCTCCTTCCACACGCTGAAAGGCAGCGGCCGCATGGTCGGTGCCCGCGAACTCAGCGAATTTGCCTGGGCCATGGAGAACATGGTCAACCGGCTGCTCGATGGCACACTGGCCCGTTCGCCGGAAATCCTCGATACCCTGCGCTCGGCCGTCAGCCTGCTGCCGCAACTGGTCGACGAACTCGGCGTCGCGCCGGCGCTGCGTACGCAGCCGACCGCCCTCGTGGCGCGTGCCCACGCGCTTGCGGCGGGCCGCGATGCCGCCGCGACACAGCGCAGCATGACGCTCGAAGCGGCCGCCGCGACCTCAGCCCCGCCGCAGGACTGGGCGGCGACCGAGCGGCTGACGCCCGAGCAGGCCGCGGCCATCGTGGCCTCGGCCGTGCCATCGCCCGTGCCATCGCCCATGCCATCGGGCGGTGCGGCCGCTCCGACCCCCCGGACCGCGGCCGCGCCGACCGCTCCAGTGTCCATGGCCGCGCCGGTGACCGCGGCGCCTGCCGCGCCCGCCGCGCGCAGCGAGGCCGCCGAAAACGACGCTGCGCTGCGTGAAATCTACGCGCGCGAGACTTCGAGCCACGTGGCGGCCGTGCGTGCCTGGCTGGTCCGTGAACAGCCGCACCCCGCGCCGCACGTGCTCACCGAAGAGGTGTACCGCGCCTGCCATACGTTGTCGGGCAGCTCGAAGATGGCCGAGGCGCGCCACGGCATCCGGCTGGCCGAACCGCTGAATCACTGGCTGCGCAAGTCCTTCGACAGCGGCATCGGCCTGGACGATTCCGACCTCGTGCTGCTGTCGGATTGCATGGGTGCGATGGAGGCGGTAGCCGGGCATCTGGACGAAAACACGCTCTATTTCGTGGTTCACGATACGCTGCGCGCGCGCATCGCCCGCGCCGAGTTTGAACTGGATCGGCGCATTGCCGAAGCCGCCGAGCATACCGGGCGCACGGGCATCCATGCCCTGCCGATGCTGCAGACCCTGCAGCAACCCGTCGCGCGGCCATCGTCCGCCGGCGGCGCCGCGGCGGCCAGCTCGTCGGCCGCTGCGCCGCAGCGTGAAGCGGCGCCGGCCATCGATTTCGATCCGGAAGTGGCGGCCATCTTCTGCGAGGAGGCGAGCGAGCTGCTCGAAGCCTCACAGTCTGCGCTGCAGGCCTGGAACGCCTCGCCCACATCGGGCGAGCATCTGGCCTCGCTCAAGCGCTCCCTGCACACCTTCAAGGGCGGCGCGCGCATGGCGGGCATCAGCGCCATGGGCGATCTGTCGCATGAACTCGAGAGCCTGATCGTGCAGATCGGCCTGGGCACTGCCGCAGGCGATGAGCGCGCGCGCGGCGTCGCACAGGAAGCGATCGACGCGCTCGCGCGCATGCGCGAGCAGGTGGCGGGCGGCCGTCCGGTGGCCCCCGCGAGTGCACTGATCGCGCACCTCCAGGCGATTGCCCGCGGTGTCGAGGTCGCGCCGTCCGTAGCGGCGTCCGCGCCGGCAGCGCCGGCGCTGGTCACCGCCGCTGCCGCGCCGGCACCGGTCACCGCCGCGCCGGCCCCGCCACCCGCCACGGCGGCCGAGCCGCCCACGCCCAGCGCCGTGAGCCCGCCCGCGGCCGCGCCCCTGGCGGCGCCGCCTGCCGTGCCCGTTGCGCCTGCCCCGCCGGCGGACACGGTCCTGATGCCGCTGGTCGAGGCAGGCGCCCGTGCCGACGCTGCCGCGCCGGTCCCGCCGGCGCCGCCCGCACCGGCGCCGCCCGCACCGGCGCCGCCCGCACCGGCGCCGCCCGCACCCGTGCCGCCAGGACGCGAGCCCGTGACGGGGACCGAGCGCGGCGAGATGGCACGCGTCAGCGCCGAGCTGCTCGATCAGCTGCTCAACCACGCCGGCGAAGTGAGCATCTCGCGCGCGCGGCTCGAGCAGCAGATCGGCTCGGTGGAATTCAACCTCGCGGAACTGTCCCGCACGGTCACGCGCCTGAAGGAACAGCTGCGCAAGCTGGAGATCGAGACCGAGGCGCAGGTCCTGCACCGGCACGACCAGGAGACCAGGTCCCGCCAGGACTTCGATCCGCTGGAACTCGACCGCTACTCCGCCATCCAGCAGTACTCGCGCGCGCTGGCCGAGTCCGCCAACGACGTGGCGAGCCTGCAGCAGCTGCTGGAAAGCCTGGTCACCGAGGCGCAGAACCAGCTGCAGCAGCAGGCCCGCACCGTCACCGAACTGCAGAACGGACTGATGCGCACGCGCATGGTGTCCTTCCAGCGGCACGTGCAGCGCCTGGCGCGCATCGTGCGCCAGGCGGCGGCGGACACCGACAAGCACGCCGAACTCGTGGTCGAGGGCGCGGCGGGCGAGCTGGACCGGCAGGTCCTCGAGCGCATGCTGCCGCCATTCGAACACCTGCTGCGCAACGCCGTCGTGCACGGCATAGAACCTCCTGCCGAACGCCTGGCGCAGGGCAAGAGCGAGACCGGCCACATCAAGCTGCAGCTGCGCCGCGAAGGCGCAGAAGTCATCGTCGAGGTCAGCGATGATGGTGCGGGCATGAACCTGGCCGCGATCCGCGACAAGGGCCTGGCGCTGGGACTGATCCACGCCGACCAGACGCTGACCGACGACGATGTCATGCAGCTGGTGCTGGAGCCCGGTTTCTCCACGGCCGGCACGGTCACGCAGCAGGCCGGGCGCGGCGTGGGCATGGACGTGGTCGCCACGGAGATCAGGAAGCTCGGCGGCGCGCTGCACATGGACAGCAAAGCCGGGCAGGGCACGCGCTTCACCATCCGGCTGCCGCTCACGCTCGCGGTGAGCCACGCCCTGGTGGTGCGCACCGGGGACGAGTACTACGCGCTGCCGTTGCCGACGATTGAAGGCGTGGTGCGGCTGCCGCGCGAGGAAGTGGCCGCGCACCTGCGCAGCGACAGCGCCACGTTCAGCTACGGCGAACACAAGTACCGGCTGCAGCCCCTGGCGCTGTACGTCGGCATGGAGGCCGCGCCGCTGCCGGAGACCGACGCCGCGATACCGGTGGTCCTGGTGCGCGCCGGGGAGCAGTCCACGGGCCTGGTGGCCGACGAGCTGATCGGCAGCCGCGAGATCGTGGTCAAACCGGTCGGCCCGCAGATCTCGGCGATCCGCGGCATATCCGGCGCGACCATCCTCAGCGATGGCCGCGTGGTCATCATTCTCGACATCGCCGCGCTGGTGCGGGCCGGTCGCCGCGTCCGTACTGCCCCGACGCTGCTGCGCGAGCGCGGCGACCGGCGCATCTTCGCGATGGTCGTGGACGACTCGATCACCGTCCGGCGCGTGACGCAGCGGCTGCTCGAGCGCAACGGCATGCGTGTGCTGACGGCCCGCGACGGCATGGATGCCGTGGCGCTGCTGGCGGAAAACGTCCCGGACATCATCCTGCTCGACATCGAGATGCCGCGCATGGACGGCTACGAGGTGGCGGCGCACGTGCGCTCCGATCCGCGCCTCGCCGGGGTGCCGATCATCATGATCACCTCGCGCGTGGGCGAAAAGCACCGCGCGCGCGCCATTGAGCTCGGTGTCGACGACTATCTGGGCAAGCCCTACCAGGAGAGCCAGCTCATCGACGCCATTGCGCCGCTCGTGGCGCGGCGCCGCGCCGCCGTGCAGGCCGCGGGCGCCGGACGATGAGCGAGGGCGCCGGCGAGATCTACAGCCTGCTGGTGCCCCTGGCCGCCGGGCGGCTGCTGGTGCCGCGCGCCTGCGTGGCCGAGATCGTCGGCTACCAGGTACCGACCACGATGATGGGGGCGCCGCAGTGGTACCTGGGTCTGGTCAACTGGAACGGCCGGCAGGTGCCGCTGGTGTCCTTCGAGGGCATGTGCGGTCAGCCCTTGCCCGCGGTCAGCGCGCGCTCGCGCATGGTCGTCCTGCATGCGCTCGGCGAACGCCTCGACGCCGGTGCCTTCGCGATACTGGCCCAGGGCTTTCCGCAACTGGTCCGGGTCAGCGCCGATGTCGTGCGGCCTGATGCGAGCTATGCCGTTCCGGACCGTGATCCGGTGCTGTGCCGCGTGCGCATGCTCAATGAAACGCCGTGGATTCCCGATCTGGAACGCATCGAGGTCATGATCGCCGACGAGACTTCGGTGGCTCCAAACTAGGCGGCCTCCCTCGGGCCTAGCCCAGGTCCCCGGCCAGCACCTGCAGCGCCGCCAGTGCCGCGAGCGGCGCCGTTTCCGTACGCAGGATCCGCGGTCCCAGCCGGCAGGGCTGGAATCCGCTGCGCTGCGCCAGCAGCTGCTCGCGGCCGCTCAGGCCCCCCTCCGGACCCACCAGCAGCGTGGCGGCGCCGGTCCCTGCGGCCAGCGCCGCGAGCGACACGGGCGCCTGCGGCACCAGCATGAGCCGCAGCCCGGCGACCGCCTGCTCGGCGACGGGGGCCGGCTCGCAGACGGCAGCGAAGTCCCTGACCGCCTCGATGCGGGGCAGGCGGTTGCGTCCGCTCTGCTCGCAGGCCGCGACCGCCACCGCCTGCCAGTGCGCGCTGCGCCGCTGCAGCGCGGCCGGTTCCAGACGCACGACGCTGAATTCGCAGGACAGCGGGACGATGCGCTGGACGCCCAGCTCCGTGGCCTTCTGCACGATGAAATCCATGCGCTCGCCGCGCGCCACGCCCTGCAGCAGCGTCAGCTGCAGGGGGGATTCGCGCTCCAGCGGGCTGTGCGGGCCGACCTGCAGCGTGGCGCGGGCGCCGCCGCCGGCCAGTTCGGCGCGGTATTCCCCGCCGCGGCCGTTGAACAGCGTCAGCGCGGCGCCGGGGCGCAGCCGCAGCACGCGCAGCAGGTGGGTCGACTGCGCGGCAGGCAGCACCAGTTGCGTGCCGGCGGCGATTTCCATGTCGATGTAGATGCGGGTGCTGCGCATGGCGCGTGTACCGCCGCTAGGGCGCGCAGGCCCGGTCGACGCATTCGGCGAGCACCTCGAGCAGCAGCGTGACTTCATCGGCCGTGATCACGTACGGGGGCATGCAGTAGAGGACGTTGCCGATCGGGCGCAGCAGCACCCCGCGGTCGAGCGCATGGCGGTAGGCGCGCAGGCCGCGGCGCTCCTGCCACGCAAAGGGCGCGCGCGTGGCGCGGTCGCGCACGGTTTCAACGGCGAGGATCATGCCGGTCTGGCGCACCTCGGCCACGTGCGGGTGGTCCGCCAGCGGCGCGGCGCCTGCGGCCAGCCGCGCCGCCAGGGCGCGGTTGCGCTCCAGGACCGGTTCGGTCGCAAAGATATCCAGGGTCGCGAGCGCCGCGGCGCAGGCCAGCGGATTCCCGGTATAGCTGTGGGAGTGCAGGAAGGCGCGCTGCGCGGTGTATTCGTCGTAGAAGGCCGCGTAGACCTCGTCGCCGGACAGTACCACCGAGAGCGGCAAGTAGCCGCCGGTCAGACCCTTGGACAGGCACAGGAAATCCGGCGTGATGCCGGCCTGTTCGCAGGCGAAGAAGCTGCCCGTGCGTCCAAAGCCCACCGCGATCTCATCGGCGATCAGGTGCACGGCGTGGCGGTCGCAGGCGGCGCGCAGCAGCCGCAGGTAGACCGGGTCGTACATGCGCATGCCGCCGGCGCATTGCACCAGCGGCTCGACGATCACCGCCGCCAGTTCGCCGGCGTGCCGTTCGAGCGCCGCCTCCATGCTCGCGAAACTGCGCTGCGAATGCGCGGCCCAGCTTTCCCCGGGTTCGCGCAGGTAGCAGTCGGGTGACGGCACGGTGATCACGGGCAGCAGCAGCGGCCGGTAGATTTCGCGGTACAGCGGCACGTCGCCGACACTGAGGGCGCCGAGCGTTTCACCGTGATAGCTGTTGCTGAGCGTCAGGAAGCGGCGCTTGCCGCCCTGGCCGCGATTCTGCCAGTAATGGAAACTCAGCTTCAGCGCCACCTCGATGGCGGCCGAGCCGCTATCGGCGAAGCAGCAGCGCGTCAGCCCCGGCGGCGCCAGGGCGGCCAGCCGTTCGGCCAGCACGATGGCCGGCTCGTGCGTGAAGCCGGCGAGCAGTACGTGTTCGAGCCGGCCGGCCTGCGCCGCGACCGCGCCGCTGATGCGCGCATTGGCGTGCCCGAACAGATTGGTCCACCAGGAGCTGATCGCATCCAGGTAGCGCTTGCCCTCATAGTCCTCGAGCCAGACGCCCGAACCGCGCCGGATCGGTATGGGCGGCAGGGATTCGTGGTCTTTCATCTGCGTGCACGGATGCCACACATGGCGCAGATCGCGCGCCGCCCATGTGGCATTGTGGCTGCCGCCCGCGGCGCGATCGGTGTTTGGGCTCACGCGCGCATTTTGGCATCATGAGCGACACCATGCAGACCGGCTTTAGGGTCGACCCGGCCACCGGCCTGGCGCAGCAGCTGCGCCAGGTGCTTTCGCCCCATTGCGACGCGCGGCCGGCGGGCACCCGACCCGAGCTGATCGTGGTTCACGGGATCAGCCTGCCGCCGGGTGAATTCGGCGGCCCGTGGATCGACCAGCTGTTCACCGGTACCCTGCGCGCGCCGGCGCATCCCTCATTCGCCGGCGTCGCGAGCCTGCGCGTCTCGGCCCACCTGCTGGTGCGGCGCGACGGGCAGGCCATCCAGTACGTACCCTTCGGGCTGCGTGCCTGGCATGCCGGCGTATCCAGCTGGCAGGGGCGGCCGGCCTGCAATGACTACTCGGTCGGCATCGAGCTGGAAGGCACCGACGATCAGGCCTATGAGGCGCACCAGTACCGCACCCTGGCCGCGCTGATCGAGGCGCTGTGCGCGGCCTACCCCACGCTCGACCGGCAGAACGTCGTCGGCCACAGCGACGTCGCGCCCGGACGCAAGAGTGATCCGGGTGACGCCTTTGACTGGAATCGGCTGCGTCTGCTGCTGGCCCACGCCTAGGCCAGGGGCGGGCCCTAGACGCCGCCCGTGCCGCGGCCGCGATCGCGGCGCCACATGACTTCGCTGCCCGAGGCCTGCCTGGCCAGCACGCGCGCCAGCACGAACAACAGGTCGGAAAGCCGGTTGAGGTAACGCAGCGCATGGGGCCCCAGCGGTTCGATGCGCGCCAGCGCCCAGCAGCGCCGTTCCGCGCGGCGGCAGATGGAGCGGGCCAGGTGGCAGGTGGCGGCCGCGGCGCCGCCCCCCGGCAGCACGAATTCCCGCAGCGGCGGCAAGCCCGCGTTCCAGCTCTCGACCAGCGCTTCCAGGCCGGTGACCTGCTGCTCGCGAATCACGACGCTGCCGGGAATGGCCAGTTCGCCGCCCAGATCGAAGAGGTCGTGCTGGATCTCCAGCAGTTGCGAGGCCATGGCCGCGGGCAGGCCGGCGCTCGAAAGCAGCAGACCGAGGGCACTGTTGAGCTCGTCGACCGTGCCGCAGGCCTCGATGCGGAGACTTTCCTTGGGCACGCGCGCGCCGTCGGCCAGTCCGGTGCTGCCGTCGTCCCCGGTGCGGGTCACGATCTTCGAGAGGCGGTTGCCCATGCGGCAAAGCTACCGCATGTGGTACCGCATGGCGAGCGTCAGGCTGCGGCGCGAGGTGCTGTAGCCGCTGGCGAGCTCGTACCGCCTGTCGAGCGCGTTGTCGAGGCGCGCCTGGACCGTCCAGCCCGGGGCCAGTTCGAAGCCCACGCCGAGATTCAGCAGCGTGTAGCCGCCCAGCGGGACCGGGTCCGGGAAGCCGTAATCCATCCGCGGGCCCACCAGCAGCAGGTCGGCGCTCGCGCTGAGCGGCCCGGCCGCGTACTGGGCGCCAAGCGCCAGGTTGTGCCGCGCCCGGCGCAGCAGCTCGGCGTCGGTGCTCAGATCGCGCGGGTCCTGGAGCGCGTAGGCGCCATGCAGCCGCCAGGCCGCGCTGCGCCACTCGTATTCGGCCTCCGCGCCGCGAATCCGCGCGCGCTCGACGTTGCGCGCCACGTAGAGGAAGTTGACCGGGTCCACGAGCACGAAATCGATGAGTTCGTCGATGCGGTTCTCGAAGGCGGACAGGCGCAGGTCCTGGCTGCCCGTGGGCTGCCAGCGCAGGCCCAGCTCGCCCTGACGGGAGACTTCCGGATGCAGCGCCGGGTTGCCGCCGAAGCCGTACAGATCGGCGCTGCCCGGCGCGTGAAAGGCCGTGCCGAGGGCCGCGGTGGCGCGCAGTGCGTCGCCCAGCTGGCGGCCGTATTCGGCATTCCAGGTCGTGTGCTCGCCAAAGGCGTCGTGGCGGTTGTAGCCCAGCGCCAGCAGCAGGTCATTGGCGCCGCTGCGCAGCTGGTCCTGCGCATAGGCGAGCAGGGTGTGCGTGCGGACGTCGAAGGGCAGGCCGAAGGACAGGCTTTGCGTGTGTTCGCTGGCCGTGACCGCGCCGATCGTGAACTCATGGATGTCCCAGGCGCGGGCGCTGAACTGGGCGTCGAGGGCGTCGCGCATGGTGTGATCGAAGTCCGGTACCTGGCGCTGATTGACGTCGTCGGTGACCTGGCTGAGCGTCAGGTGCGCGCTGCGGCCGGGGGCGTCGTGCCAGTCCGCGCCGACGGCGTAGCTGGCGTTCAGGAAATTCTCGGACGCCGGGCCAAATTCCGAGTAGTCGGATTGGCCGTCGGCGCGCCACGCCTGCGCGCGCAGTGTCAAGGCGTCGCTGGCGGCGTAGTGCAGCAGGGCGTTGGCGCTGTGATTCAGGTAGCCGCCCGGATCGCTGGCGCCCGCGACGGGCGGAAAGCCATCGGAGCGCTGGAAGGCGAAGCTGCCGCCGGCGCCCAGGCGATCGGTCAGCATGCCGCTGGCGTCGGCCGCGTACACCTGGGTGCCATAGCGGCCCTCCGCGGCATACAGCGAAGCGCCCGGTTGCGCCCCGGCGCGCGTGATGATGTTGATGACGCCGCCGATCGCATCCGTCCCGTAGAGGCTCGAGCGCGCGCCCTTGACGATCTCGATGCGCTCGATCGATTCGGGCTGGATATTCATGATCTGGGCGCCGCCGCTGGTACCCGGGTTGATGCGCACGCCGTCGACCAGCACCGCAGTCTGGTCGCTGTTGGTGCCCCGCAGGAACAGCGAGGCCGGCTGGCCGGGGCCACCATTACGCGCGATCTCGACGCCGCTCAGGCCGGCCAGCAGGCCGCCCAGATCGCTGGCCAGGGCCTGTTCGATGTCCGGGCGCGTCAGCACGATGACCGGAACCGCCAGCTCGTCCACCGGTGTCGCGGTACGCGTTGCGGTGATGACCACTTCGCCGGGCGCGCCGCCGGCCAGCGCCATATAGGCGCCGGCATCCGCGGCGTGCGCGCCGACGCTGGCAAGTGCCAGCGCACCTGCCAGAAGCCAAGGTTCTGATTTCACTGCACACTCCCGCACGCCCGCCGCGTGCCCGCCGGTCGAAGACGATGCCCGGGGCGCCATGGGGAGCAGGAATGGCTGGAGCACAGCCAGCCCGACGCCCACCGCGTCTTCGGGGTCTGAATGTGCCAGGCCGGTCTCCGGGCTCACGAGCGGTCGAAGACTCGACCCGCCGCATCGCCTTCCCACACGCACGCCCGGGTTTGGACGTGACGCGCAGTGGCTCACTGATGCGGCAAAACTCGCTTACCGTTGCGGGGGCAGCGCCGGAATGGTGCCTGGGATTCACCTGCTGGAGGTATCCTGAGCACGTCACCGGCTTCCCGAGCACCTGACAACCGCGGGCACTCTAGGCAAGCGGCCCCATGGTGTCAACGTGGCGACAGCGGACCGTCGCGCGGCGCGCGTGCCGCCGCGCGCGTGCCGCAGCGTGCGTGCCGCGGTGCAGCCCGCGGTGGGCAATCGCGTAAGATGGCCGCATGTCGTCCCCAGAACTCGCCGCCGCCCTCGAGGCCGCACGTGCCGCGGCGGTCATCATCCAGCGGCTGTATCGCAGCAACCTCGAAGTGCGCATCAAGTCCGACCGCTCGCCGGTGACGGCCGCGGACCTGCAGGCCGAACGCGCGATCCGCGAGGTCCTTACGGCGCGCTTTCCGGACTATGGCTTCTACGGCGAGGAGACCGGGCAGCATGCCATGCATGCCGAAAACGTCTGGCTCGTCGATCCCATCGACGGCACCAAATCCTTCGTGCGCGACTGTCCGTTCTTCTCGACGCAGATCGCGCTGATGCGCGGCGGAAGCCTGGTGCTGGGTGTCTCGAGCGCTCCGGCCTACGGGGAGCTCGCCTGGGCGGAGCAGGGTGGCGGCGCCTTTCTCGACGGACAGCCGATCCACGTCAGCAGCGTGAATGCGTTGTCGGCTGCCATCCTGTCCACCGGCAACCTGAAGACGCTGGCGGCATCGCCCGCCGGCTGGGCGCGCTTCGGCGCCCTGGTCGGCCAGGTCAGCCGGCTGCGCGGCTACGGCGACTTCGTGCATTACCACCTGCTGGCGCGCGGCTCGCTCGACGTGGTCATGGAGTCGGACGTCAATATTCTCGACATCGCGGCGCTCAGCGTCATCGTCCGGGAAGCGGGCGGCGTGTTCACCGACCTCGGGGGCGGCGCGGTCGATCTGGGCACGACGACGGTGCTGGCGGCCAACGCCGCGCTCCATGCACCGGTGCTCGAGGCTATGCGGGGATGAAGGCGCGCCGCCCGCCACCGGACAATTCCTGCATCGGCGTCGCGTAGAGCCGCGACAGTTCCGCGGCGTTGAGCATTTCCGCCGTCGATCCCAGGCGCCACGCGCCGTCGCCATACAGGAGCAGCACCCGGTCGGCGCAGCGCTCGGCCAGCGCCGGATCGTGCAGCGTGGCGACGACGGCGGACCCGCGCGCGCAGCGCTCGCGAAACGCCAGCAGCACATCCACCTGGTGGTGCGGATCCAGGTGGTTGGTCGGTTCGTCGAGCAGGTAGACCTGCGGATCCTGGGCCAGCAGGCCCGCCATGGCGGCGCGGCGCTGTTCGCCGCCCGACAGCGTGCCGAAGGCGCGCGCCGCGCAGTGTCCCACGCCCATGCGCGCCAGGGCGGCCGTGACGAGTTCGAGGTCGTGCGCGGATTCGCTGCGCAACCAGCCGACGTGCGGGTGCCGGCCGAGCAGCGCGGTCTCGAATACCGACAGCGGCAAGCTCTCCTCGCGATCCTGCGGCAGAAAAGCGAGGCGCCGCGCGATCTCGCCGCGGCCCAGGGTCGTGAGGTCGTCGCCCGCGAGCGCGACGCCGCCGCCTGCCGGGGCGCGCAGGCCGGCCAGTGTGTGCAGCGACAGGCTCTTGCCGCAGCCGTTGCGGCCGAGCACGGCGAGGAACTCGCCAGGGCGCAATTCGAGGCTGAGGTCCGCGAGCAGCAGGCGCTGGCCCGCCGTCACGCGCAGCGCCGTCACCGACAGCAGCGCAGCGGCGCCGTTCATCGCGGCCGCAGCCAGCCGATCTCGCGCGCCGTCGCCGGTCCGACCACCGTCTGCGACAGGTCATCGGGCATCACCTGGCGGTCGGGCGCCAGCGGTACGCGCCCGGCCATGATTTCCGCGTAGCGCTGCGGATAGCGCGGATCGCGGTCCGGCTCGGCGTAGCCATCGGGAAAGCGTGGCACATCGGTGTCGAGGTCGTATTTATCCGTCGCGCCGAAGGTGTGCAGCAGTTCGTGCGCGGTCACCACGGCATTCTGCGCGGCCTGCGACGGCATCGCGAACAGGTGCACGACACCCAGCAATCCACGCTGCAGGCCCAGCGAGTGCGGCAGCGAGGCGCCGCGTGCCGGATCATGGTAGAGGAGGAACAGCGCGATCTTTGGACGGCTGCGGCCGAACCCCTCGAGTACGCGGGTGCGGTAGTAGCGCAGCCGCAGGCTCCAGACGATGCGCTCGGCCGGATTGGCGCCCGGCGCCAGGGCCGGCGGTGGCACGGCGGGCGCCGGGTAGAGCTGAATCTCCACCGGGTCCTCCAGTCCGACGCCGTAGCGGTGCGCCTCGCGCGTCAGGAAATCAGTGACCGGCTGCATGTCCACCGCGCTCAGGCCGGCGATGTAGGCCGCCGTCGCATCGCTCCCGTCGGCGTTGACGGGGAACGCACCCACCCAGACCGCGTGCTCCCAGCTCGTGGTGCGATGCTGGTCGAGCCAGGCGCTCACCGCTACCACGAACAGCACCAGCGACAGGACCGCGATCCGGATGTTGCGCCACATAAAGTCTTAAGGGATCGGGAGCAGCGCCGCCGCTCGCTCAGGGTTGCAGCCGTGACGCGGACCAGGGACCGCAGGTGAAGGCCCCGTCGGCGGATACCAGCGTGCGCGTCCAGCGCGCCCGGTCGTGGATGCGCGCGCTGCCCTCGACCCACAGTTCCACCGCTTCGGCCCACAGGTTGAAGCCACCCCAGTGCGGCGGGCGCGCGATGCGGATCCCCGGATCCGCGGCCTGCTCGTCACCGCTGGGCGCCGGCAGCGCAAGCCGCAGTGCGGTCCGGGCCACGGTCCTGAGCAGTTCGGCACGCGAGGCAATGGGCTGGCTCTGCTGGCTCGCCCAGGCGCCCAGCCGGCTCTGCCAGTTGCGCGTGGCGAAGTAGGCGTCGCTGTCGGCGGCCGAGGCCCGCACGACCCGACCTTCGACCCGCACCTGGCGACGCAGCGCATCCCAGTGCATGACGACCGCCGCCCGCGGGTTCAGGCCCAGTTCGCGGCCCTTGTGGGATTCGTAGTTGGTGTAGAAGGTCAGCAAGCCCGGCCGCGGGATGATCTGCTTGCACAGCACGACGCGCGCCGAAGGTTGCCCGGCGGCATCGGCGGTGGCCAGCACCATGGCATTGGGATTGGGCTGGGTCTCGCGCCGCGTGGCCTCGGCGAGCCAGGTCGCCGCCAGCTCCAGGGGTTCAGCGGGGAGCGGTTCGGGCAGATGTTCGCGGTGCCAGGCCATCGGCGCAGTTTACGCGATGCCGCGGACCCGCTCACGCCGGCAGTTCAGGTCCGGTTCAGCGAACGCCTGCTAGCGTATCGTCACCGTCGCGGTCACGATCAGCCTCCCGCTGCACTCATTCAGGCCTGGCAGCGGAATTGGGGCGGCGCGGACCGGGTAATGCACCCGGTCCGCGCACTTGCCGTGTGCCGGCTTTGCCTTTACAAAGGCAGCCCCGGTTGCATGGTAGATCCGCATGACCCTCGATGAACTGCGCCAGCATCTCAACGGCATCGATCGCCGGCTCCTCGAACTGATCGCGGAACGCCAGGCCACCAGTCGCGAGATTGCCCGCGTCAAGCGCGCAACGGGCCACCCGACCCGCGATTACGGCCGCGAGCGCGAAGTGATCCTGGCAGTGCGCGCCCGGGCGGCGGAACTGGGCCTGCCGGCCGACGCCGCCGAGGCGGTCATGCGCGTGCTGATCCGTTCCTCGCTGACCACCCAGGAACAGGCCAGCGTCGCGGCCGGCGGCACCGGCAGCGGCAAGCGCGCCCTGGTGATCGGCGGGGCCGACAAGATCGGCGGCTGGTTTGCGCAGTTCCTGGCGTCGCAGGGCTTCGCCGTGGAGATCGCCGACCCTGCGGGCGGCAGCGGCGCGCTCGGGGACTGGCGCACCAGCCCGCTGACCCACGAATTCATCGTCGTGGCGACGCCGCTGGGCCTCACCGATGCCATCCTGCGCGAGCTCGCGGCCCGGCGGCCCAGCGGCGTGGTGTTCGATGTCGGTTCGCTCAAGTCACCGCTGCGCGGCGGACTCGGCGCGCTGGCCGCGGCGGGCGTGCGCGTGTGCTCATTGCATCCGATGTTCGGGCCGGACACCGAGCTGCTGTCAGGCCGCCATGTGATCTTCATCGACCTCGGCGCGGGCGATGCGATCGCGCAGGCGCGCGCGCTGTTCGCATCGACGATGGTCGAACAGGTGGTGATGGGGCTCGAGGAACACGATCGCCTGATCGCCTACGTGCTCGGTCTCTCGCATGCGGTGAACATCGCGTTCTTCACCGCGCTGGCGCGCAGCGGGGAAGCGGCGCCGCGCCTGGTGCAGATGTCGAGCACCACCTTCGACGCGCAGTTCGACATCGCCAGCCAGGTTGCGCAGGAAAGTCCGCAGCTGTACTTCGAGATCCAGCGCCTCAATGACTATGGGGCCGAATCGCTGGACGCGCTCGCCCAGGCCGTCGATACGCTGCGCGCCACGGTGCGCAGCGGCGACGCGGCGCGCTTCACGGCGCTGATGCGCGAGGGGCAGGAATACACGCAGGGACGGCAGGGCGTCCGCCAGCGCCGGGCCTGAAGCGGCGCAGGCGGCGGCCGGCGCACAATCCTCAACGGTCCTGCAGCGCCGGCTGCAGCAGCGCGTGCTCGATCGTCGTGACCGAGCGCTAACGGCCGCCGCGCCGCAGCAGTACCAGGAATACCGGCGCACCAAGCAGCGCGGTGATCGCACCGACCGGCAGCTGGCGCGGCTGGGCGATGGTGCGGCTGGCGATGTCCGCGAGGCACAGCAGCGCTCCGCCGCACAGCGCCGCGCCCGGCGCCACCCAGCGATGGTCCGAGGTGCGCAGCCCGAAGCGCACCAGGTGCGGCGCCACCAGTCCGACGAAGCCCACCGGCCCGGCAGCGAGCACCGCGAGCGCCGTCAGGGCCGCAGCGACGATGAACACCAGCGGGCGGGCGCGGCGCACATCGAGGCCCAGCACGGCGCTGCGCAGTTCGCCCGCCGCCAGCACGTTGAGCGCGCGGCCGCCGATCCCTGCGCCGGCCAGGGCGAGCGCCGCGACGCCGAGGTCGAACCAGGGATGCTGCGCCCAGCCCAGGTCGCCCGCCAGCCAGAACACCATGCCGCGCAGCTGGCCGTTGTCGGCGATCGCGAGCAGCACCGAGATGATCGCGCCGCAGGCGCTGGCGAGCACCACCCCGGACAGCAGCAGGCGGCCAGAGTCGCCGCCCCGTCCCAGCCACAGCACCAGCGCGCTGACGCACAGGGCGCCCCCGGTGGCCGTCCATTCCAGCGCCGCGAGCCCGAACCCCGCCAGCATGCCGCCCAGCGCACCCACGGCGGCCCCGCCGGAGACACCCAGCACGAAGGGGTCGGCAAGGGGATTGCGGAACAGCGCCTGCAGGAGGACTCCGGCCAGCCCCAGCAGGCTGCCGACCGCGAAGGCGGAAATGCTGCGTGGCAGGCGGATGGTCCGTACGATGGTGGTGGCCAGCTCATCGCCATGCCCACCCAGGGCCGCCAGCGCCCGGCCCACCGACAGGTCGGCGGAACCTGCCAGCAAGGTGGCCAGCAGGCAGCAGACCGCCAGGGCGGCGAGGCCGGCGAGTGCCCGGAATTGTGTCGGCTTAGTCATAAATTGAGACTAAAGAGCGCGCGGGGTCCAGAACAAGACCCAGCAGCTTGAGCCCGGGCCCGGCAAGGGGTTAAAAGGAATGCATTATGGGTGATGTGATCGACCGCGACGGATTTCGGGCCAATGTCGGCATCGTGCTGATGCAGCACGACGGCCGGCTGTTCATCGGCCGGCGATCCGGCGGCAAGGGCTGGCAGTTTCCCCAGGGCGGGATGCGGCACGGCGAGCAGGCCGAAGCAGCCCTGTTCCGCGAGCTGCACGAGGAGATCGGCCTGGCCGCCGCCGATGTCCAGATCCTGGGCCAGACGCGGGGCTGGCTCCGCTACCGCCTGCCGGAGCGCTTCGTGCGCCGCGATTCCATGCCCGTGTGCGTGGGGCAGAAGCAGAGCTGGTTCCTGCTGCGCCTCAAGCGCCCGGACACGGCCTTCCGGTTTGATGTCACGGGCGAACCGGAATTCGACCGCTGGCGCTGGGTGGACTACTGGCAGCCGGTGCGCGAGGTCATCTATTTCAAGCGGACCGTGTATATACGGGCACTGCACGAACTGGGCGCCCAGGCGTATCCGGGCGGACTGCCCCCGTATCCGGACTGGTGGCATCCGGCCGGCACCGATGACGGGCCGCACGCGGCGGCGGCGGACGCTTGATCCCATTGCGCGGCTGAATGGATATTCCCGGCAAGCTGGTGGTCCGAACCTACGCGCCGGCCCGGCGCTTCATGATGCTCGCGACCGCGCTGCTGCTCGGTGCCGTGGCGCTCTACCTGGCCTTCGAACTCGGCCGCCGCAAGGCGGGATTCGACGGGATCCAGGCGGTGCAGCAGCGGGTGCGGCTGCAGGACCAGATCGCCGATCTCGAGAAGAGCATGCACGACATGCGCGTGCAGATTGCCGCCGGCGAATCGGCGCAGCTTGCGCAGACCCGCGAGCGTGCCGAAGTCGCGCGCACGATCGGCGAGCTGCAGGCGGAACTCGGGCGGGCGCAGCAGGACCTCGAGTTCTACCGCGGCATCGCCAACCCGTTGGCCGGCCCCAAGGCGCTGCAGGTGCGCGTACAGCAGTTCCAGGTGCGCACCGCCAGTGCCGCTGCCCGCACCTATACCCTGCGCTTCGCACTGAACCACCCGACCCGTCCGGACGAATCGACCAGCGGCACGCTGGGCGTGACCATCGACGGCGAACGGGCCGGTGCCGCGGCGAGCATCGACCTGGCCACGCTGACGGGCGGCAAGGCGCGCGAACTGCCCTACAGCTTCCGCTACTTCACCAACGTGGAGCAGGCCGTGACCGTGCCGGCGGACTTCAGGGCCGAACGCGTGACCATCGAGATTCGACCTGCCCACAAAGCCATGGCACCCTACCGCCAGACCTTTGTCTGGAACCCCGACGTCACCTGATCGAGAAACCATGTTCAACCGACGTGCCAAGACCGCCGCGCGCATCGATACGCTCATCGGTCGTACGACCAGCGTGCAGGGCGATATCGAATTCGCGGGAGGCCTGCACATCGACGGCCGGGTTGCCGGCAACGTCCGCATGGTGCCCGGCGGTGCGGCGGCGCTGTCGATCAGCGAATATGGCGTGGTCGAGGGATCGGTCGAGGCCGCGCAGGTGGTGCTCAACGGCGTCGTCAACGGGGATATCTCCGCCACGCAGAAGGTGGTCCTGGGCGCCAAGGCCCGTGTACGGGGCAATGTCAGCTACGGCGTGATCGAAATGGCCCTCGGGGCGGAAATCAACGGCCGGCTGATCCCGGCGGGGCTGGGCGCCGCGGAATCCGGCGGAACGGGGGCCGCAGACCCGGCCGGGATGCCGGAGCAGCATTGAGCGGCGCGGTACTGCCTGATTTTGCAAGGTTTTCCGCCGCCGGCGGGCTGCTGCAGGGATCTTTGACGGACCTGAGTACTGCGCCTAGACTGTGCCCATCATGGATGCACCCGTAAACGACCCTCACGCCCACGACGCGCCGCTGGTATTCACGGATGCCGCCGCGCGCAAAGTGGCCGACCTGATCAGTGCCGAAGGCAATCCGAAGCTGATGCTGCGCGTGTTCGTGCAGGGCGGCGGCTGCTCGGGCCTGCAGTACGGCTTCGAGTTCGACGAGGAACTGCAGGATGGCGATACCTGCGTCGAGAACCACGGGGTCAAGCTGCTCATCGACCCGATGAGTGTCAATTACCTGGGCGGCGCGGAAATCGACTTCCGCGACGGGCTCGACGGGGCGCAGTTCGTCATCCGCAATCCGAACGCCACGACCACCTGCGGTTGCGGCTCGTCATTCACGACCGCCTGACGCCTGCGTGAGTCGCGCCGCCCGCACCGTGCCCGACGTGCTGGCGGCCGTCGATCTCGGTTCCAACAGTTTCCACCTCGTCGTCGCGCGCTACTCCCACGGTCAGCTGGTCGTCATAGACCGCTTGCGTGAAATGGTGCGCCTCGGTGCCGGCGTCGGCCCTGACGGACGCCTGGACAAGCAGGTGGCCGCGCGGGCGCTGGCCTGCCTGGAGCGTTTCGGGCAGCGGCTGCGTGACATGCACGCGCGCAGCGTACGCGTCGTGGGCACGAACGCGCTGCGGATTTCACGGCGCAAGCAGGCCTTCCTGGAGCGCGCCCGCGATGCGCTCGGCCATCCGATCGAAATCATCTCGGGCATGGAAGAGGCGCGCCTGATCTATTCGGGAGTCGCGCACACGCTGCCGGCCGAATCCGGCCGCCGCCTCGTGATCGACATCGGCGGCGGCAGCACCGAGATCGTGATCGGCGAGGGCTATGAGCCCCAGCTGCTGGAGAGCCTGAAGCTCGGCTGCGTTTCGCTGAGCCAGCGGTTCTTTGCGGATGAACGCCTGTCGGCGAAGCGGCTGGAACGCGCACGGCTGGCCGCGCGCGTCGAGATCGAACCGGTGCAGACGGCGTTCCTGCAGCGCGGCTGGGAAAGCGTGGTGGGCAGTTCCGGCACCGTGCGCGCCATCGGCGAGTGCCTGGCGGAGCGCAACCCGCAGGTCGGCGGCGTGACCGCGGCAGGCCTGGACCGGCTGCTCGCCGAGATGGCCGGCGCCGGCAGCTGCCGCGAACTCGGCCTCGAATCGCTCACGGATGAGCGGCGGCCGGTATTTCCCGGCGGCGTGGTGATCCTGGCCGAGCTGTTCGACGCACTGGGAATCGAGCAGCTGCGCATGGCCGAGGGCGCGCTGCGCGACGGGCTGCTGCACGACATGGTCGGCCGGTTGACGGACGAGGATCCGCGCGAGCGCACGGTCAATTCCATGCAGAAGCGCTACCACGTCGATACCGCACAGGCGGCGCGCGTCGAGGCGACCGCACTCGGTTTCCTGCAGCAGGTTGCCCAGAGCTGGCAGCTGGACGATCCGCACGCCGAGCTGGCCATGAAGTGGGCCGCGCGGCTGCATGAGATCGGGCTCGACGTGGCGCACAGCGGCTATCACCGCCACGGCGCCTACCTGCTCGAAAATGCCGACATGCCGGGGTTCGCACGCGAGGAGCAGCTGCTGCTGGCGCGGCTGGTCGGCGCGCACCGGCGCAAACTCTCGCTCGCGGGTGTCGAGGACCTGATTCCGCCCTGGGACCGCCTGGCCCTGTACCTGATGCTGCTGCTGCGGCTCGCCGTGCTGCTGCATCGCGGACGCAGCGCGACCGCGCTGCCGCCGATCGAGGTGACGGCACGCGGCCGCACGCTGGAACTGCGCTTTCCGGCGCGCTGGCTCAAGGATCACCCGCTGTCGGTCGAGGATCTGCAGCAGGAGATCGAGCACCTGCGCACCCAGGGGGTGAAGCTGCGGGTCTATTCCGGGAGTCGCGCCGCGGCCGCATAGGCCTCGAGCAGCTGCGCCTGGGCGTCGATGCCCGGCACGTCCGCGCCATGGACGGAGCGCTGGTAGCTGCCGTCGCTCTGCAGCAGCCAGGCGTTGCTGTTGTCGTCCAGATAACGCTGCAGGTCCTCGCGGATGCGCGCGCGCAGCTTGGCCTGGCTGACCGGGAAGGCGACTTCGACGCGCCGGAAGAAATTGCGCTCCATCCAGTCGGCACTCGCCAGGTACAGCTGCGGCCGGCCCGCGTTGTCGAACCAGAACACGCGTGAATGCTCCAGGAAGCGCCCGATGATCGAGCGCACGCGGATATTCTCCGAGATCCCCGGCAGTCCCGGCCGCAGCGCGCACACGCCGCGCACGATCAGCTCGATCTGCACGCCGGCGCCGGAGGCGCGGTACAGGTTCTCGATCGTCTGCGGGTCGACCAGCGCATTGAGCTTGGCGATCAGCCGTGCGCTCTTGCCGGCACGCGCATGGTTGATCTCGCGCTCGATCATCGACTGCAGGGTCTCGTGCAGCTTGAAGGGTGACTGCAGCAGACGGCGCAGACGCGGGGTCTGCGTGAGGCTGGTCAGCTGCAGGAAGATCTCATGCACATCGGTGCCGATGGCCTCATCGCTGGTGAACAGGCCGTAATCGGTGTAGAAGCGGGCGGTACCGGGATGGTAGTTACCCGTGCCGAGGTGGCAGTAACGCCGCAGGCCGTCCGCCTCGCGGCGCACGATCAGCAGCAGCTTGGCGTGGGTCTTGTACCCGACCACGCCGTACATGACGTGGGCGCCGGCTTCCTGAAGGCGTGTCGACAGTTCGATGTTCGCCTCCTCGTCGAAGCGCGCCCGCAGCTCGATGACGACCGTCACGTCCTTGCCGGCCTGCGCGGCGGCCACCAGGGCGTCGACGATGCGCGACTGATCGCCGGTGCGGTACAGCGTCTGCTTGATGGCGAGCACCATCGGATCGGTGGCCGCCTGGCGCAGCAGGTCCATGACCGGCGCAAAGCTCTGGAAGGGATGATGCAGCAGCACGTCGCGGTGCCGGATGGCCTCGAACATGTCCTGTGCGCCGCTGAATCCCTCCGGCACGCCGGGGGTGAACACCGGGTACTTGAGGTCGGCGCGCTGCACGAGGTCATAGATCGCCGAGAAGCGGTTCAGATTCACCGGCCCCGGGACCGAATACCAGTCGCGCGGTTCGAGTGCGAACTGGTGCAGCAGGAAGTCGACGATCTGCTGCGGGCAGTTGGCCGCCGTCTCGAGCCGCACGGCCGCGCCGTAGCGGCGGTGCGCCAGCTCGCCTTCCACGGCGCGGCGCAGATCGTCGACCTCTTCATCGTCCACGAACAGATCGCTGTTGCGGGTCAGCCGGAACTGGTAGCAGCCCAGCACCTGCATCCCCGTGAACAGCCGTTCCACGAAGGCCTCGACGATCGTCGACAGTGGCACCAGGCGCTGACGCCCGTCGATGGCGGGCAGGGCGACGATGCGCGGCAGGGAGCGCGGCGCCTGCACCACCGCGAGTTCGCCGTCACGGCCGAAGGCGTCCTTGCCGGAGAGCTGGACGATGAAATTCAGGCTCTTGTTCTGGATACGCGGAAACGGCCGGGCAGGGTCGAGGCCCAGTGGGCTGAGTACCGGTTCGACCTCGGCGGCGAAGTGCCGCTCCAGCCAGTCGTGCGTATGCGCATCCCAGTCGGTACCGGACAGCAGCTCGATGCCCTGCGCGTGCAGGGCGCCGAGCAGCACATCGTTGAGCGCGGCGTACTGATCGGCGATCAGGCGCACCGCGCGTTCGTGAATGGCATCGAGCTGCTCCGGGATGCTGAGCGTATCGGGCGCGGAATGCGTGGAACCGAGCTCCAGCAGCTGCTTGAGGCCGGAGACGCGGATCTCGAAGAATTCGTCCAGGTTGGAGGAGCAGATGCACAGGAAACGCAGCCGCTCGAGCAGCGGTACGCGCTCATCCGTCGCCTGCGCCAGAACGCGCGCATTGAACTCCAGCGCCGCCAGTTCGCGGTTGATGAAGTTCTGCGGGGCGCGGAGCTGCGGCTGGTCCAAGGGGGTCGCTCAAGTTGCGGTGCCAGGCAATATTGTAGCGGCGCGGCGCGGCGCGGCGCGGGCGGCGCGGGTGGCGCGGGCGGCGGGATGGCGGCGGCACCGCGCCCCGGAGCCGGTGCC
>Ga0075017_100000254_pt1 | contig 27387 bp, 20 predicted proteins | sample AleBraG_ABR_2012_FD_71475 | JGI IMG/M metagenome (GOLD analysis project Ga0075017, IMG submission 71475) | Freshwater sediment microbial communities in response to fracking from Pennsylvania, USA - Alex Branch Run_MetaG_ABR_2012 | ecosystem: Environmental > Aquatic > Freshwater > Creek >... | reverse complement strand
TCAACTTGAAGCCCGCCGCGGCCATGCCCAGTCTGAATCTCGCGGCATTGGCACGCAGCTGCGCCCGCAGACCCGCGCCCTGCTCCACCAAGAGCAGCGCGGCCAGCGTGGCCGCGGCCACCACAGGCGGTATGGAATTGGAGAACAGGTAAGGTCGCGAGCGTTGCCGCAACCAATCAACGGCGCTGCGCCGCCCGCTGACGTAACCACCGGAACCCCCGCCCAGCGCCTTACCCAGGGTCCCGGTCAGAATATCCACCCGCTCCGCCACGCCCGCGCCCTCAGGCGTACCGCGCCCGCCCTCGCCCACGAAGCCGGTGGCGTGGGAATCATCGACTGCCACCAGCGCACCGTACCGTTCGGCCAGATCGCAAATCCCACGGAGCGGCGCCAGCGTGCCATCCATGGAAAACACCCCATCCGTCACGATCAGGCGCGAGCGCGCGCCCTGCGACTCACGCAAACAGCGCTCGAGGTCGTTCAGGTCGCGATTTTGATAGCGGAACTTCTGGGCCTTGCACAGGCGCACCCCGTCGATGATGGAAGCGTGATTGAGGCTGTCCGAGATCACTGCGTCCGTCTCACCCAGGAGCGTTTCGAACAGACCGCCATTGGCATCAAAGCACGATGAATACAGGATGGTCGCTTCAGTGCCCAGAAACGCCGAGAGTCGCGTCTCCAGTTCCCGGTGAATGCTCTGGGTGCCGCAGATGAAGCGCACCGAGGCCATGCCATAGCCAAGATTTTGCAGCGCAGTTTGCGCTGCCGCCCGCACCTGCGGGTGATCGGCCAGGCCCAGGTAATTGTTGGCGCACAGATTCACCACTTCGGCGCCGCCGCTCAAGCGAATCACGGCGTTCTGCGCGCTGGCCAGTACACGCTCCCGCTTGTAGAGGCCCTGCTCCTTCAACCCCTGCAGCGAGGTATCCAGCCGTGCGTAAAAATCTGGATCCATAATTTTCCGCGCAGCTACTTCAGCTCCGCATTCCGGTTCAACTCAGCATCCCCGCCCAACTCAGCATTCCGGCACGTTAACCGCCAATCCACCCTCGGAGGTCTCCTTGTAGATGGACGACATATCCAGCCCGGTCTGGCGCATGGTGTTGATCACTTGATCCAACGACACCTTGTGGACTCCGTCGCCACGCAGCGCCAGACGCGCGGCATTAATGGCCTTGACCGCGCCCATGGCATTGCGCTCGATGCAAGGCACTTGCACCAGCCCGGCGATGGGGTCACAGGTCAGACCGAGGTTGTGCTCCATGCCGATCTCCGCGGCGTTTTCAATTTGCTCGTTGGTACCGTTCATGGCCGCCACTAAACCCGCTGCCGCCATCGAACAGGCCGACCCCACTTCGCCCTGGCAACCCATTTCCGCACCGGAAATCGACGCGTTCAACTTGTAGAGCATGCCGATGGCGCCCCCCACGAGCAGGAAGCGCACCACGCCGTCATCGCTGGCACCGGGCTCAAAGCGCCGGTAGTAGGCCAGTACCGCGGGAACAATGCCGGCGGCCCCATTGGTCGGCGCCGTTACCATGCGCCCACCCGCGGCATTCTCTTCGTTGACGGCCAGCGCAAACACATTCACCCAATCCATGGCCTGCATGGGCGAAGGCGCGCCGGCCTCCGTCAATTGTCGATACAGTTTCGGCGCGCGACGCCGCACGGCCAGCACACCCGGCAGCAGGCCCTGGCCGATGAAACCCCGCTCTATGCACGCCTGCATAACCGACCAGAGTCGCAGCAGCGCAGCACGGGTGACCGCCGCCTCACGAAAACTGCCTTCGTTGGCCATGACCAATTCGTGCAATTCCAGACCATGCCGTTTGGCCGTTTCCAGCAGCTCGTCGCCGGACTTAAAAGGAAACGGCACCACCACCGCGGGCTGGTCCGACCCTTGTGCATTGAGCTCATGGGCACGGGCAATGAAGCCGCCGCCGGTGGAGAAGAACTCCTCACTCAGCAGTGTGCCCTCGCCCGCATCAAAGGCTGTGAAGCGCATGCCATTGGAATGGCCCGGCAGCGTCTCACCGCGCAGCCACTGCACATCGCGCGCTTCGACAAATTCGATCTCGCGACCGCCACCCAAATGCAAACGCCGCTCGCCGCGCACGCGCGCGATGCGCGACTCCACGGTGGCGGGATCGAGCGTATCGGGGACTTGTCCCTCCAGGCCTAGCAGGATGGCGCGATCCGTACAATGGCCCAGACCGGTCAACGCCAGCGATCCGTACAATTGCACGCTCACCCGCTGCGTAGCATCCAGCAACCCGCGCTCGGTCAAATCCAGGACAAAACGCGCCGCCGCGTTCATCGGTCCCATGGTGTGCGAACTTGAAGGTCCGATGCCGATCTTGAAAATGTCCAGTACGCTTAAACTCATGGCGCCAGTGTACGCCAATCAACCGGCCGCACCACGGGCACCACCAGCAACCAGGCCAGTGATCCGCACAGCGCGGCCGCGCCGGCCACCACCAGCGCTGCGGTGTAGTGTCCCGTGAATTCAACCAGATAGCCGGTCAGGACGGGTGCGACCATGCCGGCCGTGTTGGCCGCCGCGTTCTGCACGCCCATCCAGCGCCCAGTGGCGGATGGTCCTGCAAATGCCTGGGTCAAGGCACAGGTCGCGGGACTGTTTAAACCATCCATGAAACCCAGACCCACTATGGTGATGCCAATCAACGGCAGGCCCACCCCTGTGCACAGCAGCAGACACGTACCCACCCCTAAGCTGCTGCACACCAAGGCCGTCTTGTAAGCCCTATTGATGGTTGCACCGCGCGCTATCCACGCATCCAGCAGCCAGGCCGTGGCCAGCACGCTGAGGGCATCGACGATGTAAAACGCCGTGGTCATCCGGGTCATCGCGAGCAGCGACAAGCCGCGTTCATGCGTCAAGTACAGCGGCAGCCAGGTGAACACGAAATAGAACGCATAGTTGGAGCAGAAGATGCCCGCCGTACCGCCCCACAATGCTCGCTGACGGAGAATGGCGGAGAACGTGGGCTTGGGCTCCCGGCCTACACTGGCGCGAGACGCCGTGGTTTCTTGCCGCTCGCGATTCACCACCCGCATCCACGGCACCAACCAAATCAGCGAGGCGATTCCGAGTGAGACAAACATCGCGCGCCACCCGAATCGCGCCATGATCAACCCACCCACCAATGTTCCCAGCGCTGGCCCCACCAACGCGCCGAATTGCATGGTCCCCGTGGCCCGTACGCGATGCCGATCCCGAACTTCCCTGGCCAGCAGACTCAGTGCGCTGGGGTAAAACACCGATTCGCCCGCGCCCATGAGCAGACGCAGTCCGACGAGCATCACCAGCCCCGAGGTCAACCCGGTCAGCAGAGTGGCCAGCGACCACAATGCAAACCCTCCCGCCAGCACACGTGCCGCCCCTACCCGATCGACCAACCAACCACTGACCGGTTGGAACGGCACGTAAGTCCAGAAGAAAGCCGACAACACCCAGCCCAGTTGACTCGGTGACAGGCCCAATTGTTTCTCGATCAATGGTGCGGCTATGGCCAGACTGCCGCGATCGGCGTAGTTGATCAAAAGCCCAAGCGCCAACATCGCGACCAGCGCGAAAGGCGGTCGTGCCGGTCCGGGTCGCGCCGGTGCGGGGGGCAAGCGCGCAGGTTCCACTTTGCCGCCGCCCTGCATACCGCTCACTCTCATGGGGAAACGACGACGATTCTAGCAGCCCGAGGATTGGTAGTATGGGCCGGGCATTCAGGTGTCCACACAGCGGAGCGCGTCCCATGAGAATTGGATTCATTGGTCTGGGCAACGTCGGCGGCAAACTCGCTGGTACATTGCTTCGAAACGACCACGACTTGATGGTTCGCGACCTCAACCCCGCGATGGTGCAAGGTTTCACCGCACAGGGCGCCAAGCAGGCTGGCTCCGCGCGCGAAATGGCCAAGTTCGTGGATGTGATCATCACTTGCCTGCCCTCGCCCGCCGCCAGCGCCGCGGTGGTGGAAGGGACGGACGGTTTCCTCGGCGCCATGCGCCCGGGTCAGATCTGGCTCGAGATGAGCACAACGGATCATGCCGAAATCATTCGCCTCGGCGCGCTGGTCGAGGCCCGCGGCGGACTGGTCATGGATTGCCCCGTCTCCGGCGGCTGTCATCGCGCGGCCACCGGCAACATCGCCATCTTTGCGGGCGGCAAGCGCGCCACCTTCGAGCGGGTATTGCCCCTATTAACCACCATGGGCCGGCGCATTCTGCACACCGGGGAGCTGGGGAGCGCCTCGGAACTGAAGGTGGTGACCAATTACCTGTGCACGGTGCATTTGGTCGCGTTGGCCGAGGCCCTGACCACTGTCAAGGTCGCCGGCATGGATATGAATGTTGCATACGAAGCGATCCGCATCTCCTCCGGCAATTCATTCGTCCACGAAACCGAGTCGCAAGTGATCCTCAACGGGAGCCGCGACATCAATTTTACGATGGACCTGGTCATCAAGGACGTGGGCCTGTTCGACAAAATGGCTCGCGATCTGGGTGTGCCGCTGGAACTCTCACCATTGGTGCTCAATATCTTCAAGGACGGCCAGCGCCGCTACGGGCCGCGGGAGTTTTCGCCCAATATCATTCGTCGTCTGGAGGAGGCGTGCCAGGTGCGTGTACTCGGCAGCGGTTTCCCCGCGGAGATAACCGACGATGAACCCGAAGCGCCGGGTTACGAGGTTCGAGCGCTGCGCAGTTGAGCGCCAGGGCCAGCGCGTCCCGGCCCGCGCGTCCCGGCCCGCGCGTCCCGGCCCGCGCGCCGTCACTTACCCCGGCTCGCGCTCGTCCTCGATCACCATGGCAGCGCCCTTCTCGGCCACCATCACCGTGGGCGCATTGGTGTTGCCCGAAGTGATGGTGGGGAAAACCGAGGCATCGATGATGCGCAGTCCCGACAGGCCATGCACCCTTAAGCGTGCGTCGACCACGGAGCTGCGAGTGTCGGACCCCATGCAACAGGTGCTGACGGGGTGGAACACGGTGTCGGAACGGGCGCGAAAATCGGCCAGCAGCTCAGCATCGCTCCGCGCGGCAGCGCCCGGCTCCAATTCCGTGTCGATGATCCGGGCCAGGGGCGCTGAGGCGGCGAGGCGACGCAACACGCGGCAGCCGGCCATGGCGTCGGCCACATCCTGGTCGGTGGCCAGGTAGTTGGGCTGAATGGTGGGGGCTTGGAGCGGATCGGGCGATGTAATTTTCAGCCAACCGCGGCTCGTGGGCCGACAGGCATTGAAAGCCAGAATAAACGCCGAGAACGGATCCGGACTCAGCAGCTTTCTGTCCGCCAGCGGCGTCTTGGTGTAACTCACAGGGTTGAAATACAGTTGCAAATTGGGCGCCGACAGGCCGGCATCGCTCCGTACGAAGCCGCCGCCCTGATTGACGCTCATCGACAGGGGGCCGGTACGATGCCTCAAATAGGTCCAAGCCGCCTTCAGCTTTCCAGCCAGTGGATAGAGCTCGTCATTGAGTGTCGCACGCTTCGAGCGATACACGTACGAGACGGCCAGATGATCCTGGAGGTTGCGACCCACGGCGGGCAGGTCGGCCAGCACCTCCATTCCGAGGGGCCTGAGCACCTCCGGTGCGCCCACTCCCGATAACTGCAGCAATTGCGGCGAATTGATCGCGCCGGCGCACAGGATGACGCCGCGACGGGCGCTCACGGTCAAGCGCTGGCCACTGCGCACATACTGCACGCCGGTGGCTCGTCGTCCACCAAACAGCACGCGCGTGACCTGGGCGCGCGAGCGCAGCACCAGATTGGGCCGTCGCAGCGCCGGCCTCAGGAATTCGTTCGCGCTCGAGGCGCGACGCCCGTTGCGTGTATTGATCTGATATACGCCCACGCCCTCACCCATCGCACCATTGAAATCAGCCGTGGCAGACCAACCCAGCTCCTGGCTGGCCGCCACGAAAGCCTGGCACAATGGATGCACCCCGTTGGACACGTCCGTGACCTGCATGGGTCCACCGCGGCGGTGATACTCATTGCTCAACGTCGCATGATCTTCCGACTGCAGAAAGTACGGCAACACGTCCCGGTAGGCCCAGCCCGGATTGCCGAGCGCTGCCCAGTCGTCAAAGTCCTGCGCCTGGCCGCGCACGTACACCATGGCATTGATGGACCCGGAGCCGCCGATGAGTTTACCGCGCGGCCAGAAGCTGCGTCGGCCGCCGAGAGCGGGCACGGGTTCCGTCTCGTACATCCAATTGATGCGCGGATCGAACAGGAGCCGCCCGTAGCCGACGGGCAGCTGCACGAAGACGCGCCGGTCCGTGCCACCGGCTTCCAACAGCAGCACGCGCTGGTTGCCGCTGGCGGAAAGTCGATTGGCGACCACACACCCGGCGCTGCCGGCGCCTACGATGACATAGTCAAACTCGTCCGCTTGCGCGCCTGAAGTTGCCATCGTTGCGGCGGCACTCATGCTAGGCGCTCGGCACTCTAGAGAATTGGGCCGCCAGCCATTTCCAAGTGCAGCTGGGTACCGGTGTACGGATTCGCCAACGCTACGGCCTCGTTCAATTCGACTCCCAGGCCAGGCTCGGTGGGCGGCAGCACATAGCCGTTCTCCCAGCGGATGGGCTTCAGCAAGATGTCGCTGTGAAAGCCCTGCCAGCGCTCAATGCTCTCGAGAATCAGGAAATTCGGACTACACGTCGCCAGCTGTATGTTGGCCGCTCCCACCACCGGACCGCAGTACAAGTGCGGAGCGATCTGCACGTGATGCACCTCGGCCATACCGGCAATCTTCTTGGCCTCGAGTATGCCGCCCACCCGACCGAGGTTCATCTGCAGAATGGCCGCCGACCCGGCCCGCAACAGGCGCGCAAAATCGTACTTGGTGGCCAGCCGCTCACCGGTGGCGATGGGGATGGAAGTGGCGCGCGCGACCTTCGCCATTTCTTCCGGGCAGTCGGGCGGCACCGGCTCCTCGAACCACAGCGGGTCGGCCGGCTCCAGACGTCGGGCCAGCCGAATCGCGCCGGCGGCGGTCATCTGACCGTGAGAGCCAAACAGCAGGTCCGCCTTGCCACCCACCGCCTCACGCAGCAAGCGCCCGAAACGCTCGCAACGATCCAACGCCTCGAGGGACAACTGCCGGCCGTCAAACGCGCTGTAAGGACCCACAGGATCAAATTTGATCGCTGTGAAGCCCTGCTTCAGATAATCCTGCACGCGCACCGCCGCCAATTCCGCATCGTGGTACACCGCCTCGCTCTCTCCGGGACGCGGATAAATGTAGGTGTAGGAGCGCAGCCGCTCGTGCACCCGGCCACCGAGCAAGTTGTACACCGGCTGATTGGCGGCCTTCCCCACGATGTCCCAGCACGCCATCTCCAAGGCGCTGAGCACCCCCATCATGGTCAGATCCGGGTGCTGCGTGAATCCGCTGGAGTACACCCGGCGCCAATGGCTCTCGATATCGTGCGGCGACTTGCCGGCCAGATACCGAGCAAATACGTCTTCGATCATGCGCGCCACGATGGCCGGATGAAACGGCACCCCGTAGGCCTCGCCAAGGCCAGAAATGTTGTCGTCCGTCGTGAGCTTGACGAACACAAACCAGGGTCCACCGTAGTGCGGTGGGGGATTGCCGACCACAAAGGTTTTGATGTCCTTGAGTTTCATGACCCGTAACTCTCGACCCCCGCCCCGAAAGGGCATCCGCAGTTGATTTAGGATAGACGCAAAGGTGGGGCAGGTAGTAGCAATTCCCTATGCCGGAAACTCTTCGCTGCAGCAATAAAAGGCATCGCTCGGACGGCGCAAAACCATTACCATGGCCGGCGTGACCACGCTGTTCGCCCGCTGGTATGTGCTGCTGATGATGGTCGCGGTGTATACCTTGAGCATTGCGGACCGCTACTCTATCTCCACGGTGCTGGAGCCCATCCGGCTGGAGTTGAAGCTGACAGACTCTGGCATTGCGTTCCTGACCGGGACCTCGCTGGCGCTGTTTTACGTATTCTTTGGCTTTCCCCTCTCCTGGCTCACGGACCGGATCAGTCGCCGGCATGTGATCGCCTTTTCCGTACTGGCCTGGTCGGCCATGACAATGTGGACGGGACTGGCTCGCAGTTACGGGCAATTGCTCGCATCGCGCCTTGGCGTCGGCGTCGGTGAGGCCGGCGGTACGCCCGGCGCCAACTCGATCATTTCGGACTATTTTCCGGCGGCCCGGCGGCCCATGGCGCTGACCATCTTTTCATTAGGGGCGCCCATCGGCGCCTGGGTGGCGGCCGACTTCACCGGTCGCATTGCCGATCAATACGGCTGGCGGCAGGTGTTCGTGTGGCTGGGCGCGACCGGCGTGGTCTTCGGCACGTGGCTGTATGTGACAGTGCGCGAGCCCAGCCGGGGGTGTTTGGATTGCAATCTGAAGGCCGAGACGCCCAGCTTCATGGAGACCATGTGTTACTTGTGGAGCCAGCGCTCCGCAGTGCATCTGATGATTGGCAGCGCGCTCACGGCGCTGTGGGGCTGGGGCCTGTCATGGTGGACGCCGGCCTTTCTGATGCGCAGCTACCACCTGAGCGCAGGCCAGGCCGGCGGCATCACTGCGCCCATGCATCTGTACGGCGGCATTGCGGCCACGCTGTTTACCGCCTGGCTCCTGGGTAGGCCCTCCATGGGTGATCCGCGTCGCATTGTGTGGCTGCTGGGTACGGGCATCGGTATTGCTACGCTGGTTTCCTTCGGGATCTATTGGACCCATTCGCTGAGCGTGGCGCGAGGGCTGTTCTGGATTTTCATCCCATCCATTTATTTCTACATTGGCCCGTGCTTTGGATTGCTCAACAACCTGGCCGAGCCGCGGATGCGGGCGCAGTTCTGTGCGGCCACTCTGTTCGTGGCCAATATCGGCAACTTGGTGATTGCCCCTACAGTGGTGGGATTGCTGAGTGACTGGTTTGCACCCGGCCATGTATCGAATGCGGCATCGCTCCGCTTGGCGCTGCTGTGTCTGGTGCCCACGGGGCTGTGGGCGACGTTCCATTATTTCTGGTCCGCGCGGGCCATGGTGCAGGATCAGGAGCGCGCGACGGGAGTCAAGGTGCTCGTCAGTGGCGCCTTGCCCGTCGCCGCGGTAGCCGCCGCTTAGGGTGACTTCGCTGCGAACGGCAGAGGCACAGCTGGGCGGTCGCGCCTTCAGCGCCTCAGCGAAAGGCGGTCCAAATCGTCTTGTAATCGCAGTACTTATCGATGGCATGGGGCGAGCGATCTCGCCCGAAACCCGACTGCTTGAATCCGCCGAAGGGCGTGGCCAGTGACGATCGGTCATAGGTGTTGACCCACACCGTGCCGCCGCGCAGCGCGTTGGACAACCGGTGCGCAACGTTCATGTCCGTGGTCCACACGGCGGCGGCCAAGCCGTAGATGGAATCATTGGCCAGGCGCAGCGCCTCAGCCTCATCTTTGAATGTACCCACGGTCAACACCGGTCCGAAGATCTCTTCGCGACTGACCCGCATCTCCGGACGCACGGCGTCCAATACGGTCGCTTCGACATAAAAGCCGCCGCTGCTCTCCCTGGCCTGGCGCCCACCAAAGGCCACACGCGCACCCTCTGACTTACCCGATTCAATGTAGCTCAGCACGCGCTGCAAATGGCCGGCGTCGATCAGTGCGCCCATCTGGGTCGCGGGATCGAAGGGATGACCCAGGGTAATGGTTTTGGCCACTCGCTCGATGCCCACAATCAACTGTTCGCGCGCATGTTCGTGCACGATGACGCGGGAGCCCGCGTGACAGGTCTCGCCCGCGTTGTAGTAGATGCCCCAGGCGATGGCGTTGGCCGCGGCATCCAGATCGGCATCGTGCATCACCACGTGCGGGCTCTTGCCGCCCAACTCCAGCGCTACGCGCTTGAGATTCGACTCCCCGGAGTAGCGCATCATGAGCTTGCCCACCTCGGTGGAGCCGGTGAAGCTGACCATATCGACGTCCCCGTGCAGGGCGAGCGCCCGGCCCGCCTCCTCACCCAATCCGGGCACTACGTTGAACACCCCGGGCGGGAGCCCTGCCTCGACGGCGAGCTCGCCCATGCGTATGCCGCCCAGCGGCGATTGCTCGGCGGGCTTGAGCACTACGGAATTGCCGGCCAGGAGCGCCGGTCCCAATTTCCAGGCACTGATGATCAGCGGATAATTCCACGGCACGATGCAGGCCACGACGCCCAGGGGCTCACGGCGAATCAGCGCCAGTTCATTGGGGGCCGTACCCGCAATCTCATCGTAAAGTTTGTCGGCAAACTCTGCGTAGTAAGCCATGCAGTCGGCCGCAAAGGGCACGTCCACATTGATCGAATTGAGTATGGGCTTGCCCACATCCAAGGTTTCGAGCACCGCGAGGTACTCCAGGTCCGCACGGATCAGTTCGGCGAAGCGCAGCAGGACCCGCTTGCGCTCCTTGGGATCTGTGCGCCGCCACACACCACTTTCAAATGCGGCGCGTGCGGACTTCACCGCGGCGTCGATGTCCGCGGCTTCACCCCGCGCCACCTGCGCGATGGTGCGCCCGTCGATGGGGCTCACGTCCGCGAAAGTCCGCCCCGACTGCGCCGCCACGTAGCGCCCGTCTATGAAGGCGCGCCCCTCCAGCTTGAAGGCGGCCGAGCGCTGCAGCCAGGTCGGAAGATCGCGGCGAATCAAGGTGTTCAATAGGGTGTCGGTCACGATGGTGGGTCTCACGTTGCCTGCAGAACGTCAGTGGCAAATCGCAACAGGTCTGCGTCGCTGACCTGACGTCGATTTGATTTTCGCATCGCCTCATTCTCCGGTCGCGCCATCTGCACCGCGAGCTGCTGGGGTGTGATGGCATCAAAACCTTCGCCAGCCAATGACACCTTGACGCCCGACTGGCGCAGCAGTCGTTCAAACGCCTGGGGTACCCGCCGCGCCTCGCCCTGCTCTCCCATGGCAGCGGCCACCGCCGCGAAGCGACCGTCCGGGTCCCCCTCAATATTCCACGGCAGCGTCGCGCGCAGTGCGAGGCCCACCGCTCGACCATGGTGAACGGGCCGGAGCGATGCCAGTGCATGGCCGATGTTGTGGGCAATCGCGGTACCGCAATTGTCGATGCCGATGCCCGCCAGCGTTGCGGCACGCTGCAAACCCGCCCGTGCGTTCATGTCGGCGGGCTCCTCGAGTGCGCGCAGCAAGTGCCGGACGACCAGGCGCACCGCCTCGTGACAGAACAAATCGTTGGCGACATGCGCGTTGGCATTGGTCGACGCCTCAATGGCATGCACCAGCGCATCGATGCCGGTGGCGGCGGTCAGGCTGGCCGGCAAGCCGCTGGTCAGGGCAGGATCCAGAACGATGAGATCGGGCTTGAGTTCATCCCCCCACAGCCACACCTTGGCGTGGGCGGCGTCCGCCAGTACCGAAGTGCGGGTGGCCTCCGATCCGGTGCCGGAGGTGGTCGGCACGCACACCGACACCAACCGTGTGGTGGGAAACGAGTGGGCACACAGTCCATAGTGGCTGGAAGATTCGGCCGCCGTGGCAATGGCCGCTATCGTCTTGCCCACGTCCATGGCCGATCCGCCGCCAATGGCCACGACGGCGGCGACGCGCTCGCGGCGCGCCAGTGCCACCGCCTCGTCCACTTGCGCCATGGTGGGGTCACTTTGCACGTTGCCGTACGGTACGACCGCATATCCGCCGCGCCGCAAGGACGCTTCGGCCGCCTCAGCAACGCCATGCGCGCGCAGCCCGGGATCAACCACCAACAGAATCGCGCGGCCCTTGGGCACGCGTGGACCCAACATCTCGCTCAAATTCTCCAAGGCGCCTACGCCCTGGACAATCTCGGGAATTCTAGCCAGCTGCGTCGTGCCCATGAGTGCCTTAAATTGCCAAGACCCAATTCAATACTTCCATGGGCACTGACGCAACCCAAGCCGATTAAATGGATCACACGCATCGAAAAAAAGCATCCTGTCACGTGGTCGTGACAAACAGCGCGCTAGAATAGGCACCGCGCGCCGCCCACAGGCGCTGATCGACGCTGGAGCGTACGAGTGACGAGAATGCCCCTCTGGCGCCGCCCACGGCTGGCGTGCATTGCCCTAGCCGCCATGGCCTTGAGTTCGTTGTCCAACTTCGCTGCGGCGGGAGCGCACTCGCCCTTACCGCCGGTGCGCCATGTATTCATCCTGATACTCGAGAATGAAAGTTTCGAGACCACCTTTGGTCCCCGCTCGCCGGCCCACTACCTCAAGTCGCTGGGTCGCCGGGGCGCCCTGGTGCGGAATTATTTTGCCACCAGCCATTTCAGCCTGGGCAATTACCTGTCGCTGATCAGCGGTCAGGCGCCCGATCCGGCCACCGACCTTGACTGTCCGGTGTTCGAGGACTTCGTGGTCACCGGCGTCCGCGCGGATGGACAGGCCGTGGGCAAGGGCTGCGTCTATCCGGCCAGCATCCCGACCCTGACCCATCAGCTGGAGGCCAAGGGACTGACGTGGAAAGGTTACATGGAGGACATGGGCAATGTCCCGCGACGGGAGAGCGCGACCTGCGGCCATCCCCCCATCGGGGCACATGACAACACGGAAGAGGCCGAGCGCCGGGATCAGTACGCCGCGCGCCACGATCCGTTCGTCTATTTTCACAGCATCATTGACACGCCCTCCTGTGCGCAGCACGTCGTCAACTTCGCCGCGCTGGCCGAGGACCTGAAATCGGTGGCCACGACGCCCAACTACGTTTTTATCACGCCCAATGTGTGCCACGACGGCCACGACGGCGGCGCGAATGGAACCTGCGTGGATGGCGAGCCCGGAGGACTGGCCTCGGCGGATAAATTTCTAGAGACCGTGGTGCCGCAGATTTTGGCTTCGCCCGCGTTTCGCCGCGACGGACTGTTAGTGATTACTTTTGACGAAGCCGGCCTGGAATACGACTTTGATGCAGCGACCCACACCCTCAAGGTCAAGGGCGGCGATGTGGCCGCCTGCTGCAACGAACAGTCGGGTCCGAATATACCCGCCTACCGGGCCGACGGGAGCGGCGCGGGCGCAGGGCTCGATGGCTCCGGAATCAATGGCCCGGGCATCGCGGGCCCGGGCGGCGGCCGCGTCGGCGCCGTGATGCTCTCGCGCTTCATCAAGCCCGGCACCGTGTCGAATGTACCGTACAATCACTACGCGACGCTCAAGAGCGTCGAGGATTTATTTCACCTGGCGCACCTGGGATACGCAGGACAGCCAGGCCTGCGTGGCTTCGGACCCGACATCTATACAGGCGCGGCGGCACCGGGTGCGACGCCGCCCGTCTCCAAACCCTGATCCGCGCGTTTGGCCGCCGCCCATTCCTTCTCTATATCGAGCGATCGACAACACCACAGGTAAATGAGAGCGGACACCGGCAGCCCCACCAACATCGCCAGATCCGCGCCTCCATAGGCTCGCGCAACCGGACCGGTATAGGGACCCGTGCTGAAGAACGGGATCATGGCCACGAAGCCGCCGGCGTAGGCCAACAAACCGCGCCAGTTCCACCGCCCGTAAATGCCGTGCGGATTGAAGATTTCCCGCACCGAATAGCGGCTCTTGCGCACCAGGTAGAAATCCACCAAATTGATCGCCGTCCAAGGGGTGAGCAGGTACAGCAGCACCGAGAGCAGGTCGGCAAAGCTGTCGACAAAATGCTTGGAAGATAAAATTGAAATCCCCACCGAAGTACCCGCAGCAAACAGCAGGGCCAGCACTCGGCCGGTGAGACCCCACCGCCGCTGACTGAAGCAATCGGCAATACTCAGCAGACTCAGCGACGCCCCGTAGAAGTTCAGCGCCGAAATGGCCAACAGACCCAGCAGCCCGCCGGTGAGCAGCACCGGCCCGAAGCCCGGCCAGACTGAGTTGGCGGCCGCTTCCATAGCCGCGGCCACATCGGCGCCGGGATGGAGCGCTGCCGCAAACGTGCCCACCAGCATCATCCACACCCCACCAATCATGGCGCCCACATAGGTCCACAGGAACGAGGCGCGCACGCCCACGTCCGGCGGCAGGTAGCGCGAGTAGTCACTGACGTAGATGGACCAGCTGAGCTGGTAGGCCGCAGCCGAAAAAAACTGCACCAGGAACGGCACCGTCTTGAATGGCCCCCATACCAGTAGATCCTTCGGGATCTGCACTCTGAAGATCAGCCCCAGCGTAAACAGCGTCAGCAGTATGATCAACAAATACGCGATGCCGTGCTGAGCACGATGAATCCAGTCGTAGCCCACCGTGGCCAGCGCCAGCGCGATGAGCGCGAACCCTAAGATGACCACGGGGTCGCTCGGCCCGTGCACGCCCACCAGCTGGTGCACCGCCTGTGCCGCCAAGACGCCGTTGAAGGCGTTGTAGCCCACGTAAGCAATCAGGGCCACCACCCACACCAGCACGGCGCCCAGGTAACCGAACTGCGGGCGCGACTGGATGAGCTGCGGCAGCCCCAACTGCGGCCCCTGCGTCGAATGGAACGCCATGAAGAACGTCCCCAGGGCACACCCTCCCACCACCGCCAGCGTCATCCACAGGAGCGATCCACCCAAGGCCACGCCCAGCACGCCGGCGGCCAGGGTGGCCAGGTTGGCATCACCCGCAAACCACACCGCCCACAAATTCTGCGCCTTGCCATGGCGCTCCGCGAGCGGCACATAGTCAATGGAGCGCACTTCCAGGAATGGTCGATTGGCCACCTTGCCCCCTTGCCCCCCGATACCGCGAACGACGCCAATCAGGATACACTGCCCCGCACAGTGGCAAACAACATTGGGACTCGAGGCGAAGACTTGCCTGAACCCACCGACGCGACCTTCGACCTTCTGATTATTGGCGGCGGCATCAACGGCGCGGGCATTGCCCGCGACGCGGCCGGGCGCGATTTGAGGGTGCTGCTGGTGGAGCAGGCGGGCCTGGCGAATTACACCTCGTCGGCCAGCTCCAAGCTCATCCATGGCGGACTGCGCTACCTTGAGTACGGGCAATTCCGACTGGTGCGTGAGGCGCTCAGTGAACGCGAGCGCCTGCTGGCCATTGCGCCGCACCTGGTGAGGCGCCAACGCTTTGTGCTCCCCCACAATCGCCAACTGCGTCCGGCGTGGATGATCCGCGCGGGTTTATTTCTTTACGATCGCCTGGGCCGCCGTTCGACCCTGGAGCGCTCGACGGGTATCCGTTTGCAGTCATCGACCTTCGGCGCGCCGCTCCAACCCCAATTGACGCGCGGCTTCGGCTACTCCGACTGCGTGGTGGACGACAGTCGCCTGGTGCTGCTCAATGCCCTGGATGCCGGCGAGCACGGCGCGCTCATCCGCCCTCAACATCGATTCGTGCGCGCTGAGCGCGTCGGCAACCAGTGGCGCGCCAGCATTGACGATCTGCGTCGCGGACTATCCTTGGAAGTGAAGGCACGCGTGTTGATGAATGCGGCCGGGCCCTGGGTGGGCGAAGTGGTGGCCGATCGACTCGGGCTGAGCAGCCGCCAGTCCGTGCGGCTGGTCAAAGGGAGCCACATCGTGGTACCGCGCCTGTACGAGGGTTCGCAAGCCTACGTGTTGCAGAACGAGGATCGGCGGATCGTGTTCGTGATCCCCTACGAGCATCGATTTACGCTCATCGGAACCACCGATCTGCCTTGGACGGGCGCGCCGGGACCCGCCGAGATTGACGCTGAGGAGGCGCGTTATCTGTGTACCACCGTCAATCAGTACTTCCGCTCGCAGATTGCACCCGCCGATGTCGTGTGGAGTTACGCCGGGCTCCGGCCCCTGTGCGACGACGCGGCCACTGACGAAGCATCGGTGACCCGCGATTATGTGTTGGAGGTGGAGGGGACGGAGTCTCAGGCGCCCCTGTTGTCCGTGTACGGCGGCAAGATCACCACCTATCGGCGGCTGGCCGAGCACGCCTTGGAACATTTGCGACCATGGTTGAGCGCGCTGCCCGAACCCTGGACGGCTGCGAAACCACTGCCCGGAGGCGATATTCCCCGAGCGGACCTGGCCGCCTTTGTCAGCCAGGTGCAGGCCTGCTGGCCTTACCTTGGCACCGATCGAGCCGCACGCATGGCAGGTGCTTACGGCACGCGCATTTATACTCTGCTGGCCGCTGTCTCTGACGAATCCAACATGGGCGAGAACTTTGGTGGCGGCTTGACGGAAGTTGAGGTGAATTACCTGGCCGCCCACGAATGGGCACTCACGGCCGAGGACGTGCTGTGGCGACATACCAAATTGGGGTTGCTGGTCACGGCCCAGCAGGCCGCGAGCCTGGGAGCCTATATGGAAGCCCGACCCCGATGAATCACGCCCGCCACGTTCTGGCCATCGATCAGGGCACGACCTCGACGCGCAGCATCCTCTTCGATGACCAGGCTCGGCCGCTTAAGGTTGCGCAGCGCGAGCTTCCGCAGCACTACCCCGCTCAGGGTTGGGTGGAACACGATCCGGAGGATATCTGGCGCGACACGCTGGCCACGGCCCGCGAGTGCATCGAGCAATCGGGCGTGCCCTGCAGCGCCATTGCCGCGCTGGGCATCACGAACCAGCGCGAAACCACCGTGGTATGGGAGCGCGACAGCGGCTTGACCCTTCACAAGGCCATTGTCTGGCAGGATCGGCGCACGGCGGCGGTATGCGCGCGACTCAGGTGGGAGGGTGTGGAAGCCTTGGTGCGGGCGCGCACGGGGTTGCTGCTGGACCCTTACTTCTCCGGCACCAAGGTGGCTTGGATACTGGATAACGTTCCTCACGCCCGCGCACGGGCCGAGCGGGGCGAGCTGGCGTTTGGCACCGTGGATTGTTTCCTGCTGTGGCGACTGACGGGCGGCAAGGTCCACGCCACCGATGCCACCAACGCTGCCCGCACCCTGCTTTTCGACATCCATCGCCAGCAATGGGATGAGGAGCTGCTGCGAGCCTTGCGCATCCCTCGCTCGCTCCTGCCCGAGGTACGCGACAGCAGCGCGCTCTATGGCAGTACCGCCGCCGGCCTGTTTGAGCAGTCCCTCCCCATAGCGGGCATTGCCGGGGACCAGCAGGCCGCCCTGTTTGGTCAGGCCTGCTTTGAACCCGGCAGTGCCAAATCGACTTATGGCACCGGTTGCTTCCTGTTGCTCAATACGGGCGACAAGGCCGTGGCATCGGCCAATCGACTGCTGACCACACCCGCCTATCGACTAGACGGGAAGACCACGTACGCTCTGGAAGGGTCCATCTTTGTGGCGGGCGCAGCCATCAAATGGCTTCGCGACGGACTGAAGCATTTCTCCGAGGCTTCGCAAAGCGCGGCCCTGGCGGCGAGCCTGTCGGGCAATCACGGCGTGTACATGGTGCCGGCCTTTGTTGGCCTGGGCGCACCCCATTGGTTGCCGGATGCGCGCGGACTGATCTGCGGGCTCACCCTCGACGTCACGGGCGCCCACCTGGCCCGCGCGGCGCTCGAATCCGTGGCGTACCAGACTCTGGATCTGTGCGAGGCCATGTGCCGCGATGGCGCCGCACCCGTCCGGACCATTCGAGTCGATGGCGGCATGGCGGCGAATGATTGGTTCTGTCAATTTCTGGCCGACGTTCTGAATGTGTCGGTGCAGCGGCCGCGCGATCTGGAGACCACCGCCCTCGGGGCCGCCTTTCTGGCAGGGCTGGCCACTGGGGTGTGGTCGGATCTGCGGGCCGTCTCTGCGACCTGGTCGAAGAGCGCGGAGTTTGCGGCTAAAATGAGCGCCGACCAGCGTGCCCCGCTGGTTTCCGGTTGGCGCACTGCCGTGCGCCGGACGCTTCTGGAGTAACCTGATGAGCGCTCGCCTTCGCTACGCTTCGGCCACCCTGCTGACCGTGGATTTCACGGACGGCCGCAGCGTGCCCGTGCACCCCATCTGGCTGCGCGAGCGCTGCCAGGATCCTCGCAGCATGGACTTGAAGACGGGCCAGCGCCTGCACGATCCGTCCGATCTGGATTTGGATTTGCGCATCGTGGCGCTGCAACCTACCGCACCGGGGAGCTTCCAAGTTCGCTTCAGCGATGGCCATGAAGCCCGCTTCAGCGAGGCCGACGTGCTGGCCGACGCCCAGTACCCACCGGGCTTCAGTGACCGTCCGGAGCCTCTCCTCTGGGACGGCACGCTACGCGACTTCCCGCGTGCCCAGTGGCACACCCACCCGACAGATTCCGAGCGCACCGCGTGGTTGGAACCATTCCTGCGTTACGGTTTCCTTATCCTTTCGGGTGTACCCACCGCGCCCGGCACGGTGCTCAAAGCCGCGGCCGCCTTTGGCTTCGTCCGCGACACCAACTTCGGCGCACTCTTCGATGTACGCTCGGTACCCGATGCCAGTGATCTGGCCTACACCTCCGTACTGCTGGAGCCGCACACCGACAATCCCTACCGCGATCCGGTCCCGGGCGTGCAGCTGCTGCACTGCCTGGTGAATGAAACCAGTGGCGGCCTGTCCACCCTGGTCGATGGCTTTGCCGCCGCCACGGCGCTGCGCCAGCGTGACCGGGACGCGTTTGAGGTGCTGTCCCACACTTCGGTGCGCTTCTGCTACCGCGACGCAGGCACTGAGCTTACGGCGAGTGCCGCACCCATTGACCTGGACATCACCGGGGCATTGCGCGCCATCCATTTCAGCTCCCGCTTGGATTTTGTGCCGTTGAGCGATCCGCAGCAACTGCAGCGTTACTACCGGGCGCGCCGTCGCTTCGATCAACTGCTGCGATCGGAGGAGTTTGAGATTAGATTCCTGCTGAACCAGGGGGACTTGGTTATTTTTGACAACTGCCGACTGCTGCACGGTCGCACCGGATTTGATCCGGCCGAAGGCCTGCGTCACCTGCAAGGCTGTTATATCGATATCGACGCGCCGCGCAGCCTGTATCGCGTGCTTAGGCGCAGAGCGTCCACCGCGCCTGCCGCCACCGCGTCACCGGGGATTTGAACATGGGACCCATTGTCAGTTTTCGCCAAATGAAGAACGGGACTCGTGAGGACTACGAGCTCCTCGACGCTTCAGAGCGCGACTACGCGGTGCATTTGCCGCAACGTATTTTGAGCGCATTGACCAAACTAAAACATTCCCTCGAAGGCTACCCCGTCAGCCGCCTGGAGCACTCACTGCAGACAGCGACACGCGCCAGCCTGGACGGCGCCGACGAGGAAATGATCGTGGGCGCCCTGCTGCACGACATCGGCGATGATCTGTCCCCTTACAATCATGCCGAGCTGGCCGCGGCCATCCTGCGCCCCTACGTGCGCGCCGAAGTCACCTGGGTGGTTGAACAACACGGGTTGTTCCAGACCTACTACTACGTGCACCACACCGGCGGGGATCGCTTCGCCCGTGATCGGCTGCGAGGCCATCCGTGGTTCGACGTCTGTGCCCATTTCGCCGAACGGTGGGATCAGGCCTCGTTCGATCCGGGCTACCCCAGCCAGCCGCTGGCGTTCTTTGAACCCATGGTGCAGCGGATTTTCACTCGCAAGGCGCACGATCCGCGCTATGACACGCAGCCTGTGAGATGAGTGACCAATATCGAATCTTAGGCGGCGGACTTCTTCCGGCCCCGACGCCGCCCCAGCGATTGGTCAAGCTTATCGAGCAATACCAAGCCCGCTTCAGGCCGCCCGCGCCCGGCACGCAACCGATACCGATTCTCAGCATCGACCTGCGCCAGCGCCACGGTGGCCCACTCTTCCACCAACTTGTTCAGGCTCACGCCTCGGGTGCGCGCGAAGGCCTTGAGCCGCTGGTGCTTGGTATCCGGCAATCGAATGGTCAACGTAGACATCGCTTCACTCCTTCTTAACCGGGCGCGACTTCAGCCACGCTCCCGGCGTCTGCACCACAAGATCGGGGAAACGCAGCTCGCCGCCGCGAAAGTCCCTTCTGTTAAACGTCACAATGGGCGCGTCCCCGGCTGCCACCGCCAGCTCCAGGACGTGGTTGTCGCCCTCATCCCGCAGATTGGGTCGCCAGCGGTAGTAGACCTCCACCAGCCGTGTCCGCGACAGGAAAGCATCAAATAACCTCTCCTGCTCCACTGCGCTTAAAGGACAGCGGCGTTGGGTCTCGGGCCGGGTTATGGTCGCCTCGTACTCGGCAAACAACGGGATCGACAACAGGGCGTCAACCTCACCGCCGAGCACTTGCCTCAGGACCTGTCGCGACGCGCCCTCGGCGCTTGTAAAGGCCGAAACCAGTACATTGGTGTCGAGAATAATGCGGGTAGACGCCATGTTCAAATGATAGCATATACGCTGTCACTTGGCCTGCGCCAGTCGTCGAGCCCGTCCATCGCCATTGATCGTGTCGATCAAATCAAGGCGTTCAATGGGCAGGCCAATGCGGCAGGTCGATTGCAGGGCATATCCCGTCAGCTAGCCCTCCGCGGCCTCCGCCCACATCCCCACCAGATACTCGGCGAAAGATCGCCAGACTTCGACGTGAAATACTTCGGGTGAGCGTCGCCACAACACGATCTCAGTCTTGGCATAAACGGTTCGGGTACATCGATCCACAGGAAACGCCTCGCGGCACAAGTCGAGCGGGCAACCCGAATTCAAAAGCGACTCAGCCTGTGCCCCATGCACTTCAAAGGCCACTTGACGGTGACTGACATCCACCATCGAATGGGCGACACTGGCCAATGCCGCGGCGAGGGCACTCTGACAGGCCGCGCCCTCCTGCTCCGCGGCCAACAGCAGCTGCTCGTCGGGTCCAAGCCAAAGCGCTGCCCGAGTACCCGACGCCGCCGCGCGACAGGCCATCTGGGGAAGCTCAACTCCAAAGGCCCCGCCTGCCGCCAGCATGGCCTCAGGTCCACCACGGAAGATAAATCGTGTCGCAGCCGGCAAGGCACGCACTCCAGCGAGCGTCCCCGCAGTCAGCGGCGCCCACTCGGGCGAGCGGCGGCGCGCACCAGCTGAAGCCACTGGCGAATCAGCCGAAGCCACCGGCGCATCAGACATGCAAGCGCTCCCCTTTGGGATCATAAAACACCGGCGCCACCACCTTGACCGGAATGTCTCCACCGGGCATAGCCACGAACAGCGACTTGCCCATTCGTGCTCGTCCGCCCGCCACCACCCCTAAGGCAATGGAATGACCCAGCACCGCGCTGTGGTAGGAAGAGGTCACATGGCCGATCAACCGCATGGGCACGCTCTGGTTCGGCGTCTCCACCACCTGAGCGCCCTCCTCCAACACCACTTGTGGATCCAGCGGCAACAATCCCACCAACTGCTTCCGCCCCTCACTCTTCATCGCGGGCCGCAACAACGAGCGGCGGCCGACAAAATCGGGTTTGTTCTTGCCGATGGCCCAACTCAATCCGGCATCATCCGGCGTCATCGTGCCATCGGTGTCCTGGCCCACGATGATGTAGCCCTTCTCCGCGCGCAGTACGTGCATGGTCTCGGTGCCGTACGGCACCATTCCGAGTGGTGCACCCGCGGACCAGATCGCCTCCCACACGCTGCGGCCGAAATCGGCCGGCACATTGACTTCAAAGCCCAACTCGCCGCTGAAGCTGACGCGAAACAGGCGCATCGGCACGCCCACAATGCGGCCCGACGCCACCGCCATGTGTGGGAGCGCCGCGGCGGACAGATCCACCCCCTCGCACAGTCCGGTCAATACCTCCCGTGCACGCGGTCCTTGCACAGCAATCACGGACCACTGTTCAGTGGTCGACGTCAACCACACACTCAACTCCGACCATTCGGTCTGCAGGTAATCTTCCATGAGGGCGAGCACCCGCGCCGCGCCGCCCGTGGTCGTGGTCACATGAAACCGATCAGGTGCCATGCGCGCGATCACCCCGTCATCAAGAATGAAGCCATCCTCGCGCAGCAGTACGCCGTAGCGCGAGCGTCCCACGGCCAGATTGCTCCAGCTATTCACGTACAGCCGCTCCAGGAACAGTGCGGCGTCGCGACCCACCACTTCAATCTTACCCAGCGTTGAGGCATCGAATATACCGCAGGCGGAGCGCACCGCGCGGCACTCACGCGCCACCGAACTGTCCATGCTCTCGCCGGCGTTGGGAAAATAACGCGCCCGCTTCCACATCCCCACGTCTTCGAACACGGCGCCGCGCTCGCGCGCCCACTCGTGCATGGCGGTCTTCCGCACCGGGTCGAACAGGTCACCGCGCGCAAAGCCCGCCAATGCGCCGAAGGTCACCGGCGTGTATGGCATGCGAAATGTCGTCAGACCCACCTGCGGAACACTTAACTGCAGCTGCTCGGCGATGACGCCGAGCGCATTGATATTCGAAGTCTTGCCCTGGTCCGTGGCCATACCGGTGGTGGTGTAGCGTTTGATGTGCTCCACCGATCGGAAGCCCTCGCGCATGGCCAGCTTGAGGTCGGCCACCGTGACATCGTTCTGCCAATCGATGAACGCGCGCTTCCCCGACCACCCGTCCGGCTGCGGCAGCGCACCGGCATAATTGCCCGCAGTACTGGCCGCCGCGCTCACCTGGTATTGCAAACCCGCCGCGACACCCGCCGCCCCCGAGCTGCCCGCCGCCTCGCCATCCCGCAGCGCCTCTTCAAGCCCGTAGCGCCCACGAGCCGCGCCCACTGAAATTTCCGCCTCAGCCGATACCGACGGCAGGAACGCCTGCAACCCCTCGTCCCAGCTAAGCTTCCCACGCGACTGCGAGAACAAATGGACACTGGGCGTATACCCGCCCGACATCAGCAACAAATCACACCCCACGCGCTCCGGCGCCTGCCACCGCCCATCCGCGCCGCGCTGCACGAGATCCACCGCGCTGACGCGCCGTCCGCCGCGCGTGCCACGTACGCTGCAACCCGTGAGCACGCGCAGGCCGGCCCGACGGGCGGCATCGCGTACCGACTGCGTCACCGCCGCCGCAACATTTAGCGCTGCGCCCACCGCCTCGTCGCGCACATCGGCGATCGCCGCGATTGCCACTCCGGCGGCGTGCAGCTCAAGGGCCGTGCGGTAAGCCCCATCCGCCGCGGTCACCACCACCGCACGCGAGCCCGCGCGTACGCCGTAAACGTTCAAGTACGTGCCGGCAGCGCCACTGAGCATGATGCCGGGCCGATCATTCCCCGGAAACACCAGCGGTCGCTCAAGCGCACCGGCCGCCAACACCACCTTGCCCGCGCGCACCTGCCACAGCCGCTCGCGCAGTGGTCCACCCACCGCGGAGTGATCGCTCAAGCGCTCACACAGCCCGATCATGTTGTGGGGGAAGTAACCGAACGCCTGCGTGCGCGACAACACCGTCACGCGTGCACTCCCTGCCAGTTCCGCTCGCGCCCCCGCCAACCACAGCGCCGCCGGTTGGCGATTGATCTGCGCCACGCGCTCGCCACGGAGCGAGCCGCCCAGCTCGGGTTGCTCGTCGCACAGCAGTACTCGGGCGCCGGCCCGCGCCGCGCTCAAGGCCGCTGCCAGCCCCGCCGGTCCACCGCCCACCACCAGCACATCGCAATGGGCAAACCGGTGCCCATAGCGGTCCGGGTCCGGCCGCGTCGGTGCCCGCCCGAGTCCTGCGCTGGCTCGTATCGCCGGCTCATACAGCGCTTTCCAGGCACGGCGCGGCCACATGAAAGTCTTGTAGTAAAAACCCGCCGGCACGAACGCGCCCAGCACATCGCTGATTCGGCCCACATCGAAGCGCAGGCTCGGCCATCGATTCTGGCTGCACGCCTTGAGCCCGTCGTACAGTTCAACTTGGGTGGCCCGCAGGTTGGGCGTGTAGCGTGCCGAATCCCGCCATACCGTCACCAATGCGTTGGGCTCTTCCGCGCCCGCCGCCAGTATTCCGCGCGGGCGGTGATACTTGAACGAGCGCCCCAGCAGATGCACGCCGTTCGCCAGCAGCGCCGAGGCCAGCGTGTCCCCCGCGAGCCCTCGGTAGCGGCGGCCATCGAACTCGAACGCCAGTTCCCGGGTGCGATCGACGCTACCCCCCTCGGCAGTGCGAAACGCATTCATCGCGGAGCGTCCGAAACACCTGACCCCGCCACTGCGCTCGGTGCGCTCGGTGCGCCCGGTGCGCCCGGCGCGCTCGGTGCGCTCGGTGCGCTCGGTGGCGCCGCCTCCCCCACCCGATACACCGCCAGGATCCGATCATTGCTGGTGTCGCGCAGCGCATTGAAATAGCGGGCGCAGCCGCGCAGATGCCGCCAGCGCTCCGCGTAAACGCCCTTGGTATTGGTGCGCATGTACAGGAAGCCCGCCCACTGCTCATCCGTGAGATCCGTGGGCTGCACGGGTCGCACCAGGTGGGCCTGCCCGCCGTAGGTGAACTCCAGCTCGGGCCGTGGACCGCAATACGGACAAGTGATTAATAACATGGCACTTCGCTCAATGCGCCACCGCTGCCGCAGCGGCCTCATCGATCAACCGACCCTCGCTGAACCGCTCAATGGTAAAGGGCACGTTGATAGGGTGCGGCTCGTCGCGCGCCATGGTCCACGCCAAAACATGCGCCGCGCCCGGCGTGGCCTTGAAGCCCCCGGTCCCCCAGCCGCAGTTCACATACAGTCCCGGCACGCGGGTCTTGGCGATGATGGGCGAGCGATCCGGCGTCACATCCACGATGCCGCCCCAATTGCGCAGCATTCGCATGCGACGAAAGGCCGGGAACAGCTCGCAGATCGCCTCCAGCGTGTGCATGTTCGTGTGCAGTGCCCCGCGCTGAGTAAACGAAGTGTAGGCGTCCGTACCCGCGCCGATCACCAACTCGCCCTTGTCGGATTGGCTGATGTACGCATGAATGGTATTGGACATGACCACACAGGGGAACACGGGCTTCACCGGCTCCGACACCAGCGCCTGCAGGGGAAAACTTTCCAGCGGAAGTTTGATTCCCGCCATGGCCAGTACCTGGCTGGTGTGTCCCGCCGCGGAAACGCCCACCTTGCGGGTTCGAATCACGCCGAGCGTGGTGGCTAGACCCTCGATGGCCCCGTGCGAATCGCGCAGCATGCCGGTCACTTCGCAGTTCTCGATGATGTCCACGCCAAGCTGGTCGGCCGCCCGCGCATAACCCCACGCCACCGCATCGTGCCGCGCCGTGCCGCCACGGCGTTGCAGCGCCGCGCCCAGCACCGGGTAGCGGATATTGGGAGCGATATTGAGCGGCGGGCAAAAGCGCTGCGCCTCCTCCGCGCTCAACCACTCGTTGTCGACGCCGTTGCAGCGATTGGCGTGTATGTGGCGTTTGATGACCTGCACATCGTGAACATTGTGCGCCAACATCATCACGCCGCGCGGCGAGTACATGACGTTGTAATTCAGATCCTGCGACAGGCCTTCCCACAACTTCAGCGCGTGGTCATACAGCGCCGCGCTCTCGTCAAACAGGTAATTGGAGCGAATGATGGTGGTATTGCGCCCCGTATTGCCACCCCCAATCCACCCCTTCTCCACCACCGCGATACGCGTCAGGCCATGTTCCTTGGCCAGGTAATACGCCGCGCCCAACCCGTGACCGCCGCCGCCGACGATCACGGCATCGTAGGCGCGTTGCGGCTGGCACCGGCGCCACTGCGGCTGCCAATCGCGCTGCCCGCGCAGGCCGGCCCGGATCAGTCCGAGCCAGGAGAAATTCTGACGACGCATGCTGCCCGCTTCAGTCCGGCGGCTTAAGCCCGCAGGTCCTTGTTGTCCGGATCGTACGGCGAGTCCACCAGTACCGTGGCCTCATGGCGTTGGCCCAGAATCTCGATCTGCAGGGGCGTGCCGACGGCCGCGTAGTCGGGCTTCACATACCCAATGGCCAAACTCTTCTTCAAAGCGTGACCGTAGTAACCCGAGGTGGCACGCCCGACGATGACGCCCTGCGTGTTAAACAGGGGTTCATTGCCCAGCGGATCCGCGTCGGTCACGCCGTGTACTTCCACCGTAATGAAGCGATTAGGCACCCCCGCCGCCAGCTGCCGCTCCAGCGCCTCCCGGCCGATAAAGGGCCCCTTGTTCATGCGCACGAAGCGATCCAGGCTGGTTTCAAACGGCGTGTAGTCACGCGTCATATCGCTCCCCCACATGCGATAGGATTTTTCCATGCGAAGCGATTCCATGGCACGCATACCCACCATTTGTACGTCCAGATCCTTGCCTGCCTCGAACAGAGCCCCAAACAGATGGTGGGCGTAGCAGATGGGGAAATGCAGTTCCCACCCCAGAGCGCCGACGAAGTTCACACGCAGCGCGTACACATCGGTGGCCAATCCCACCTCCAGCACCTGGCTGCTCAGCCACGGGAAGGACGCATTGTCGAGCGGGGCATCGATGAGGCGCGCCAGCAGGGTGCGCGAGCGAGGACCCGCCACCACCAGGCAACCGCGCGCCAGGGTGATGTTCTGCACGGACACCGACCCGTCGGTGGGCAGCATGCGCTCGAGGTAGTCGGCGTCGTAGCGCTCTGCGGCCCCGGCACTGACCACGTAAAAGTGCTGCTCGCCGAGCTTGGTGATAGTAAATTCCGAGCGGATGCCCCCGCGCCGCGTGAGCGCATGGCACAGCGCGATGCGACCAATTTTGCTGGGGACTTTATTCGCGACCAGCTTATCCAGCCAGGCTTCCGCCCCCGGCCCGCGCACCTCATGCTTGGTAAAGGGGGACAGATCCATGATGCCGACGCGCTCGCGCATCGCCGCACACTCATTGCCCACGTGTTCGAAGTAGTTGGAGCGCCGGAAGCTCCACACATCCTTACGCTCCACGCCCTTGGGCGCAAACCAGTTGGCGCGCTCCCACCCGTAGCGCTGCCCCCATACCGCGCCCATCTGGTCCAGCCGGTCATAGATGGGACTGGTCTTGGCCGGGCGACCCGCGGCGCGCTCTTCGTCCGGAAAATGAATGGTGAAGACGTTGGCGTAGGTCTCTTCATTCTTGGCGACCACATAACGCTTAGCTGTATAGGGGCCAAAGCGTCGCGGGTCCACCGCCAGCATGTCGATGCCCGGCTCCCCTTCCACCAACCACTCGGCCAGCTGCCAGCCGGCACCGCCCGCCGCGGTGATGCCGAAGCTATGCCCTTCGTTCAGCCAGAGATTTCGCTGGCCCCAGGCGGGGCCAATCAATGGACTCCCATCCGGAGTGTAGGAGATGGGTCCGTTGACGATGTCCTTGATGCCGCAGTGCTCGAGGGCCGGCACGCGGCGTACCGCGGCCTCCACATGCGGCAGCAGGCGATCCAGATCGCCGTCAAAAAGACTCTTGCCAAACCAATCGGGCACGCCATCGGCGAAGCGCGCCGGCGCACCGTGCTCATAAGGCCCCAGTATCCAACCCATCCGCTCTTCGCGCAGATAGTAGGATTTGTCGGACTCGCGCAGCACCGCCAGCTCGCGCCCGCCACCGGCGCG